>Ga0210033_1000975_pt1 | contig 27117 bp, 17 predicted proteins | sample CryGeymeta201501_FD_185465 | JGI IMG/M metagenome (GOLD analysis project Ga0210033, IMG submission 185465) | Groundwater microbial communities from Crystal Geyser aquifers in Utah, USA - Crystal Geyser metaG 2015-01 (SPAdes) (version 2) | ecosystem: Environmental > Aquatic > Deep subsurface >... | reverse complement strand
GACGCCTGCTCTGGAGGCAGGGGTCATCGAGATGACCCTGCCAGATAGACCAAAGAGCACGCGGCAGCGCTACCGGCTTACCGCCGCGGGACGAGCGTTGCGCGACAAACCGAAGGCGAGGACCTAGACCAACGCGGCGCAGCGACACCGATTCTAGTGCCGGCATGACGTGCTCACTGAGGCGACGCAGATCTCAATCCGGCTCAAGCAAGCGTGCCGCGCCCTGCTCTGGCGAGGGATGCCAACCCGCGAGGTGGCGAAGGTCCAGACCGCGCTCGCGTTGCTGGACGACGTCCCCGACGTTGCGTATCGGCCTGGTGAGCCGAACCCCGTGTTCCATCGGCAGAACGAGCGGTTCGGGGAGATCTATCGCTTCGCGTGCATGCTGCTCGAACGACAGGCGGCCGACGTCCGACGTGGTGACGTGAGCACATTCTCGCTGCTGTTCAACATGGACCAGGTGTTCGAGCGCTTCATCGCGGCGTTTGTGCGGGCGGAGGTCGTACCCGAGCTTGGGGCCGAGGCGAGGCCGCAGGGCAAGGGAGACCGCCGCCCCCTGTTCCGCGATCCGAAGGCGGAGCGCGACGTGTTGAACCTCAAGCCGGATCTGCTCGTCACCCATGGCGAGAAGACGCTCGTGCTCGACACGAAGTGGAAGCGGCTCTCCGAGAACAAGGCTGCGCGACCAAGCGACCCCGACCTCTATCAGCTCTACGCGTATCTGCATCGCTACAGCTGCGGGAGAGCCATCCTGCTCTACCCCGCGCGCGCCGGGGTGGTAGCGCGCGATCTCGAGGCGCTTCGCGGCAAGCCTGGCGCGAAGGCGGGCGAGAACGCTGGCACCGTTGGCGTGAGCTTCGTCGACGTGAGCCGCACGCTGAGAACACCGCAAGGGAAAGCCGAACTCGCCAGAGAACTCAAGGGCATCATCCGTCGAGGCCTCGGCCTCCCCGAGAAGGAAGTGCCCGAGAAGGTCTCGTCGTGAACTGCGCTTCCTTCGACGCCCTCATCACGCGCCTCACGGAGTCGCCAACGACGCTCAGTGAGCGCGAGCTGCTCCAGGCGACGCACTGGGCTCTCGGCGAGGACGCGCGGCTTCGTGAGGACCTGCGCTTTCGTGAGACGCCGTGGGGGCGCTGGATGCTCTCGGAGGACTTCGTCGCGAACGACGCGATCTATCCCTACCCGTTTTTCACCCCCTCGGGGAGCCCATCGTCGTCCAGGCGTCCGCTCTCACGATCGTTTTCCAGTCAACTGCCCCGACAAACCGGATCCGCGCCCGATCTCCAGCTGCAGGTCCTCAAGCTCGAGGCGGTGGACGGCGTCGAGCCGCTCGCGGAGCGGCAGCTCCGGGCCGTCATGGCGGCCGGGACCTGGCCGCAGCAGCGGGCGGCGTGGGCGGCCGCGCGAAGACCACAGTGAAAGGCTCGCAACGCGACGCATGGTCTGGCCGAGTAACAGCCTGACCTAGCTCCGGTTTCCGTTGCTACTGACGGACCGGTTCGCCCATGGATGCTTCGCCGGCAAGTTTGCCGGCGAGATCGTAGGTGTGTCTTGACATCGGAACATCAGGCTGTCACTTTCAAGGCCGGCAAGTTTGCCGGCGGATTCTCAATGTCCCTGGCAGAAGCAAGACCGATCGCGTTCTTCCCCTCGGCGGGGCCTCCCGCCGGTGCCGCGAAGCTCGGCTTCCGCTTCGGCGACAAGGGCACGCACTCGAGCCGAACCCTCATGCTCGCTGAGCTGGGAGCCGTGCTGGCGGCGGCTCCGGGCCCGGTGGACCGGGCGGCGTACGCGGCCGCGATCATCGAGGGCAACTGCCTCGCAAAGCCGACGGCCTCCACCAGGCGCATCTCGAACCAGCGCCTCGCGGAGCTGTACGCCCTCGACCCGTTCGTCGTGATCTTCCGCGTGCTGCGGAAGCTCTGGGATGTGGATGCCCGGGCGCAGCCGCTCCTCGCGACGCTCGTGGCCCTCGCTCGCGACCCGCTGTTCATGGCGTCCGCCACCCCGGTGCTCTCGCAGCCGGCCGGCGTCGAGATCCAGCGGGCTCCCATTCGCGATGCCCTCCACAAGCTCGTCGGCGAGCGCATGAACGACGCGACGCTCGACAAGGTCGTGCGGAACGTCTCCAGCTCTTGGACGCAGGCGGGCCACCTGCAGGGGCGGACGTTCAAGTTCCGCCAGCGCGTGCAGGCGCCTCCTACGGCGGTCGCGTTCGCGCTGTGGCTGGGAAACGCTGCCGGCTTTCGAGGTGAGGAGCTTCTGACGAGCGGCTGGATCGCCGCACTCGACTGCACAGCCTCGTCTGCACGCGGGCTCGCCCTCGAGGCGAAGCGCCTGGGCCTCATCGACCTGCGCATCTCGGGCGACGTGATTGAGCTCGGACTCGACCGCCTCGACCCTGGACGTGGGAGGACGTGACGAATGGCGCGACTCGAAGACCTCGCAGAGCTCTACGGCCAGCACATCTCAACGCCCTGGCAGCGCACGGTCGCGGGTGCCCAGCGCGTGATCATGGTCGTCTACGACAAGGAGCTCGAACGGGTTCTCCGTGCCCGCAAAGGTGAGTTCGAGACCCGGACCAACGCCGCCGATCACGACTGGCACGAAGTCGACGTCACGACGGCGTTCTCCTCCTGGCTCGCCGCCGACGAATACCGCGAGGCGTACTTCGAATCGCCCGAGGATCTGCAGATGAAGCTCGATGCGGAGTTCTCCGGCTACGTCGCAGACCGCATCCGCTCTGTCCTCGCGCGCGCCGGCGTGACCGAGAACTCCGTCGTCGCCGTGCTCGGCGTGGGCTCGCTGTTCGGCTTCGCCCGCGTCTCGCAGGTGCTCAAGCTCGTCGAAGGCGACGTGAAGGGCCGACTCGTCGTGTTCTTCCCGGGCCAGTTGGAGCAGAACAACTACCGGCTGCTCGATGCTCGTGACGGCTGGAACTACATGGCCGTGCCGATCTCAATCGACAGCGCCGGGGGTTCATCATGAAAATCAAGGACGTCCTTCAGAGAGATCCCTCCACGCATCCCCTGGTGAATCAGGGGCAGGCGCGCATCGCCGACAAGTCGAACGACAAGGTCTTCGAAGAGCTGCGCGGCGAGCTGTCGACGTTCGTCTGCGAGGGGCAGTACGCGGACGGCCTTCAGCGGATCCTCTCCTCGTATTTGGGGAACGTCACCCAGACCAGCCAGAAGGCGGCGTGGGTCAGCGGGTTCTTCGGCAGCGGCAAGTCGCATCTTCTGAAGATGCTGTGCCACCTCTGGGCCGACACGAAGTTTCCCGATGGTGCGACGGCTCGCAGCCTCGTGCCATCGATGCCAGATGACCTTCGCAGCCTCCTTCGCGAGCTCGACACCGCGGGCAAGCGCGCAGGCGGCTTGCTCGCCGCGGCCGGATCTCTGCCCAGCGGGACGACGGACCACGTCCGGATGACGATCCTCGCCGTGCTCTTGCGCGGCGTCGGGCTTCCGGACCAGTACGCGCAGGCGCAGTTCTGCCTCTGGCTGCACGACCAGGGCTGGTTCGATAAGGTCAAGAAGAGCGTCGAGTCGGCGGGCAAGCGGTGGGCTGCCGAGCTGAACAACCTCTACGTCAGCGGTCCGATCGCGCGCGCGCTGATGGCAAGCGACCCGAACCTTGCGTCCACCGAGGCAGAAGCGCGCAACACGCTGAAGGCCCAGTTTCCGCCTCGCAACACCGACCTCACGACCGAGGAGTTTCTCACCGCGTTCAGGCGCGTGCTGAAGCTCGTCGGACGTGACGGTCGCTCGCCGTGCGTCATCCTCGTGCTCGACGAGGTCCAGCAGTATATCGGCGACTCGAACGACCGCTCGACGCTCGTCACCGAAGTGACGGAAGCGCTCTGCAAGCAACTCGACAGCCTCGTGCTCGTGGTCGCCTCCGGGCAGAGCGCGCTCACGTCCGTTCCGAAGCTGCACAAGCTCATGGATCGCTACACGATCCGCGTGCAGCTCTCCGATCAAGACGTCGAGGCGGTTGTCCGCAAGGTGCTGCTGCAGAAGAAGCCGGCGTCGATCTCGGCGGTCCGCGAGTTCCTCGAGAAGCACGGCGGCGAAGTGTCTCGACAGCTCCAGGGCACGCGCATCGGCGAGACCGCCCAGGACCGGGACTTCATCGTCGACGACTACCCGCTCCTCCCGGTTCGTCGGCGGTTTTGGGAGCACTGCTTCCGTGCTGTAGACGCAGCTGGCACCCACAGCCAGCTGCGCTCGCAGTTGCGCATCATCCACGACGCGGTCGCTCGTCTCGGCGACCGCGGGATGGGTGCGACCGTTCCGGGCGACGAGCTGTTCGAAGCGCTTGCTCCGGAGATGGTCAACACCGGTGTGCTCCTGCGCGAGATCAACGAGCGCATCATCAACCTCTCGAAGGACGGCACCGACGAGGGCAAGCTCGCGCGCCGGATATGCGGGCTCGTCTTCCTCATCAGCCGGCTCCCGCGCGAGGCTGGTTCGGACATCGGCGTCCACGCGACGAAGGAGCACATCGCCGATCTGCTCGTCGACGATCTGCTCGCCGACAACGGCAAGCTGCGCAGCTCTGTCGAGATCGTGCTCGAGAAGCTCGCCGCAAGCGGCGCGTTGATGAAGGTCGGCGACGAGTACCGTCTGCAGACCAAGGAGGGCGCCGAGTGGGACGCCGAGTTCCGGCGCCGCCAGGGCAAGCTCGCCAACGACGACGCGGACATCCAGATCCGACGAGACCAGCTCCTCTACGCCGACGCCGACAAGATCATCCGCTCGGTGAAGATCGTCCAGGGTGCGGCGAAGGAGGCGCGACAGATCGTCATCTCGCGCGACCAGACCCCGCCGACCGGCAACGGTGAGAACGTGCCGCTGTGGCTTCGCGACGGCTGGTCGTCGAGCGAGAAGGAGATCCTTGAGGCTGCTCGCGCGGCGGGTACCGACAGCCCCACGGTCTTCGTCTTCCTGCCGCGGCAGGCCGCCGATGATCTGCGGAAGCTCATCGTGGACGCCGAGTCTGCTCAGCAGACCATCGACGCCAAGGGCACGCCGACCACGCGCGAGGGCGAGGAGGCGAAGCACAGCATCGAGAGCCGTCGCAACGCCGCCGTTCGGCAGCGCGACGAGCTCATCAAGCAGGTGGTCGCCAACGCCAAGGTGTTCCAGGGCGGCGGTTCTGAGTTGCTGCAGGCGACCCTCGAGGAGCGCGTCCGCGAGGCGACGAACGCCGCGCTCGTCCGGCTCTTCCCGCGCTTCCGAGAGGCAGACTCCGCGGCGTGGGAGACCGTCATCAAGCGCGCCAAGGAGGGTGCTGATCAGCCGCTCTCGCCGGTCGGACATTCGGGGCCCACCGAGCAGCATCCCGTCTGCCAGGCGGTCACGTCGACGATCGGCTCCGGAAAGCTCGGCGTCGATGTTCGGAAGGTTCTGCGGGCGAGCCCGTACGGCTGGCCGCAAGACGCCATCGACGCCGCGCTGATCGCGCTGCACCGCACCCAGCACGTGTCCGCCACGTTGAACGGCGCAGTCTTGGCGCCAGGTCATGTCGACCAGGGCAAGATCTCGAAGGCCGAGTTCCGCGTCGAGAAGGTGACCCTCACCGTCACCGAGCGTCTGGCGATTCGGAAGGTGTTCCAGGCGCTGGGCGTTAGCTGCAAGGCCGGTGAGGAGCTGGCGAAGGCACCCGAGTTCCTCGACAAGCTCGCAGCGCTCGGTCGCGCGACGGGCGGTGATGCGCCGCTGCCGGCCGCGCCGTCGGTCGTCGACGTCGAGGACCTGCGCGCCAAGGTCGGCAACGATCAGCTCGCGGGCATCCGTGACAAGGCGGCCGACTTCGAGAAGCGAATCGGCGAGTGGACCAAGACGAAGGCGCTCGTCGATGCACGCAAGCCGACATGGGAAATCGTCGAGCGCCTCGCGAAGCACGCGCAGTCGATCGCTGCAGCGTCGGACGCGCTGAAGCAGGTCGAGGCGGTTCGCACGCAGCGGCTGCTGCTTGAAGCGACCGACCCCGTGTCGCCGCTGCGCTCGACCCTCGCCGACGCCCTGCGGAAGGCGGTGCTCGACGCCCACGCTGCGCTGGAGGCGGGCTACGCGAAGGGGATCGCCTCGCTCGAGAGCAGCTCGCTGTGGCCGCGCCTGACCGACGCGGACCGAAGCAGCATCCTCGCGTCCGTCGACCTGTTGCCCGTTGCGCCGTTGGAGCTGTCGACCGATGTCGCGCTGCTCTCCGCGCTCGACGCCAGGTCTATCTCCGCGCGCAACGCGGAGACCGACGCCGTCCCCGGTCGCGTGCAGAAGGCGCTCGAGAAGGCGGCGCGGCTCTTGGAGCCCAAGGTGCGGTTCATCTCGATCGAGCGCTCCACGCTCGCCACCGCGGACGACGTCGATGCATGGGTCGAGCGCCAGAAGAAGACCCTCGTCGAGGCCATCAACGATGGCCCCGTTCTCGTGAGCTGAAGGGAGAATATGAGATGACAAGTCCGTTCATTCGATCGATTCGCCTCGATGGCTTCCTATCCTTCGCTCCCGGCTCCGAAGCCGTGAGCCTTCGGCCGTTGAACGTGCTGATTGGCCCCAACGGTTCTGGCAAGTCGAACTTCCTCGAAGCGTTCTATCTCTTGGGACAACTCCCAAGCGGCGGTGGCTTCCAAGCCGCACTGCGCGCCGGCGGCGGGGCTTCAGAGTGGCTGCACAAGGGAGCTGCCTCTTCGACCCTCGAACTCGACCTCCCTGGCGATCGGGAGCGCCAGTTCCAATACAAGGTAACTTGGGCACCTCGTGGCCCAGGCGCCGCACAGGCCACCTTTCTCGACGAGAAGTTCGAAGAACTGCCTACGCGCCTTAGCGCTGCGAAGACATACTTCGCCACGAAGGGTGGCCAAGTCGAGATCGCCACACGAGCTATCGGTCCCTCCGGTCCTGAGCCGTACACGACCCAGGCGGTCGATCGGCAGTATTTCGACGACAGCACTTCGATCCTCAGTCAGCGGAAAACGCAGGGAGCCTACCCCGATAACATTTGGCTCGGGGAGCGGTTCGCCCGCATCGGCGAGTTCCGTGAGTGGAGCTTTGGGCGCGCATCCGCGCCACGCGGCGCACAGCGCACCGACATGCCGACCGATGGCCTCCTGCCGGGCGGCAGCAACCTCGGCATGATGCTGCAGGAGCTATCGCATCGTGGCCGCCTCGACGATCTCAACGCGCGTCTTCGCAAGTTCCTGCCTCGGGCCCAGCGCCTTACGACCCGCATCGTAGGAGGAGCGATCTTGCCATACCTCCAAGAGGACGGCGCGCACGACCCCATCCCGGCCACGCGCCTCTCGGACGGCACGCTGCGCTTCGTCGCGCTGCTCGTGACGCTGCTCTCCGATCCACCGCCTCCTGTTGTGTGCATCGAGGAGCCTGAGCTGGGACTTCACCCCGACGCGCTCGCGCTCGTCGCCGAGCTGCTCATCGAGGCGAGCGAGCGCACTCAGATCATCGTGACCACGCACTCGGAGGTTCTGCTCTCATCGCTGAGCGATCATGAAGAGTCGGTGCTCGTCTGCGACCACGTTGGCGGCACACAAATGCGTCGCCTGCAGGCCGACGATTTGAGCGACTGGCTGCAGAACTACCGCCTTGGCGAGCTCTGGCGCATCGGCCACCTCGGGGGCAATCCATGAAGAGCATCGCGATCTTCGTGGAGGGCGGCGGCGCCACCCACCGCAGTGGCCAAGACCGTCTGCGCCAGGGCTTCGAGGCTCTCCTCGACAAGCAGAAGGCGGCCGCCCGACAGCGACGTCTGCGCTGGCAGCTCGGGCTCTATGGAACCCGCAACGAGACCTTCAAGGCCTTCCGTGACGCGACCACCAAGCAGCAGGTTGATCTCGCCGTGCTCCTCGTCGACTCCGAGGATCCGGTCACGGATAGCACGCCCGACGGGCGCGTCGCCCACCTGAACACCCGGGACGGCTGGTCGTTCGAGAACGTCGACGCGACTCGCGTCCACCTCATGACCCAATGCATGGAAACCTGGATCGTCGCCGACCCCGACAGGCTCAAGGAGTTCTACGGGCAGCGCTTCCACGAGAGCGCGCTTCCCAGGCGCTCCGTGCTCGACGAGGAGCCGAAAGCCAGTCTGTACTCCGCGCTCGATGCCGCAACCAAGGACACGCAGAAGGGGCGCTATGGCAAGATCAGGCACGCGAGCGAACTCTTGAAGCGAGTCCGCCCCAGCGTCGTGGCGGCCCGCTGCACTTCCTTTCAACGCCTCATTCAGTGGCTCGACGCCGCGATTGCGGTGGCGTGATGGCATCGCTCGATCGCAACCTCCGCAGAGCTCTCGAGAGCGCCGTGAAGAAGGCCCGCCGTGTGGCGGAGGCTGGCGCGCGGCAGGCCGTCGAGCAGCTCGCTGTGGGCCACCACGAGCCGTGGTCCGCGCTCTCGCCCGACCAGCGCAAGCTGCGCAACCGTCTTCGAGCGCACGGTCGCCAGCTCGGCGACAAGCTCGACGAGAAGAAGGGCACGCAGAGCATCGACCGACTCACCGGCGAGTGCGCCTACGAGCACTGGCATCGCCTCTTGTTCGCGCGCTTCCTCGCGGAGAACGATCTGCTCGTCGAGCCCCAGTCGAGCATGGCGCTGTCGCTCGACGAGTGCCGGGAGCTGGCGCGCGAGCAGAGCAAGGACTGGCTGGTGCTCGCGAGCGAGTTCGCGCAGCGCATGCTCCCGCAGATCTTCCGCGCGGGCGATCCGGTGCTCGAGCTGGCGCTGCCGCCCGAGAAGCGGCAGGAGCTCGAGGCGATCCTCGAAGGGCTGCCGCGCGAGGTCTTCATCGCCGACGACAGCCTCGGCTGGGTCTACCAGTTCTGGCAGAGCGAAGAGAAGAAGCGCGTCAACAAGTCGGAGAACAAGATCGGCGCCGACGAGCTGCCGGCTGTGACGCAGCTCTTCACCGAGGACTACATGGTCCTCTTCCTGCTGCACAACACGCTCGGCGCGTGGTGGGCAGGCAAGGTGCTGGCCGCGAGGGTCGCGCGCTCTGCGTCGACGGAAGATGAGTACCGCGCCGCGTGTGCGGTGCCCGGCGTGGAGTGGACCTACCTGCGGTTCGTGCGCGAGGGCGATGCGTGGCGGCCCGCTGCGGGCACGTTCGCCGACTGGCCGAAAGCTGCGAAGAACCTCACGATGCTCGACCCCTGCATGGGCAGCGGGCACTTCCTCGCGTTCGCATTGCCAATGCTGGTGGCGCTCCGACGCGAGGAGGAGAAGCTCTCGGTCGCTGAGGCTGTCGACGCGGTGCTGCGCGACAATCTGTTCGGGCTCGAGCTCGACCCGCGTTGTACGCAGATCGCCGCGTTCAACGTCGGGCTCACGGCGTGGAAGCTCGCGGGTTACCGACCGCTGCCCGCGCTGAACCTTGCGTGCGCCGGGCTCGCCATCAACGCGCCGGTGGAGGCATGGACGTCGCTCGCGGCGGGTGACCCGCTCGCGGAGAACGCGATGATTCAGCTCTACGAGCTGTTCCGGCAGGCGCCGACGCTAGGGTCGCTCATCGATCCGACGCGCGTCGGCGGCGAGTTCTTCGTGGCGAACTTCGACAAGGTTGCGCCGCTGCTCGCTCAAGCTCTTCAACGAGAAGGTGATGACGAGCGAGTCGAGCTTGCCGTCGCGGCTCGCGGTGTCGCGGTAGCCGCGCAGTTGCTTGCGCGTCGCTACACGCTCGTCATCACGAACGTCCCGTACCTGCTTCGCCGAAAGCAAAGCCCTGATCTCGCACGATATCTTGAACAGCACTTCGGTCTCGGCAAAAACGACTTGGCGACGGCGTTCCTGCTTCGCCTCCGGTCAATGCGGAGTCACGGAGGGGCGGCTGCTACCGTAACGCCGCATAGCTGGCTCTTCCTCTCTGGGTACAAGAAGCTCCGAGAGAAGCTCCTCGACGAAGACGAAGTGAGTATCCTCGCGCGCCTCGGTTCCGGGGCGTTCGAAACCATCTCCGGCGAGGTCGTGAACGTCGCGGTCTCGGTGTTGGCCAATACCAGGCCGGAGTCGGAGTCGACGATGGTGCACTACTCGGCCGAGTCGGCAGGTGACGCTCCCTCCAAGGCCAACGAGCTGCGGGTCGGCATCGGCCTGACACTCACGCAGTCGGAGCAGACGTCGAACCCCGACGCTCGAATGGGTGCAATCGCCAAGCAGGCAAAGTCGCTTGCTGACGTCGCAGATTCATCGTGGGGTGTGTCGCCCGCCGATCTTCAGCGTTTCGGCGCATGCTTCTGGGAACTCCAGTCGCTCAAGAAGCCATGGGTTCCCTGGCTGGGCACGGTGGAATCCACCGTTCCGTATGGCGGCCGAGAGATGGTGCTTCGCAAGGACGCAGCCCTCGATGCGGCTGTCGAGGCCGGCTCCGCATACCTTCGAGGCACGTCGTCTTGGGGCAAGAAAGGGATCGCTGTCAGTGCAATGGGGGCATTGCCCGCAACGCTCTACACGGGTGAAGCATTTGACGCGAACGTCGCAGTCATCGTGCCGCGCGACCAAGACGACGTCGAAGCGTTGTGGGCCTACGCAGCGTCGGGCGAGCTCGCAACGTCGGCGCGCGCCCTCGACCAGGCAATTAAGGTCACCTCGGCGACGTTCACGAAGATTGGGTTCGATGCGTCCGAATGGCGGGAGAAGGCGTCGGCACTCCCGCTTCCCGAATCGGCAGAGCCGACCCAGTGGCTCTTCGCTGGTCATCCGCGCGCAGGCGCCGCTCCGCTCCAAATCGCTATAGCCCGACTCCTCGGCTACCGATGGCCTCGGCAAACCGGCTCGTTCTTCATGGACTGCCCTGCAGTCGGCCCCGACGGCCTCGAATCGCATGCCGACGAAGACGGCATCGTCTCTCTGCCCTCACTCCGTGGGGAGGCTGCGGCTTCCGAGCGGGTGCGCGAACTGCTCGCCGACGCGTTCGGTGCGGAATGGTCGGCGCAGAAGCTGAACGAGCTGCTCGCCAACGCCGACTTCGCCGGCAAGTTGCTCGACGACTGGCTCCGCGACGGCTTCTTCGAGCAGCACTGCGCCCTGTTCCACCAGCGCCCTTTCGTCTGGCAGATCTGGGATGGGCGCAAGGACGGCTTCTCCGCGCTCGTGAACTACCACAAGCTCGCATCGCCGCACGGCGAAGGCCGACGCACGCTCGAGAAGCTCATCTACACGTACCTCGGCGACTGGCTCGACCGGCAGCGTGCCGATCAGAAGTCCGGGGTCGAAGGAGCCGACGGGCGTGTCGCCGCCGCTGCCCACCTGAAGCGCGAGCTGGAGAAGATCCTCGAGGGCGAGCCGCCCTACGACATGTTCGTCAGGTGGAAGCCACTGCACGAACAGCCCGTCGGCTGGGAGCCCGACGTCGACGACGGCGTGCGCGTGAACATTCGCCCTTTCATGACCGCGAAGCCCTTGAACGCGCGAGGAAAGAACGCCTGCATTCTGCGCGTGGCCCCCAGGATCAAGTGGGACAAGGACCGTGGCAAGGAGCCGACGCGCGAGAAGGCCGAGTTTCCGTGGTTCTGGGGCTGGGACAGCCAGGCTTCTGACTTTCTCGGCGACTCGGAGTTCGACGGCAACCGCTGGAACGATCTCCACTACTCGCGGGCCGTGAAGCTCGCCGCGCGTGAGCGCGCCAAGGGGGGCAGGTCATGACGACCTCCAAGCGGCGAAGCGCGCCACCTCGCGCGAAGGGGTTTCTCGACGCGCTCGAAACCTCGTTCATCGAGGCGCTCCGCACCCCCGAAGGCACTGCCGAGCGCGTGGCACTTCTGTGGACCGACGCCGACCGCCAGCGGGTTGGCCTGATGGCGCGTGTGCAAGCACTACCTGCGTCATCGACCCGGACTTCCATCGAGCGCGCGCCAGAAGCCGCGAATGATCAGCGCACCAAGGAGCGGATGCAATGACAGCCTCAGCAGACTGGAAACACCCAGGTGCGCGCTGGTGGAAGTTCGACTTCCACACTCACACGCCCGCTTCAGCCGACACCTATTGGGCCAAGAGCAACGTCGACCTGAGCCCCGAGCAGTGGCTGCTGCGCTACATGCAGGCGGAGGTCGACTGCGTCGCTGTTACAGACCACAACGGCGGCGCCTGGATCGACAGGCTGAAGAGCGCGTACGAGAGCATGCGTGCCGCGCCGCCCGCTGCCTTTCGCGAGCTCTTTCTGTTTCCTGGTGTCGAGCTCTCCATTAACGGAGGCTTTCACCTTCTTGCGATCTTCGATCCTTCGACCTCGACCTCGGATATCGACACACTGCTCGGCAGGGTCGACTACGGAGGAACCAAGGGCGACAGCGATGGAGTCACGCGGAGATCCGCGATCGATGTAGTCGATGCAGTGCTCCAATCCGGTGGCCTGCCGATACCGGCGCACGCCGACAAGGCCAAAGGGCTGTTGGAGCTGAAGGACAGCGGCAGCGCGGCCTCGAAGCTCGATGCCAATACCGTGCGGCAGCTCTGCGATTCCAAAAAGATTCTCGCGGTAGAAGTCATCGATGCGGGTGTAGCAAAGCCAGCGGTCTACCTAGAATCCGGCTGCCGTTGGACCGAGGTCATCGGCTCCGACAGCCACACGTTTCAAGAACCCAACGCTCCCGGGTCGCGGTTCACCTGGGTCAAAATGGCGAAGCCGTCGCGCGAGGGACTGCGTCTCGCACTGCTCGACGGTGCGGGCTTCTCCGTGCGGCGCAGCGAAGAGGCGGACGGATTCGATCCCTTCCATCTACCCGAGCACTACATCCAGGCGATCGAGATCTCCAAGGCACGGTACATGGGGCAAGGTCAGCCGGCGACGCTGAAGTTCAGCCCCTGGTTCAATGCGCTCGTGGGCGGACGCGGTACGGGCAAGTCGACGGTTGTCCATGGGCTGCGGCTTGGGTATCGCCGCGCGGACGAGCTCCAACGATTGGGCGAGGAGAACGAATGCAGACGCGTGTTCGACGCCTTTGCGAGGGTTTCGAAGAACCGCACCGATCAAGGAGGACTGCGAGCGGATACGGAGATCGTCGTCACCTTGTCGCGTGACGGCGTGCCCCATCGCCTGCGCTGGCGGCAGGACGCGGCGGGCGACGTGGTCGAGGAACCATCCGGTGGTTCTTGGACGACCTCCGCGAGCCAGGCCGTGACCCCGGAGAGATTCCCGATCCGGATCTTCAGCCAGGGCCAGATCGCGGCCCTCGCCGGCGAAAGCCAGGCGGCGCTTCTCGGGGTAATCGATGAGGCCGCCGGCACTCGGGGGGCGAAGCAACGATTGGAGGATGCCAAGCAGCGTTTCCTCGCACTGCGCGCCCGGGCCCGGGAGCTCGATGGAAAGCTGAAAGCCCGCGACGAGGTGCAGGTAAAGCTCGGCGACGTCCAGCGCAAGCTCGCCGGCTTCGAGGGGAAAGAGCACACCGAGATTCTCAGGAGCTTTCAGCTTCGCTCACGCCAGGAGCGCGAGGTCCAGCGGCAGATTGAAGGCGGTCGCGCGCTAGGTGCGCGCATCGAGGAGCTTGCGAAACAGATCGTGCCCGAGGACCTTCCCGCCGGGCTCTTCGACGGCGAGGACGCGGCAGATCGCACGGCGCTCGCCATCATCGGGAGACTTCACGAGGCGGTGGCGAAGGCTGCGGAGACCCTGCAGGCCGCGGGGAACACGTTGGCAGCCGTCGTGACGAGCACGCACGCAGAGATCAATAGCAGCGAGTGGTGTGCGGCGGTGGCCGGTGCCAAGGATAAGTACACTGCGCTCGTCGCCGAGCTAAAGGAACAGGGCGTCACCGATCCGAGCGAGTACGGCAAGCTGGTGCAGGAGCGCCAGCGGCTCGAGACGGAGCTTTTGCGCCTCGACTCACTGCGGAATGAACAGGACAAGCTCGCCGCAGACTGGGACGAGCAGCGCAAGCGCGTACGTGCCGCGCGTCTGGATCTCAGCACGGTCCGCCATCGCTTTCTCACAAGCACGCTGGCGCAGAATCAGTATGTGCGGATCGATCTCGTTCCTTACGGCCAGGATGCCCGCGCGATCGAGCGTGCCATGCGCGAGACACTGGGGGTGACGGACGACCGTTTTGGCGATGACATCCTCGTCGTCGAGAACGACGTACCGAGCAAGGGGTTTGTGGCCGATCTTCTCCCTGGTCTGTCGGACGACACCGCAACGGCGGCGAGCCGGATCGAAGAACGCCTCGACGCGCTTGGCGAACGCTTTACCAGGGCGTGCTCAGGACAGGCAGAGTTCGGCGGGCATTTCAACAAGTACGTCCAGCGCGAGTGCGGGAAGCACCCAGAGCTGCTCGATCGCCTGCTGGTCTGGTCGCCCGACGATGCCCTCCAGGTCGACTACAGCCCAAAGGGAGACGGGACGAACTTTAGGTCCATACGGCAAGCCTCGGCGGGGCAGCGTGCCGCCGCGATGCTCGCCTTTCTTCTGGCGCACGGCGCGGAGCCTCTCGTGCTCGATCAGCCCGAAGACGATCTCGATAACCACCTAATCTACGACCTGGTCGTGCGTCAGATCCGGGAGAACAAGATGCGGCGCCAAATGATTGTCGTCACGCACAACCCCAACATCGTCGTCAACGGCGATGCCGAGGTCGTGCATGTGCTCGATTTCGACGGGGGACAGTGCCGCGTCGTCCGATCCGGATCCCTGCAAGAGGTCGCCATGCGCGACGAGGTCTGTCGGGTGATGGAAGGTGGCCGGGAGGCCTTTGAGCGCCGCTATCGGCGGCTAGGAGGGCGCTGATGTTCGACAGCACCCAAGAGCTGTTGGAGAAGATCCAGCTTGGCGAGGACTCCTTGCTGGAGTTGAAGGACGTGCGCTTTTCCGGCGCTCGTGTCACTGCCCCACAACGCGAGAGCCTCGCGGACGAGCTCGCAGCGTTTGCGAATGGTCGGGGCGGTGTGCTCGTCCTGGGCATCGAGGACCAGACGCGCGAGATTGCAGGGATCCCCGCCGACAAGCTCGACGCAGTGGAGAGCTTTGTGCGGGAGGTCTGCAACGACTCGATCAAACCGCCGCTGGCGCCGTTCATCGAACGACTATCGTTGCCGACGACGGCGGGGGACGTCAGGGCGGTACTGAAGATCGATGTCGATCGTAGTCTCTTCGTTCACCAGAGTCCGGGAGGGTATTTCCATCGGGTCGGGAGCTCGAAGCGAGTCATGCCGCCGGACTACCTCGCGCGCCTGTTTCAGCAGCGGAGCCAGGCTCGCCTCATCCGGTTCGACGAGCAGATCGTGCCGAGGGCGACCCTCGACGACCTCGCGCCGGAGCTTTGGGAGCGTTTCGGGACTTCCCGGACGCGCGATTCCCGAGAAGACCTGCTTCGGAAGCTCGGAATGGCTGGTCAAGAGCATGACCAGACGTGGGGTCCAACGGTGGCCGGCGTCCTCATGGCAAGTCGGGATCCACGAGCCTGGCTGCCAAATGCGTTCATTCAGGCGGTCGCATACCGAGGCACGACCGCTGCCCCTCGGGGCACTCACGAAGCCTACCAGCTCGACGCGAAGGACATCACCGGTCCACTCGATGAACAAGTCGTCGAAGCCTGTCGGTTCGTCCACCGGAACATGACGATTGCGGCGACAAAGGAGATGGGGCGCCATGACGTTCCGCAATTCGACATGACGGCGGTTTTCGAAGCCGTCGTGAATGCGGTCGCCCACCGGGACTATTCCATTCAAGACTCGAAGATTCGGCTCCGGCTGTATGCCGATCGCCTCGAGCTATACTCGCCTGGCGCCATCCCGAACACGATGACGGTCGAGAGCCTGCCTTATCGACAGTCGGCGAGGAATGAGACTCTGACAAGCCTTCTCGCCAAGTGTGCCGTTCCTGATGGGTTCGATTGGCTCGTCACCGAGCGCGGTACGCTGATGGACAAACGAGGCGAAGGTGTCCGCATCGTCTTAGATAGCAGCGAGGCTTTGTCCGGGAGACGCCCGGAGTATCGGGTGATCGACGACAGCGAGCTGCTGCTCACGATCTTCGCTGCGGAAGTCCCGCAAATTGATGGGCCTGAACTGTCCGACGCGGTGAACCAAGGCGGAGACAAAGCATGAACATCAACGTGGGCATCATCGATCAGCAGGTCCGCGGCCTTGCCCAGCGTCTCAAGCTGCAGATCGACGCCGCACTCGACAGGACTCTCGACGAGACGACGGCTCGCTCCGTGGCGTTCGTCGTGCTGTGCGCCAAGGTAATGCTGGACCTCACGGAGGACGAGGCATTGGAGGCCCTCACGGAGGGCGGCAACGATTTCGGGGTCGACGCCATCGAAGTGGGTGACGTCAGTGATGGAGAGTTCGTGGTCACGCTCTTCCAGGGGAAATACCACCACGCAAACCTCGAGGGCGTGAAGGGGTTTCCACAGGACGGGGTCGAGAAGGCGGTTCAGGCAGTCCGAGCGCTGTTCAACCCCGCGGCACCTGTCGATCTGAATCCTCGGCTTCAGGCGCAGGTCGAGGAAGTGCGGTCGTTGATCCTCGACGGCAACATCCCGCGTGTGCGCTTTCTGCTGTGCAGCAACGGCGAGTCCTGGAAGGTGCCTGAGTCGCAGGCGATCATCGATCGCGAAAAGTTCGGCGCCGGGGTGCAGTTCGAGCACGTGAACCACGACGTGCTCGTCGGCATTCTGGGCGCGACGCAACCCGTCAAGCAAGTGATTCAGTTCGCTGGGAAGGCGTTGGCCGAGGATATCCAGTTCGTTCGTGTCTTCATCGGAAAGGTGGCGGTCGCCGAGCTCGCTCGACTCATGGAGGCGCACGGTGACCGGCTGCTCGATCGCAACATCCGCCGCTATCTGGGATTGCACGGCAATCGGGTGAACGAGGCGATCCGGAAAACGCTCGAAGATGAAGCCGAACGCCCAAACTTCTTCTTCTACAACAACGGCGTGACGCTGATCTGTGAGCGGTTCGATTTCAATTCACTCCAAACTGAGAACCACCAAGTACGTGTCGAGGGGCTTCAGATCATCAATGGCGGTCAGACGAGCAAGACGATACAGGCCACGCTCGATGCGTCGCAGGCCACGCTCTTTTCGGGGAATTTCGAGAACACGCACGTCCTTGTGCGCCTCTATCAGGTTCCCAAGGATGCCGGGCCTTCTGTCCAGACCATTACCTATGCAATCAACAGCCAGAATCCGGTTGACCTCAAAGATTTGCGCTCGAGCGACCCGCGACAGAAGCAGCTCGAGCTTTCCATGAAGGCTCTCGGATACGAGTACCGCCGGCAGCGGTCCGAGAAGGCTCTCACTCCGAAGGAGATCAGCGTCGGAACTGCGGCAGAGGCAGTCCTCTCCGTCTGGCGCCAGCATCCCCAGCAGGCGAAGTTCCGAAGCAGTGACCACTTCGGCAAGCTCTATGACGACATCTTCACTGCCGAGCTGACCGCCGCGCAGGTGGTCACGGCGGTGCTGCTCTTCCGCATCGCGGAGAATAAGCGGAAGCGGCCACCGGACGGTTCCCCAGAGCTAGTGCGCTATGCGTCGTGTTTCGCAGCGATGCTCATGGGGCAGTCGTTGCTTGGTGATCTCGGAGTCTCGGTCGAGAAACTCGACCACCGAAACTTCGAGGCGGCACGGATCCTCATCGAGACGAAGGGCGAAGCGTACTTCGCGGATGCCGTCGGCACATTGCAGGTGGCGCTGTCAAAGCTCTACGGCGGACAGGTGCTCAGCCTCCAGCGATTGTCGGCGACCTTCCGGCGTGGCGATCTCTTCCAGTACCTCACGTGAGGCATCTTTCGCACGGGCTCGGACGAACCTCATGAGCATTCCCAACAAACGCCGCAGCGCGCCGCCTCGCGCGAAGGGGTTCCTGGACGCGCTCGAGACGTCGTTTCTCGAGGCGCTCCGCACGCCCGAAGGCACTGCCGAGCCCGTAGCCCTCCTGTGGACCGACGCCGACCGCCAGTGGATCGGCCTTATGGCGCGGCTGCAAACGGCGCTGCCGCAGGTGTTCACGCTCGGTCCGTACAAGCCGACCGAGCGCACGGGGCCGGCGGTGTGGCTGCGCTGCGTCGTCGATCGCGCGCTGCCAGAAGTTCACGTCCCTGATGGCGTGGTGCCCATTCTCTACCTCCCCGGAGTGGCCCGCCAGGCGCTGCGCGCGGGTGAGGAGTGCCCACGGGAGCTGCAGCCGCTCGTCGAGCTGCTGTACCGGGGCCGCGCATGGCACCAGCGCAACGGACGAGATTGGACCGTCGACGCGTTCCTCGTGTCCGAGCACGGTCTCGGGCTGGATGTCGCTCAGGACGCGCGCACGCGCGAGGCGGCCCTGCGGAGCCTGGCGCTGCTGGCTGAGACCCCGCTCGACGGGCTTCGCGGTCACCGGCTCGAGGCGGACGATTTCGACCGCCTCGCTGTGAGCGATCCGACGCGCGACCTGCTGCGCTGGATGGGCCTCGGCGACGCCTTCCGCACAGCCGAGGGCGAGGCGCGCTGGAAGGCCTTCTGCGGCGTGTGCACGTCCGAGTTCAAGCTCGACCCCGACAAGAAGTCGCCGGGAGACGCCGCGAGCGCCCTCGTCGAGGGGACGGGGAAGTGGGCGTCCGTGTGGCAGCGCTTCAAGGAAGCTCCGAAGCTCTACCCTGGCGTCGCGCAGCTCCTCCGCGAGCTGCCCGGACAGCTTCGGCTGGGGTTCGACCCTGAGCGTTGGCCTCGCAACAACGATGAGGCCGAGCAGAAGCTGCGCAAGGATCTCGACGCGGTCGCGCAGCTTCCTCACGCGGGCGCGCTGGCCAAGGTGCTCGCGCTCGAGTCCGAGCACGGCCGTCGACGTGACTGGGTCTGGACCCAGCTCGGCGAGAGCCCGCTGGCGGTCGCACTCGAACCGCTGGCGCGTGTCGCGGCTGCGGCCTCGACGGCGCTGGGCGGGGCCACGATCGACGCGGCCGTCTCGGGCTACGCGGCGGACGGGTGGCGCTGCGACCGCGCCGCGCTCGAGGCGATGAGCTCAGTGAAGGCGCCGGTGGACCTCACGCTCGTGGGCAACGCGGTCCGCGCGCTGTACCTCCCCTGGCTCGACGCTTCCGCGCGGCACTTTCAGAGCCTCGTGCAGGGAGCCGAGTCGAGCGCTCGTGCGATGGTCACGGGTGCAGAGCACGAGAAGGACTCGTGCCTGCTGTTCGCGGACGGCCTTCGGTACGACGTGGCCGGGATGCTTCGAGACCGACTCGAGGCCAAGGGCCTGCGTACGAGTCTGGGTCATCGCATGGCGCCGCTGCCGACCGTGACGGCGACCGCGAAGCCGTTCTCCACCATCGCGCACGACGCGCTCGATGGCGGCGAGGACGCGGTCGACTTCAACCCGCGCATGCGCGGCACGGGACAGCCCGCCACGGCGCAGCGACTGCGCGACGACATGGCGCGACGCGGGCTCGATCTCCTCGGCGAGGAGATCCGGCCGGCGAAGCAGGGCGCGACCGGAGCGTGGGTCGAGACCGGCCGCCTCGACGAGCTGGGGCACAAGCTGGGCTCGCGCCTCGCCGCGCATCTGGAGACCGAGCTCGAGACGCTGGTCGATCAGATCACCGGGCTGCTCGAGTGCGGCTGGACGCGGATTCGCGTCGTGACGGACCACGGCTGGCTGCTCGTTCCTGGTGGCCTGCCGCGCATCGAGCTGCCGTCGCATCTCGCGGCAACGAAGTGGTCACGCTGCGCCACGGTGAAAGGCGACTCGAAGCCCAATGTCCCGATTCACAGCTGGCACTGGAACGTCCACGTGCGCATCGCGTCGCCCCCCGGCGCAGGAAGCTTCGCGGCGAACACCGAGTATTCCCACGGCGGCGTGAGTCTGCAGGAGTGCGTCGTCCCCGAACTCATCGTGGAGCGGGGGGGCGCGTCGACGAGCGCGACGATCGCCTCTGTCTCGTGGCGCGGGATGCGCTGCCGGATCGGCGTCACCACGAACGACCCGTCCGTGCGCGTCGATCTTCGCCTCAACTGGAAGCAGGCGACGACGAGCATCGCGGCGTCGGTGAAGGAGGTCGGGCCCGCCGGCGAAGCGAGCATCGCTGTTGCCGATGACTCGCATGAGGGAGCAGCAGCGACCATCGTGGTCTTGGACGCCGCGGGCAACGTCCTCGATCGCAAGCCTACGACCGTCGGAGAAGCCCCATGAGCATGACACTCGACAATCTCGACCAGTTGGCAGCGTCGGTCTTCGACGGGTACCTGGTTCGCAAGGACTTGGTTCGCAAGTACTCGCGCCAGTATCCGGTCCCGACCTATGTCGTTGAGTTCTTGCTCGGCCGCTACTGCGCCAGCGTCGACGAGAAGGAGATCGCCGAAGGACTCCAGATCGTCGAGAGGCAGCTTCGCGACCGAACGATTCGAACCGGCGAGGCGGAGCTCTTCAAGGCACGCGCGAAGGAGAGCGGCTCCATCAAGGTAATCGATATCGTCAAGGCGCGGCTCGACGCCAAGAACGACCGTTTCCTCGTCGAGCTTCCAAGCCTCGCGCTTCGCGATGTGCGTGTCGACGACCGGATCGTCCGGGAGAACGAACGCATGCTGACCGATGGCTTTTACGCAGAGGTCACCGTTTCGTACGACGGCATCACGGCTCAGGAGCAAGGCGGGCGACCCTTCGCCATCGAGTCGCTTCGCCCCATCCAGATGTCGAAGTCGGACGTGCTCGATGTGCTCGCCCGGGCGCGCAAGACCTTCGCGACGGAGGAGTGGATCAACTTCCTGATCCGCTCCATCGGCCTCGAGCCTGCAGCCCTCTCCGAGCGCGCGCGTCGCGTCGCGCTCCTGCGAATGATCCCGTTCGTCGAGCGCAACTTCAACCTCGTGGAGCTGGGGCCCCGCGGCACCGGCAAGAGCCATCTCTTCCAGCAGATCTCGCCGTACGCGCACCTGATCTCTGGCGGCAAGGCGACCGTCGCCAAGATGTTCGTGAACAACGCGAGCGGGCAGCGAGGTCTGGTCTGCCAGTACGACGTCGTCTGCTTCGACGAGGTGTCGGGCATCTCCTTCGACCAGAAGGACGGCGTCAACATCATGAAGGGCTACATGGCCTCGGGGCAGTTCAGCCGCGGCAAGGAGAACATTCGCGCCGACGGCTGCATCGTGATGGTCGGCAACTTCGACGTCGACGTAGAGCAGCAGCAGAGGATCGGCCACCTGCTCAGCCCGCTGCCGCCCGAGATGCGCAACGACACGGCGTTCATGGACCGCCTCCACGCGTTCGTGCCCGGCTGGGACTTCCCGAAGCTGAATCCGAACGACCACTTCACCAACCACTTCGGGCTCGTCAGCGACTTCCTCAGCGAGTGCTGGAGCAAGCTGCGCTCGGGGAACCGCGTCTCTGTCATGCAAGGGCGAGTGCACCTCGGCGGCGCGCTCTCCGGGCGTGACATCGAGGCGGTGAACAAGACGGTGAGCGGCCTGGCGAAGCTCCTCTTCCCAGACCCCGAGCAGCCGGTGCCCGACGAGGACCTCGAGTGGATCGTGCGCACGGCGCTCGAGACCAGGCGTCGCGTGAAGGAGCAGCAGAAGCGCTGCTTCAAGAGCGAGTTCCGCAACACGCACTTCAGCTACATCCTCGGTCCGGAGGGCGTGGAGCAGTTCGTCTCAACGCCAGAGCTTCACAGCGACGAGGCCATCGAGGGCGACCCGCTTCCTCCGGGGCAAGTCTGGGCTGTCAGTCCGGGCGGCGCCGACGGTGGCGGACCGGGCCTCTACCGCATCGAGGTCGCCAGTGGCCCTGGCGCGGGCGTGAAGGTGCTCAACCAGCCGACGCCGCCGGCCTTCCGCGAGAGCGTGAAGGTAGGCGAGCAGAACCTCTACACGCGGGCGAAGGAGCTCGTCGGAGACCGCAATCCGCGCGAGCACGAGTTCTCGATCCAGATGCGTTCGATGGACGCCGACAAGAGCGGCGCCGGCCTCGGGCTGCCCGTCTTGGTGGCGCTCTGCGGCGGTCTGCTCGGGCGCAACACGCGGGGCGGCACGGTCGTCGTCGGCGCGCTGAATCTCGGCGGCTCGATCGAGATGATCCCGAACGCCGTCGCGCTCGCCGAGCTGGCCGTCGACAAGCAGGCGCAGACGCTCCTCATGCCGGTCGCGGCACGCCGGCAGCTCAACGACCTGCCCGACGAGCTGTGGACCAAGATCAAGATCGAGTTCTACAAGGACGCGTCCGACGCGGTCTTCAAGGCGCTGGTGGAGTGAGGGGGGGCATGACCGAGACGACGACGCCACTGCAAGCTGCGCGCTCACTTCCGAAGGGAGCGAAGTTCTACCGCTGCGCGTTCCAGGTGAACCCTGCGCACTACGCGGAGACCTTCCGTGGCAACGGTCACGGGATGGATGAGTGCACGTACGTCCAGAAGCTGCTCGACCGCTGCGTAGAGCTCGAGATCGAAGTCATTGCGGTCACGGACCACAACCACGCGGGTTCCATCGCGCTGTTCCGTGAAGAAGCGAAGACGCGTGGCATCACCGTCTTCCCAGGCTTCGAGGCAGCTTACGAGAAGACCCTCCGCGAACTTCAGAAGTCGAAGATCGACGGTGAGGAGTTCGTTCGACTGAAGAAGCAGATCGAGGCCCTTCGCCCGCTCCGCGACCAGCGGACGGTGCTCGAGCAGCGACTGACTCAGGAGCGCGACGCGCGACGTACTCGGTTGGTCGACTGGGAGAACGCCAAAGCCGAGCAGTTTCGCGCGCTCGAGCGCGCGGCGAAGAAGGACTCGGACGCGCCTCTGGTGGTCGACCAGCCGGAGGACGACCTCGACAACCGATTCATCACCGAGAGCATCGTCCCGAAGATGCGCGAGGAGAAGCGGCGCCGCCAGTTCGTCTTCGCCACGCATAACGCCAACATCCCAGTCCTCGGCGACGCCGAACTTATCGTAGGGCTCGCCGCGCGAAGCGATGGGAACGGCGCGCTCACGGCAAAGCACATGGGCGCGATCGATTCGCGCGGCGTCCGCGAACTGGTCGAGGAGGTTCTCGAGGGCGGCCGGCGTGCGTTCGAGTTGCGGAGGTTGAAGTATGGATTCTAGACCTGCGACGGAGCGCGCGAAGCCATGACCGTGCCGCGCGCCTACTTCGATGCCCGCAAGCACGCCGCTACCAAGCGCCGGCGTTCGACGGCTCGTCCGCGCGCATGTGGTTCGCCAGCGAAGTTGCCCGATGAGACCAACGCGCATGAGCGATGATCTTGGCTTCGACTTCACAGGCGCGGCGCCGTGGTTTCCGCACGAGAAGGACTCACCCTATGTGCTCGTGCGGGTGAGCGACGAGCACGCAAAGTCGTGGGCAGACAGCCTCGGCCTCGCCGTCCGACGCTGCTACGTGAGCGACGCCATCATCAACGCTCGTGCGACGGAACTCGGCGTCGACAGATCTCAGATTATCGCGGCATGCCTCCCTGGCCCCGGCGCCACGATGGCGGGCGACTTCGGAGAGATCCTCGTCTACTTCTACCAGGGCGCCAAGGAGCTTCCGGTCGCGGCACTCGGCCCGAAGAAGTGGAGGCTGAAGCAGGACCGCACAAAGCCCGCTCCGCACTCGGACGTCGTGCACTTCGTGTTGCCGTCGTGGCCGAAGTCGAGCGCCGACGACGTCCTGCTCTGCTCGGAGGTCAAGACGAAATCCACGAAGGGGAAGTTCAACCCCATCAAGAGCGCGATCGATGACGGCGCAAAGGACCGTACCAGTCGGCTCGCGCGCACTCTCGTCTGGCTCCGCGAGCGCGCGATGAGCGAGTCGCTCGACGACATTCAGCTCGCGCATCTGGAGCGCTTTATCAACGCCACCGACCACCCGCCCGCGAAGAAGCGCTTTCGCGCGGTGGCGGTGGTCTGCAAGTCGCTCGTCGAAGAGGAGCTGAAGCACGCGCCCGAGACCGCGGTGCCTGAGTACACCGTAGTCGTCATCGCGGTCCCTGACCTAAAGGAGACCTACTCGGCAGTCTTCGACGCCGCCATGAAGGCGATTCCCACCGTCCCGACCGGTGCGTCTCACAAGTTGGCGCTACCTCGAAAGGGCGAGGTCGCTGGAACATGAGGGCTTCGCTCGCTCGATGGATCGGTGACGCGGATGCCCTCCGGCATCTCGAGTACTTTCAGGCCCAGCAGTCCTCGCTCGACGTCGCACACATTCGAGCGCGTACGGACGACTACTACCTCGCGCTGGTGGGCGAGCTCTTCGAGCGGATGCGAGAAGGCTCAGACGATGCCGCAGGGTGGGCGCGGTTGGGGAACGCTCTCGCTCAGCTCGCGTCGGGGCAAGACGATCGGCTTCGGCGCGTCGGCATCGCCAAGTCCGAAGCGACGCTGTTTGCTGCCACCGCGTTCTACTGCGGAGGCTTCCCGGCATCCGCGTACCTGACGATTCGAGACGGCGCTCCGGTGGAGGGTGACTCCGAAGCGTACCGTGCCTGCTTCGACCTGATCGCGCGCCCGAGCAACATGACCTCGGCGGTTGGACGTGCCCTTGTCGGTGCGCTTCGACGGGGCGAGATGGCGAGGCTCACCACGATCGGCGAGAACGCTGTTGAGCAGGCGGCAGCGGCCCTCAGCGTCGGCCCCGATTCCTGGATCCCCGCCCGCCTGTTCGAGCAGCTCACCAAGCGGTTCCTGGCCACGAACGTCCGAGCCGTGCTGCCGAACGGCGGCACGGAGTTCTGGACGCCCTTCGTGGGCTCGCTGCTCAACCGGCGGTCGTGGGAGTTCTTCCCATCTCAGATCGATGCCCTGCGGCGCGGTCTGCTCGTACGCAACGAGACCTTCTCGCTGCAGATGCCGACCGGTGCCGGCAAGACGGCCCTGTGCGAGACGCTCCTCTACTGGCACGCGAAGACTACCGCCGCCGAGGTAGCGATCTTGCTCGTGCCCTACCGATCGCTTGCCTCCGAGCTGCGCGGCAGCGTGGTGAAGCGGCTCAACGCGCTCGGCATCTCGTCGAGGTGCGCCTATGGCGGAACGGTTCCCACGGGCGATGAGGTTCGGGACCTCGACAACACCCGAGTCGTAGTGGCAACGCCTGAATCGCTTTCTGGCTTGCTGGGCGCCGGCGGCGACTTCTTTCGGCGCGTCTCCTTGGTCATTTGCGACGAGGGACACCTTCTTGATGGCGGCGGGCGCGGGGTCGGCCTCGAATTGCTGCTCGCGAGGATGCGCGCGCGCGAGGGCGGCGCGCCACGCTTCGTCTTCGTCTCGGCCATCGTTCCGAATATCGAGGAGATCAACGCTTGGCTCGGCGGCGCAGCCGACACGGTCGTGCGCAGCGACTATCGGCCCGCGATTGCTGAGTACGCGGTGCTTCGTTCCACCGGCAAAGGGGCCGACACGACGGTCGTGCTCGACATGCATCCGCACGAACCGGCACCGACGAGGTTCGTCGTCCAGGGGTTCCTCTCGCGCACCGACTTCGAGTTCCAGAACCCTCACACGGGACGGCGGAACACCTACGGCTTTGCGTCGATGAAGACCCAAGCCATCGCAGCTGCCCGGAAGGCGCTGACGATGGGTGCGGCTGCCGTGTTCGCCGCGAACAAGCGTGGCGACCAGGGCGCCGTCGGCCTTGCCGAGGAACTCGTGCAGCAGCTTGGGCACGCGCTCACGTTGCCGGCGCCGATCGCCTTCGCCGCGAGGGACAAGCTCGCCCCTGTCGTGGAGTACCTTGCGCTTGAGTACGGCAGCGGCTGGTTGGGCACCCGCGTCGTGGAAGCGGGCGCCGTGCTTCATCACGGGGACATCCCGCAGGAGTCTCGCGAAGTCCTCGAGTCGCTGTTGCGCCAGGGTGAAGTTCGCTTCGTGATCTGCACGACGACCCTGGCCGAGGGTGTGAACCTCCCGATTCGGACGCTGGTACTTTACTCGGTGCAGCGCCGACAGAAGAGCGGGCGGCCCGAGAACCTGCTTGCCCGCGACATCAAGAACCTCGTGGGGCGCGCGGGCCGCGCGGGAGCGACGACGAAAGGACTGGTGATCTGCGCGAACGAGCAACAGTGGTGGCAGGTCGAGCAGGTGGCCAGGCAGGCGCCCGGCGAGCCCGTGCGGGGCGCACTGCGCTCGCTCGTCGAGAGGTTGCGTCAAGCCCTTGCTGGACAGAACGCACCGCTGACGAACGCCGACATCGAGGGGACGCCCGTGCTGCACACGCTGGTGGACGGCATCGACGCGACGCTCATCGACCTCGCGGCCGAGGAGATCGGAGAGGAAGCCCTCGTTGCGGAGGCGGTGCGCCTCGCCGACCAGACCTTTGCCTCGCAGCAGGCGGACGCGGCGTCGAAGCAGATCCTCCAGAACGTCTTCGAGCTTCGCGCTCGCCGCGTCGTCGGAATCCGTGCTGCCCGCCGACTCGACTGGATTCGGGAGACGGGCGCGCGCCCTCGCATGCTCGATGCGGTGGAGACGGGGCTCCTCGCGCGACGGCCGAGCTGGGACGACGTGGTCGACCCGCTAGACCCGAGCGTCGTGGGCGTCGTCCTGGAGTGGGCGTGGGAACAAGCCGACGTCCAAGAACCACTTTGTGAAGCCTATCGCCTCGAAGACAACGCGGACACGAGCGGGCTGAGGCAGCCGTTCTTTGACACGGTCAATGCATGGCTCAAGGGCTGGCGTTTCCGAGATATCACGCCCGTGTCGAAGCTAGAGATCGACGACCTATTGGGCGTCCATAGGCGCGTCGTGTCGTACGTGCTTCAGACGCTGGTCGAACAGGGCGTCGCGCTTCTGGCGAAGCTGCTGGAGGGCCAAGGCCGTGTCTTGGCTCCTGCGGTGCTCGCGTTCCCCGAGCACCTGCGGTTCGGCGTTCCCACGGCGGCCGCTCGGTTTCTCGCCGGGGGAGGCGTTCGACATCGAAGCGCGGCGGTCGAACTCGGTAACGCGCTCCGCACCAGCGGCGAGGACCGGACCGCCATCTTCATCGCCGCCCGCCAAGGGCTGCGTGCGCACGCGGACGCATGGGTAAAGCGACTCGGAACGCTAGTCTACACGAACACCATATGGGACCTCTCGATGGCGCTCGGCGACCAAGACGAGGAGGCGCCGTGACGAAGCCGACCGACGACACGTCCACGGGCGACCTGCTCCTCTACCAGACCGAGGACGGGCGGACGCGCATCGAGTGCCGCTTCGAGGGCGAGACCGTCTGGCTCACGCAGGCGC
>Ga0210033_1000974_pt1 | contig 27124 bp, 31 predicted proteins | sample CryGeymeta201501_FD_185465 | JGI IMG/M metagenome (GOLD analysis project Ga0210033, IMG submission 185465) | Groundwater microbial communities from Crystal Geyser aquifers in Utah, USA - Crystal Geyser metaG 2015-01 (SPAdes) (version 2) | ecosystem: Environmental > Aquatic > Deep subsurface >... | reverse complement strand
GTGTATAAAAAATTGCTAGTTTTAGCTAGCACAAAGTTGGTTGCACGTTTGCTGGCTTCCGATTTTCCTTCGGAAAATCCTCGCCCTCAAACACGCAACTTTCCATACACGAACACGTTGGCAGAAATGATAAACAAACAGACCGCTAAAACAAAATAAATGAGAAAAATAATTTTATTAATTTTAATTACAACAATAATTACAAGTTGTGGAGTTTTGAATGGAAACAGTCCGATGACAGCTTTTATTGTGAAAAATACTTCTGAAAAACCAATAAGTTTTTCTGCAAGTGTTTTAAAATTTTCCCAAATTATGGGACCGCAAACAATTAACAACTCTTTTACCGTAAAACCAAAAGACAGCATAATAGTTAGACAAACATATTTTAAACGTGATGGAGAAAATCCTCAAAATTGGTGTCAAGAATTTAAAATTTTTCCAGTTGATGGAATCGAAATGAATGACCCTAAAAATGCTCAAAATTGGATAAAGTCATCAAAAGATAATATTCCAATTTATACTTTTACAATTAACAAATAGAGTTTATGAGATATTTAGTTTTATTTTTACTTATAACGTGCAATTTATTTGCCCAAGAGTCTAAAATATTAGAACGTTTAGTTGCACTAGATAATAATGGTAAAATTTGGTACAATATTGATGGTTATAGCATTACAAGTGAAGTTTTTAATTACAACTTTGACGAAAAAGGACTAAAAAAGATTTTTAAAAAGCATTCTATTAAAGAAGTTGATTTAAAAACTAAAGATGATAGTATTTCAAAAAACAATATAGTTGTTCATAAAACTGAAAAGCTTAATGAAAAATTAACTCAAAGAAATTCCTATTTTTTTGTAGAAAATAATGACAAAAAAATTATAGTTATTTGGTTTGCAAAAACTTCTAATGAAGATTTTAGAATGCAAAGAGAATTGACAAATTTGATTATTGAAAATAAAATTCCGAAATCAAATTTCGTTTCGATGCAAACGAATAAAATTAATTTTGGAAATAGACAAATTGAACTTGCAAATATTTGTTATTGGATATTTTTTAAATACAGTTCAGTGTCCGTATTTTGGCGAAATGAATTGGTCAGTTCATTATAGTTTAGAAGATGCAAAAGAAAGTGTAGAAAACCAACTTGAAATGACAAAGTCACGTAAAAGTGGGAAAATATTGAGTGAAGAAATTGTAGATGTAGAATTTGAAAATGTACCAACAAAAGCTAAAAAAGTGATTTATGACTTTACAGGTTTAACAGGAGCATTAGCAGGAATGTCAGGTGGAAAAACATTGACAATTTATTATGTTGCAGAAAAAGTAAGAGAAAATTATATGAGTTGTGTAATGAGTTTTTGGAACAATGACGAAATAAATCCCGAAACAAAATTACCACCTTTACTAGAAAAAGTAATGAAACTAAAATAATCACTTCTGCCAACAGCATATTTATGAAATGGCGGGTTTAGTACTAAATTTAAACTTTGTGCATAAAATAAAGTTTTGTGCTAATTGAAAAATCCGTTTTCATAATCCGCCACTTCATAAATATGCAAAACGTTGTGGTTTATATTACGACAGAAACAAACACAAGAAAAATTGCAACTTGTTTAAAATATTGAAAATTAAATATTAATACTTAAATTTAAACACTATGAAAAGAATGAAAAATTATTTTAAAACTATTATCCTTTTACTTGGTATTCTTCTTACACTCTCAAATTGTGAGGAAAATGAAAGTTTAATAGATGTGAAAAATGAAAAAAGTAAAATTAAACTGACTGTTATTAACAAAAATGATTTCACTGATAATTACAAATTAATTCAGAACTTAAATAAGTTTGAATCCAAAAAAACATCTTTAAAATCAAAAAAAGTATATAATTCAATATATAATTTTACAATAAACACAAATTCAGTAACTTATATAGAAAAAGATAATCTACATTCATATACATTCTCAATTTATAGAGATGATAAATCAGATCTTAATATTGAGAATTTAGTTTTATCACTTAATGAAAATGGAGAGTATGATGCTATAATTGTAAATTATGATTTTTCTATAAATCAATTAAAATCATTTACTCAAACTGATTTGGAATTACGTGAGGTTACTTATAATCTAATTGATTTTGACTCAAGTGAATTACTTAATAAAATTATTGAAGTAGGTGACTGCATAGAGTATTGGACACTTGTAGAGATTGATCAAGGAGATGAAGGGGAATTGGTAGGTGCTGGTAATGAAGAAGATCCAAAATATGAATGGGTATTAGAATCGAGAACTTGTTTCGGTGGTGGTGGTGGCGGAGACCCTACTGATAATCCTGAAAATACCATTGTTGATACTGGAACAGGAGGTACAATTTCAAATAATAATGGTTCTTATGGAAACATTATAACTTCTCCAACTAATCCAGATGGGTCAAGTGCTGTTGTTGATATCTTAACTAATTTTCTTTCGTTAACTCCTCAACAATCTGATTATTTAAGTATTAACACAAACATTGCTAACGAAACCTTTGATTTTCTTGAACAAAATAGATCCATTAATGGTAAAAACTTTGCTAAAGAAGCGATTGAGGCTTTAATAAGAGGTGATTATGTGGATTTTAAAGAAACCTATATTGAAACAAAAACACCAGACGATGGGTATACATATACAGGTACTAAACAATTAATTCCAAATCCACTAACACTTTCAAATGGGGATCAAGTTTCATTACAATTTGGAACAACTAAATCTGACAATAAAAATGCCAATCAGGAAGTTTCAATAGATTTAATTGCGGGTATAAAAGATGCAATTGAGCAAGCAAATTTTAAATTGTCCGCTTCAGAAAAAATAACTAGTATTTATATAATGGCTACAACTAATGGAAAACATAGCCCTACCAGCAATCACTCAAACGGTACGGCAATTGATATTAGTCGAATAAATGGTGTTAAAATGTCTCTATCAGGAGTAACAAACCAAATTACAGAACTTCAAAAAGGGTTTGATGGTTTTATTTGGATTAGAGAAAATTTTGGACCAGCTTTTAAACATAAATATTATAATAGTAATGGTACGTGGGATTTAAATTATAATATTGGAGGGCATAAATATCATATTCATGTCTCAATAAGAAAATAAAAAGTAAAATTATGAAAAATATTATTATTACAATTTGCACTTTATTAGTAATTAGTTGTTCAACAAAAGTTTCAAGTCAAATACAAGAAATAAAAAATGAACAACTTAATTATGTGCTTGGAACTTTAAGAACAGATTCAATCAAATCATTATTAATAAATAATACTTATATTACTACTTATTTCTATGTTAACGAATCTGGAAGTGCAAATACTCCTGAAACAGATGAAGTAACTGATAATATAATTTTTACTGTTTGTGAATCTGGCGAAAACTTCAATTGCAAAAGTTATCAACTTAAAAATTTATTGAATCCTAAAATTGATAGTATTTTTAGTGATAAAGACCATTTGACAGTATTACTTACTCATATGAAAATAGATGATAATTCATATAAATCAACAAAAACAAGTATAAAATTACCATTACCTGAGATAAAATAAATACAAACCACAACAATGGCTATAGCAAATGCGAGGTTTCAATAAAAAGATTGTTTCAATAACAAAAGAAACTTTAAATTTAATTGAAAAATTTAGCAATAAATCTCGCACTTGCCATAGCCTAAACCGTTGTGTCGCATTTTAGAAACCACAACTATTAAACAGAGACAATTAACGTAAAATCATTAAAAAAAAGAATATGACAAAAACAGTAAAAAGACTGATTATTACAATCGGAGCATTGAGTATAATTTCAGGAATCTATTTAGCGGTTAGCGGCTCGGATTTTTCTGAATATTTATCGGGAATATTTATCGGAGTTACTCTTATAGGGAGTGCATTATTTTACAAAGAAAAAGATAATGCATAAATAAAAAGTAAATCATTAGACGGTAAACTCACTATTTTATGACGAAATGAACAGGCAGACTGCTAAATATGTTTGCGTAAAATTGCAGGTTAAGCTGTAAAGTTTAAGTCTAAAACAATTGAATGAAATCGTATATATTTTACCGAATTTAATTTAAGATGAACAAAAAACGCAACACAACAGCAGCTACACTCAAGTGGGGATTTAGTACTTTTATGAAAGTGAAGTGCTAAATGCAAGTTCCGTACTTTATAATGAAGTTCAGTGCTGAAAATCCCCACCTGCGTGTAGCTTCGAAACGTTGTGGTTTATATGGCTCATCAAAGGCTGAATTGAAAACAAAAAAATTGCAGCTTGTTAAACAACTAAAATTGAAAATTAATCTTAAATTTAAACAATTATGAAAAACAGAAAAAACAAAATTACTAACCTTTTAAAAATTGGAATTCTATTATTTGGGTTCTCAATAATACTATCCAGTTGTGACAATGATGAACTAATTGAACCACAAGAGCAAAAACTTATTATAGCTCATAAAAACTTTGACTTTATAGAAAACAACATAAATTTACTTAACAAAGTAAACAAACTTTCAAAACCTACAAATAAAATAGCTTCGAAAGGGAATTACCTTTCTAAAAATGAATTTACTGTTTTTAAAGAAAGAGTAACTTATATTAAATCTACTGATAATAAAAGAGAATCATATTCTTTCTATATAGAAAGAAATAACATAAATAAAACAGACATAATTGAAAATTTAGTTTTATCAAAAACAATAGACGATAATGAATATAAAGCTCATATTATTACTTATTCCTTCCCTGAAGGAATTGAAAACGAGAAAGAAAATTTTGTTGTCACAAATTTTGAAGAATTAGATACAGAAAATGTATCTAACCTTTTTAATAAAAGTAGTTGTGAAAACACCTATGAATACACAGTTTTAGAAACAAAACACGATTGTTATTCTGGAAATCATTCTGGAGCAGGAGAAGCTGAGTCTTGTGACGGACAAGGTTCTTTACCTTATTCTACTTGGTCAATAAATGTTACTGTAAATTATCAATGTGATGGTGGTGGAAGTACTGGAGGTGGCACTTATACTGGAGACCCAATTGATACTGGAAATCCTGGCAACAATACACCCCCAAACAACTCTAGCCCTATTGATACTGGTATTACTTTACATCCTAACTGTCAAACAAGTAATTGTGGTGGTGAAATTTCTGCTAATACAATTAATAACTTATTAGGCAACTCTTTAAATGATGCTGAACTTCTTTGGCTTTTTAATAATGACAATCAAACTAATATTATAAAAAGGTTATTAGAAAATAGTAACTCACTTACTAATCAAAATTTTCAATCCAAATTATAAATAATTTAACAAACACGTTAAATTATGGGTTTTCATCTTTAGAACTATCTATTTTTAATACAAAAGCAAATCAAATATTTGACATAATAAGTTTAAATAATTATGCTGACATTAGTCAATATTCACTTGCCGACCAAAAAACGATTGCTCAAAATTCTTTATTTATTGGTTTTTTACCAAGTATAAATTCAATAATCGGAGAATATTGGCTCAAAAATGATGAAGAATGGGCTGTGATTGGTAATTTGTTTGCTCAATTTTTACCTGAGTTAGCGTTAGGTTTTATTCCTGGTAGTGACATTATTGAGGTTATTAAAGGTGCTAACCAAGGAGATGCAGTTGCAGTTGCAATTGGTTTAGCTGGTTTAATAGTAGATGCTTTTGGTGGTACAATATTAAAAGGACTGACTTAAGCAATAAAAATTGGTAAAAAAGTCTTTACTTCTTTTAAACTTTTGTACAAATATGTAAAAACAATTGGTAAAGCAATTAAGAATGGATTAAAAATAAAATTAGATAATAATATAGTAAAGTTGTTAAATACTGCTGGTGATGAAGTAGGTAGCGTTTTAAGCAATGTATTACGCTTAAAATTTCCTGTTTATGGTGGTGATATAATATCACATTCTTCTAAAACAACAACCCTGATTGGGAAATTTGCAAAAAATCAGCCAAATGGCACAGATGCACTAATTAAAAGTGGTTTAACAGAAAGTATAACTGGGGTAACATCTAAAACAACTTTCAATGTTTTGAATGATCCTAATTTTAGTGGCTGGTTAACAAACCAAGGTTGGTTAGATGACGCAATAGCAAGAGGTGATATTTTTAGGATGATTTCTGACCCTAATATTGCTGACGGTTTTTTCAAACAAGAAATAGATTATTTGATTTCTAAAGGTTAAAATTTAGTGGAGCTTAATTAACTAAATAAAAATATATGAATAAAAAAAAAATAAATAAAATTTTTAATTTTTTTGAAAAATTTAAAAAAATTAATGAAAAAGATAGAAATATTTTAAGAGGACAACTTTATAATAATAAAACATTAAAACCTTTAAATACAGCTTTTAATATTTCGAAAGTATTACTCAAAACTAAAGAAACATCAGAAATAGATACTTATATTTATGTTGCTTTATTCTGCATTGGTATAGAGGGTTTTACAGATGACCCAAGAGATAATATTGCTATTTTAGGACTTTTAAACTGTTCTGTAAGTGAAACTAATAGAAACTTAAACCTCTATATTAATGAAATAAAAGATTTATTTGAATTTGGCATTGCAAAATATTTTGAAAATTGGGTTGAAAGAAAAGATAAATCAATTGAAAACTTTGGTTTTAAACAAATTAAGAACCCAAAAGGAAAATTAATAGAATATGAAACAAATAATATAGTTTTTAATAGATAAAATACAAACCACAACCACGTATATAAAAAATAGCAGTTAAGTGCAAACTACAAAGTTTGTGTTTTTCTGCTATTTTAATTTATAAACTGAAAATAATAGCATTTTTACTCTGCTACTTTCCATATACACATACGTTATGGGCAATTAAAGTGAAAGTTAAACCATATCCGAGAATAAGCTCAGCTTGGAAGAAAAAAATAAATGAGTTAAAATAATTAATTGCAAATAAACGGAGTTTCTTGAAAAAGTTGGCAAAATTGCAAGTGTTCAGCACTCCTAAAAAAAAGTTGAATGCGTTAAATATTAAAAATAAATTAAAATGAAAAATTTAAAATCAATTTCAGTTGTAGTAATGTTATTAATAAGTACAATTCTTTTTATTAACTGTGAAAAAGAAAACATTCCTATAGAGCAACAATCCTTAACACCTGAATTAATCGGAAAAATACACAATAAAGCTCTCGATAATATTTTGAATAGTGAGAATAAATTAAATTTTAATGTTTCTGAAAATGAATTTAAATCTCAAATTATTAAAGAAAGTAACTCTTTTTTAAGTAGAGAAGTTTCAGGAATGAAATTTATAAATGACAATGAACAAGAATCAATTAAGTTATTAAATACTAATGAATTAATTTCAAAAAATTTCAGTAAATCTTATGCAAAATCGAGTAAAAGTTTTTCTATGGAAGAAAGTAATATATTCGATAAAATAAATTTTTTACATAGTTCAAATATTATACTTGACCAAGACAAAAAAATACTTGATGAATTATATACAGCTTATAAAAACAATTACCAGGGAGTTATTAGTGATGAAGAATTATTAATTTTAGCAAAACAAGCAAGAAATAATTACACAACTGAAAATAATGATTTTTCTAAAGAAAATGTATTCATTACATTATCTATTATAGAAATTTGTGTTAATTCTTTAGAGTGGTTTGATGCCAATATAGATACATTACATAGCAAGGCTTCAAAGACTGGTGTTCAACAAAAAGCACTTATATGGAACATTGTTGCAGCTGATGCAGTAGGAGCAATTGTTGGCGTAGGTTTAGCTATAATTCAAGAAGGAATTAGAAACGGAACAAATGAACCTGTAGATGGTGAATCAATTATTTATGGAGCAGTTGAAGGTGCTGTAACAGGTTCTGTAGGTTCAGTTGTAAAAGCTGCGGGTTGGCTGTCTAAATTATTTTAACATGGGGAAGAAATTTTTTATCAATATTATAATTTTTTCCTTGATTGGTTTGATAATTGATTTGATTTTTGAAACCTATTTTTTTAAACCAATTGGAATATTTTTAGGTGCTTTTATTGGCTACGAGAGAAGAAAAAACAGCCCATAACACCGTATAAAAAAAATTGCAGGTAAAAGCCAATTTACGAAAGTCCATGCGATTTTCCTTCTTGGCTTTTATTTGCTATTTTACAGCTTAAAACCAGCAACTTTTCTTATACAAATACGTTGTAAACAATTAAAATCGAAAATTACTTATGAAAAAAAATAGATTATTTTATGGAATTTCTATATTATTCATTTTTCTATTCTCTTGTTCAAGTGAAGATGATTCTTTCAATTTTGTAATTGGAGAATGGAGAGCAATTGAAATGTTTGAAAATAATGAAAATGTTCAATTGCCTACCTGCCTGCCACATCAATACATTACATTTAAATCGAATAGTGAATTCTCTGGTGGAAGAATAGAATCCTCAAATTATCCAGATGAATGTTACACTATTAGTTTTGGACTTACAAATTGGGAGTATTTAGGAAATAGTAAATACAAAATTGGAGACAAAAATGAACAAGGAGAAACTTTTACTATAACCAAAGTGGGAAATAACTTATCAATGCTTAATGCAAACGGAATCACAAAAACAATATACGAACCTTATTAAACTAATTTATTTAATATGAAGTAAAATTAAAAAAATATTGAAATACCAGAAAAGTTGAAATCAAAACAAAAACTGTTTACAACATCGTGTTTAAAAAATTGCTAGTTTTAGCTTTACCAAAGTTTGTTGCTTCTTTGCCAACTTCAGAATTTCCGTTGGAAATTCCTCGTTGTCAAAAACGCAACTTTTTACACACAAACACGTTATATGCCACTTTAAAAAACACCGTGAAAAAGACAATAATCATACTGACATTAGCAATTCTAACCTCTTGTAATTTTTACGACAGGAAAGAAGAGGTTTTTATGACCGACCAAGACTATGTTGAAAATGACCGACAATTTTCGCCAGACAGTTCAATGGTATTAATAAACTACAGTTTAGACTTGGGAGCATTTGGTTATGGACAAGCAGGAACTGCAATTTTGAAATTATCGGATACAACAAAAAACCTTAGAGGATTTACAATACCGAACACTTTGACTAGAGTGAAATGGATTGATAATGAAAACATCTCCGCCCAATTTGACATTTTGCCATCATTAAGGACTGGAGACAAGGTTGAACTTAAAGATATCGAAATCAATGGAATTAAGGTTAAGGTATCTGCTTTAGACTACATTGATAAAGATGACCATAAAGAAATCGAACATCGAGAATTATCACCAAACGGACAATTTGAACTCGTTGCATATCGCTACTTGAAAAACAGAAGTAACTTGAATTTTATTCACATATCTGTAATTCCAGTTGGCGGACAAATACCAAAATATGGAAACTATTTAATTGCCGATATGCAATCTGACTATGTGCTTAACGGAACTTGGACAGAAAAAAATGAGCTTAAATTTTATTCAAATAGTCAATATTCTGACTTAATCCAATATTATTTGGTTAACGACAGAGAAAAAATTGGGTATCAAATTGTTACAGACGACAAAGAATATGGAAGTAAATACAGATGGACAAAGAAAAGCGGCATATAACAGCGTGTATAAGAAATAGCGGGTTCAGTGGTAAATCTAAGGTCAGTGCTTTTAATAAAAGTCTGTACCAAACTGAAAGTGAAGTGCTTTTTAATCCGCTACTTCTCATACACGCAAACCGTTGGTACCAATATAGACAAAAATCCAACAATGAACATAGAAAAAATACTAAACGGAAAAAAATATAGAAGTCTGTTTGACAAATTAAGTGACGAATTTGACAAGAGTCCAATTGATAATAAATTAAATGTTCTTGCCTCTCTAAATTATTGGAATCTACTAGACCAAGTAATAAAAGAATACCAACAAAAATATAAACAGCAGAAAGACAAGTATATTCTTGACCAATTAAAACCAACTTTACAATTCTTAATTAGTCATTTACGGTTTGGAGAAAATTTAGCCCTAAAAGATTTTGAAAACCAAAACCTAAAAAAAGCCATATTAGAACTAAAGGTTGAGTTAACCAACAAAGTTGAAAAAGAATATTCTAAAAAAACTCTTATCAAAAGCTATCTTGAAGAAGACAATAAAGTATTTAAACAACAAAATGACTTCTTCAAAATTGAATTTGAAAAAGACCCAACTAACGAACTTAAAGAAAGAGATTTAAAAGAAAATAAGCCATTTCAAGAAAGCTACATTCACTTATACAACTTTTTAATAAACAGTTTAATTCCCGATTACAAAAACAATAATTTCCAAGGCTATTCAATTGATATGGGAATGAGTTACCAAACAGAATATTTGGTTAGATTTTATCTTCAAAACCCTTCAAAAGAAAAATATTTAAAGGCAATTCAATATGCTATAAATATCATTTACCTAAATAAAGAACCTTACCATAAATTTTTCCTGTTTAGAATGAACTTCTCTGAAAATGAAATTGTTCAGGATTTTTATAGTAAAAATCATATTGGAGTGCGATTTGACACAAAAGCCGATATGGAAGATTGGAAAAATCTAAAAAACGGACAAAAACTAAAGCAACAGTTTGCACAACGCTGGAATACATTAAACCAAACTGTTCAAGAAAATGATGTAATTGTAATCTCATCTTACAAAAATTTTGGCTGTAAAGTCGGAATAATTTCTCAAGGAACTCAATTTGAAAAAATAGGAAATGAAAATGAATTTTATACAATTTTTAAATTAGAACAAAATCAAGAAATAGACATTGAGAAATTTCCATTTATTCAAACACTTTTACCATCCAATGTTACTATAAGTCCAATAAAACGGAAAAACTATACCTTGCGTAAAAATATATTCCCCAAAATAATTGTGCGTATTGAGAATAACGAATTTGATGATATTGCTCTTGAAATCATAGCGAGTGAATGGTTGAGAACAGATTTTGCACCCAAAGAATACAGATTACAATACCAACTTTTAAAAACTGGCGGAAACAATAAAGACATCGACATTTACGGAATGACTATTGGAAATGAAAAGTTAATAGCCCAAGTGTCAAGTACAAAAGATTCAAAAAATATAAACAACAAAATCAAAAAACTAGAAAAATATAATGGTTTTAAACGAGTGTTTTTCTTTAACGTTGATGACAAAAAAACATCTGAATACGAAATTATTGACTTAAAAAGAATTATATCTGAATTGAGAAATGACAATAAATACAAGGAATTAATATACGAACTTGAATAAAATACTGGTGCTAACATCGGCTATAAGCAATTGGGGTTTAGGTGATTAATCGAAAATGATAGTGTAAATCAAAGGTTAGTGCTAAACCGAAAAGTTAGAGCAAGAAATCCCCAACTGCTCATAGCCGAGAACCGTTGGCAACAAGGCTGAAAAAACAACAACGGTTAAAAAAGGGCTGACCACCCAAGCGTGACAAACAAAAAGGTAAGGGAATCGCTAGTGCCATTCGCAATTTCTAAACCTAATTTTAAATTTGAATGGCGTAACACAAAAATCATTTTTATTATGAAAAATTTAGAATTAAATCAGATGGAAAAATATGAAGGTGGAAATGTTATGGATGGAGTCTGTGGAATCCTTGGAATAACTGCTGGTGGAGTAGCTGTCAGAGGAGCTATGGCAAGATTAGGAATGACTGTTTTCTTTTCTGTTCCACTTTGGGGTCAAGTAGCTTTAGCTGCAGGAGTTGTAGGTTGTTCATTCTACAACGCGATGAAGTAAATTTTAATTTTATGCGGAAAGTAATTTTACTCTCCGCATATATTTATTTTAAACAAATGAAGAAAAAATTTAATTATTTAGTAATAATAATTGTTTTTATTTTATTAATAAAAATTTTTATTAGTGGTATTCCTAACTTTTCTAAAAACAAAATAGAGTGGGCAATAATTTTAATACTGGGATTATATTTTCTTATTAGTACAAAAAGAAAATGAAAAACATCAGATATTTTATAGCTCTCTCTCTTATTTCTATTATAACAAGTCTTATTTCGAAGTATATATTAAATACTGAAGAATTAATTGTTAATACGTTAATGGAATATTTTTCTTTAAAGGAAATAGAAGATGAATTAGTAGTACAAAGAAATTGGCAGTGGTTAACTTATGGCTTTATTACTGTTTTAACACTTATTAAAGTAACTATTATAGCTTCCATATTAGACATAGGCTGTTTCTTTTTTGGTAAACAAATCAAATACAAAAAACTCTTTAACATTGTTGTAAAAGCAGAGTTTTTTTTTTTGTTAGTAATAATATTTAAAACCGCTTGGTTTTACTTCTTTCAAACCGACTATAATTTAGAAGATTTACAATATTTCTATCCATTATCGGCTTTAAATATTGTAGGTTATGAGGGTTTACAACCTTGGTTTATTTATCCTGTACAAGTTTTTAATCTTTTTGAGTTGGCTTATTGGGTAATTCTAGCGTATTTAATTGATAAAGAACTAAACGAAAATACCGTTAAAGGTATGTCTATTGTAGCCAGTAGTTATGGAGTTAGCCTTTTAATTTGGGTAGTTGGTGTAATGTTCTTCACTTTAAATATGAGCTAGTTATGCGTAAAAAAATATTATTATTTGTAGTTGCTATTTCTGTTTTAGGGTTACTATCATATCTAGGTTACAACGTTATAACCAAAGCAAAAGAAAAAAATCAAATAGCAAAACAATTAGAAGTAATCCCAGAATTTAAGTTTTTAACTTTAGAGCAACAACCATTTACAAAAGTTAATTTAAAGTCAAACACAAAAACCACTTTTATCTACTTTAACAGTGAGTGCGATTTTTGCCAACACGAAGCACAAAGCATAAGCGATAATTTAGATAGCTTCAAAAATGTGCAATTCATTTTTGTATCTACAGAACCCATTGAAACAATCAAACAATTTTCAGAACAATACAACTTAAACAATCAACAAAACATTAATTTTCTATATGATAACCTTGATATATTTTCTAGTCGATTTGATGCTAACAGCATTCCTTACCTCTTAATCTACGATACTAACCAAAAACTCATCAAAAAACACAAAGGGCAACTCAACGCCAAAGACATTTTAAGAGCATTACAACAAAATGACTAAAGCAATCAAACTATCACAAAAACACTTACAACAAACCTTTACACAACAGCACGACCAATCTGATTGTGGCGTAGCTTGTTTGTTATCGCTCATTCAATTTTATGGTGGTTCAAATAGCTTAGAAAAGTTACGAGAATTAAGCGGTACAACAAAACAAGGCACTACCCTTTTGGGGTTATATCAAGCAGCCAATAAATTAGGTTTTACAGCACAAGGCAATGAAGCAGATATACAAGCCGTAATTGACCACAAAGAACTGTTAATACTTCACGTTGTAATTCAAGAACGCTTACAACATTACCTTGTATGTTATGGTTATGAAAAAGACAAGTTTATCATTGGCGACCCAGCAAAAGGTATTGCAACGTACACAAAAGAGCAATTAAACACCATTTGGAAATCCAAAACCTGTTTAACGCTTTCGCCAAATTCAGATTTTATAAAAACCGAAACCCAAAACAAAAACAAAAAGCAATGGTTTTTAAAACTACTTAAAGAAGATTATCGCTTAATTTCATTTAGTGTATTGTTAGGATTAGGTATTGCCATTCTCGGAATGGCAATGGCGATTTTTTCACAAAAATTAATCGATGACATTCTACCTTCAAAGGACTTTAATAAGCTTATTACAGGCATCGCATTAGTAGCGTTCTTATTATTAGTTAGGGTGTTATTTACAGCTTTAAGAGATTTTTTTCTTATTCGTCAAACCAAAGATTTTAACAATCGTATTGTTGATAGTTTTTATTCGTCATTGCTTAATCTGCCAAAGCCTTTTTTCGACACTCGTAAAATTGGAGAATTAGTGGCACGTTTAAACGATACCCAACGTGTACAACGTGTTATTAGTCAAATAGTTGGAAATGTAGTTATCAATGCCTTAGTCACCACAGTATCGTTAGGCTTTTTATTTTACTATTCTTGGCAAACAGGGGTAATAGCTTCTATTAGTTTACCTTTTTATTTTGTGCTTATTTACAGTTTTAACAAACGTATTATCAATGCACAAAAAGAAGTAATGCAGGGCTATGCCTTTAGCGAGAGTAATTACATTACCTCAATGCAAGGTATTGCCACAATCAAAAACAATAACAGGCAAACCATCTTTCAAAAAATCAACCAACTTATTTATGGCAATTTTCAAGAAAAAGCCTTTAATCTTGGTAAAATAAATGTACGCTTGTCTGTCTTTTCTGGAGTATTTAGTGTCTTATTCTTAATGGGCATTTTAGCTTACACCTCAATTCTAGTTTATAACGAAACAATGCAATTAGGCGAACTAATGGCAATTCTAGGTATTGCAGGAAGTTTATTGCCATCCGTTGCAAGTTTAGCATTAATAACCATTCCTATAAACGAAGCCAAAGTCGCTTTTAATAGAATGTACGAATTTGCATCAATGGATAAAGAGCAAAAAGGAACAACAGAAATTTCAGATTTCACTTCACTCGACATTAAAAATCTAACCTTTCGCTTTGCAGGTAGAAGTCAATTATTAAAAGACATAAACATTAAAGTCAATAAAAACGAATGCATTGCTATAGTTGGCGAAAGTGGTAGCGGAAAAAGTACGTTAGGTCAAATTCTACAAAAATTTTACACTTTTGAAAATGGGACGATAATCGTCAATAATGAAACTAATCTTACAGTGTTAAATACCGAAAACTGGCGAACTATTTTAGGCGTAGTACCACAAGAGGTTACTATTTTTGGAGGAAATGTTATAATCAACATTCTTTTAGGACAAGAAGACACACCTGAAAATATTGTAAAGTTCTGTAAAGATTACGGTTTTGAAACATTTATAAATACGCTACCACAAAGTTATGCTACCATTCTTGGAGAAGAAGGTATCAATCTTTCAGGCGGACAAAAACAAGTCATTGCCTTAATGAGAGCTCTGTATAAAAAACCAAAAGTTTTATTGTTGGATGAGTTTACTTCTGCAATGGACAGAAAAACAGAACATTTTGTTTTGGATTTACTCAATAAACTAAAATCTGAATTAACAATCATTTTTATTTCTCACAGAATACATTCATTACCAAAAATTGCTGACCGAATTTATATATTGGAAAACGGAATTATAGCTGACTTTGGTAATCACGAAAAACTTATGGAGTCAAAGAATTTTTACAGTGAATTTTGGACTGAATTGCACACAGAATAAAGCCCAGTTGCCAACAATGTATAAGCGTAATGCGGACTAAAGTACTAAATTTAAACGAATTAAATATTAACAAACATATTGCTAAACCGCAAATGAAGTGCTTGTAAATCCCGCACTACGCTTATACTAGACCGTTGGCAGTAATGGTAGAAATGCGAGCAGCATGGATAAATATTGACGAAAAAATGTAAATTTGTAGTATACAAAAACAAACAATGGATAATCGCTTTACGGACATAATTCAGCTCATTAAACAATCTCGGACTAATGCCATAAAAGCCGTAAACGCTGAACTGATAAACCTTTATTGGAATATTGGAGAATATATCAGCAAGAAAATTGAAAAATCAGAATGGGGCGATTCAGTAGTAACAGAATTATCCAATTTTATACAGACACAAGAACCCGAAATAAAAGGCTTCTCCGATAAAAATATCTGGAGAATGAAGCAGTTTTACGAAACATACAAGGGCTTTCCAAAACTCTCAACAGTGTTGAGAGAAATTAGTTGGTCGCATAATTTGGCAATATTTTCAAGATGCAAGACTGCTGAAGAAAGAGAGTTTTATTTGAGACTGGCTAAACAAGAGAGTTATAGTTTTAGAGAACTTGAGCGACAAATTTCTGCAAGCCTTTTTGAGCGAACAATGATTGGTAACTCAAAACTCTCGACAGCGTTGAGAGAAAGTAATCACGACCTAACAAATACTTTTAAAGACAGCTATGTATTTGAGTTTTTAAACTTACCTGACCCACATAGTGAGAGCGATTTACAGCGTGGACTTGTAAGACAAATAAAAAACTTCATACTTGAACTTGGCAAAGATTTTTTATTCATCGGAGAAGAATACAAGTTGCAAGTTGGCAACAGCGACTTCTTCATTGACTTGCTGTTCTACCACCGTGGACTTCAATGTTTAGTGGCATTTGAACTTAAAGCAGATAAATTCAAACCCGATCACTTGGGACAGCTTAACTTTTATTTGGAAGCACTAGACAGAGATGTTAAGAAGTCGAATGAAAATCCAAGTATTGGGGTTTTACTATGCAAAGACAAAGATAGTGAAGTGGTAAAATATGCTTTGAGCAGAAGCCTTTCTCCGACAATGGTTTCAGAGTATAAAACCAAACTACCTGACAAGAAACTTTTGCAACAAAAACTTCACGAATTGTTTGATAATGAGAATAACGACAAATAAAAAACCACTACTGCCAACAGGCGTTTTGCAAAAGTGGGGGCGCATTGCTTTTAAGACAAATTTGTTATTTTCGCAGTATAACTCCTTGTAGACAAATTAGATGCAAATAAAACCCCACCTTCGCAAAGCGCCAAACCGTTAGCAACAATTAAAACCAAGTATGTTATTTTTAATTATACAAACCGACCAGACAATAGACACGACTGTATTTACAGTAGATAATATTTTCAAATTAATTGACATAATTCTTAAAATTATTTTAGGTATAATTGTTGTCGTATACATCAATAACCGAAACAACAAGACAAAAAAGAAAGAAATACTTTTCAACTTATATTTAAGTTTGACTAATCACGCATACAATGCCAGGGATTGTGTTTTAAATGAAATGAAATATAAAATACTTAAAGAAATTCAATTAAAATATTATGCCAAAGATGAATATAGTTTTGTTTATGAATATTTTAAATCCTTAAGTGAAGAAACACAGAAAATAATTAAAATTCAAAAAATAGAAAGAACTAAATTTATAAACACAAGTGACACAATAAAACTTATACTTGGAAAAATTACACCCAATAAAAAGGATGATGAAATTATGAAAAACTGTAAGAAAGATTTTTTTGGTTTAAATAATAATTATGATGAAGAAATTAGATTAGAAAATGCTATTATCCATAAAGTAAATATTTTAAGTGACGATTTAAAGAATAAAAAAAAATCACAGATTAAGTTTGAAATGGAAATCGATAAATTATTTCGAGATCTTAAACTAACTGATATTATTTATAAGATGGAAAATAAAAAAGATTATTTTATGGATTTTTTAACAATCACAAAAAAATTAATTGAAAAAATGTAAAATATAACTGTTGCTAACACAGTATATAATTTATTGCTGGCTTCTCGCCTACTTACGAAAGTCCTCGCGGACTTTCTTGGTAGGTAATTATTTACTAAATTAGTTGCTTGAAACACGCAACTACTCATAGCCGAGACGTTGCCAGTAATGTAAGAATGAAAAAAATATTGAAAATTATATTTAGAATAATTTTATTTGTGATTCTTATTTTGGGAGGAATTTATCTTTATCTGACTGACTTTGGCAGAAAAGGAATTTTATCTAATGAACCTAGAAATCCAAGAATCGAAATTCCTATAACATACAATATTTCTTGGTGGTCTTATCAAGAGGATTTAAGTATAGAGAATTTAGAAGTGAATATTGTAGAAAGTAAATTAAATCTATTTAATAGCAAATCATTAATTTCTTATAAAATAAAAGGAAGAATAAAATATGATGGACATTGGATACCGAGTATAAAAGAAGTTCATATATCTGAACGAATTAATAAAGACAGTACACAAAATATTAATCGAATAATTGAATTTACACCAATAGTGAAAGTTGAGGAAAATAAATTCAAAAATGGTGGAACTGAATATTTTGAATTTAAAAATGAGCACACTATTACTTCTGGAAACTGGGGTTGGAATAGAATAAAATTTATTTGTAGGAATAAAGAACAAATTATTGAATTAAGACAAACGAAATAATAACACTACTGGCAACACCGTGTATAAAAAATTGCTATTTTTAGCTTTACCAAAGGTTGTTGCTTGTTTGCCAACTTCAGAATTTCCGTTGGAAATTCCTCGTTGTCAAAAACGCAACTTTTTATACACAAAGACGTTATAGGGCATTTTAAGACGACACACCAACAATGACAGAAACGACAAAATACATAGGTGGAGAATATAAAGTATTGCAACAATTTGGTGGTGCAATGGGACACGTATTTCTTGTGGAGAAACTAGGTGTCGGATTTCCATTTGTTTTAAAAAGCTACCAAGACATTAAACCAACATCTTGAAGAACTATTCTTTACCGAAGTAAAAAACTGGACTTCTTTTGGTGTGCATCAAAATATCGTCAAGACACTTTTTGCGGAAAAATTTGACGGAAAAATATTTGTTGCAGCGGAGTTTGTTGAAGGCAATGAAAACGGAGAAAACAGACTAACAAATTACATTGGAAAAAATTTACCACTTCATTTAATCATTAAGTGGGCTGTGCAATTTTCGTATGGAATGAACCATTGTCTTGGAAAGGGAATGATAGCCCATTCGGACATCAAACCCGACAATATTCTTATTGATAAAGAATTAAATCTAAAGATAACTGACTTTGGACTTTCAAAATCTTACTTGAATGATGAGAAAGTTGGTGGTGGAACTCCTATGTATTACTCACCAGAACAAATTTTCCGCCCTGACAGCATAGACCATAGAAGCGACATTTACAGTTTCGGAATTGTATTGTATCAGCTAATCACAAAAGGTGCTTATCCATATGTAATGTCCAGTCCTGACATAAGACAAGTTCATTTAAGTGAACCCGTTAAGAAAATCAATCATCCACTTTTTGAAATTTGTAAAAAGTGTCTTGAAAAAGACCTTTCTAAACGATACCAGCAATTTCAAGAACTATTCAAGGACTTGGATAAAGTTGCGAAAAGCGAAGGAATTGAAATACCAAAGCAAATTATTACAAGAGACGATAAGTTAGAAGAATTATACATTCTCTCTCGTTCTTTATCTGCAATTGGGGAAAACAAAGAAGCACTTAGAGCAATTGACCAATATCTAAGTCATCAACCTGACCATTATTCAGCTTGGTCTCAAAAAGGACGATTAGAATATGAGTTAGGTAATCTTCAAAATGCTTTAGAAGCAACTAAGAAAGCTGTTTACTTGTATCAATATAGTTCGACAGCATTAAACAATTTAGGTGCAATTTACTTAGAACTTGACAATAATGCAGATGCTAAAACTTGTTTGCTTCGAGCAGTTGAAATCGACCCTGAAAACAGCGGAGCATTAATGAACCTTGCTAACGCATTAGTGGAAACTGGAGATATTAGTGAAGCATCACAATGCATTTTAAAATGCTTTGAGTTAACCCCACAGAAGAAAAGTTTACATACAAATTCAAAAAACTTACTTCCTGCTTTTGTGCAAAATCAGCTATTTGAATTTTCCGCTGACATTTACAAACAGCTACTTACCTATTCGTCATTATCCATTAATGAGCATTTCAATTATGCAATGTGCAACTATCAAATTCACAGGTTTAATGAAGCTGTAAAAAGTTTTGAAGTTGTTTTAAGTGCCAATCCGAAAGATGCAACAGCTTTAGTAAATATTTCTAAATCACATTTTTTCATTGGCAATGTAGACAAAGCAATATTCTATTCAGACAAATTAATTTCGGAAGAAATTAATCCTGCTCAAGGAATGTCAATGAAAGCACAATATCTTCATCAATCAGGAAGGTTTAATGAAGCAGAAAAATATCTTGTGGACACTCTAACCAAATTTCCAATGACAGATTATTTTTGGCTCACCCTTGGCGACATCTATTCAAAAGAAAAACTTTTCGACAAAGCGTTAAACTGTTATCAAAAAACAAGACAAATTAAAAAACAAAAAGGAGCATCTTACAACGACAAAGATTTAATATTTATAGAACAGAAAATCAATGACACAAAGAAAAACGCCCTATAACAGCACCTACAAGAAATTGGGGGTTCAGTGGTTAGTTGAACATTCTATCTCGCATCAACTTTTGTGCTGGCTTGACAGTTTTGTGCTCCGAAATCCCCAACTTCTTGTAGCTGCAAAACGTTAGCAAACATTTTAACCGAAAATCACAATAAACAAACAATTTTAAATTAAACAATTATGAAGAAAATTATTTTCACCAGTATTTTATGCCTAACGTTTTTAAATATTTTCAGCCAAAGTTTTCCTGAAAATAATCCTGAATTATTACTTAACAAAACAGTAAAACCTAAAGAAATATCAGAAACTTTACAAAAGTATGCTTACAAAAACTTTTATCTTGAATTTGATAAAGAGAAAAAGCAATTTACAAAAGATGATAAAAAAAATAAACCATTTGCAACAGGACCAAGTTATTCTGTAATATCTGATTACACCAAACTTGTTGGAAAAGAATTTAAAGTTTTAGAAATTTTTGAGATTGTTCCAAAATATTCATTTAGCGGAAAAGAATATGCAGTTGAAATTGAAAATGCGGAAATTGGAAAAATATTTTACAAGTATGACCCAAAATATGAACATAGTTTTGAATTAGAAGTAATTGGTGGTTTGGATTATCCACAAGACTTTTTTTGCTCAAAAATAGAACAGCAAAAAGATAAATTTGAAGATAAAACAACTTTTTTTACACCAACTGAAAATGGAATTAGTTTTGTGAAAACTATTGACAAAGGTAAAACATTTATTTATTTAAATGTAAGAGTAAACGGAAGTACATTAAATGTTTCAGAAAAAGGCTTAAATATACTTTTTGAAGATGGAACAAAATTTACAAAACCTGAAGCGAAAATTGACACAAAAGTAAGTAGCGGAAGTGGTTATATTTATAGTGCTTTTATACAATTAACAACAGCAGAAATCAAAATCTTAAGCGAGAAGAATATAACGGATACAAGAGTTTACATTTATGACGGAACAGTTGATAAAGATTCTGCAAAAAAAATCAGAGAATATTTAAAATGTTTATCTAAATAAAAAAAACGTTTGCTAACAGCCGTTTGGCAAGATTGCGAATTTTGTAGAAAATTCACGTTCTCGTTTCGCAAGAATTTTTATCTTTAACCGAAAATAAACGGTTGCGAAGTTCGCAACCTCGCCAAGCGGCGGAACGTTACCAGCAAGTTGAAAAAAGCAGCATTACAAATATTGACATTATTAATATCATTGAGTTCAATTGCTCAAATTGATGGAAAGTTCAAGCACAACATTTGTGAATTCGGACCTAATTGTTTTGCATATAAATTCAATAAAAATGGAACTTTTGAATATCAATATCATCAAGACATTTTAGGTAGTGGAACACTGATAGGAACATATCTAAAAATCGGAGACACTTTGAAACTTAATCCCGACAAAGTACTGTATGCTTCAAAGTCTAAAATCATTGAGAAAGAATACAAAAATTCTGATTCAACAAAAATTGAGATAAAACTTCAACGATTAGCCGAAAAAGGAAAAACTGATATAGCAAATTGGGATTGGTATGTTTCTATTAATGATGAAAAATTTATTAAAACTAACGAAAAAGGAGTTCTAATTATTCCAAGAGTTAAAGTTGAAAAAATTGAAATTAAGGATATTTTAACAATTGATATTGGAGATGATTTTCTAAAACTGACTGATTCTATTTTCAAACCAGAAACGGAGAAAAATTATATTGAGATTTTTGCATCGGAAAGTGAAGAGATGGGAGACATTGCTATATTGGACTGGATGACCAAAATGTTCATATTAAAAGGGAGAAAATTATATCCTCTGACATTTGAACCCGAAGTTGTGTTTTTAGGAAAGAAAAAAACATATTATAGAAAATTTGAATAAAAAACCAGCTGGTAACACCGTGTATAAAAAATTGCTACTTTTAGCTTTACCAAAGTTTGTTGCTTGTTTGCCAACTTCAGAATTTCCGTTGGAAATTCCTCGCTGTCAAAACCGCAACTTTCTATACACGTAAAACGTTATCGGTAATGCTAAAACGACCCTGCAACAGAGAAACATTTGACAAATGGAATTGACGAAAGAACAACACGACATAATCAATTCGACTGGAAACATCAAGATTAACGCTATTGCCGGTTCAGGGAAAACTACGACCGTGATTGAATATGCAAAGACAAGACCAGCGACAAGTAAAATTCTATATTTAGCTTTCAATAAATTTGTAAAACTTGAAGCCGCTAAAAAATTTACCGACAAAGGACTTAACAACGTAAAAGTTGAAACGGCACATTCATTAGCTTACAAACACATTGTTTTTAAAAACGAATACAAAGTAAGACCTCAAGGTTACAAGACAAATGAAATTGCAGAACTTCTGAACCTTCAAGGAAACGAAGAAAAACACACAGAATATGTAATTGCAAACCACATTAATAAATTCATTGCTTACTTCTGCAACAGCGACAAACAAAAGGTTCAGGACTTAAATTACCTTGACACCGTAACCGACCCGAAAGCTAAAATTTTTGTTTCATCATTTTACGACTATATCGTTTCTCAATCTCGACTTCTATTAAGCAAAATGGACAAAGGAGAGATTGAAATAACTCACGACTTTTATCTTAAAAAATTTCAACTTTCAAACCCAAAACTGAATTACGACTATATCCTTTTTGACGAAGGACAAGACGCTTCACCTGCGATGCTTGATGTATTCTTCAACCAAAAGGCAACCAAAGTAATTGTTGGCGATACTCATCAACAAATTTACGGTTGGCGTTTTGCTGTTAATTCATTGGAAAAAGCGGACTTTAAAACCTATCATCTTTCAACAAGTTTTAGGTTCAGCCAAGACATTGCAAATCTTGCAATGGAAGTTTTGAAATTTAAAAAACATATTGACGAACACCAGACAATCCCGATTACAGGAAAAGGAAACAGCAAAGAAATAAAGACAAAAGCAGTGCTTGCAAGAACAAATCTTGGACTATTACTAAAAGCAATTGAATATGTAACCGAAAAGAAAAAGGTAAAACATATTTACTTTGAAGGCAACATCAACTCATATACATACGCAGACGAAGGAGCTTCGCTTTATGATGTCCTAAATCTTTACAATTCAAAACATCATTTAATAAAGGACAAACTTATAAAGGCAATGAAAGACCTTGACGAGTTAGAAGATTACATTGAGAAGACCGAAGATGTTCAACTTGCAATGATGGTTGAAATAGTAAGGGAATATGGAAATAAAATTCCTGACATTATCAAAGCCATTAAAGAAAAACACGTTGAAAATGATGACAAAGAAAAAGCCGAAATGATTTTTTCAACAGTCCATCGCTGTAAAGGAATGGAGTATGATGCCATTCAACTTGTAAACGACTTTATTTCAGAAGAAAAATTAGAGAAATTAAAAGAAGACAAGAAAGCAGAAGAAATCAACGCAACTAAACTAAATGAAGAAATCAATTTGCTTTATGTTGCAGTAACACGGACTAAAAACAGCATTCATATTCCTGAAACTCTTATGCCAAATGAGTTTCCAAAATCTTCACAAATTCACGTTATGAAAGTAACAAGTGAAGAAGAAAAGGAGCAACAAAAAACAACTGTTACTTCACGAAAAATAGAAAAGAAAGAAACAAATCAAGAAAAGGCATATTCGGTTGATGAAGTTAGAACCAAACATAAGGATGCTTACAAACCTTGGACACCTGAACTTGATGATGAACTGACTGTAATGTTTTGTGAAGGAATTAATGTAAAAGATATGGCTAAACATTTTGGACGGACAAGGGGTGCTATAACATCAAGAATTAAAAAACTAGAACTTGAAGAACTTTATGGATAGACGAAGCACTACCGATAACACGGGTTTGGCTAAATGGCTGGTTCAGTGGTTAATTGAAGTTCTGTTCTCCGCATCAAGTTCAGTGCTAATTGACAGTGAAGTGCTCCGAATGCCGCCACTTCGCCAAGCCCGAAAACGTTATGCGGCAGCTTAAAGGGCAATCAACAGTGAAATTAATCACCATAATTTAATATAATATGACACTATTCAATTTTTTACTAACAATCCACATTATCCTTGGTGGTACGGGACTTTTACTAGGAACGGTAGTTATGTTCTTGAAGAAGGGTGACAAGCGACATAAACTAATTGGTAATATTTATTTTTACTCAATGTTAGGGACAGGAATTTTTGCTATGTCGTTATCGTATTTCCACCCGAACCAATTCTTGTTTATTACCGCTGTGTTTACTATCTACATGATATTGACAGGGAAACGGTATTTGAAAAAGAAAAAAATAGGTGACGTGACACAACTCGATTGGTTATTGACTATTGCAATGCTCGTATTTGGTATTGCGTTTATAGGACTCGGGTCTAATGGAATAATAAAAAGCAATTACTTTGGAATTGTACTTGTTGTATTTGGCGGGTTAAGTTTATTATTTGTTTATCAGGATTACCGGAACTTTAAAGGACAATCAACTATTAAAAACTTTTGGTTAACAACTCACCTTCAAAGAATGGTAGGAAGTTTCATTGCGGCTTTTACAGCTTTCATAGTTGTCAATAACACCTTAATACCTGAGATATTGGCTTGGTTATTGCCAACAGCTATTTTAGTGCCTTTTATCACAATTTGGAGAAGAAAATATCAAGTTAAAATCGATAATAATGAACGAAGCTCAAAAAAGCCGACCGCATAACAGCACCTACCTAAAAGTGGCGGTTCAGTGGTTAAATCAAGCTTTGTGCTTCTATCAAAGTTTGTGCTGGGCTGACAGTTCAGTGCTTCGAAATCGCCACCTTCGGGTAGCTGCAAACCGTTACCAGCAAGTTGAAAAAAGCAGTACTACAAATATTAACATTATTAATATCATTGAGTTCAATCGCTCAAATTGATGGAAAGTTCAAGCACAACATTTGTGAATTCGGACCTAATTGTTTTGTTTATAAATTCAATGAAAATGGAACTTTTGAATATCAATATCACCAAGACATTTTAGGTAGCGGAACATTAACTGGAACTTATGAAAAAATTGGAGATACTTTAAAACTTAATCCTGACAAAGTATTGTATGCTGCAAAATCTAAAATCATCGAGAAAGAATACAAAAATTCTGATTCGACAAAAATTGAGATAAAATTTCAACGATTGACTGAAAAAGGAAAAACTGACATAGCAAATTGGGATTGGTATGTTTCTATTAATAATGATAAATTCATTAAAACCAACGAAAATGGAGTTCTAATTATTCCGAGAGCTAAAGTTCAAAAAATTGAGATTAAGGATGTTTTAAAAATGGAAATTGGAGATGATTTTCTAAAACTGACTGACTCTATTTTCAGACCAGAAACGGATAAAAATTATTTTGAGATTTTTGCATCAGAAAGCGAAGAGACTGGAGATATTGCAATATTGGAATGGATGACAAAAATGTTCATTTTAAAAGGGAAAAAATTATATCCTCTGACTTTTGAGCCAGAAGTTGGATTTTTAGGACAAGAAAAAACATATTATAGAAAATTTGAATAAAAACCAGCTGGTAACACCATGTATAATTAATGGCTGGTTCTCGCCTACTTACGAAAATCCTTGCGGATTTTCTAGTTGGTTTTTATTTGCTAAATTAGGTGCTTAAACACGCCACTAATCATACACAAACACGTTACCTGCTATGTAAAAAAGACGACCGTGCATACAACAACGACACGTTTTGACGGACTGACTTTCGACACTTGCAGAAACGGGGAAGCTGAAAACCGAACAGAGTAAGCATAGAAAATAAACCATAAAAAGAATGGTACTTTACAAACTAACAGCACCAAGACAATTCGGAGATATGCCGAAAGGTTATGAATTTCAAGTAACTTCTTCTACAACACCAAAACCAAATGCACAAGACGTGGAAAAGGAAATTGAAAGATTAGGGTTTAACAAACAAGCTCAATCCTACAAAAGTCCAGGAAATTTTAAGGTTGACAAAATCAGTTAATTAAATGTTTGACGAAAAATCTCGACAGGAGTTAAAGTATTACGTCTATATGTTGCTCGACCCGACAGACAACAAGCCTTTCTATGTTGGTAAAGGTATTGACAACAGAGTATTTAATCATTTAGCTTGTGCCTTAACAGACATTGACACTTCAAATGCCAAATACGATAAAATACGAGAGATAACACAAAGTGGTCAGACCGTAAAACATATTATTGTCAGACACGGACTTTCAGAAAGTGAAGCATTTCAAATAGAAGCCTCTTTGATTGACACTTTAACATATTGCGGACTTTTTCTTTCAAACATTGTCGGTGGACACAACTCAATTGAAAAAGGACTTATGACTTCAGAAGAAATCGTAAGACTTTACAATGCACAACCTCTAAATGAAATGGGTTCAGACTGTATTTTGATTAACATAAACAGAACCTACAAACGTGGTACCGGGACAAATCCAATTTATCAAGCAACAAAGGAAACTTGGTTAATTAGTGAATGGAGATTACCACACATTAAATATGTTTTGAGCGAATTTAGAGGATTAATCGTAGAAGTTTTTGAAGTTAAAAATTGGTATCCAAAACAAAGACCGAAAAACAAAACCATTGACAAAGAAAAGAATATCAAAATCCAAATAGAAGTAACAGGTTATGGTTTTGATGGAGATGTTGCACCAGACGATATTAGAAGCCGATACATAAACAAATCTGTTGCTCACTTAAAAAAGAGAGGTGCAGCACAAGTAATTAGATTTAACTTATGACGAAAGAAAAAAACACAGCAGGTAACAATGTATATAAAAAATAGGCGGAACAGTAGTAAAATCAAGGCTTTTGGCTCGTGTCTAACTTTGTATTTAACCGAAAGTTTTGTGCTTCGAAATCGCCTACTTTTCATATACTAAACGTTGGCAAACATTTGACAAAACTCACTCTGAAAAATGATTGAATTACAATTAAAAGACATAAAGATGCTGGACTTAGTTCTAAAAGAGCTTTGTA
>Ga0210033_1000970_pt1 | contig 27239 bp, 25 predicted proteins | sample CryGeymeta201501_FD_185465 | JGI IMG/M metagenome (GOLD analysis project Ga0210033, IMG submission 185465) | Groundwater microbial communities from Crystal Geyser aquifers in Utah, USA - Crystal Geyser metaG 2015-01 (SPAdes) (version 2) | ecosystem: Environmental > Aquatic > Deep subsurface >... | reverse complement strand
TCGAGTCCGGGGTCACCACGCGCACGCGTTCACGCGCCGGCTCGAAGGCGCGATCGGCGTCGTCGCCCAACAGGCAGTGGGGCACGTGGAGCGAGCGCAGATCCATGCCTCGCTCGCGTGCGCGGGCGAAGGCCGCTCTCATGCTCGGGACCGCGTCACGGAACGCGGGCAACGACTCGATGGCGTCTCGGTTCTGGTCCGTCAGCGAGACGTACCAGAGGTCCGCGCGCGTGACGCCCTCGTCCGCCAGCCAGTCGATGGCCGCCGGGAGACGCGCGTACGTGTCGCTCTTCACGATCAGCGCGACGGTCGGGTCGAGGCCGAGCGCGATCAGGTTCTGGAGCCCGGCGCACATGGACGCGAAGGCGCCCTCGCGTCGCACCAGGGCGTCGTACGCGGCGGCGTCATGGGTGTGGATGGAGAGATGAAAATCGTCGGCGCCCACTGCGACGAGGCGCTCGAGGTTGGGACGTTGGGCGTAGAGCAGCCCGTTGGACTGAACCTTCACCCGGACGTAGCCGAGCTTCTTCGCCGCGCGCACGAGCCCGAGCAGATCGGCGCGAATGGTGGGCTCCCCGCCGGTGAACGAGCAGGCGTCGAAGCCGTCGCCCCGTCCGTTCCGGAGCGCGCTCACGACCGCCTGGCTGGACAAGGCGCGCGCCCGCATCGCCGGCGTGATCGTGCAGTAGTCGCAGGCCAGGTTGCAGTCGTAGCCCAAGATCAGATCGAGCAGCGCCATCCGTTGTGTCAGTATCCCGGTCCAACCCAAGAGGCAACGATGGCCATCATCTGTAAACAGTGTGGTGAAGAGGTAGACGAGCTCTTCAGCGTGACGGTCACGGGCCGTAAGACGAAGGTGTGCGAGGACTGCCTGGAGATCATCCAGGAGCAGGCCCAGATCGCGGAGGAGAGCGAGTCCGCGATCCAGGGCATGATGGGGTTCAAGGGCAAGCGATGAGCTCCTCCGCCGAGGCCCAGGGATCGATCACGCTCGACCTGGGCCGGAGCTGCACCAACGCCTGTCTCTTCTGTGCCCAGGCGGGCATCACGACTTCGCCGAGACCCATGCAGGAGCAGCTCGAGGCGATCACTTCCGACGTCCGCCAGGGCTGCTTCGTCGGGGGTGAGCCCACACTCGCCCCGGAGCTCGAGTCCTGGGTGCGGGCCGCTCGGGAGGCGGGGCTCACCCGCGTCGGCGTTCAGACCAACGGCGCACACCTAGATGCCGAGCGAGCGCGCGGGCTGCGCGACGCCGGCCTGACCGAGGTCGAGCTGACGCTGCACGCGCCGCGGGCCGACGCCCACGATTTCCTGACGGCCACGCCTGGGAGCTTCGAGCGGGCCCAGCGGGCCCTGGACGCCGCGCGCGACGCAGGCCTGGGCGTGCGGATCGCCAGTGGGCTCTGGCGTTCGAACTTTCGCCTGGCGCCGGCCCTGACCGCCTGGTTGGCCGCGCGAGACGTCGACTCCCAGGCGTATTTCGTCGCGCGTTCGGCCGGCCGACTGCGCGGAAGCGTGGCGCGCCTCATGCCCGCCCTTGGGATGGCCCTGCCCCACGCCCTGCGCGCCGCCAGCGAGGGGCGACGCGCAGGCCTGCTGGTGCTGATCGCGGGCGCCCCGGTCTGCATGCTCGGCCCCCACCAAGATCTGGCGTTGCCCTCGCCGAGCCGGCAGTACGCCTCCACCTGCATGGAGTGCCCTCGCCGCAACAGCTGTCCCGGCGTCGACGGGGACTACCTCGAACGCTTCGGCGAGCTGGAATTCTCTGCCGCACGCGCGCCCGCGGCGGGAGAGCCGCCCACGCAGGACTGGCGCCGCGCCTTCGCGGGCATCGGCAGCCTGATGCGCTGACGCGAGACGGAACGCGAACACCCCGCTGCGTTCGGGCGTCGCGAGCAAGACTCACGCAGCACTACGCAGCGGGGAATTCCGCGAAATTCATCTCGGCGGACGCCGGTGCGGGACGAGACTAGTGCTCGACTCAGCGCGGACACCCGCGCTGACTACGAGGCCTACCAGCTGCCGTGGGAGCCATGGGAGCCATGGGAGCCGTGGGAGCCATGGGAGCCATGGGAGCCGTGGGAGCCATGGGAGCCGTGGGAGCCGTGGGAGCCATGGGAGCCGTGGGAGCCGTGCGAGCAGTGCTGAGCACCGCGTTGCACGTCCGATCCCCCGCCCGCGGAGCCCGCTTCGTCCGCATTTGCCAGAGCGCGATCAGAGATTTCTCTCTGCTCGGGGCTGAGCGTTGAAGCGGCCTCCTTTTCGAAGCTGGGCAGCTCGTCGTCGAATCCGTCGTCCATTCCCTGGTCGTCGGTCATATCGTCGTGGTCACTCATTTGCCATCACCCTGCAGCATTCCACTTCCACCTGCCTGAAGCGGAGTTGAACTATAACCCTAAACCGCCCCAACTGTCACCTGGTGAAGGAAATGATCTCGCGATCGGGTCGTGGTCCATCTTCGCAGCACTTCCAACGTCTCCGGATCGGCCTCGGCGAGCTTCTCGAACAGGTAATCCAAGATGCCCTTGTGCACGTGGCACAGGCTGCTCTCCCGCTTCCGACCCCAGATCGAGCCCTGGATCTTGTGGCTGTGGACCGGTGGAATCCCACAGTAGGGGTTGAAGGCGCAGTTGACGCAGTCCGGGTGGGCGTCGAGCTGACCCGCGATCACCACGGCGCGCACGGTCTCGTGCCCGACGATGTCTCGGTAGCTGGACTTCCACACGTCGCCGAGCAGGAAGCTCGAGTCGCCCATGGCGTCGAGCATTCGCCCCTCGTCGCAGGTGAAGACCTGGCCATCGTAGCTGTAGGCGAGCTGGCCGATGCCGGCGCCACCGGGCTGACGCACGTCGAGGAAGTTGGGATCCTCGCCGTTGAGGATCTTGGTCAAGAAGATGGCCGCGTAGCGCTCGAGGATCTCCACGCCTTGCTTGTTCTGCTCGATGATGTAGTCGACCGTGCGGCGGTAGAACTCGAGGTAGTCCTCGCGCGGATACTCGATCAAGTGCGCCGTCTTGTCCGCGAAGCCGAAGGGATCGAGGGGCCGCAGGAAGAGCGCGCGGCAGCCGAGCTGGGAGTAGGTGTCGACGAGCTCGCGCTCGCGATGCAGCAGATCGCGAGTGACCGTAACCAGCGCCTCGACGTGGTAGAGGGTCTCCTCCAGCGCCATCTCGCGGTAGCGCGCGTTGATGCGCTTCGTCCACTTCACGGCGTGGGCGTGGGCGCTGCCGTCGGCGCGGGGGAGCTTGCGCACGGCGTCGTGGAGATCGGCGGGACCGTCGATGCTGGTGCAGAGCTGCACGCGCTTGTCGAGCAGGTAGTCGAGCTTCTCCTCGGTCATCAGCGCGAAGTTCGAGACCATGGTGAACTCGAGCTGCTTGCCGATGCTCTTGTTCTTCTCGAGCGCGTACTCGATCGCGTGCTGCACGACCGGGAAGTTCACCAGCGGCTCGCCGCCCTGGAACTCGATGGTCACGTAGTCGCTGGTCGTCTGCAGGATCAGGTCGACCGCCTTCTCGGCGATCTCGGGTGTCATGTCGGTCTGGACTTGGTCCATGTTCGCGCGTGACGCGTGGCAGTAGACGCAGGTGGTGTTGCAGCGCAGCGTGACCACGAGCACGTGGAGGTTCGGCCCCGCGTCGAGGAAGGTGCGGCGCGCGCGGATCATCTCGGCGGCCTTGGCCTCGTCGAAGGTCTCGCGCAGGAAGTTCTCCCGCGAGAGCAGCTCGTGGAGCGGCGTGCCCTCTTCGACCTCACCGCGGGCAAAGAGACCGAACTGCTCGTCGTCGAGCACGACCCAGCGGCCCTCGAGGTTGGTCAAGAGGACCTTGTCGCCGATCGCGCGAAAGCGGAAGAAGGCGGGCTGCGTCGTGGCCAGCGCGTCGGGGCCGATGTCGAGCAGATTCACGAGGCTCCTCGCGTGCGGATGGTCAAGCCCAGCGCGTAGTTGGCGAGCTCGCCCGCGAGACGTCGCTCGCGAGCGGCGTTCTTGGATTCGATGCGCACCACGAAGTGCTCGCCCTCTTCAGTCGTGGAGAGGGTGCCGAAGCGCTCGTAGAGCTTGAGGGCGGCGTCGACCTGCTCGCCGGCGTACACGTCCCGATGGAAGCGGAGCTCTCTCACGCGCCGTCCTTCGCGCTGGCGGCGGCCGCTTCGTCGTCGCCCTCGGAGGGCTCCCCCTCTTTGCGCTTCGCCTTGTCCTTGCCGTACTTCTCTTCCCAGCTCATGGCGATGCCGAGCGGATCCTCGAAGGGCTCCTCGGAGAAGTCGAAGTCCTCGAGATCGTCCAGGGAGGGCGGGCCCATGGCGCCAGCCAGCGCCTGCATGGTGACGGCCTCGATCGCGCCGCGGTTCTGGGCCGTGATCTTCTCGCGCCAGGCGCACGCCAACAGCTCGTTGGAGAATTCACCCACGAAATCGCGCAGTTGCTCCTGAGTCGCGCCGGGCTTCTTCGCCGCCAGGGTCACGCGAAACTGACCCTCGGGGGTCTTGTCCAGGAAGACAAAGCAGCGATCGATGAAGGTGAAGCTAGCGCCGTAGACGGCCTCCAGGGAGTAGAGCGCTGAGTCGAGGAGGAGCTCGGCCGAGCTCTCCGTCAGGTCGGCGTGCGCGAGCACGTCGGGCACACCGCGGAAACTGGCGGCATCCTTGGGGAGATCGTTGCTTTGTTTCATGGAGATCGGGGGTTCGGGGTAGGCCATGAAGGCCGGGGAGAGGGGAGACTAGCGGGAGGAGCCCCGCGGGAAAAGTGCAGAGCGGACAAAAGTTACGAACGGAGAGGTTGGCCAGAGCTCGGTCGACGATAATGGAGCAGCCATTGGTTGGAGCTGTGGGGGCCGATGTCGTGACGCTCGAGCAGTTCGAGCCCGAATTCGGCGACTTTCTGGTGGGCCATGGCCGCGCTGTCGTTGCGGTAGTGCTCGAGTTCGGCCGAGGAACTCTCGCCGCGTCGAGTCTGCGCCTCGGTGCGCGCGAGACCAAAGGCGACGTTGTCGACGACGAGCAAGCGGCCCCCCGGCGCGAGGCGGGCGATGCAGGCGCGAAGGGCGCTCTCGGGCGAGGCCAGGTGGTTGTAGCTGCGCAGCATGAGCACGTGATCGAAGCGGCGACCTCCGAGCTCGGCGGGCAGGCTCTCGGCCGTGCCCACGTGGAGCTCGGCCCAGGGCCAACGCTTGGCGAGCTGGGTGATCTCGGCTGCGCGGGGGTCCACGCCGACGTAACGAAGGCGCCCCGCGCGCGCGGCCCGCTCGAATTCCTCCGCGTACGGACCCTCCCCACAGCCGAGGTCGAGCACGTCTCCCTCGAGCGCCCGCAGCAGCTTCCGCAGCTGGGCGTCGTCGCGGCCGAAGACATCCTCGAGGCGTGGCTCGAACAGGCCCGTGCAGGTGTCACGCTGCGGACAGGCGTCACACAGGGCCGCCCGTTCGAGCTTGACCAGATCGCGGGCGAAGTCGTCCGGCGCGTCCTTTTTCGAGACGTCCACATAGACTTGGCCGAGGCCGTGCTTGATGTCCGCGACCTCGGCGTCCGAGAAGTCTCGGGTGTCGGCCCGGTACAGCGCCACCCGCCCGGCGTTGGCGGCGAAGAGGTGCCGACCTCGGTCCCAGGGCGTGACGCCGAGGGCGCCATCCCGCAGAGGGCAATGGGCGTCGGGCACGTCGCGCGCCACCAGCCGCTCGAAGCGGTAGTTGAACGAGTTGGAGCGCGGTCGGTCGTGCACGGGGACGAGCTCGGACACGCCGAAGGCCTCGTGGTAGCCGCGGTAGAGCCCGGGGCAGGCGCCCGAGAGGGAGCAGCCCGCGCACGTCTCCGGGGGCTGGATCTTGTTGGTGTCGTCCACGGGGAAGTAGTCGGGCTCGCCCACCTCGATCATGGTGGCGAAGCGGTCGGTCTTGAGGTCGTCGAAGTCGCGCTCGAGGCCGGGCATCAGGCATAGCGGCAGCGCGCCGTGGGTGAAGGCCGGGCCCGACGCTCGGCCGCGCGCTTCCACGCCGTAGGCGATGGCGTCTCGCACCTTCTCCGCGACCTCGGCGACGCGAGGCATCAGCCGGTTGAAGAGCTTGTCGCCGCCACCCTTGGGCTCGACCATGGAGAACTTCAGGGTCACGTCGGGATAGGGCAAGACGGCGTCCACGACCCCGCGCAGGTGGTCGAGGTTCTGGCGCGTGATCACGCAATTCGCCGTGAGGTCGAGCCCGCGACCGCTGAGATTCTTCAGCGCGCCGTAGGTCTCCTCGAAGGCGTGGGAACGAACCAGCAGATCGTGGACGCGCGCCGTGCCTCCGTGGAGCGAGAGGTAGACGTAGCGTAGGCGATGGGCGAGCAGGCGCTCCACCAGCTCGGGGTAGGCGAGCATGCGCCCGTTGGTGACCAGGCCGAAGTCCATGTCCAGCGCCGCGACCTCCGCGGCCCAGTCGACCAGCTCCGGGCGAATCGTGGGCTCGCCGCCGGAGAGCACGACCGTGCGATGCCCGAGCTCCTTGGCGCGGCGGATCTTGCGCGAGACCTCCTCGCTCGAGCCCTGCACGTCGCGCACCTCGAGCGTGTGGCAGAAGCCACAGTGGTCGTTGCAGGCGTAGCCCACCTTGATCAGCGCCTTCATCGAGACGCTTCTAGGGCCATGGACGGCCGGCCGGGAGGGTTGAGGTGTGGGAGCGCGTCGTGGAACAGGATCAGCGGCCTCGCGTGAGCAGCCGACCGAGCGAGGGCAGGACCACATGGCGTCGCACGGCGCGGGCGGCCCCGAAGACACCACTCGGCAGCGCGCGCAGGCGCAGATCGAGGTGACCCGGGTCGGTCTCGACGCCGTCCAGGGTCACCCACGCGGTGGCGAGCCCCACGGCCGCGCGCACGATCGGGTTGTTGCCCAGCTTGGGGTCGCGCATGAAGTCGAGGACTAGGCGGTTGCCGCGCGCCTCGGCAAGGACGGGCGAACGATCAGGCAAGAAGCCCATCAGATCGCCGGGGTTGCTCAGGTCGAGGGAGCCGCTCTTGATCAGCGCGGCGACCGGCGTCGCGGCGTCCCCGTTGAGCTTGAGCGTCACCTCTTCCAGGCGAATGGCGACCGTCAGCTCTTCTTCGCTGAAGGTCACACGATCGACGTAGATCACCGCGGAGGCGCGGATGGGCGTGCCCATCAGCTCGACGGACGCGGCGACGCGAACGCCCGGAGGCTCGGCGTCGATCTTCAGATCCTGGACCTTGCCCGACTTCTCAGCCAGGGCACCGAGCCAGCGGAAGGCGTCGAGGGGAACGCCAACGCGGAGGCCGAGGGCGCTGCGCGCGGCTCGGGCGATCTCTTTGGGGTTGTCGCGGAGGTAGCTTCGCGAAGCGTCGAGGGCGGCCTTCAAGATGGACATGGGCCGAGGAGGATACTGCGAGACCGGCCACCGACGCTCGGAAAAATCGCGGGCGCGACCGACGCGTCGCGTCATTCGTGCCGCCCACGCCGAGTCACACGAAGCGCGCGGTGCCCGTCACGCCATCCGTGCCGTGATCGTCGCCGAAGCGGTAGCGCTCGTCGACCAGGCCATCGATGCGCTGCATCACCAGATCGGCGACGGCCTGAAACGCTTCGGCGTGGGCGTCGGCGGCGCGGGTGAACGGCTGGTAGGGCTCGCTCGGTCGCACAGGGTCCAGCTCCGCAGGCAGGATCGGGTCGCCGATGCGATAGACGATGCGCGCCGGCTGGCACAGAGGGGAGCGCGTCGGATAGGCGATGTCGCCTCCGCTGCAGCCCACGGGCACGATGGTGGCCCCGAGGTGCAGGGCGACCTGGCCGATGCCTCCATGCCCACGGGAGAGGCGAATCGAGCGGCTGCCCTGCGGATAGACCAACACGTCGAGGCCGATGTCGAGGGCGTGCCGGTTCAGGTCGACGAAGCGCGCCATCATCTGGTTGAAGAGCGACTCCATGGCGTCGATGTAGTTCTCGTGCGCGGGATCGAAGGGGCGGCCGAGGATCAGCCGAGGGCGCTCGAGCAGCTCTCGCGGGAGCTGCTCGCCGTCGACGGAGGTGCCCGCGTTCAGCGCGTCGCGCAGGAGCCGATACTCGACTTCGCTGGGGTGTCGCCCGACCGTCGTCAGGAAGTCGCGCGTGAGCAGGTATCCCCGGGACGCGAGAGGGATGTTGTTCATGACGCGCATGAAGAAGGACATGCCCCCGCCCTCGAAGTTCTTCCCCTTCACCCAGCACGAGGTGTAGCGCGCGAAGCGCCTGTGCATGGCGTACTGGAAGGGCCAGTAGCTGAAGTCGTCGGTGTGGTTCAGCGCCAGGATCACCGGGGTCTTCGGCAGCCTGTCCCAACCCTCGACCACCAGATCGAGCTTGCGATAATCCGTGCGCAAGAAGGTCTCTGCGAGCCCACGCTGCGACCAGGGGCGCGAGTGGAGGTGGATGCGATCATAGAGGGCGAGGTCGAGCATGCGGGGCCAACAGCGGTCGCTTCGCTTCGGGGATACCATTCCTGACGAAGACCGCGGACGGAGGGTGTACTAGAACACGTTACATTGCGCTAGAGACCGTGTCTCGGGCTCACCCCGAGGGGTCGAGGTGGCGCTCGAACATGGCGCGATAGAACGCGGGCAGCGGTACGCCGCGGAAGCTCTTCATGTCGATGCAGGCCACGGTGATCTCGGCGGCCACGACCGAGCGCGCGCCCACGGCGCCCCGGTAGCGGAAGACGGCGCTCTTGTCGCCGATGCGCGCGACGCTGAGCGTGACTTGGAGACCGTCACCGAAGCGCAGCGGCGATCGAAAATCCACGTCGAGATGCACGGCGGGCCAGCCCACACCGTCCTCATCGAGGACCTGCCGATAGCTGCGACCTTCGGCCTCGAAGAAGTCCTCGAAGACGCGATGGAAGTAGTCGAGGAAGCGCGGGTAGTAGACGATGCCCGCGTGGTCCTCGTCGCCGAAGCGCGCGCGAATGGTGGTCTCGAAGGCCATGGTCGGAGTATGCCACGAAGCACACGGGGCCGCCTCGACGGACACGCCGGCGCGGCTCGGGGTAGAGTCGCCCCATGAGCAACGATGTGAAGGTCATCGTGATCGGCAGCGGACCCGCAGGCGAAGGCGCGGCGATGAAGGCCGCCAAGGATGGCGCCGAGGTCACGCTGATCGAGCGACACGCGCACGTCGGCGGCGCGTGCACGCACGTGGGCACGATCCCGAGCAAGGTCTTGAGGCAGGCCGTGCACTCCCTGGTGCGCTTCCGCGAGCATCCGCTCTTCGGCGAGGCGGCGCGCAAGATCCAGGTGCGCTGGCCCGATCTGTTGGCGCTCTCGCGACGCGTGATCGACAGCCAAGTTCGGATGAGGCAGGGCTTCTACGATCGCAACCGCATCGAGGTCTTGCACGGCCACGCTCGCTTCGTGGATCCGCACGCGATCGAGGTCGAGGAGGCCGACGGAAACTGCACGCGTCACTCGGCGACCCACGTCGTCCTCGCCACGGGCTCGCGGCCCTATCATCCGGCGGGGGTGACCTTCGGCGATCGCGTGAGGGACAGCGACACCATCCTCTCGCTGGAGACCACGCCCCGCTCCATCACCATCTACGGCGCCGGCGTGATCGGCTGCGAGTACGCCTCCATCTTCCGTGACCTGGGCGTGAAGGTGAACCTAGTGAACACGCGCGATCGCCTGCTCTCTTTTCTCGACGACGAGATCACGGACGCCCTCGGCTACCAGCTGCGAGATCACGGCGTGCTGATCCGCCACGGCGAAGAGATGGCCGAGCTCGAGGTGCACCCCGACGGAGTGGTGCTGGGCCTGAAGTCCGGCAAGCGTCTGCGCACGGATCTGCTGCTCTGGGCCAACGGTCGCAGCGGCAACACGCGGAACCTGGGCCTCGAGAACACGAGCATCCGAGCCACCCCGCGCGGCCAGCTGCAGGTGGACGAGTGCTACCGCACGAGCGAGTCGCACGTCTACGCCGTCGGCGACGTGATCGGCTTCCCGGCCCTGGCCAGCGCCGGCTACGATCAGGGACGCTTCGCGGCCAGCCACATCACCACGGGCAAGCTCGAGGCGGCGCTCGTGGCCCAGATCCCCACCGGCATCTACACCAGCCCGGAGATCAGCTCCCTCGGACCCACCGAGCGTGAGCTGACGGAACAGAAGGTCCCCTACGAGGTCGGCCACGCGCTCTTCCGCAACCTCGCGCGAGCGCAGATCGCGGGCGAGACCCAGGGCATGCTGAAGCTGCTCTTCCACCGCGAGACGCTGGAGGTGCTCGGGATCCACTGCTTCGGCTACCAGGCCGCGGAGATCCTGCATATCGGTCAGGCCATCATGTCGCAGCCGGCTCCGCACAACACGCTGCGCTACTTCATCCACACCACGTTCAATTACCCGACCATGGCCGAGGCCTATCGCGTGGCCGCCCTGAACGGGATGAACCGCGTCGACGCGAGCGGCCTCACGTCTGAGGACGGTAGCGCGAGCTGAGCTCGTCCCAGGCGAAGGTCGGATGCTTTCGCGTCAGCAGCTGGCGCGTGGCGTCGGCGTCGGCCCGGAAGCCCGACGTGAGCGGGATGCGCGCGATGGCGTGGACACGCGTCGGGCGCTCGAGGGTCGGCAGCTCGGCCACCCGCGCGGAGAGCGCCTCGAGATCTTCGTCGGCGCCGCGCAGCACGAGCGCGACCTCCAGCGCCGAGCGTGCGCCCTCGGGGACCGCGAAGACGTAGGCCTCGCGCACGGCGTCGAGCTCGAGCAGGGAGTCCTCGACCGGGCGCGGAGACACGTAGCCGAGCGTGGTGTGCACCCGGTCATCGGCGCGGCCGACGAAGGTGTAGTCGCCCTCGGCGTCGAGGGTGAGCAGATCGCCCGTGGTCGCGTACGTGTCGCCCACCTCGAACAGATCGCGCAGGAGCGTGTCGTCCTTCGTGGGCGTGGCCCGCGTGGCGGGATCCACGCGCGAGACCAGCAGGCCGAGCAGGCCGGGCGCGACCTGCTGTGCGCGACCGTCCACGTCTCGAACGGGCTCGAGCGTCTCGTCGTCGAACGCGATCAGGCGCAGCTCGGCGCCACCGGGCAGCGGACTGCCCACGCTGCCGAGCTTGTTGCCCGACGCGTTCGCCAGCACGGCGGAGCCCTCGGTGGTCGCGTAGAACTCGATCACGCCGACGTGGAAGCGCTCCTCCAGGCGACGCCAGACGTCGCGGCGCATGCCGCTGCCGGCGAAGAGGCGCACGGGGTTGTCGCCCTCGCCGACGGCCGCCTTGGCCATCACCAAGGCGCGGCACATGTCGTTGGCGTAGAAGACGACGGTGGCTCCGGCGCGTCGCACGTCGGGCCAGAACTCCTCGACGGACAGGCCGCTGGCCAGGGCGAGGCGCGAGCCACCCACGAGCGCACCACCCACTGCGACGAGCATGCCCGCCGGGTGATGGAGCGGCAGCACGGAGTACACCGTGTCGGTCGAACGCAGGGCCGCCGCGCCCGCCACACCCAGCGCCGAGAGCATCAACCGACCGTGACTGACCTGCGCCTCGCGTAGGCCCGAGTTCGCGCGACCACGCACGAAGATCATGGCGAGCTCGCCTGCGCGACCCGCGTCGAGCACGAGATCCTCGGGCAGCTCCACGGTCGCAGGATCGATCTGCTCCAGGTCGAGCACGCCGGCGGGCAGAGTCCGTTCGCTGCCGGCGCCACCGAGCACAAGCACCTTGCGATCGGTCGCAAGGCGCGTGGCTGCCGCGTGCTCTGGGTCGGCGATGGCGAGGTCGGCGCGGCTCAGCACGTCGGCCAGCGGCAGCTTCTCCACATCGAAGAGCATGGGCACGGCGCCCAGCCGACTCAGCGCGGCGACGGCCGAGAGGTAGCTCGGTCGCCCGCGCATGACCACCGCCACGCGCTGGCCGGGACGAACGCCCGCTTCGTACAGACCACGCACGATGGCCGAGACGCGTGCGTCCGCCTGCGCGTAGCTGAAGGCTCGTCCCCGATGGATGAAGAAGGTCCCTTCGCCATGCTCCGAGGCGCGCTGCGTGAGCTCGAGCCCGAGGCTCGCCCGCGTGTCGCTCTCGATGCTCGCCAGTCGCGCGAGGCGCGGCAGCTGCCAGCGCAGCGCCGCCAGCGAATCACCGACGGCTCCCATGCGTCCACGAGCTCGCCTGACCAGGGATCGCGCGGCATCCCCCAGGACGTCGTAGAACAGGTCGAGCGGCAACTCGATGTCGTCGAAGTCGGCCTCGGTGCCGTCGGCCTTCGTGTGCTCCGTGCGATCGAGTCGCGCGGGAAGCGCGGCGCCATGATCGCGATGGGCGAGCCACTGCACGACCGTCGGCCAGGTCACGTCGCGCGAGCGCGAACCCACGACCAGCCCGAAGTGCCCCGCCTTCACCCGCACCTCGAAGAGCGCGGCGTGGGGCGCGGCGCGGCGAATGGCCCGAACGCTGGCTGGACGCGCGAAGTCGTCGCGCTCGCCCAGGAAGTAGAGGATGGGGCAGCGGATGTCCGCGAGCGTGACGGTGCGCCCGTCGATCACGAAGCCGCCCGAGGTCATGCGATTGGCCACCACGAACTCGTCGACGAACTGCCGGAAGGCCGGGCCCGGCCAGGCGACGAAGCCCTCGCCGCCCAGGAAGCGTCGGCTGGCCTCACGCTGCTCGAGCGCCTCGCGGTCGTGCAGCTTGCTCACGAAGTCGACGAGCTGGGCTGCCTCCTTCTTGACGCTGAGGAGCTTGAATCCGGTGCTGGTCAAGAGTCCCGGCAGGCCCTCCACGCGCGACAAGGGACCGGCCAAGGCCTGACGCGTGACGTCGAGGATGCCCGCAGCCACACCGTCGACGACGCCGGGGATGTTGCGATGGATGTCGACCGGGCTGCCGAAGGTGATGAGCGAAGCCAGACCCTCGGAGCGCAGGAAGGCGGCCGCCTGGTAGCAGAACATGCCGCCCTGGGAGTAGCCCGCGAGGTGCACGGCGTGACCCGTGGCTGCGCCCACGCGGCGGACGGCGTCCACCACGGCGCGCACGTGATCGTCGAGGGTGCGCTGCATACCGCCAGGCTCGGACTCGGGCTTGCCATAGTCGACGAGCCAGACGTCCACGCCGCGCTCGACGAGGTAGCTCACGGCGCTGAGCTCGGGCGACATGTCGTAGATCTCGGACGCGACCATCAGCGGCGGCACGAAGAGCAGCGCGGAGTCGTCGACGTGCGCTCCGTCTCGGGCGTACCGCCGGAGCCGATAGACGGCGTCCTGATGCATCACGTCGAAGGGCGCGCCGTAGCTCTCGCCCAGATGGCCCAGACGCAACAGCTCGCCCGCGTTCTGCGCCATCAGGCCGGCGCGCGTGCGGGCCCGACGGAAGCGGTGGAACAGACCCTTGGGGCGAGGCTCGTGGGGGGGACGCATGCCCGGCCAAGCTACGACAACTTGGCGCTGAGGACGAGCCGAGTCAGGCTGGGCCCGTGTCTGCATCACGCGCCACGCTGCTCTTCGCCCTCGCCGGTCTCGCCGCGGCCCTCGGCCTCGCCTATTGCCAGGTGGGAAGCGTCAGCTCCGAAGCAGGAACGCGCTCCGAGCTCGAGCTCGCGGACGGCGGCATGCCGGGCCGTCTGGACGCGGCCGTGGCCTTCTATGCCTCGCGCCCGCTGCACGAACGCACGCGCCCTCCCCTACCCGTGCCCGCGGGGCTACCGGATCTCTCGGCCCGAACCTGTGGCGCCTGCCACGTCGAGATCTACCAGGAGTGGTTGGCCTCGACCCATCGGCACGCCTGGCTCGACGACGCCCAGTTTCAGGCGGAGCTCGACAAGAACCGACACGGCGCTCCCTATCGAACGCCCGAGGGCGCGCGCCGAGGCGACACGAGCTGGATCTGCGTCCGCTGCCACACGCCCCTCAGCGACCAGCAGCCCGAGCTGGTGGTGGGCCTCCACGACGAGCGCGTCGACCGCCCGCGCTACGCCGAAAACCCACGCTACGACGCCGATCTGCAGGAAGAGGCCATCACCTGCGCCGTCTGCCACGTGCGCGACGACGGCGTGATCCTCGGACCCTACGGCGACACCAATGCGCCGCACCCCGTGGCCAAGTCGGAGAACCTGTTGAACAGTCAGGTCTGCCTCGACTGCCACCAGGCCGAAGTACGCTACGGCGACGCGGGCCTGCTCTGTGCGTTCAGCACCGGCCGCGAGTGGCAAGCGAGCACCTACGCCACCGACGGCCAGGGCTGCCCGAGCTGCCACATGCCGGAGGTCGAGCGCCCTCTGGCCACGGATCATCCGCCGCGCATGACGCGACGTCATTGGTTGGGCGGCTCGCTCATCCCCAAGCGTCCGGACCTCGAGAGTCAGGTCGCGCCTCTACGCGCGGTCTACGGCAGCGGGGTCGATGTGAGCCTCCGTCGGCAGGACGCGGCGATCGAGCTGGTGGTCACGAACACGCGGGCCGGGCACAACGTCCCCACGGGCGATCCCGAGCGCTACCTGCTCGTGAGAGCGGAAGCGCTCGACGCCCAGGGACGGGTCGTGGCCCAGACGGAGCTGCGCATCGGCACGGTCTACGACTGGACGCCTCCGCCGCACCTGGTGTCGGACAACCGCGTCGCGCCGGGTCAGGAGCGGGTCGCCTCGTTGGGAGCCGCCCGGGGCGCCGTGGAAGTGCGCGTCCTGGGCGACAAGTTCCGCATCGGCCAGGAGGCCTTCGACTACCACGACCTCGCAGGGCGATATGTGGCGGGCCGCGGCTTCCACCGCTCGACGTGGTCGGTGAGTGGCTCCGAGTTGGTGGAGACCTCCCTCGTGGACGACCTCCATCCCGCGTCCACGCAGGCAGCGGATGCGGGGCTGCGACCCGGGCCCAGCGATTCCCCGGCCAGTGATTCTCCAGCGGACGGCTCGGGGAACGACGCGCGGCCACACGGCGCGCCCTGACGCGCGGCGGGACGCGGCGAAACGCGACGGGACGCCCTGAACGAAAGACGCCCCAGTTGGGATAGGCGCGCGAGGAAATCCCAAGGGTCATCTCCCACACCACCCGGCATGCGGGTCCGCACCGGCGTTCCCTCGCCCTTGCGCTTCGCTTCCCTTGCGGTGGCCTGCTTGGGGGAGGACTTGCACCTCCAAGCCAGCGCCCATGCCGGGCGCACAACGAAAGAAGCCCCGTCGATATCGACGGGGCCTCTTCGGTCTAGTGACTCAGCGAACCGTGCTGTTACCAGCGACGACCGCCGCCGCCACCGCCGCCGCCACCACGGCCGCCGCCACCGCCGCCGCCGCCGCCGCGACGATCCTGGGCTTCGTTCACGGTGAGGCGCCGACCGTCCAACTCGTTGTCGTTCATCTCCTCGACCGCGCGATCAGCCGCCGCATCGTCCGAAAAGGTGACGAACCCGAATCCGCGGCTGCGGCCCGTGTCACGGTCGGTGATGACCTTGGCCTCGGCGACCTCTCCGAACGGCTCGAAAGCGTTACGGAGTCCGTCATCACTCGTGGCCCAGGCAAGGCCACCCACAAAAAGCTTCTTCGACATGTCTTTCTCTATCCTTGGGCACTCACACGAGGCCCATCCGTCGGATCGTACGGAATCCCGATTTGCCGGTGCAGCCAGTAGGGCTGCGTCTTTCCATGCCGGCAGGGGTACGACCCTCGTCACACCAGCCCATAGCCTCAACTACAGACTGAGATCGCCTCAATGAAGACGATCTGGGCGGGATGTAGCAGAGGATTCACGCCGGGTCCAACCGAGCTGTGTACGAATTTTCCGGGGCCCGGGACGAAGGGTCAATCGGCTCGCGGCGCCGCTCGCCGCGCGACACGCTGGTACACCACTCGCACGCCGTCGTAGCTCAAGAGGCCCAAGAGTAAGAACCAGGGGAACCCGTGGAGCAGGAAGTCGAAGACGTCCATCGGGCCCATCCCGTGGCCGCCGCCGAGCACCCAGCGTAGCTTGCCGACGATGTGCGGCGCGGGCAGGAAGGGCGCGAGCCCGAGGGTCAGACAAGCGAAGACCAGAGGCGTGTAGCGAGCCATCAGGTGTGCTCCGAGAGAAACGCGCGCAGCTCCTCTGCCACCCGGTCGGGAACCTCCATGGCGGAGAGGTGCCCGGCGTGGGCGAGGCGTCCAAGGGTGGCGCCGGGGATGCGGCGGGCCACCGCCTCGGAGCGCATCGGTGGCGTGGCCACGTCCTGCTCTCCGACCAGCACCCGCGTGGGCACGCGCAGGGACTCGAGACCGGACAGGGGTCCACGGTCGTTGACCGCCATGATCGCCCGAATCAGCTGGGGGCGGTCGTGCTCGCGCAGATGCTCGATCAAGGCGCGCGTCAGGTCGGGGCGCGACTTCAGCGTGTCCTTGCCGAACATGATCGGCGTGACCTGCTTGGCTAGCACGTCGGTGAAGCCCAGGCGTCGATAGACGGTCGACAGGCCTTTGTACTTGAGACGATTGACGCGCGTCTCGACGTCGGCGCTGGTGTCGAGGAGCACCATGGACCTCACGCGCTCGGGGTGACGCAGGGCGAAGCGCATGGCCGTCATGCCGCCCATGGAGAGCCCGACCAGGGAGACCTGGTCCACGCCCTCGGCGTCGAGGATGGCGAGCCAATCCTCCGCCAAGTCCTCCAGCGCGAAGGCTTCGGGAGCCGTGGACGCGCCGTGTCCACGCACCTCGACGTTGATCACGCGATAGTCGGCGAGCAGCGCCGGCAGCACGCCGTCCCACATGAAGCGGCCACAGAGCAGGCTGTGCCCAAGCAGAAGCCACGGGCCCTCGTTGCCGAGGACGTCGTAGGCGATCTTCGCTCCGTCGCGGGTGATGAATGGCATGTGGGGACGCTAGCGGATTGGTCGCGCGAGGCGAGTCGGCGTTTCAGCGGTTCTCAGAGGCAGCGATAGAGCGAGTGGCAGAGGGCGATGGCGCGCGGCGACCGGATGTGATGGGTCATCTGATTCATCACGTAGCCGATGCCCAGGCGCGCGTCGGGATCGGCGAAGCCCAGGGTGCCGCCCGCGCCCGGATGACCGAAAGCGGCTGGGTTCGGGGAGAAGAGCTGCGTCTCCTCCTTGATGAAGCCCTGAGCGAAGCCGAGGGGCTTGCGGAGGACGCGATCGCGCTCGACCCAGGACTGTCGCTCGCGCAAGGGCGTGAGGGTCTCCGGCCGCACCACGCGCACGCCGTCGAGCTCTCCGCCCGAGGCCAGCGCCGCGTAGAGCCGAGCCAGGCCGCGCGCGTTGCCCAGGCCGTTGGCCCAGGGAAGCTCGAGGCCGTGCACCCGGGGCGAGTTGAAGTTCTGAAGGCCGCGCAGGCCGAGGTCGCCGGGATGGGCGAAGGCACGCCGCGCGTCGCTGTGCTTGTTGAAAGCCTGCCGGTAGACGCGTCCGTCGAGGCCGCGACTGAAGAGCAGCTTGGGCAGACCCTGGGTCAGGCGCTCGAGGGCTGGCGCGGGCACCATGCGGGCGACGCGCGGCTCGAGCGCGGCGGGCAGCCCGAGGTGGACCTCGGCGCCCAGCGGACCGAAGACCTCGCGCGCCAGGAACACGCCCAGGGACTCGCCCATGGCGCGTCGAAAGAGCTCGCCCGCGTAGGGCCCGAACGTCACGCCGTGGTAGCCCTGATCCGTGTCGGGGGACCACACGGGGCTCTGCGCCTCCATGGCCTCGCGCACGCGCTCCGGACGCTCGTCGAAGTCCGCGAGCGCGACGGGCTTGTCGAAGCCGACGACGCCCGCGCGGTGGTTCAAGAGCGCGCGCACCGTGATCTCGCCCTTGCCGGCGCGCCCGAACTCGGGCCAGTAGCGCGTCACGGGCGCGTCGTAGTCGAGCTTGCCGCGGTCGGCGGCGACCAAGAGACCCGTGGCCGCCAGGCCCTTGGTGGCGGAGAAGAGCGTCGAGATCGTGTCCGTCTGCCAGGGCGCACGTGTCGCCGGATCCGCGACCCCGGACCAGATGTCCACGACGGGCTCTCCATCGAGGATGGCGCAGAAGCTCGCGCCGAGCTCGCCTCGACGGCGGAAATTCTCAGCGAAGGTGTCGGCGACGCGGCCGAAACCGGACGCCACATGACCTCGAATGACGACGCGACCGAGCATGACGACTCCTGAAGGTCCACCCTCTAGCACAACTGCGTGCGTCGGCCGCCTTCAGAGATCCCCGAGGTCGACCTGTCGCGTGGCTCCGTCCTCGTCCCACTCGTCTTCCGGCGCGGCGAACTCGGCGGTCACACGGTCCTTGTCGACGTGATGCTGGGCCGTCGGTCCCTCGGCGTCCTCGAGATCGAGGGGGACGCGGGGGTCGCGCTCGGCGTCGGGCGCAGGAGCCTCCACCGCGTCGAATTCACCCGTGGGTGGCGCGGGCATGGTGTCGCGGCGATCCCCGGCGGGCTCGTCCTCCCAGGGCGGACCGGGTGGGGCAGGAGCGGGCTCGTCCTCCCAGGGGGAGTGCTGGGCAGGAGCGGGCTCGTGCTCCCAGGGGGAGTGCTGGGCGGCAACGGGCTCGTCTTCCCATTGGGCGGCCAGCCCAGCCCACTCGGGCGAGGTCTCCCGGAGCGCGTCTGGCTCGACGCGGCGCAGCGCTGTGTCCCACTCCGCGGGCGGATCGATGGGCGCGGGCGTCGGAGCGTGCCCTCCGCCAGGGAAGGCGCTCGGGCGAAAGTCCACCGGCATCGCGCTCGGACGAAAATCCGCCGGGGGTCCGCTCGGCCGGAAGTCCGCCGCAGGTCCAGTCGCAACCGGCGTGGCGTACACGACCTCATCGACGAAGCGTTGCGCGGGCACCGGGGTCAGCTCGCGCATGGGCGAGCGCTCGACCCGAACAGGTTGGGCGTCGGTGAAATCGATCAGCGGCTCGACATCGGCATCGTGGAGTAGATCATCGTCGAGTAGATCATCGTCGAGCAGCTCGGCGTCGAGCAGCTCGGCGTTGAGCAGCTCGGCGTTGAGCAGCTCGGCGTTGTCCAAATCAGCATCATCGAGCTCGTAGGCTTGGCTCACCTGGGGCGCCGCCAGAGCTGCCGCGAGGGGCGGTGCCTCATCCTGCGCCTGCTCCTCCGGGAAGACGTTGGCCATGAAGCGCGCGAGCGTGCGTCGGGTCAGGACCATCGCCTCCTCGAAGGCCAGGCGCTCCAGCGCCTCGGACATCTCCTGAGCCGTCGCGAAGCGCATGAAGGGGTCCGGCTCGAGCGCCTTCATCACGATGCCGTCGAGGCGCATGGGCAAGCTGCGATCGAGGGAACGGATCGAAGGCACGTCGGCCTTCTGCACGTTCATCACCGTCTCGAGATCGTTCTTGCCCAGGAAGAGCCGTTGGCCCGTCAGCCACTCGAACAGGCAGGTGCCGAGGGAGAAGATGTCGCTGCGATGGTCGATCTCGTGCCCGCGCGCTTGCTCACACGAGAGGTAGGCGAGCTTGCCTTTGACCACGCCCGCCTGCGTCTGCGTCAGGCGCCCCGCGGCCTTGGCCAGGCCGAAGTCGATCACCTTCACCTGACCCTCGAAGGAGAGCAGGACGTTCTGGGGCGAGACGTCGCGGTGGATGATGCCCATGGCATTGCCCAGGCTCTCGGTCGTGTGCGCCGCGTGCAGCGCGCGCGCGACGCGCATCGCCACGTGGATGGCGATGGCCGGCGGCAAGGCCGCTCGTCCGTTCAACTCCATCAGCCGATCGGCCACGCGCCGCATGTCGCGGCCGTGAACGTACTCGAGGGCGATGTAGAGCTGCTCGTCCACACGCCCGAGGTCGAAGACCTGCGCAACATTCGGATGCGAGAGACGAACGGCGATCTTCGCCTCGTCGATGAACATGCGCGTGAACTCGTCGTCGCCGAGGCCTGGCAGGATGCGCTTGATCGCCAGCTCCTGCTCGAAGCCCACGGCGCCACGGCGCGTCGCTCGAAAGACTTCGGCCATCCCGCCGACCGCCACGCGCTCGTGCAGCTCGTACTCGCCGAAGCTCTCGAATCCGCTGACCATCGCCGACAAGCCTCGCCCCACCCCGTTCCGACGTCAACGCAGAGCCGTTTGGCCCTGTGCGCGACACCACCATCGACAGGGTAACTCGGAAGACCCTCGAGAGGCGCGACATCATCTGCGACCGTGGACGGCCCCGGCGGCGATCCGACCGTGCCCTGCTGCTGCTGTCGTCCTCCGACGAGCCAGAGACGCGGTCAAACGGGGAGATTCGGGTGAATTCTCACAGAACATCTCGTATTTGCGTGATCCCGGCTGAGGACGGTGGAATGATCCTTCCGTGGCTCCACCCTTCGACGTGGCAGAGGTTACGCTCGACACCGCTCGCGGCGAGCGACGCGCCCTGGTCGCCACGCCGACGCGCCATCTGCGAATCAAGCCGGGTGACCTGAAGCGGGACGACCGGGTCGACTTCAGGCCGGATCCCGTGGCCACGCGCGCACAGGAGGCGCGGGGCGACGCCAAGCTGATGATCTTTCGTGGCAAGGACGACGTCGGCCAGGGCAGCTGGGCTATTGACGGCACCGTGGACGAAGGACAGGCCGCGGCGGTGGGCGAGGAGCTCGTGCGCTGGCACCTGCCCACCTGGAGGACGCTGGCGGCGGACGGAATCGTGCTGCTCGTCCATCTGGATCTCGACGAGCGCACGCGCCTGGCTCTGGAAGCGGGCAAGCGCATCGTGTCCCGGGAGCTCAGGCTCAAGTCGCGCACCGAGGGCACACTGGCGAACGACGTGGAAGAGGCGCGCGCGCGGCTCGACCTGTGGCTGCTGCAACACCTGGTCTTCTTCTTCGGCCTCAGCTATGAGCGCGCGGTCACGAGCACGCTGCCCGACATGATGCCGATGCTCGAGCAACGTCAGGGCTCCCTCGGCCGGCTGCTGGCCGAGCTTCCGCCGACGCCCGTCGAGCCCGACGATTGAAGATGTGTCCATCTATCGCGTGATTGGCGCCGAAGCGCGCGGGCGCGCGGGCGCACGATCGAAACGTAGGCGGCGATGACCGCTACGACGAGCCTCTCGGCAACGCGATGTCGATGTGGAGCTGATCTTTGGCGTGAGCTCGCCAAGGTCGCCAAAGGCTCCGCCGACCTGCTGCCAATGCAGCGTCAGCCGAGCAGATGCGAGGCGTGCTGCAGGAGGGGGCAGCCGATGGCGTTGAGCAGGATGACGCAGGTGACTTTGGCGGCACCAGGTACGAGCACCTGCGTGATGCCGTGATGGATTTTCTGGTGCGCATTCGCAAGCTCAGCCAGTCCCGCCCGGGCTCGATAGAGCGGCTTGGCTTCGTCGGTCTCCATCCGTTCGCGCCAGGCAACGACTTCAGGATCGGCTCCTTCGGCCGCGAGCTGCTCGATGGTCTTGACCGTCTTGGCCGTCTTGGCGGGCGGGACGAGCACATCGACGCCCAGGCGCCGGGTTGCCGCGATGTCCTCGGCCTTGGCATGTCCACCGTCGGCCAGAAGCACGGCGCGGCTCCTCGATCCCAGGCTTGCCCCCGCTGCCAGTCGTCTTGCCCGTGCCCGCGGTTCCCGGCGAATCGTCAAACCGCCGAAGTTTCTCCATGCAGCCGTTCGACCACAAGCCGATCCTCTTGGCGATCCACTTCTAGCAACCTCCACCCAGATTTCTGGACACCTCTTGAGGCGGCACCGGCCCGAGGGGCCCTGAAGGCGAGGCGAGAATTCCCGGCGAAATCGCCACGTCGCCGCGTCACACGGTTGTCACCGATCAGTCACGGCGATAGCTTCCCGCCATGCGTATCCCCCTCGCCCATTTGCTGGTGAAGAGTCCCCTTCCGCGAATCGCCGACCAGATGAAGGCGGTCGCCGCCTGTGTCGATCGTGTCCCCGAGCTGATCCAGGCCCTGGTCGATGGTGACCAACCCGCCATCGAGCGCCTCGCCCGCGACGCCAGCAGCCTCGAAGGCGAGGCGGATCGCGTGAAGAACGAGGTGCGAGGCTCGATGCCCGTGCGTCTCTACCTGCCCGTGGATCGTCGCGACGTGCTGCGCCTGATCGCGCAGGTGGACGCCATGGCCGACTGCGCCGAGGACGTCGGTGTCATCCTCACGCTGCGCCCGCTGACGGTGCCGGAGGGCTGCGAGACCTTGCTCGTGCTCTTCGTCGAGCGCGTCATGGCGACGGTGGAGTCCGCCTCGCGCCTCGTGGACACGACCGACTCGCTGATCAAGAGCGGCTTCGGCGGACGCGCCGCCGAGCAGGTGCGCGCGCTGATCGACGAAGTGGGGCGCCGCGAGCACGAAGCCGACAAGCTCCAGGACCAGTGCGCGAAGGTGATCTTCAAAGCGGAGAAGGAGCTCTCGCCCGTGGCGGTCTTCATGTGGATGAAGCTCCTGAACAAGCTGGGCGACATCGCCAACCACGCCGAGAACGTGGGCGACCAGTACCGCCTCTTCATCGCGGCCTGACGCGATGGAGAGCACGACCGTGATCCTGGCCGTCGCGACCCTCGCCGGCCTCTACATGGCCTGGAACATCGGGGCCAACGACGTCGCCAACGCCATGGGTACGTCGGTGGGCTCGGGCGCGCTGACTCTGCGCGGCGCGATCATCGTCGCGGCCATCTTCGAGTTCGGCGGCGCCATGCTCGTCGGCGGCACGGTGACGGAGACGGTGCGCCAAGGCATCGTCTCGCTCGAGGCCGTCGGGGGCGACCCGATGATCCTGGCGCTGGGCATGACGGCGTGCCTGCTGGCCGCCGCGGTCTGGCTGCACGTCGCGACCTACTTCGGTTGGCCCGTCTCCACGACGCACAGCATCGTCGGTGCCGTCGTCGGCTTCGGCATCACCGCGGGTGGCGTGTCCGCCGTGAACTGGGGCGTGATGGGCAGCATCGTGGCGAGCTGGGTGGTCTCGCCCGTGCTGGGAGGTGTGATCGCCTATCTGCTCTTTCGCCTGCTGCGCAATCGGGTGCTGGACGACGACGAGCCCATCGAGGCCCTCACGCGCTTCGGGCCGTGGCTGATCTCGGTCCTCGGCTTCGTGCTGACGCTGTCCTTGCTGTGGAAGGGCCTGAAGCCTCTGCACCTGAATCTGCCCATCCACGTCGCCCTGCCCGTGGCCGTGAGCGCCGGCGTGGTCGTGGGGCTCGTCTCGATCCCAATCTTGAAGCGACGCACGCGCGCGATCGAAGAGGGCGGCAGCCACGACCCGGAGCGCGTCTTCCTCTTCTTGCAGATCCTCACCGCCTGCTTCGTCGCCTTCGCCCATGGCAGCAACGACGTGGCCAACGCGGTCGGTCCCTTGAGCGCGGTCTACGGCGCCATCGAGCACGGCGTGTCGGAGCAGGTCACGGTGCCCATGGGCATGCTCGTGGTCGGCGCCGTGGGCATCGTCATCGGCCTCGCGACCTACGGCTACAAGGTGATGGCGACCATCGGCAAGGAGATCACCGCGCTGACACCGTCCCGCGGCTTCGTCGCCGAGTTCGCCGCCGCCACCACCATCGTGGCCGCGAGCAAGCTCGGGCTGCCCGTCTCCACCACGCACACCCTGGTCGGCGCGGTCGTCGGCGTGGGCTTCACGCGCTCCCTCGGCGCGCTCGATCTCGGCGTCGTGCGCGGCATCATCTTGAGCTGGTTCATCACCGTGCCCTTCGCGGCGTTGCTGGCGGCCGGGCTCTTCGCCCTCGCGCGGCTCGCGATCTGATAAAAGCGCCCATGGCTTACGTCTTCGATCCCCAGGCCCTCGCCGAGTGCGCACGCGTCGGCCAGGATCTCCCAGTCTCGGACCGCCTCGAGGCAGTGCACCGCGCCGTCGCCGCGCGCTATCCGAGCGACATCGACACGCGTCCGCTGGTGTGGATGTTCAACAACGCCGGCGGCGCCATGGGGCAGATGGCGCTCCTGCACGCGTCGCTGAGCGAATACGTCCTGCTCTTCGGCAGCCCGATCGGCACCGAGGGTCACTCCGGGCGCTATCGCACGGAGGTCTGGGACTTCATGCTCGAGGGCGAGATGTGGTGCTACACGGAGGGACAAGCCGAACGCAGCGTCTACCGCCCCGGCGACACCGCCTACCTCGGCGCGGACAAGGCCAAGGGCTATCGCATCCCGGACCACGCCTTCATGCTCGAGTACTCGCGCGGACCCATCCCGACGATGTTGCCCTTCGGGCTGCTCGACACGGCCATGAGCACCTTGGACACGACGACGGCTCTGCGCACGCTGCGCGCCTACGGCGGTGGCGTCGTGCGGTCCTTGTTGCGCGGCAAGATCTGAACACGCCAGCCCCTTCCCCTTAGCGCGTCCGCGGGTTCGGGACGCGAGCCCCTGCCTAGATCTTGCTGATGCTGCGCAGCACGTGACGCCCGCCGGGCTCCGGCGAGAACGTGAAGCGCACCTGATCGCCCACGGCGAGCCCCTCGAGCAGGCTCGCGTCCTCCACGCTGAAGGGCATGGTCATCTCGGGCATGTAGTCGGGCACAGCCTGATGATGGATGGTGATGGAGCGCTGATCGTCGGCGATGGCGCGCACCTCACCCCTGGCGTCGTAGCGACGCGAAGGCTGGGCCTGCGCTTCCGCGGCGGGGGGGGCCTCCGAGCCACAGGCGACGACGCCCAGGCCAAGGGCGGCGAGCAGCAGAGCGAGGCGGATTTTCGACATACGCATGACGCCAACCTGCGCCCCGCGAACGGCAGCGGCAAGGTGGCGAATTGTCGCAGCACACCGCAGCGCACCGCAGCGACCGAGAGCGACGCGCGGCGATGCTAGACTCGCCCCATGGACCCTCGCCCCGGTCGACTCGAACGCATGTTGGCCGACCTGTCGCGTCAGAGGGGCGCGCGAGGCGAGGACGGCGAGGAGCTCGGTGCGTTGGAGCGCGCGGTGCGCTGGCTGGGCGGTGCCCTGGGCGAGATGGGACGCGCGCGTGAGGCGTTGGACTTCTTGACCACGCGCGGCTTCGACCAGGTCGTGGGTCAGGGCGAGAGCGTGGAGATCGAAGCCCTGCTCGACCCGCTGCGCACGCGTCTGGCGCGATCGATCCGCTTCACCAGCCACGACGGTGACCTGGGCCAAGCGACGCTCGACGAGCGCGGGCGCGCACGTCTGGACTTCTCGGCGACCCAAGCCGGCGTGTTCGAGATCAAGGCGCAAGCGCTGACGGAGTCGGGCACGGGATTGGGCGAGGTCACGGGCGGCGCGGGACGACTGATGGTCGTGGCGGAAGAGCCCGTCATGGCCATCGACCTCGCGCTGCTGGACACGGGCCTGCCGGAAGCCCTGCTCGAGCTCCAGCGTGGAGGAGTGGGTCTGGTGTTCCTCGCGCTCACGCCCGGCGTCGTGCGCGAGCAGGCGAGGACCGCGCTCACGGCCGCGGGGCTGGGCAACGCGCCGATCCTGGGCCTGGACGCCGCGACCGCGAAGCTGCCGACCCTCGGTGTCGACTTTCGCGCCGTGTTCGCGCGCACGCTGATTCGACGCATGCGTGCGACGGGCGTGGCCCTGGTCGGGCTCGTCACCCCCGACGTGGCGACGATGGCCAGCGCCCAGGATCGACACATGCGCGTGATCGACGAGGCCGCTTTGGCGGACTCGACGCTCCTCGCCCAACTCGCAGAGGCCGCGCGCGCCTTCCACGAACGGTGCCGGCTCGCCCCGAGCGAGCTTTCGTTCCGCCTCGACGAAGCGACGGCGACCCAGACCGTCTCGGGCAACACGTGCGTGGTCGAGCTCGACAACGGCGCCGCACGACGCGCCGTGTTGCGTGCCATCGACGAAGCCAGGGACGAGGTCCTGCTGAGCGTCTACATCCTCGAGGAAGGCCGCTTCACGGACGAGCTCAGCTACGCCCTGGTCGACGCCGCGCGCCGGGGCGTAAAGGTCCGCGTCCTGGTCGATGCGCTCTTCTCGCGCCAGGACGTGCTCGGGGTGCAGAACCCCATCGTCGCCGGGCTCGCGGCGGAGCCGGGCCTGCAGATCCTGGCGCGAAATCCGATCCTGTCCCTCGACTCCCTCGATCCCCTGCTGCTCAAGGAGCGCGACCATCGCAAGCTGCTGGTGGTCGATGGATTCCGCGCCTTCGTCAGCGGCCGAAACGCAGGCGACGCCTACTACACGGGCTTCTCCGAGGTGCCCATCACGGACTTCACGGCCCATGAGCACATCCCCTGGCTCGACGCCCATGTCGAGCTCCTGGGGCCTCTGACGCACGAGGTGGCGGCGAGCTTCCGCGAGGCCTTCATCGAGGCGGGTGGCCCCGACTTCGAGCTCGCGCCGGCGCCCGCGCCCCAGGGCCAGGCGAAGGCGCGCCTGGTGATCCACCGCGGAGTCGGCGACGCCAACGCCATGGCCGCCTACGAGGCCATCCTCGACTCGGCGCGCGACCACGTCTTCATCCTCAACGACTTCCCCGTCGTCGACACGCTCGCCGCCGCCGTGCGTCGCGCCATCGCGCGCGGCGTCAGCGTGACGCTCTTGACGGGCAGCGCTCTGACGCGTCGCCTGGACGGAAGCTTCTTCCGCGGACCGCTGCACCGCGAGGCCTTCGAGTACATGACCAAGAATCGTCTGCTGCCGCTGCTGGCCGCGGGGCTCCAGATCATCGAGGTGGTCTCGCCGCCCGACGCCCGGGTGCTGGCGCGCGGCGGCGCGGTGCGACCCTACGTGCACGCCAAGCTGATGAGCGCCGACGGCCGCGTGGTCAGCGTGGGCTCGGCCAACCTCGACGTGACGGCGAGCTACTGGGAGCAGGAGGCCATCGTCGTTGTCGAAGACGAAGAGGTGGCGCAACGCCTGGAAGCGGAGCTCGAGATCTGGCGAAGTCGCGGCGTGCGTCTGGACCCGGAGGATGAGACCTTCGCCGCCGAAGCGCCGCTGCGTGAGCTCGCCTCACGCCTGTGGCCGAACAGCCTCTACTCCTGAGCGGTGTGCGCCGCGGGTCGGCCCCGCGTGTAGGCGCAGCAGCCGGCGGCGCATTCGTCGGGCGAGGGACCGAGCACGCCCAGGCTGGGGCGACGACCGCCCGGCTCCACGCGCTCGAGCACGAGCTCGCGCACCATCTCGACGAAGCGTGGATGCGCGCCCACGGTGCCGGCACGGTAGAGTTCGATGCCGTGCTCTGCGGCGCGCTCCTTGGCCTCGACGTCCAGATCCCAGACCACCTCCATGTGGTCGGCCAAAAAGCCGATGGGGACGACGACCAGATCGTGCACGCCGATCAGCGTGAGGGCGTCGAGGTGATCGACTACGTCGGGTTCGAGCCAGGGCACCTCGGGCGGGCCGCTCCGGCTCTGGAAGACGAGCTGCCACTCACGCTTCCCGATCGCTTCGGCCACGAGGCGACACGACTCTTCGAGTTGCTCGC
>Ga0210033_1000968_pt1 | contig 27247 bp, 38 predicted proteins | sample CryGeymeta201501_FD_185465 | JGI IMG/M metagenome (GOLD analysis project Ga0210033, IMG submission 185465) | Groundwater microbial communities from Crystal Geyser aquifers in Utah, USA - Crystal Geyser metaG 2015-01 (SPAdes) (version 2) | ecosystem: Environmental > Aquatic > Deep subsurface >... | reverse complement strand
TGCCGGGCGATAACCTGAAGTTCAACGTCGAGCTGATCCAGCCGATCGCCATGGAAGAAAAACTGCGCTTCGCCATCCGCGAAGGCGGCCGCACCGTCGGCGCCGGAGTCGTGTCGAAAATCATCGCTTGAATGGAAGAGGGGCGGGGGTAACGCCCCCCGCACCCCGCCAAGCCCGAGGGCAAGAATATGCAAGGTCAGACTATCCGCATCAGGCTGAAGGCCTTCGATTACCGCGTGCTGGACGCCAGCACCGCGGAAATCGTCAACACCGCCAAGCGGACCGGGGCGCAAGTGCGCGGTCCGATCCCGCTGCCCAACAAGATCGAGAAGTTCACGGTTCTGCGTGGTCCGCACATCGACAAGAAGTCGCGTGACCAATGGGAAATTCGCACCCACAAGCGCCTGCTCGATATCGTCGATCCGACCCCGCAAACCGTGGACGCGCTGATGAAGCTCGACCTCGCGGCGGGTGTCGATGTCGAAATCAAAGTGTAAGGGGGCACAAGAGATGCGCTCTGGAGTTATCGCAAAGAAGCTGGGGATGACCCGGCTGTTTCTGGAAGACGGCAAGCAGGTTCCCGTGACCGTGCTGCAACTCGACAGTCTCAAGGTCGTGGCGCAACGCACCACCGAGCATGACGGTTATACCGCCGTGCAGCTTGGTGCCGGGGTGGCCAAGGCCAAGCGGACCAGCGCCGGGATGCGCGGCCACTTTGCCAAGGCCAATGTCGAACCCAAGCGGAAGGTCGCGGAATTTCGCGTCACCGCCGATTGCCTGATCGGGGTTGGCGAGGAAATCACCGCCGACCACTATTTCGAGGGCCAGTTCGTCGATGTGGCGGGCACCTCGATCGGCAAGGGCTTTCAAGGCGCGATGAAGCGGCACAACTTCGGCGGCCTCAGGGCGTCGCATGGTGTGTCGGTTTCGCACCGCTCGCTGGGCTCGACTGGCCAATGCCAGGATCCCGGCAAGGTCTTCAAGGGCAAGAAGATGGCGGGACAGATGGGGGCGGTGCGCTGCACCACGCAGAACCTGCAAGTGGTGCGCACCGATGCCGACCGCGGCCTGATCATGATCAAGGGCGCGGTTCCCGGCAGTGCCGGTGGCTGGGTGACGATCAAGGATGCGGTGAAGAAGCCGAAACCCGACGCCGCCATCCGTCCTGCCGCGCTGCGCTCGCATATGGCCGAGGCCCATGCGGCGGCGCATGCCGCTACCCTGCAGGCCGAGGCCGAAGAAGCCGCTCACGAGGCCGCGCGGATTGCGGCCCACGAGGCGGAACAGCACGCGCTTGCGGCTGCCCACCATACTGCTGCGAAACCCTCCACCGGAGGCGAGACCAATGAAGGCTGATGTAATCACCCTGGCGGCCGGCAAGGCCGGCGTCATCGAACTTGACGACGCGATCTTCGGGCTGGACCCGCGCGCCGACATCCTGCACCGCGTGGTGCGCTGGCAACGGGCGAAAGCTCAGGCCGGCACGCATTCGACGCTGACCCGGGCCGAGGTGTCGTATTCCACCAAGAAGATCTATCGCCAGAAGGGCACCGGCGGCGCACGCCACGGCTCCAAGAAAGCACCGATCTTCCGGCATGGTGGCGTCGTCAAAGGCCCGCAGCCGCGCAGCCATGCCCATGACCTGACCAAGAAGTTCCGCGCCCTCGGGCTGCGGCACGCGCTTTCGGCCAAGGCTCTGGCGGGCGAACTGATCATTCTTGATGCGGCCACCTTGGCCGAGGCGAAGACCTCGTTTCTGGCCAAGGCCGCGCGCGAGCTGGGCTGGAAACGCGTGCTGATCATCGACGGGGCCGAGGTGAACGAAAACTTCGCCCTGGCGGCGCGCAACATCGACGGCATCGATGTGCTGCCGTCGATCGGTGCGAACGTCTATGACATCCTGCGGCGTGATCAACTGGTGATCACCAAGGCCGGTGTCGCAGCTTTGGAGGCCCGTCTGGCGAAAGGGGACCTGAAATGAGCGCGAAACCCGAACATTACGACGTGATCCGCAAGCCGATCATCACCGAAAAGGCAACCATGGTCTCGGCTGCCAATGCGGTGGTGTTCCAGGTCAAGATGGACGCGACCAAGCCCGCGATCAAGGAAGCCGTCGAGGCGATCTTTGGCGTCAAGGTGAAGGCGGTCAACACCACCATCACCAAGGGCAAGACCAAGAAGTTCAAGGGCCGCCCCGGCGTGCGCTCGGACAAGAAGAAGGCCTATGTTACGCTCGAGGCTGGAAACACCATCGACGTCTCGACCGGCCTTTGATAGAACGCAGCGAATCCTGCGGCCCCGGCTTTCCGGGGCCGCGGAATTTTCTCGATTGGGGATCTTCGGAGCCCTTTAACCCTGGATCCGACCTCGGATCCGCAAGCTGACGGAAGACAGAAAGCATGGCACTCAAGTCGTACAAGCCGACGACGCCTGGCCAACGCGGGTTGGTTCTGATCGACCGTTCGGAGCTTTGGAAAGGCCGCCCGGTCAAGACCCTTACCGAGGGATTGACGAAAAGCGGTGGCCGGAACAATACCGGACGCGTCACGATGTGGCACCACGGCGGGGGGGCGAAACGCCTTTACCGCATCGTTGATTTCAAACGCACCAAGTTCGACATTGCGGCCGTGGTCGAGCGGATCGAATACGACCCGAACCGCACCGCCTTCATCGCGCTGGTGAAATATGCCGATGGCGAATTGGCCTATATCCTGGCGCCGCAGCGTCTGGCGGTTGGCGATTCCGTGATCGCCGGCACCAAGACCGACGTGAAGCCGGGCAATGCGATGCCGTTCTCGGGCATGCCGCTGGGCACGATTGTGCACAACGTCGAGTTGAAGCCCGGCAAGGGTGGCCAGTTGGCGCGGGCGGCGGGCACCTATGCCCAGTTCGTGGGCCGCGATGGCTCTTACGCCCAGATCAGGCTTTCCTCGGGCGAGCTGCGGCTGGTGCGGCAGGAATGCATGGCGACGATTGGCGCGGTCTCGAACCCCGACAACTCGAACCAGAATTTCGGCAAGGCCGGACGGATGCGCCACAAGGGCGTGCGCCCGACGGTGCGCGGTGTCGCGATGAACCCGATTGACCACCCGCATGGTGGTGGTGAGGGCCGCACCTCTGGGGGCCGTCACCCGGTGACGCCCTGGGGCAAGGGCACCAAGGGTAACAAGACCCGCAAGAACAAATCAACGGACCGGCTTATCGTCCGTTCGCGCAACGCGAAGAAGGGGCGCTGATCCATGGCACGTTCTGTTTGGAAGGGCCCTTTCGTCGATGCTTATCTGCTGAAGAAGGCCGAAAAAGCAAAAGAAGGCGGCAAGCACGAGGTGATCAAGATCTGGTCGCGCCGTTCCACCATCCTGCCGCAATTCGTGGGGCTGACCTTTGCCGTCTATAACGGCAAGAAGCACATCCCGGTTTCGGTGACCGAAGAAATGATCGGCCAGAAGTTCGGTGAATACTCGCCGACGCGGACCTACTACGGTCACGCCGCCGACAAAAAAGCCAAGAGGAACTGAGCGTCATGGGTAAGGAAAAGAATCCGCGCCGCGTGGCCGACAACGAAGCCATGGCCAAAGCCAAGATGCTTCGCACCTCGCCGCAAAAGCTGAACCTCGTTGCCGGTCTGATCCGCGGCAAGAAGGTTGATCGCGCTATTGCCGATCTGACCTTTTCGAAAAAGCGGATCAGCCAGGACGTGCTGAAATGCCTGCAATCCGCGATTGCCAACGCCGAGAACAATCACGGCCTTGACGTCGATGAGCTGGTGGTGGCCGAAGCCTATTGCGGCAAGAACCTGGTGATGAAGCGCGGTCGCCCGCGCGCCCGTGGCCGGTTTGGCAAGATCATGAAACCATTTTCCGAGATCACCATCCTGGTGCGGCAAGTCGGGGAGACTGCATAATGGGTCAGAAGGTCAATCCGATCGGCATGCGTCTTCAGGTCAACCGCACCTGGGACAGCCGCTGGTTCGCCGAATCGAAAGACTACGGCAACCTGCTGCTGGAAGACCTCAAGATGCGCGCCTTCGTGCACGAAGAGTGCAAGCAGGCCGGGATTTCCAAGGTGATCATCGAGCGCCCGCACAAGAAGTGCCGCGTCACGATCCACACCGCGCGTCCGGGCGTGATCATCGGCAAGAAGGGCGCGGATATCGAAACCCTGCGCAAGAAGCTGACGGCGTTCACCAAATCCGAGCTGCACCTCAACATCGTCGAAGTGCGCAAGCCCGAGCTTGATGCTCAACTGGTGGCCGAATCGATCACCCAGCAGTTGGAACGCCGGGTCTCGTTCCGGCGCGCCATGAAGCGGGCGGTGCAGAACGCCATGCGCATCGGTGCCCTCGGCATCCGGGTCAACGTTGCCGGCCGTCTTGGTGGCGCCGAGATCGCGCGGGTCGAATGGTATCGCGAAGGCCGGGTGCCGCTGCACACGCTGCGCGCCGACATTGATTACGCGATCCACGAGGCCCAGACGGCCTATGGCAAGATCGGGGTCAAGGTCTGGATCTTCAAAGGCGAAATCCTTGAGCATGATCCGCAGGCGCATGATCGCCGTCACGCTGAAGCCCAGGAAGGCGCCGCGCCGCGCCAACCGCGCCGCGAACGCGCGTAAGGGAGTAGAATAGATGTTGCAACCAAAACGGACCAAGTTCCGCAAGCAGTTCAAGGGCCGCATTCACGGTGAAGCCAAAGGCGGCTTCATGTTGAACTTCGGCAACTTCGGACTGAAAGCAACCGAACCCGAGCGCGTCACCGCGCGCCAGATCGAAGCGGCCCGCCGCGCCATCACCCGCCACATGAAGCGTCAGGGCCGGGTCTGGATCCGGATTTTCCCGGACGTTCCGGTGTCGTCAAAACCGGTCGAAGTGCGGATGGGTAAAGGCAAGGGCTCGACCGACTACTGGGCGGCCAAAGTAAAGCCCGGTCGGATCATGTTCGAGATCGACGGCGTTGGCGAAGACGTGGCGCGCGAGGCGCTGCGGCTGGGTGCGATGAAGCTGCCAGTGACGACTCGGGTCGTGATCCGCGAAGACTGGTAAGCCGGGGGGGTAAAACCTCACCCTACGGAATGAGGCCCCTGCCGGAAACGGCGGGGGCTTTTCTTTTGCGTCGGTGCCCCCCCACCCCAACCCTCCCCCACGAGGGGGGAGGGGGCCGCGCAGCACCCGGTCGCCGTGCTGGCGCGCCCCTCCCCTTGTGGGAGGGGTTGGGGGAGGGGGCAGGCCGGATCATGTTCGAGATCGGCGGCGTTGGCGAAGACGTGGCGCGCGAGGCGCTGCGGCTGGGTGCGATGAAGCTGCCAGTGACGACTCGGGGCGTGATTCGCGAAGACTGGTAAGACGGCGGTGCGTGCAAGCACGCACCCTGCACAATGAGAGGCCCCTGCCGGAAACGGCGGGGGCTTTTCTTTTGCGTCGGTGCCCCCCACCCCAACCCTCCCCCACGAGGGGGGAGGGGGCCGCGCAGCACCCGGTCGCCGTGCTGGCGCGCCCCTCCCCTTGTGGGAGGGGTTGGGGGAGGGGGCAGGCCGGATCATGTTCGAGATCGACGGCTGCTGCGCAATTGTCACCGGTGTTTTGCGACCAACCACCACCTTCGGGAATCTTTCCCTTGCCCTCGCTCCCCCCTTCCGCTACACGACGCCATCCACGGTTCCGGGGCGACTCGGAAACGTGGTTCATCATTGATCCACCAGGTTCAAGGTAACCCTGACCGCTGTTGCGGGGCCTTCTGGTGATGAAAAAAGGAAACGGCGCATGAACGCCACGGAACTGAAGACCAGGACGCCCGATCAACTGCGCGAGCAGTTGGTTGCGCTGAAGAAAGAGGCGTTCAATCTGCGCTTCCAGCAAGCCACCGGTCAGCTTGAGAACACCGCCCGCATGCGCAATGTCCGCCGCGACGCTGCCCGCATCAAGACGGTCCTGAACCAGAAAGCCGCCGCTGCGGCGGCAAACTGAGGAGCACGAGATGCCCAAACGTATCCTGCAAGGTGTCGTGACCTCGGACAAGAACGAACAGACCATCACGGTTCTGGTCGAGCGCCGCTTCAAGCACCCGCTGCTGCAAAAGACCGTCCGCAAGTCCAAGAAATACCGGGCTCACGACGCCGAAAACAAATTCAAGACCGGTGACACCGTCCGCATCGAGGAATGTGCGCCGATTTCAAAAACCAAACGCTGGACGGTGGTCGCTGAAGCCTCGGCTTGAGTCCCCCTTCCGGTTTGATCGAAACCCTGGGGCTGGGCCCCAAAGGTCGGGAGAAACCAAATGATCCAGATGCAGACCAATCTGGATGTAGCTGACAACTCCGGCGCTCGCCGGGTGCAGTGCATCAAGGTTCTGGGCGGCTCGCATCGCCGCTATGCTTCTGTGGGCGACATCATCGTGGTGTCGGTCAAGGAGGCGATTCCGCGCGGTCGCGTCAAGAAAGGCGATGTCCGCAAGGCCGTTGTCGTGCGCACCGCCAAGGAAGTGCGCCGTGAAGACGGCACCGCCATTCGTTTTGACACCAACGCGGCCGTCATTCTGACCAACCAGAATGAACCGCTGGGCACCCGGATTTTCGGGCCGGTGGTGCGCGAGCTGCGGGCCAAGAACTTCATGAAAATCATTTCGCTTGCGCCGGAGGTGCTGTGATGGCCGCCAAGCTGAAAAAGGGCGACAAGGTCGTGGTCTTGACCGGCAAGGACAAGACCCGGCAGGGTGAGATTCAGTCGGTCGATCCCAAGGCCAACAAGGCCGTGGTTGAAGGCGTGAACATCGCCATTCGTCACACCAAGCAAAGCCAGTCCCAGCAGGGCGGCCGGATCGCCAAGGCGATGCCGATCAATCTGTCAAATCTTGCGCTGCTGGACAAGAACGGCAAGGCCACCCGCGTCGGCTTTCGTATCGAGGGCGACAAGAAGGTGCGCTTTGCCAAAACCACCGGGGAGGCAATCTGATGCTTGACCAGGCAACTTATACCCCGCGCCTCAAGGCCGATTTCAACAGCCGCATCCGCGCCGCGTTGAAAGAGGAATTCAATTACACCAACGACATGCAGATCCCGCGTCTGACCAAGATCTGCCTGAACATGGGTGTTGGCGAGGCCGTGAAGGACACCAAGAAGGTGAAAACCGCAGCCGACGAGCTGACCCTGATCGCGGGCCAGAAGGCGGTCATCACCCACGCCAAGAACTCGATCGCCGGGTTCCGGGTGCGCGAGGACATGCCGCTGGGCTGCAAGGTCACGCTGCGCGGCGACCGCATGTATGAATTCCTTGACCGCCTGATCACGGTGGCGCTGCCGCGGGTGCGCGACTTTCGCGGCGTCAAGGGTTCCTCGTTCGACGGCCGTGGCAACTACGCCATGGGCCTGAAGGAACAGATCGTGTTCCCCGAGATCGAATTCGACAAGGTCGATGAAGTGCTTGGCATGGACATCATCATCTGCACCACCGCGAAGACTGACGCGGAAGCGAAGGCACTGTTGAAGCAATTCAACATGCCCTTCACCAGCTGATCGCGGGAGGAAAGAAGATATGGCGAAGAAATCGATGATCGAGCGCGAAACCAAGCGTCAGCACCTTGTCAAGGTTCATGCCGCCAAGCGTGCCGCGCTGAAGACGGTCGCGCGCAACCAGGAGCTGCCGATGGAGCAACGCTTTGCCGCGCAGCTCAAACTGGCCGCTCTGCCGCGCAACTCGGCTGCGTCACGGCTGCACAACCGCTGCCAACTGACCGGCCGCCCGCATGCGTATTATCGCAAGCTCAAACTCTCGCGCATCATGCTGCGTGACCTGGCCCAGTTCGGCCAGATCCCGGGCATGGTCAAGTCAAGCTGGTAAGGAGGTCGCACGATGTCGATGAACGATCCCCTCGGCGATATGCTGACCCGCATCCGCAATGCGCAGATGCGTGGCAAATCGACCGTCAAGACCCCGGCGTCAAAGCTGCGGGCATGGGTGCTGGATGTGCTGGCCGCCGAAGGCTACATCCGGGGCTATGAAAGTGCCAAGACCGATAACGGTCAGGGCGAACTGACGATCAGCCTGAAATACTTTGAAGGCGCTTCGGTGATCCGTGACCTGAAGCGGGTCTCGAAGCCGGGCCGCCGGGTCTATATGGGCGTGAAGGATATTCCGATCGTCCGCAACGGCCTGGGTGTCTCGATTGTCTCGACGCCGAAAGGTGTCATGTCAGATGCAGCAGCACGGTCCGCCAACGTTGGCGGCGAAGTGCTCTGCACCGTGTTCTGAGGAGGGGATAATGTCTCGTATCGGCAAGAAACCCGTCCCGCTGCCGCAAGGCGTGTCGGCCCAGATCACCGGTCAGTCGGTCGAAGTGAAGGGGCCGAAAGGCACCCGCAGCTTTCACGCGACCGACGATGTGACGCTGAGCCTCGAAGATGGCGCGGTGAAAGTCACCCCGCGCGGCACGTCCAAGCGGGCGCGCCAGCAATGGGGCATGGTGCGCAGTCAGGTCGAAAACCTGGTCACCGGCGTGACCACGGGCTTTCGCAAGGAGATGGAAATTCAGGGCGTTGGCTATCGCGCCGCGATGACCGGCACGACCCTGAAGCTGTCGCTTGGCTTCAGCCACGACGTCATTTTTGAAGTGCCGGCGGGGGTTACCGTCACCACTCCGAAGCAAACCGAAATCACGGTGGAAGGCATCGACCAACAGCTTGTTGGCCAGGTTGCCGCGAACATCCGCGAGTGGAAGAAACCCGAGCCCTACAAGGGCAAGGGCATCCGCTACAAGGGTGAGTTCGTATTCCGCAAGGAAGGCAAGAAGAAGTAAGGGGCGAGAGAGATGGCGAACACGAAAAGAGAGCTGTTCCTTCGGCGCCGCCTGCGCGTGCGGAACAAGATCAAGGCGATGGCCAATGGGCGCATGCGCCTGTCGGTGCATCGGTCGAACAAGAACATCAGCGTGCAACTGATCGACGATGTGCGTGGCGTCACGCTGGCGGCGGCCTCGACCCTGGAAAAGGATCTGGGCCACTTCGGCAAGTGCAACGTCGAAGCCGCGACCAAGGTCGGGGCGACGATTGCCGAGCGCGCGAAGGCGGCGGGGGTCGAGACCTGCTATTTCGATCGCGGTGGTTTCCTCTTTCACGGCAAGATCAAGGCTTTGGCCGAGGCTGCTCGTGAAGGCGGCCTGAAGTTCTAAGGAGACGATGATGGCAAGAGAAGAAACCCGCCGCGACCATCGCGCGCCGCGCGACGAAAACCCGGAATTCGCCGATCGTCTGGTGGCGATCAACCGCGTGTCGAAGACCGTCAAGGGCGGCAAGCGCTTCGGCTTTGCCGCGCTGGTGGTGGTCGGCGATCAACGCGGTCGCGTGGGCTACGGCAAGGGCAAGGCCAAGGAAGTGCCCGAGGCGATCCGCAAGGCCACCGAACAGGCCAAGCGCCAGTTGATCCGGGTGGCGCTGCGCGATGGCCGCACCCTGCACCACGACATGGAAGGCCGTCATGGCGCGGGCAAGGTGGTGATGCGCACCGCCGTGGCCGGGACCGGCATCATCGCCGGTGGTCCGATGCGCGCGGTGTTCGAGATGCTGGGGTTGCAGGACGTGGTGGCGAAATCCATCGGTTCCTCGAACCCCTACAACATGATCCGCGCCACCATCGACGGTTTGCGTCACGAAGCCAGCCCCCGCCAGATCGCGCAGCGTCGCGGCAAGAAGGTGGCCGACATCCTGCACAAGCCTGAAGCCGAAACCGTGGAGGCCTGAGCATGACTGGCAAGAAAACGATTGTGGTGCAGCAGGTGGCCTCGGCCGCCCGCCGCCCCGCCATTCAGACCGCGACCCTCAAGGGCCTTGGCCTGAACAAGCTGCGCCGCACCCGCGAGCTGGAAGACACGCCTTCCGTGCGCGGCATGGTCGCCAAGATCTCGCACCTGGTGCGGATCGTCGAAGAGCGCGGGTAACACCCGTAGGGGCGCGGGCATCGCGCGCCTTCAACATGAACCGTGTTTGCCCCGGAAGTCGCTTTCCGGGGCAGTTCCGGGAACAGGAGAAGCGACATGAAACTGCATGAACTTCACGACAACGCCGGTGCCACCAAAAGCCACAAGCGCGTGGCGCGCGGGCCGGGCTCGGGCTCGGGCAAGACCGCCGGCCGGGGTATCAAGGGGCAGAAGTCTCGCTCGGGTGTGGCGATCGGTGGCTACGAGGGCGGCCAGATGCCGCTTTACCGGCGTCTGCCGAAGCGTGGCTTCACCAAGCCGAACGCCAAACACTATGCCGTGATCAATCTGGGCCTGATCCAGAAATTCGTCACCGCCGGCAAGCTCGACGTGACCGCCGCCATCAGCGAAGACGCGCTGATCGCCGCCGGTCTGACCAAAAGCAAGCTCGACGGTATCCGGGTGCTGGCCAAGGGCGAAATCACTGCGGCGGTCACCCTGAACGTCACCGGGGCCTCGGCTTCGGCGGTTGAGGCGGTCGCGAAAGCAGGCGGCACGCTGACGGTGACCCCGGCGCTTGCGCCGCACGGCAAGTCGGTGCGCAAATCAGTTTAACGGTTGTGAGCGGTCGCAAGACCGCTTACATGAGCCTGATGTTTTCCCGCGCCGCCGACCGGAAAACGGTTCGGCGGTGCCGTCATGAAAGAGCACGGCATGGCATCTGCAGCAGAGCAAATGGCGGCGAACCTGAGTTGGGGCGCCTTGGGCAAGGCGACCGACCTGCGCCAACGCATCCTCTTCACCGTCGGGCTGCTGATGGTTTACCGTCTGGGCACCTACATCCCGGTTCCCGGCATCGACGGCACCGCCCTGCGCGAGTTCATGGCGACGGTCAGCACCGGCATCGGCGGCATCCTGAACATGTTCACCGGCGGCGCGATCAGCCGGATGGGGGTGTTCGCGCTTGGCATCATGCCCTACATCTCGGCCTCGATCATCATCCAGTTGCTGTCCTCGATGGTGCCGCGGCTGGAGCAGTTGAAGAAGGAAGGCGAGCAGGGCCGCAAGAAGATCAACCAGTACACCCGCTACGGCACCGTGCTGCTGGCCACCTTTCAGGGCTGGGGCATCGCGCTGTCGCTGGAAGCGGGCGATCTGGCACAGGATCCGGGGATGTTCTTCCGGCTGTCCTGTGTGGTGACCCTGGTCGGCGGCACCATGTTCCTGATGTGGCTGGGCGAGCAGATCACCGCGCGCGGCATCGGTAACGGCATTTCGCTGATCATCTTTGTCGGCATCGTGGCCGAGGTGCCGGCCGCGCTGGCGCAATTCTTTAGCCAAGGCCGCTCGGGGGCGCTGTCGCCCGCAGTGATCATCGGCGTGCTGGTGATGGTGGTGGTGGTGATCGGCTTCATTGTCTTCATGGAGCGGGCGCAGCGCAAGATCCACATCCAGTATCCAAGGCGTCAGGTCGGGATGAAGGTTTACGACGGCGGTTCGTCGCACCTGCCGATCAAGGTCAACCCGGCGGGGGTGATTCCGGCGATCTTTGCCTCCTCGCTGCTGTTGTTGCCGATCACGATTTCCGCGTTTTCGGGCCAGCAGACCGGACCGATCATGTCAACCGTGCTGGCCTATTTCGGCCCCGGCCAGCCGCTTTATCTGCTGTTCTACACCGCGATGATCGTTTTCTTCACCTATTTCTATACCGCCAACGTGTCGTTCAAGACCGATGACGTGGCCGAGAACCTGAAGAACCAGAACGGTTTCATTCCCGGTATCCGCCCCGGCAAGGCGACGCAGGCGCATCTCGATTACGTGGTGATGCGGGTGCTGGTGCTGGGGTCGGGCTATCTGGCGGCGGTCTGCCTGCTGCCCGAGATTCTGCGCAGCGAGCTGGCGGTGCCGTTCTACTTCGGCGGCACTTCGGTGCTGATCGTGGTGTCGGTGACGATGGATACGATCAACCAGATTCAGTCGCATCTGCTGGCCCACCAATACGAGGGGCTGATCGAGAAATCGCAACTGCGCGGCAAGAAGCGCACCGGCGCACGCACGCCCCCCACCCGGCGCTGAGGGCGGCTGATGATCAACCTCATCCTGCTGGGGCCGCCCGGCGCGGGCAAGGGCACCCAGGCCAAGCATCTGGTCGAGACCCGCGGCATGGTGCAGCTTTCCACCGGCGACATGTTGCGCGAGGCCAAGACCTCGGGCTCGGCGATGGGGCGACGGGTGGCCGAGGTCATGGCGCGGGGCGATCTGGTGACCGACGAGATCGTGATCGGGCTGATCGAGGAAAAGATTACGGGCACGGCGGGCGGCGGATTCATCTTCGACGGTTTCCCCCGCACCCTGGCGCAGGCCGATGCGCTAGGGCAGCTTCTGGACAAGGCCGGGCAACGGCTCGATGCGGTGATCGCGATGCAGGTCGATGACGCGGCACTGGTGGCGCGCGTCACCGGGCGTTTTACCTGTGCCGCATGCGGGGCGGTCTATCACGACACGCTGCACCCGCCGCGGGTGGCCGGGGTCTGCGATGCCTGCGGCTCGACCCGTTTCAGCCGTCGCGCCGACGATACCGAAGCGGCGCTGAAGCAGCGGTTGATGGAATACTACAAGAAGACCTCGCCGCTGATCGGTTATTACTACGCCAAGGGCAAGCTGGCGGTGGTGGATGGGCTGGCCGAAATGGACGCGGTTTCGGCTATGATCGAAAAAGTTCTTGACAGCCCCAACTAAAGCCGGGCCGCGCCTTGACGGGCAGCGCTAAACCCCATAGATCACGGCGTCCCGCATGGGAATCGTCGGTGCGGCCGGGTCTGGCCCGACACCAGTTGTGAAAAAAGGTTCTGGCACTACGGAACCGCAACCAGAAGGAAGAAACGTTTGGCACGTATTGCTGGCGTCAACATTCCGACGGGGAAACGCGTCCCCATCGCATTGACCTACATCACCGGAATCGGCAACCATGTTGCGCAACAGATCTGCGCCTCGGTTGGCATTGACCTTTCGCGCCGCGTCAACGACCTGACGGACGCCGAAGTTCTGCAAATCCGTGAATACATCGACGCCAATCTGACGGTCGAAGGCGATCTGCGCCGCGAGACCTCGATGAACATCAAGCGCCTGATGGACCTTGGCTGCTACCGTGGCCTGCGGCACCGCCGCAATCTGCCGGTTCGCGGTCAGCGCACCCACACCAACGCGCGCACGCGCAAAGGTCCGGCGAAGGCTATCGCCGGCAAGAAGAAATAAGGGGCGCTGAGCATGGCACGTGACAAGACCCGTCTGAAGCGCAAGGAACGCAAGAACATCGCCGCCGGCGTTGTGCATGTGAACTCGTCGTTCAACAACACCAAGATCCTGATCTCGGATGTGCAGGGCAATGCGATCTCGTGGTCGTCCTCGGGCACCATGGGCTTCAAGGGCTCGCGCAAATCGACCCCCTATGCCGCGCAACTGGCGGCCGAAGACGCGGCGCGCAAGGCGCAGGAACATGGCATGAAAACCGTCGAGGTCGAAGTGCAGGGCCCCGGTTCGGGCCGTGAGTCGGCGCTGCGGGCCCTGGCGGCTGCCGGGCTGAACGTGACCTCGATCCGCGACGTGACGCCGATGGCGCACAACGGCTGCCGTCCGCCCAAACGCCGTCGCGTCTGAGGCAATTATTCAGGGTCGGGCCGTGCGGTTTCGCGCGGCCCGGTTTCGTCATTTCTGATCCTCGGGCGTCATCTGCTTAGGGACATGGGCAGAAGACAGGTATGGAGGCGTGAGCATGATCCACAAGAACTGGGCCGAATTGATAAAGCCGTCGCAACTGGTGGTAAAGCCGGGGCCAGACGCCACACGCACCGCAACGGTGATCGCCGAGCCGCTGGAGCGCGGCTTCGGCCTGACCCTGGGCAACGCGCTGCGCCGCGTGCTGATGTCTTCGCTGCAAGGCGCGGCCATCACCAGCGTGCAGATCGACAACGTGCTGCATGAATTCTCAAGCGTGGCCGGGGTGCGTGAAGACGTGACCGACATCGTGCTGAACCTCAAGGGCGTGGCCCTGCGGATGAGCATCGAAGGCCCGAAGCGGCTGTCGATTTCGGCCAAGGGTCCGGGCGTGGTGACGGCGGGCGATATTTCGGAAATCGGCGGGATCGAGGTTCTGAACAAGGATCACGTGATTTGCCACCTCGATGATGGTGCCGATGTGTTCATGGAACTGACCGTGAACAACGGCAAAGGTTACGTTTCCGCCGACAAGAACAAGCCGGAAGATGCGCCGATCGGGCTGATTGCCATCGACGCGATCTTTTCGCCGATCAAGAAGGTCTCTTACGAAGTGCAGCCCACCCGCGAGGGTATGGTGCTGGATTACGACAAGCTGACGATCAAGATCGAAACTGACGGCAGCCTGACCCCGGATGATGCCCTGGCCTACGCCGCCCGCATCCTGAAGGACCAGCTTTCGATCTTCGTCAACTTCGAAGAACCCGAGTCGGCGATGCGCCACGATGCCGACGACGGGCTGGAATTCAACCCGCTGCTGCTGAAGAAGGTTGATGAGCTGGAGCTTTCGGTGCGTTCGGCCAACTGCCTGAAGAACGACAACATCGTCTACATCGGCGATCTGATCCAGAAAACCGAAGCCGAGATGCTGCGCACCCCCAACTTTGGCCGCAAATCCCTGAATGAAATCAAGGAAGTGCTGTCGGGGATGCAACTGCATCTGGGGATGGAAGTGGAAGACTGGCCACCGGAGAACATCGAAGACCTGGCCAAGCGGTTTGAAGACCAGTTCTGAGAAATGGGGGGCGGCAACGCCGCCCGCCAAATGCCCGGAATGCCGGGGAAAACATGGGCATGATGCCCCAAGGTGAGCCGCCCATGCGAGGGTGGCCGGACAAAGCAAAACGAACCTAGGAGAGTAAGATGAACCACGGAGCCGGCTACCGCCGCCTGAACCGCACCCACGAACACCGCAAGGCGCTGTTTGCCAACATGGCCGGGTCGTTGATCGAGCACGAGCAGATCAAGACCACCCTGCCGAAAGCCAAGGAACTGCGCCCGATCATCGAAAAGCTGATCACCCTGGCCAAGCGCGGCGATCTGCACGCCCGCCGCCAGGCCGCCAGCCAATTGAAGCAGGACCAGTATGTCGAACGCCTGTTCGCCATTCTCGGGCCGCGCTACGCCAGCCGTCAAGGCGGCTATGTGCGGGTGATGAAGGCCGGTTTCCGCTATGGCGACATGGCCCCGATGGCGATCATCGAATTCGTTGACCGTGACCCGAATGCCAAAGGTGCCGCCGACAAGGCGCGCGTGGCTGCCGCCGAGGCCTGATCGACGGGTGACTTTCTGCACCGGGCCCGCCCTGGGGCGGGCCTTTTGCTTTGGGTCTGCGGCTAGATACGAACATTTTATTGTGCTGAAAACTTGCTTGTGGCGGGATTGGCTTTATCACCTTAAGGTTGTCATGGAATCACACCCGGTCGAAAAAGATATGCCCAGTCACAAAGGTATCGAGTTGGAACTTCACGAGCTCTCGCTGTTAGCCCCGTCCGGCTACTTCGTTGGTCTTCATATCCGTTTCACCTCGCCGCTGATGACGTTTCAGACTTACGATCAGGCCTGGACCGATCGCTATACAGAGCAGGGTTATGCGATGCGCGATCCGATGGTTGCCTGGGGATTTTCGACCGTCGGCTCCACCCGCTGGAGCAAGATGGGTGTGCCGGACACTTTCGGTATCCTCAAGCAAGCCGCAAGCTACGGGTTGGTCTACGGGGTCGCGGTTGCCTGTGGCCCGGTGTCGTCGCGCACCATCGCCGGTGCCGCCCGCGCCGACCGTGAGTTCACCGATCCCGAGATCACCAAAGTCGACGCGATCATCAACCGGCTGCACACCACCACGACGCCGCCGGACAGCTTGACCACGGCGCAAATCGAAGCCCTGCGGCTGATTGCGGCAGGAGACCGTCACACGGCTGCGGCCGCCAAGCTTGGCATCTCGGAAAGCGCGCTGAAGGCGCGGCTCAATTCCGGGCGCCTGCGGCTCATGGCGCGCACCACAGCCGAGGCCATTCAGCGCGCCAAGGATTACCGGCTGATTTGACAGGTCTCCACGCGTCGTCCGGGGCTTGGCATTACCTTAACCAAGCAGGAGGCCACGACCATGCAGACCACGACGCTTTCCTTTGCCAACATCCACAACCACGGCGAGCTTTTTGCGAACCTCTTTCGCGCCAGAAGGCAATCCTTCATCGTGCAGAACCACTGGGATCTGCCCGAAGCCATGGGGATGGAGTTCGACCAGTATGACACCCCGGCCAGTCGCTGGGTTGCGGTGCACGAAGGCGAGCAGATTCTGGCGGGTATCCGCCTGACCCCGACCACCGCGCGCTGCGGCATCTACAGCTACATGATCCGCGACGCGCAGCGCGGTCTGCTGGACGCAATCCCCGCTGACCTGCTGGATTTCGAGGCCCCGGTCGATCAGAATATCTGGGAATCGAGCCGGGTTTTCGTGTCACACGATACGCCGATGAAAATCCGCCGACTGGTGCACGCTCATCTGATCACCGAAATGATAAAGGCCGCGCACTCGGTCGGGGCAATTCGGGTGCTGGGGATCATCCCGGCCAACTGGCCGCGCTGGGCACCGCGTTGCGGCCTGACCATGGCGGCCGCAGGCCGGGTGCTGGATTTCGACGGCTACGAATCGCAGTGCGTCTCGATTCCGGTGACCGGAACCCTGCACTGACCTTGCCGCACCGGGCTTCCTGTGCCGCCGTGCGGTGGTGGCACAGGAGTCCTTTTCCCCGGCTGTCCAAGCGCGTAGTCTGCGGCCATGGCCGATCTTTTTGACACCGCTGCCCGCCCGGATTCCGAGACCCCGCGCCCGCTGGCCGACCGGCTGCGGCCGCAGTCGCTGGCGCAGGTGATCGGGCAGGGCAAGGTGCTGTCACCCGAGGGGCCGCTTGGCGCGATGCTGGCGGCGCACAGCCTGTCGTCGCTGATCCTGTGGGGGCCGCCGGGGGTGGGCAAGACCACCATCGCGCGGCTGCTGGCCGCCGAATCCGATCTGGCTTTCGTGCAGATCAGCGCGATTTTTACCGGCGTGGCGGACCTGCGCAAGGTGTTCGAGCAGGCCAGGATCCGCCGCGCCAACGGTCAGGGCACCTTGCTGTTCGTTGATGAAATTCACCGCTTCAACAAGGCGCAGCAGGACGGCTTTCTGCCCTGGATGGAGGATGGCACGGTCGTGCTGGTGGGCGCCACCACCGAGAACCCCAGTTTCGAGATGAACGCGGCGCTGATGTCGCGGGCGCAAGTGGTCGTGCTGGAACGGCTGACCCTGACCGATCTCGAACTGCTGGCGCAGCGCGCCGAGCAGGATATCGGGCGCGCCCTGCCGCTGACCGGGGCGGCGCGCGAGGCGCTGCTGGAAATGGCCGACGGCGACGGGCGCGCGGCGCTGAACCTGATCGAGCAGGTGATGGCGTGGAAGCTGAAGGCCCCGCTTGACCGTGACGCGCTGGCCTCCCGGCTGATGCGCCGCGCGGCCAAGTATGACAAATCCGGCGAGGAACATTACAACCTGATCTCGGCGCTGCACAAATCGGTGCGCGGGTCAGACCCGGATGCCGCGCTTTACTGGCTGGCGCGGATGCTGGAAGGCGGCGAAGACCCGCGCTTTCTGGCCCGCCGCATCACCCGCATGGCGGTCGAGGACATCGGTTTGGCCGACCCGCAGGCGGTTGAGGTTTGCCTGCAAGGCTGGCAGACCTATGAACGCCTTGGCAGCCCCGAGGGCGAGCTGGCACTGGCGCAGGCGGTGGTCTACCTTGCCCTGGCGCCCAAATCGAACGCGGTCTATACCGCCTACAACGCCGCCCGTGCCGCCGCCCGCGCTACCGGATCCGAGCCGCCGCCGAAGCACATCCTGAACGCCCCGACCCGGCTGATGAAGGATATCGGCTATGGCGCGGGCTATGCCTACGATCACGATGCCGAGGATGGTTTTTCCGGGCAGGATTACTTTCCCGAAACCATGAAGCGCCCGGCCTATTACCTGCCCCCCGAGCGCGGCTTCGAGCGCGAGTTGAAAAAGCGCATCGACTATTTCGCCAAGCTGCGCGCCAAGCGCCACGGTGGTTGACAAAATCGCCGGTGCAGCACAGGAAGGCGCGATGATCACGTCCCTTTTTCATGTGGCGCTTGGCGGCGCCGTTGGCGCGTCGTTGCGCTATCTGACCAATGTGGCCGCGATGCGGACCTTTGGCCCCGGCTTCCCCTGGGCCACGATGGCGGTGAACATCGCAGGCTCGTTTGCGATGGGGGTGCTGGTGGTGGTGCTGGCGCACAAGGGCGGGATGCGGTTTGCGCCCTTTCTGATGACCGGCGTGCTGGGTGGTTTCACCACCTTTTCCGCCTTCTCTCTGGATACCTACACGATCTGGGAGCGTGGCGAGCCGGGGCTGGCAATGGTTTATGTGCTGGGCTCGGTGATCCTGTCGCTGACCGCGATCATGCTGGGAATTCTGGTCACGCGGGGGATATTGGCATGAGGCAAGTCAAGCTGCTGACGGTATCCGCCGACGAGGGTGAGCAGCGGCTCGATCGCTGGTTCAAGCGCCGGTTTCCACAACTGACGCAAGGCGCGGTGGAAAAGCTGTGCCGCACCGGGCAGGTTCGGGTCGGCGGCGCGCGCGCCAAGGCGTCGGATCATGTCGTGCCGGGGATGGAGATCAGGGTGCCGCCGCTGCCCGAAAACGCCGCGCCCTCGCGCCCGCGCGAAGGCGGGGTCTCGGCGGCTGATGCGAAAATGATCGAAAGCTGCGTGCTGTTCAGGGACGAGCACCTGATCGTGCTGAACAAGCCACCGGGGCTGCCGTCGCAGGGCGGCTCGGGGCAGGGCGACCACCACGTCGATGGCCTGACCGAGGCGCTGAAATTCGGCTACAAGGACCGCCCCAAGCTGGTGCACCGGCTCGACAAGGACACCTCGGGGGTGCTGATCCTGGCCCGCACCGACCGGGTGGCGCGGGCGCTGTCGGAATCGTTTCGCCACCGCAACACCCGCAAGATCTACTGGGCGGTGGTGGCGGGCGTGCCGCAACCCCGGATGGGCAGCATCAAATATGGCCTGCTGAAAGCCCCCGGTCACGGCCGCGGTGGCGAGGGCGAAAAGATGATCTGCATCCATCCCGCCAAGATGACCGACTATCCCGACGCCAAGCGCGCCCAAACTGATTACGCGGTGCTGTCGGCGCTTGGCACAAGGCTGGCATGGGTGGCGATGGCACCGATCACCGGGCGCACCCATCAGTTGCGCGCCCACATGGCCGAGTTCGGCTATCCCATTCTGGGTGATGGCAAATATGGTGGCTCGACGCAGGAAAACATGGGCGACGGCTGGGGCGCGGGGGTGGGCGGCGATCTTAGCCGCAAGCTGCATCTGCACGCCCGCAGCCTGACGATCGAGCATCCGATCACCAAGGCGATGGTCACTTTCACCGCGCCGTTGCCGGATCACATGGCCCGCACCTGGAAGACCTTCGACTGGCATGAAAACGATGTGCCCGCCGACCCGTTCGCGGACCCGCAATGAGCGCTTGGGCTCCGAAGCGGTTCTGGCAGAACGCCAGGGTTGAGCCCTGCGACGGCGGCTTTACGGTGCGGCTTGATGCGCGCCCGGTCCGAACCCCCGCCAAAGCCGCGCTGGTGGTGCCCTCGCTGACCATGGCCAGCGCCATTGCCGCCGAATGGCAGGCGCAGCAGGGCACGATCAAACCCGAAACCATGCCCGTCACCCGCTCGGCCAATGCCGCGCTCGACAAGATCGCGCCGCAGTTTGCCGAGGTGGCGGGGCTGATCGCGGCTTACGGGGCGTCAGACCTGCTGTGCTACCGCGCCACCGGCCCGGCCGGATTGGTGGCCCGGCAGGCCGCGGCGTGGGATCCGATGCTGGCCTGGGCGGCCGAGGCGCTGGCGGCCCCTCTGGCCGTGACGGCCGGCGTCACCCCCATCACCCAGCCCGCCGCCAGCCTGGCGCGGCTGACGGCAAAGGTTCACGCCTGCACCCCGGTCGAGCTTGCAGCCCTGCACGATCTGGTGATGATTTCCGGCTCGCTGGTGCTGGGGCTGGCGGTGACCCACGGCCACGCCGACGCCCGGACCATCTGGCAATTGTCGCGCATCGACGAGGATTGGCAGATCGAGCAGTGGGGGCAGGACCACGAGGCGGGCGAATCTGCCGCCCTGCGCCGCGCCGCCCTGATCCATGCCGAGCGATTCCATCATTTGTGCCGGTAACAATCTTTCGTGCGCCACCGATTCAGGCGTAACATCTGGTGCGAAATCCCGGGCAAATCAGCAGATTTGCAGTAAATTTCCGGCGCCACCTCGTTTCGCTTGACCTATCAAACCCCTTTGGCCGACACTACCGGACACTGAGAGGTTTTCCCCTCCGTCAGTCTGGCCCCATCACTGGGGGCATCAATAACAACCGCCCGGAACCGGGTGGATACACAGGAAGAGGTCCACATGAAGAAATCCCTATTTCTTGGCACGCTAGCCGCAACCGGCCTGGTGGCCGGCATGGCGGCGGCGACCACGCTTGACGACGTGAAAGCCCGCGGCGAGCTGAACTGCGGCTCGAACACCGGGCTGGCCGGATTTGGCCTGCCCGACGCGAACGGCACCTGGGTCGGCTTTGACGTGGCGGTGTGCCGCGCCATCGCGGCGGCGGTGCTGGGCGATCCGACCAAGGTGAAATTTGTCCCCACCAGCGGCCAGACCCGGCTGACCGCGCTGGCCTCGGGCGAGATCGACGTGCTGGTGCGCAACACCACCTGGACCTTCTCGCGCGATGTCGATCTCAAGTTCGATTTCGTCGGGGTCAACTACTACGACGGCCAGGGCTTCATGGTGCCCAAGGCGCTGGGCGTGTCGTCGGCCAAGGAACTGAACGGGGCCACCGTCTGCATCCAGACCGGCACCACCACCGAGCTGAACCTGGCCGACTTCTTCAAGGCTAACAACATGACCTACACGCCGGTGGCGATCGAAAGCAACGCCGAAGGTATCCAGCAGTATCTGGCCGGGGCCTGCGACGCCTACACCACCGACGCCTCGGGTCTGGCCTCGACCCGTGCCTCCTTCGCCGCCCCGGACGAGCACATCATCCTGCCCGAAATCATCTCGAAAGAGCCGCTGGGGCCGCTGGTTCGCCACGGCGACAACCAGTGGGGCGACATCGTGCGCTGGACCCTGAACGCGCTGATCACGGCCGAAGAATTCGGCGTGACCTCGGCCAATCTCGAGGAACAGGTCGCCAGCTCGACAAACCCCGAAGTGCAGCGCCTGCTGGGCACCAGCACCGATGATCTGGGGGCGATGCTTGGGCTTGACAAGGAATGGGCACGTCGCGCCATTGCCGCCAGCGGCAACTACGGCGAGATCTTCGCCGCCACCATCGGCGAAGCCACCCCGATCGGCCTGGCCCGTGGCCTGAACGCGCAATGGACCCAGGGCGGGCTGCTTTACTCGCCGCCGTTCCGTTGATCTGACCCGGTCGGGGGCACGCCATGCCGGGGTGCCCCCGACCAACCCGACCACTCACGACAACCGGACCGCGAAGGGCGCAACGACGCCAGACTGTCGGCATTGACCGACCACGCGACCTGCCACAGGGGGTATTTCATGGCGCTGGCATCCGACATGCCGAAAGCCGGCTTCCGGCCAAGCATGCTGCTTTACGACACCAGGTATCGCTCGCTGACGATTCAGGTTGTGGTGCTGATGCTGTTCATGGCGGGCGTGGCCTGGCTGGTGGACAACACCGTGCGCAACCTTGCGGCGCTGGGCAAGGATTTCAACTACGGCTTTCTGTGGCAGCGCTCGGGCTACGATATCAGCCAGCGCCTGATCGAATATTCGTCCGACAGCACCCACGGGCGGGCGATGCTGGTGGGTCTGCTGAACACCTTTCTGGTGTCGGCCATCGGCTGCGTGGTCGCCACCGTGATCGGGGTCATTGCCGGGGTGCTGCGGCTTTCGAAAAGCTGGATCGTGGCACGACTGATGACCCTTTATGTCGAGGTGTTCCGCAACATCCCGCTGTTGATGTGGATTCTGCTGTTCTACGCGGTGGTCACCGAAGCCATGCCGCCCCCGAATGCCTTTCGCGGCGACGACGCAGCGTCCTCGATGATCCTGTTCGATTCGGTGGCAATCACCAACCGCTACACCGCCGTGCCCGACCTGCTGTTTTCGCGCTCGCTGGGCAGCCTTGAGCTGGGCTATGTTTCGCTCAACATCAACCTTGTGCTGCTGATTGCGGCGGTCGTCGGCGGGGTGCTGGCCAATCGCGCCCTGCTGCGCCGCGCCACCCGGATTCAGGAAGCCACCGGAGCGCGCCCGACCACCTGGTGGCAGTCGCTGGCGCTGCTGTTCGGGCCGACGCTCGGGGTGCTGGCGGGCTTGGGCTTTCATCTGGGATACCCCGAACTCAAGGGCTTCAATTTCGTCGGCGGCATCAATGTGTCGAACTCGCTGATGACACTGGCGGCGGCGCTTGCGATCTACACCGGGGCCTTCATCGCCGAATTCGTGCGCGCCGGGATTCTGTCGGTCTCGCAGGGCCAGACCGAAGCGGCCTATGCCCTGGGGTTGCGGCCGGGGCGCACCATGAGCCTGGTGATCCTGCCGCAGGCGCTGCGGGTCATCATCCCGCCGATGATCTCGACCTATCTCAACATCACCAAGAATTCGTCGCTGGCGATCGCGGTGGGCTACCTTGATCTGCGCGGCACGCTGGGCGGCATCACGCTGAACCAGACCGGCCGAGAGCTGGAAGCCATGCTGTTGATGATGCTGATCTATCTGGCGATCAGCCTGGCCATTTCAGCGGTGATGAACGTCTATAACGCCTCGGTCAAACTGAAGGAGCGCTGAGATGAACACGCGTCCCGGTGCCGGGCAACCTTACGTGCGCGACCAGATGCTGGCGGAAAAGGCGCCACCGATCCTGGCTGCCGGGCCGTTGAAATGGGCGCGCGAAAACCTGTTCGCCGGGCCGGTGAATTCGGCCCTGACGGTGCTTGGGGTGCTGGTGGTGCTGTGGGGGGTGCAGGCGGCCTATCCATGGCTGCGCCACTCGGTGTGGACCGCCTCGTCGCTGGGCGAGTGCCGCGCCATCATCGCCGCAAGCTGGGGCGAGGGGGCGTCGGGCGCGTGCTGGGCGATCATCAACGAGCGCTGGACCCAGTTCATCTACGGCTTTTACCCGAGCCACCTTTACTGGCGCCCGGTGTTGGCGCTGGGGCTGTTGTTCTTTGCCCTGGCCCCGCTGCTGTTTGGCGAAACCGTCCGGATCCGGATGGCGGTGCTGGGCGTGGTGACGCTGCTGCTGGTGGCGGCATTGGTGCAGCTTGGCACCGGCTCGGGGCTAAGCGACCTTGCGCTGCTGGTGGCGCTGGTGGCGGCGCTGTGGGTGATGTGGAAAACCCCGTCACGGATGCTGTGGTTTGCCGTGCTCTATCCGTTTCTGGCGTTCTGGCTGATGTGGGGGGGCTCGATCTGGCTGCCGCTGGTGGCGCTGGCCGGGCTTGGCGTGGGCTGGCTGGCGCTGCGCGCGACGCTTGGCTTCGGCGGGCTGGTGGCCATCGTGGCGGCAATCGTGGCCCCGCTGATCTGGTGGCTGTTTGTGGCCGGGCACGTCTTTGCGTGGCTTGACGCATCATTGCCCGTCGCGATCGAGGCGGTGCGCTCGGACAAGTTCGGCGGGTTCGTGCTGTCGCTGACGATCGGAATTTCCGGCATCGCGATGTCGCTGCCGCTGGGCATCCTGCTGGCGCTGGGGCGGCGCTCGGACATGTTTCTGGTGAAAACCCTGTCGGTCGGCTTCATCGAGTTCATCCGCGGGGTGCCGCTGATCGCGCTGTTGTTCACGGCGTCACTGCTGCTGAACTACTTCCTGCCGCCGGGCACCAACTTCGACATCATCCTGCGGGTGGTGATCATGGTCACCCTGTTTGCCGCCGCCTATATCGCCGAGGTGGTGCGGGGCGGGCTGGCGGCCCTGCCGCGCGGCCAGTTCGAGGCGGCCGACGCCCTGGGGATGGATTACTGGCAGGCGCAGCGCCTGATCGTGCTGCCGCAGGCGCTGAAAATCTCGATCCCCGGCATCGTCTCGACCTTCATCGGCCTGTTCAAGGACACCACGCTGGTGGTGTTCGTGGGCCTTTTGGACCCGCTGAAGGGCATCACCGACGCGGTGCGCGCCGCCCCCGACTGGAAGGGCGTCTATTGGGAGCCCTACCTGTTTGTGGGCGCGATCTTTTTCATCTTCAACTTCAGCATGTCGCGCTACTCGATGTATCTCGAGCGCAAGCTGAAAACCGACCATAGCTGAGGAAGCCATCATGCCCAACACCGCCATTGACCGCAAGATCGACCGCAGCCAGATGCAGGTTTCCGACGAGATCGCGATCGAGATCACCGGGATGAACAAGTGGTTCGGCACCTTCCACGTGCTGCGCGACATTGATCTGGTGGTGCAGCGCGGCGAGCGCATCGTCATCGCCGGGCCCTCGGGTTCGGGCAAATCGACCCTGATCCGCTGCATCAACCGGCTGGAAGAGCATCAGACCGGCCGCATCGTGGTCGATGGCACCGAGCTGACCTCGGATCTGAAAAACATCGACAAGGTGCGCTCGGAAGTTGGCATGGTGTTCCAGCACTTCAACCTGTTCCCGCATCTCACGATTCTGGAAAACTGCACGCTGGCCCCGATCTGGGTGCGCAAGACGCCGAAGAAAGAGGCCGAGGCGATCGCGATGCAGTATCTGGAAAAGGTCAGGATCCCCGAGCAGGCGCACAAGTTTCCCGGTCAGTTGTCGGGCGGTCAGCAGCAACGGGTAGCGATTGCGCGCAGCCTGTGCATGCGCCCGCGCATCATGCTGTTCGACGAGCCAACCTCGGCGCTGGACCCCGAGATGATCAAGGAAGTGCTGGATACCATGATCGAGCTGGCCCAAGAGGGCATGACCATGCTGGTCGTGACCCACGAGATGGGCTTTGCCCAAGCGGTGGCGAACCGGGTGATCTTCATGGATCAGGGTCAGATCGTCGAGCAGAACGAGCCGCGCGAGTTTTTCAACAACCCCAAGTCCGAGCGCACCAAGCTGTTCCTGAGCCAGATTCTGGGGCACTGAGGGCGGCTTTGCCGCAGGCAGCGGGGGGCTGTCTGCCCCCCGCACCCCCTGAGAGTATTTTGGCAAAGAAGAAGCGGTTGATCAGGCCACCAGTTCGCGCGGCACGATGAAATCGAGCGGAGCGGCGGTGTCGTAGGCGGCATCGGCCCAGGAGTCGATGGCGAAGTCGGCTACCAGGGTGGCCCCGGTGGGGTAGCGCGGAAACTCGGGGTTGAGCGGGGCGCGGGTGACAAGGCGCGCGGCAAACTCGGCGATGCCGGGGTTGTGGCCGATGATCATCACGGTGTCGGCGCCGGCATGGCGCAGCACCGCCAGCATGACATCCGCGCTGGCGTGGTAAAGCGTCGGTTTGAGCTGCACGATCACCGTGCCGGGCAGGGCGGGGGCAATGCCGGACCAGGTCTTGCGGGTGCGCAGGGCATCCGAGCACAGCACCTCGTCGGGGATGTAGCCGCGCGAGGCCAGCCATTCCCCCAGATCAGCCGCCGCTACCTTGCCGCGCTGGTTCAGCGGGCGGTCATGGTCGGCGACCTTGGGATCGTCCCAGTTGGATTTCGCGTGGCGGGTCAGGATCAGGCGCTTGGTCATCGGTGAAATTGCCCCATGTGATAGCTCGACTGCTGCGGCATCCTTGCATAGGCTTGGGAGGCGGGGCAAGAGCGGCGCACCGCGCATCCGCCGGTGAGGCAGTCTTTGCCGCCTCTGGTGTCGAGAAAGGCGCGGCAGGCGGGCAGGTCGTAGCCGGTATCGGTCAGGGCCGCCACCGGGCAGGCGGTGCGGCAGGGCTGGGTCGGGCAGCTTCGGCACGGGCTGGCGGGCGGGGGTGGCAGATCGAGGGTTTCGGGCAACGCCAGCGCCCCGCGATAGGAGACGAACAACCCGGCAGTATCATGCACCAGCAGACGCACCGGGCTGGCGAAGGCGCGCCCCGAGCGCAGCGCCCATTGGTAGAACGGGTGATGTGGCGGCCCGCCGAACGGAAACAGCGCCGTCGCCCCAAGATCGGCCGCGATATGCCCGATCACCCGGCGCGACCAGCGATCCACCGGGTCGGGCGCGCCGCCCTGCCATTCCGGCTGGGCGGTAAGGTGGGGCCAGAAGCCGGGCTCGGCCGGGCCAAGCAGCACCAGGGTGCCGGTGCCGGGGGGCAGGGCGTCATCGGGTCGGGCGGCGAAGGCACCGAACGCGGTCAGGAAATGCGGCGCGGCAAGCCGGTTGATCTGCGCCAGGGTGATCATTCGTCGCGCGGCTTCACCCGCGGCTCGGTCGAGCGGATCAGGCTGCCCGCGCCGTGGTCGGTGAACAGCTCCAAGAGGCAGGCGTTGGCAATGCGACCATCCAGGATCACCACCGCGCGCACGCCCTGTTCCAACGCCAGCAGCGCGGTTTCGGTCTTGGGGATCATGCCGCCCGCGATCACCCCGCGCGCGGTCAGATCGCGCACCTGCTCGGGTGAAAGCTGGGTCACCACCTCGCCCGATTCGTCCTTGACCCCCGACACATCGGTCAGCAGCAACAGCCGGTCAGCCTTGAGCGCCCCGGCAATCGCCCCGGCAGCGGTATCGCCATTGACGTTGAAGGTCTCGTTCGGCCCCATGCCGGTCGCCACCGGCGCCACCACCGGAATGATCCCCGCCCCGAACAGGTCGCGCAGCACCTGCACGTTCATCTCGACCGGGCGGCCGACGAAACCCAGCTCGGGGTCATCGGCGACGCAGACCATCATGTCGTCGTCCTTGCCCGACAGGCCGACGGCTCGACCGCCTTCATCCATGATGGCCTGCACGATGCGCTTGTTGACAAGCCCGGTCAGCACCATTTCCACCACCTCGACGGTAGCCTTGTCGGTGACCCGCTTGCCGCGCACAAAGCGCGATTCGATCCCCAGCCGGGCCAGCAGATCGTTGATCATCGGCCCGCCGCCGTGCACCACCACCGGGTTGACGCCGACCTGCCGCATCAGCACGATGTCGCGCGCAAATTCGGCCATCGCGGCCTCGTCGCCCATGGCGTTGCCGCCGAATTTCACCACCACCACCGCCCCGGCATAGCGTTGCAGATAGGGCAGGGCCTCGGACAAGGTGCGGGCGGTGGCAATCGAATCACGCATCATGGCAAGCTGCTTTTTCATCAGGGGCC
>Ga0210033_1000967_pt1 | contig 27270 bp, 18 predicted proteins | sample CryGeymeta201501_FD_185465 | JGI IMG/M metagenome (GOLD analysis project Ga0210033, IMG submission 185465) | Groundwater microbial communities from Crystal Geyser aquifers in Utah, USA - Crystal Geyser metaG 2015-01 (SPAdes) (version 2) | ecosystem: Environmental > Aquatic > Deep subsurface >... | reverse complement strand
CCGAGCACGGAGGGCCGCCCGATCTGGGAGAAGGAGTCGAGGCGCTGCTTCTCCTGCTCGAACTCGTCGGAGAAGGCGGTCTTCATCCACTGCGCGAGCTTGCTGGTGGTGAAGGGCGGCCGCTGTGTCGCCAGGAACTCGAGCAAGGCCTCCTGGAAGGCACCCGCCGTGGCGTAGCGATCGGCCGGATCACGCGCGAGCGCCTTCATGATCACGGCGTCGAGCTGGGGCGGGATCTCCTTCACCATGGTCGAGGGCGGCGCCACCGAGGCGCTGCGCACCTTCTCCAGAGTCGAGAAGTCGCTCTCGCCGACGAAGAGCCGCTCGCTGGTGAGCATCTCGTACAGGCAGGTGCCGACCGCGAAGACATCGGAGCGATGATCGATGGGCAGGCCGCGCACCTGCTCGGGGCTCATGTAGCCGAACTTGCCCTTCAGCACGCCTGCCTGCGTCTTGGTCGTGCGCGACGCGGCCTTGGCGATGCCGAAGTCGATCACCTTCACGGAGCCTTCGTAGCTGATCAGGACGTTCTGGGGAGACATGTCCCGGTGGATCAGGTTCAGCGGCTCACCGCGTCGATCGCGCTTCTGGTGGGCGTAGTCGAGGGCCTCGCACATCTTGCCGCCGACGAAGGCGACCATGGCGGGCGGCATGCGCTTCCGCATGCGGCGAAAGCGGTTCATGACCTGGAGCAGATCCTTGCCCCAGATGTACTCCATCGCGATGTAGTGGCTCTCGCCGATCTTGCCGAGCTCGTAGATGGGCGCGATGTTCGCGTGGCTGAGCTGGCCGGCGATCTTCGCCTCATCGATGAACATGTCGATGAAGTCGCTGTCTTCCGCCATTGTCGGAAGAATCCGCTTGATGGCGATGATCTTCTCGAAGCCTTCGATGCCGAAGCTCTTCGCGAGGAACACTTCGGCCATGCCGCCGACAGCCAGACGCTGCAAGAGTAGGTACTTCCCGAACGGGATCACCCGGGGCTGCGGTCGTGCGGCTTGGTGGCTCGGGCCCCCAACTGGGTCAGCGGTCCCCATGAATCGAATTCTGCCCTTCTTGTCCGACTAGATCAATAGCGCGACGGCATTTCTGCCGCGTTTGGTGATCCCTCAGCCTACAGCGCCTACAAAGGAGCACCCAATTTCCCTCTATTTGAGGGCCATGGACCGCGGCTGGTAGACCCCAACACGCGAGTGGCTCTCGCTCCTTGGAGCCTGCAGCGTCCGGATCCCTGGACGTCCGGATCCGGTCCCGCTCGACCTAGAAGGACCAGGGCGGTCCGAAGCCGGGTCCACGCAGGATGTCTCCCAAGGGGTTGATCAGGCAGTCGAGCCCACCACATTCGTTCCGGAAGAACACCACGTCGGCGACCATCCAGTTGTCGTTGTCTGCGCCGAAGCTGGAGCCGTTGCGCAGGGTGACCAGCGGATCCGAGCCAAAGGCCGCGCGCAGCTCGCCGCCGCAGTAGATGTTCACCTGTGGGTGGGTCTCCGCAACTCCGCCGCCTCCGAAGAGGCTGTTGTCGGAGTAGTAGTTCACCATGATGCGGAAGGGCACGCCGAGCGGAGGGTTGTCGACGTTGATGTTCTCGGGCGCACAGAAGGAGGCGCTGTTGGGATCGGTGTCGCCTGTGGTGCAGCTGATCACGTCGACGTCGAGCCGCGGGTTGTAGCAGGCGCCCTTGCTGACCCAGTCGGCGCCCTCGCCGTGGGGTGCGTCGCGGCAGGCGTTGAGGTCGGTCGTGTCCTCCATGCCCCAGGCCGCGCGAACGCCGTCCGTGTAGCTCGAGGCCTTGCAGTTGGCGAAGTAGCAGTCGTCGTTCGTGAAGAACTCGGTCTCGCCCGTGGCGCTGCCCATGGGCACCGACTTGCGGTGCAGGTGGAGATCCACGTCGGTGTCGCCGTGCGCGCTTCCTTGCGTATCCCACAGCATCTCGACGCGCAGGCCCGCGCCCTGGACCTGGACCACCCACTCACAGCCGACGGTCTCGCCGGTGTCGGTGACGACGTCGAGACCGACGCGGTAGCTGCCGGATTGGGTGAAGAAGATGCGGGTGTCCTGGGCCGTCGCCGCCTCGGGGGCGGGGCAGGGCGAGACCGTGGGTGGGCAGCTCACGTTCCATTGCCAGGAGCGTGCGGCGCCGGTGTAGATGGTCTCACCGCGGAGCGGGTAGAAGTTCAGCGGGGTCGCGCCCTGGGTTCCGGGACAGGTGACGGCGGTGCTGCAGCCCGAGAGGCCGTCGTCGGCCACGCCGTTGCAGTCGTTGTCCGCGCCATCGCACACCTCGTCTTCGGGGAACTGACCGTCGATGCAGCTGCTCCAGGTCAAGAACTCGGTGCAGGTCATGATGCCGTCGGCGCAGCTGCCGATGCCGCGGCGATCCGGGGGACCTCGGAAGCACGCTCGCGTCTCGCCCGGGTGGGGACACGCGCAGGTCTCGTCGACCATGCCGTTGCAGTTGTCGTCGTTGCCGTCGCCGTTGCCATCGGGGCCACAGATCTCGATGGGACCGCAGGCGGGGTTGCACATGTCGACCGGACCGCCATCGAAGACGGGGCCCCCGTCGTAGCCGGGCCTGGGCCCGCCGTCATCGCCGGGGTAGGAGCTGTCCACGGTGCCGCCGTCGCGTCCCCCGGGTCGTCGAGCGGTGTTGCCACACGCAACGAGGCAGAGGCTGAGGAGGAGGCCGACCGCGAGCGGAACGAACCACAGGTTGTGATGGATTCTGGGCACGGGCGTCTTCATCGGGCGAGAGGGTACAGGATCTTGGGGCCTCCGCGCCAAGGGATGCTGCGGCACTTGTCGGAGGTGGCGGGGAGCTCGGCGGCTCTTGGTCCCAAACGAAGAAAGGGACCCGGCCGAAGCCAGATCCCTTTCCTGAGAGAGGAGCTGAGGCTCAGACGCCAGTGTCAGCGGTGCCAGCGTCAGCCGTGCCCGAGTCGGCGGAGCCCGCGTCGGAGCCCGCGTCCGGCGTGCCCGCGTCGGCGCCCGCGTCCGGCGTGCCGGCGTCGGTCGGCGTGGCGAGCACACCCTCGACGGCGGGGATGCCGCTGAAGACCAAGGCCACGGAGAGGGACTCACAGTCGCCCGTGGCGTTGGGCGAGAGGTCCGCGACGCTGGTGAGGAACCCGCGGAGGGTCTCGATGGGCAGGGTATCGCTGATGGCCATGGCGGCCGTGATGAGCTCTTCGACGATGAGCTCACCGCCGAGCAGGCCGTTGCTGATGGCGGTGCCATCGGCCGCGATATCGAAGGAGATGATCGCGTGGCGGATGTTCAGCGTGAGCGTCGAGCCCGAGACGGGCAGGGCGAGCGAGATGTCCACGGGGCCCGCCTGGAGGTGGCCGTTCACGACCTCCGCGCTGGCGAGGTGGATGAGGGGGTTGCCCGACGCGTCGTACGAGTTCGGGTCGATGTCGAAGGTCTGACCGCTCGCGAGCGTGCCCGCGGTGTTGAGCGCCGGCGCGCCGCCACCGGGGACCTTGCCCAGGAGGAGGGTCAGGTTGACGCAGGAGTCGTTGATGTTGTCATCGAGGTTCTCGATGATCGGCATGATCAGGATCGTGCCACCGGCGATGCTGTCGGAGATCGACGCGGCCAGGTCGGTCATCGCGGCGCTCTCGATGGTGGGCGCGAGCACGGCGAGCTGGTTGTCGATGCCAGCGGCACCCTCGGGCGAGGTGAAGTCGGGCTGGTAGCAGCCCTGGGCGTCGGTGTCGTCGCTGACCCGCATGTCGAGGTCGAAGCCGGGCGCGACGCCCGTGGGGTCCTCGCGGCCGATGTCCATGACGTCGATCACGAAGGTCTTCGAGGGATCCGCCGTGGCGCACGTGGTCGGGCCGGCGTCCGTGGCGCTATCCGGCGTGCCGGAGTCGGTGGCCGGCGGGGTGCTGTCATCACCACAACCGACGGCCAAAGCCATGCCGGCGATGCCGAGGGCGACCACCAAAAATTGAGTCAAGTTCTTGAACTGCATTCCGAGCTACTCCTTATGTGGATCCTTGAGGATCGCATTTTCCGCGACCTACCCCCGTAGGCGGGAGCTACGTAGCACGAACCGGACCGTGGCAGCAAGCGAGGGGTGCTTGCCTCAGGGTTGCTGGCCGCGGGGCGGCCAAGTCACGACGATCTCGCGGACCACGGAGTTCCCCGCCGCGTCCCGAGCTTTGAGCGCCAGGATGTGGTCGCCCGCGGGCAGCTCGCGCAGGCGTGGAGCGAGCTCGATTGAAACGCGTTCTTCCGCTTGGTCGAGCAATCCGTCCGCGGGCAGCAGTGGGCGGAAGGCTTGGCCGTCGATGGCCAGCTCGAGCCCGGCGACGGGCCCCAGGCTGTCCACGACGCGTGCGGTGAGGGTCCCCGCCCGGACACCGAGCTCCGGGATCGTCGGAGCGTGGTTGTCGACGCGGAAGGGCTCGGACTGCGCTTGGGCGCTCAGGGCGTCGTCGGCGTCGTTGGAGAGTTCGTCGCTGAGCGACACCTGGATCACGTACCAGCCGTCGGGGAGGCTCTCGGTCTCCCATGCATAGTGGTCGGCGGTGAGCACCTCGTCCTCGCGCAGGATGTCGCGGAAGCGCGTCTGGGACTCCTGCCGGAAGCGCATGCGATAGCGCAGGCTGTCCTCGTCGGGGTTGCGCACGTTCCACGAGAGGTCGTAGCGCGAGGAGGGTGGAGGATCGGCCTGGGCCACCTTGCTGGGCCCGTGCTGGCGGCCCGCGGCCACGGAGGTGATCACGGCGCGCTGATTTCGCGGCAAGTAGAAGAGCTCCATCGCGCGCAGTACGGCGTTGGGGTCGCGGGTGAAGCGGGCGCGGATCTGCACGAAGCGGGCGGCGGGGCTGTGCACGGGGCCGGGGCTCGTGACCGGCGTCGACCAATCGCTCCAGGTGTCGTCGGGCTCTTCCGTGTTGCCGGTGCGCGTCAGCACCTCGAGCGTGCCTTCGCCGCGCCAATGCACCTGGCCGAAGCGAGCCTGGAACTGGGCGTCGAGCACCTTGCTCGTCCACAGCCCGCGCTCGGGCGCGCCGCGGCGCACGCGGTAGACTGCGCCGGAGTCGCCGGTCAGCACGACCGGATCGTCGCCACCCAGCGAGAGCGCCAGGACCTGCCGTTCGTCGAGGTCGAGCAGCGTGGCCCAGCTGCCGTCGCTGTTCACGGAGAGGACGCGTCCGTCCTTGCCCACGCCAAGGCGAACGCTGCCGTCCTCGGCCAGCTCCACGGCGGTGAAGTGCGCGCCGTCGTCGTGGTAGATGCGCTCCGTGCGGCCCTGGGCGTCGACCAAGAACAGGCTGCCCTTGCCCGTTCGGCGAGTGGGGGTGGTGGCGTGCGTCGTGGAAGAGGAGCTGGTGGTGGTGAGTGCGACCACCGGCGTGGGCATGTCGTTGGCGACCACCGCGAGCTGGCCTGCGCGCACGTCGATGGCCGTGATCTCGTTTCCGGGGAAGTCGTGCACGACCTCGGCGCGACCCGGGCCGCGCAGCCTCAGGACCAGCGCGTCGTCGCTCGTGCCTACGTAGAGCGCGCCGTCGGTGTCGAGGGCGAGGCTGAGGATATGGCCGGCGCGGCTGTCGTAGTAGGTCTGTGCGTGTCCGGCCGCGTCGATGGAGAAGATGCGTCCTTCGGGGCCGGTGCCCGCGAAGAGCAGGTTGCGTCGCGCGTCGTAGGCCAGCGCCCAGACGTGCTGCGCGCCTTCGAGCTGGGCGAGCTCGTGGATGTCACCCCCAGGTGTGATCGCGTAGACGCGTCCCTCGGGGATCGTGCCGGCGTAGAGCGTGCCGTTGGGGGCGACGGCGAGCGACGAGACCAGGAGCTGATGCGTCTCCGCGAACACGCTCAGCTCGTCTCCGCGCAGGCGGTAGATGCGCCCCTCGTCGCCCGTGCCGATGTAGGTCGTTCCGTCCGCGAGCCGGGCCATGCAGAAGGCGACGGCCGCGTCGGGCAGCTCGATGCGTCGCGCTTCCAGGCCTGCCGTGACGTAGCCCGTCGAGTAGACCGCCGCGCCATCGAGCTCACCCGCCGAGAGGGAGGCGGCGTCGTCGAGCAAGAAGCTCTGGGTGGAGGTGGCCTGCGCGCGCGAGAGCACGAGCCAGAAAGCCACGCTGAGCAGCGCGGAGGCGAGCACCAGGCTGAGCAGTCGCGACTGGCCGTGGCGAGGTGCGGGATTCGAATTCACGGGCTGGGTCACGGATGTTGTCTCGGGGTGGCGCGGACGCTGAGTCGCAAGGTGGCGGAGCCGGAGAGCGCGGTGCCAAAGGGCACGGCCGTTCGATCGTAGGTGACGAAGGGACGCGAGGGTCCCGTGTTCGTGCTGGTGGTGAGCGTGTCGAGGACGGAGCGCGGCAAGGCCGTGACCACGTGGCCGCGGAAGCGCAGGCCTCGCGACGGCATCTTCAGGCTGACCACGAGGGAGGTCGCCGGATAGGCGTCCGAGATGTTTCCGAGCACGTCGTCCAGGCTGCGCGGGACGGCTCGGTCCGGCGTGACCTCGTCGCCGGGGCGCAGGGAGAGCTCGAGCGTCTCGCCGGCCGCGCGCCGCGGGATGGTCACGCTCACCACGCGCGTCGTGTCGGCCTCGCCGTAGCGTCGAAGCGTGACGCGCACGGGCACGACGCTGCCGGGATCGACCTCTTCGCTGGCGACCGAGGCGTCGACGATGTCCGTCAGGCCGTGGCCATAGGTCAGGTAGACGTCGAGCTGGGCGCGCTGCACTTGCGCGTCTTCGAAGGCGTTGTCGTAGGCGGCGGCGAGCACGCGGAAGAGTCGGATCGATGCCAGGGCGCTGCCCTCGACCGGGCCGTTGTGCATCACGCCCGAGTCCTCGAGCTGCACCGACGGGCGACCCGAGAAATCCACTCGCGTCACGGCGCGGTAGCTGAGATCCGTGCGGTCGGATGCGGTGGCCGAGAGCGCGTTGGTGAGCGCGGCGAGGGCCAGCACCGGGGTGAGCATGCGCTGGCTGGCGATCTCGACGTTCCACTCGGTCTTGGGCGCGTCGTCCGCGCCGTGGATGCGAATGCGCAGTGGAAGGGTCGCCGCGACCAGGCCGCTGTCGACGACGATGGCCGAGGGCCTGTCGTGGACCAGCGTGCCCAAGGGCACCTGGGCTTCGGCGATCTTGAAGGAGCGGTTCTGGCTCCGCAGGATGTGCAGCACGCGCGCGGTCGTGGTCGGGAGGCCGACCTGCCCGGCGTTCATCATCGGGTGCCCGAAGGCGACCAGGCGGCGGCCCAGCACGTGGGTCACGGTGCCGATGGCGGTCGCGTCCATGTCGCCGCGCATCAGGCTGACGCCGATCGCGCCGCCGTCCACGAATCGAGCCGGACGCTGGGCGGCGGGGCGCGCGCCAGAGCCGCCGGCCTGGGCGGTGTCGAGGCCGAGAGGCGACAGCTCCGCGTCGAGCATGCGCGCCGCCTCGTCGGTGAAGCCTCCCAGCATCAAGGGCGTGGCCGCGGGCACGGCGCGTCCCGATTCGCGCGAGCCGGGAGCGCGGAAGCCCAGGCTCTCGACCTCGGCACGCCAGAGCGCCAGGGGATCGATGGGGCCGCCGTCGTAGATGGCTCGGTTGCTCGCGTGGTGAAGCCGCGCCTCGGTCGGCGCTCGGGTCGAGAGCAAGGTCGCGCCGGGGAAGGCGTCGTCACGAGTAGGTCGGCTTCCTTCGGTCAGCATGTTCGCGATGGGCGTGACGCCGATCACGGGCTCGATGCCGAAGGGCCAGCCATAGGCGTAGGCGCCAGCGAGGCGGCCATCGAGGTAGATGGGGCTGCCGCTCATGCCGCCGACGGTGATGGCCTGGTTCAGCACGGGATGGGGCGTGCGGATCAGGATCAGATCCTGGTTGGGCTGAAAGCCGTGCAGGACGTCGATCACCTCCACGTCGAAGCGCTCCGGCACTTCGCCTCGAAACACGCTCAGGCCATAGCCGCGCATGCCCGGATGGATCTCGTCCACGCCGATGGTGTCGCTCTGGCCGCCAGCCACGGCGGCTGAAGCCAGGAGCGCGACCAGAGCGCACAGCAGGGCGGCGCGACCCAGGGCGGATCGCCGTCGCCCATGTGCGCGGGGAGGTCGTGCTCGGGGAGACCGAGCCTGGGTCCCGCCGCTCGGCGGGCAAGTCGGCACGCTGGGGCCCGCTTTCATGGGAGTGTCACGCACGCTGAGTCGGTCACCGCAGGGCGGTGGAATCACCGCGAAGGGGCAGCGTTTCATTCGCCCCCGATGCTGTCAATCGACGGCTGAGAGTCGTCGCTCCCGCGCGCGCTCCTCGAGTGGAACCAGCGCGTTGCCCAGAGCGCCCGGCGCCAACGGGCGATGCAGGCAGAGGGCGGCGCCCGCGAGCCGGGCCGCGACCTTGGCGTCGTCGCTGCGACCGGAGGCGATCATCACGATCTCCACGGCGCCGGATTCCGCGCGCAGGCGACGGCAGACCTCGAAGCCGTCCATGCCGGGCAGGTCCTCACCCACCACGACGAGATCCGCGGGCCAATGCTCGAGCAAAGCCTGCGCGCCGTCTCCCGAGCTCGTGCCGACCACGCGGTGTCCGCGCACCGTCAGCAGCCGCGCCAGGTGCCATTGGAGGTCGGGATCACTCTCGATCACCAGCACGCCCAGCCCTTGCCCGAGCGCTCGGCCAGGCTCCCGCGACGCGCGAGGCTCCGCAGGTGGCGTTGCGCCGTGTCGCTCGAAGCGCTCGTCGTGGGCGTGTTCAGTCATCTCTTTGCCCATATCCGGGCGATTTCGCGCTGGCGCCATCTGTGGACATTCCCCGAATCGATGTCTCGGTGGGCCCGCGAGGCGGCGAAACTAGCGCGCCCGCTCTGATCGCGCAACCGCGTGCGCCACGCGGTCGGAATTCATTTCCACCAGGGGAGAGCTGCGATAACGTGCCTTGGTGTTGCCTCCGCCTTTGCCCCATCAACTGGATGTCCTCGGTCGCGTCCACGATCGCGCGACGGTCGCTGCGGCCGATGGCGGGCCACCGCCTCTGGTGATCTTCGGGCTCGACGGGGTGCTCTTCGACACGCGCCCGCGCACTCTCAGGATTCTGCGCGAGTACGCCGACGACGTGGCCTTCGACTACCCCGAGGTAGCCGAAGGGCTCCGGGCGCTCGAGCTCTTCCACGTTCACCCCCTACTCTCGGACACACTGCGTCAGGGTGGTGTCACCAAGGCCGACTTCGTCCGCGATGTCACCAGCTTCTGGCACGAGCGCTACTACGCTGGCGATTACCTCGTCCACGACGAGCCCAACGCCGGAGCGGCCGATTATGTTCGCGCGCTGCGTGAAGTTGGTTGTTGCGTGGCCTATCTGTCGCGACGGGACATCCCGGGCATGCTCCTGGGCACCGTCGCCGCGCTGCGCGATCACGCCTTCCCCGTGGCCTCTCCCGGCGTGCAGCTGGCCATGAAGCCCGACGCCACGCTCAGCGACGACGCCTTTGGGCGCAGCGCGATTCCCCTCTTCGGCAAGACGGGCGACGTGGTCGGCTTCTTCGGGTGTGAGCTCTCGAGCGCCGAGCTGGCCCAGGCGAGCTTCCCGATGGCGCAGGTGGCGCTGGTCGAGATCGCCGGCGCCGACCAGCTCGCGACCGACTCCTTGCCCATCCTGCGCGACTTCCGCATGGGCTGAGTCCGGCTCGCGCGAGCGCGTCGCCCTACGTACGAGACTCCAATCAGGCGCTCTCGATGACCTTCTTGTTTGCGGGCTCGGGCATGGCGTGCCAGACGCGGATGGTCAGGGCGAGGCCGACCACGGCCGCGGGGATCATGGCCAGAGGCCAGTTGGACCAGTTGCTGGTGATGTGGGCGGCGTCGCCTTGGGGCACGAGGTGGCCGAGCACGACCGCCTGCAGCGCGGTGCCGAGGTAGACGAAGCCGTCGATGATGCCGACCGCGACGCCGACGTTGCGCTTGCCGCCGAAGTCCATGGAGGCGGTGCCCGAGAGCATGCCGTGCACGCCGATGATGGCGAGGGACATCAAGATCACGATCCAGCCGATGGCCGGGGTGTTCAGCAGGAAGATCGCGCCGAGGGAGCCGGCGAGCATGATGCCGTAGAGCAAGGCCGCGACCGGTCCGCGCCGTGAGCCGAAGACGCGGTCCGAGAGGATGCCGCCGACGACGCCGCCGAGGATGCCCGCGCAGCAGAGCAAGAGGCCCCAGTTGGCGAACACGAAGTGGGTCATCTGGTGCGTCTGGGAAGCGAACTTCATGCCCCAATGCATGATGGCGTTGCGCAAGAAGCCGCTGCAGAACTCCACCAGCGCGATGGTGATGATCACGGGGTTCCGGGCCATGCGCAGGAAGACCTCGAGCACGGGAAGGCGCGGGCCGGTATCGCCGCTCGACGCGTCGGCGGTGTCGAAGTCCTCGAGTCCGGCGTCGCCGGGCGTGTCCCGCACCATGAAGAAGTCGAGCACGGCGAAGCCCACCAGGATGATCGCCGGGATGAAGAAGACCCACTGCACGGGCAGAGCCTTGGCGATCGCGCCGCCGCCATCGAAGGCGAAGTAGATGCCGAGGGAGATCAGGATGCCGAAGATGCCGCCGAAGACGCCGCGCTCACGCACGTGGAACCAGGCGGAGTTGACCTTCACGATCGAGACGGCGCCGAAGCTCTGGAAGTACATGTTGAGCGCGTAGAGCACGGAGAGCGCGATGACGAGGTCGCCCTGGTAGTCGACGAGGATCAAGGTCGCCATGGCCGCGTTCATGACGGCCGAGCCGGTGGCGGCGATCAGGATCGTCCTTCGTCCTCCGATGCGGTCCGTCAGCGGACCGTTGAGTACGAAGGAGAGGCCGTAGGTCAGCGCGCCCCAGCCGAAGATCGTGCCGAAGCCCTCGTTCGTGACGCGATGCCCCAGGTGCTCCGAGGCGACCGTGAGGTTGTAGCGACCCATGTAGAGGAAGGCGTAGGTCAGACCCAGCGGCAGCCAGTTCATCAGCCGCCGGTGCATGAACGCTTTGGAGTGGCCGAGCTCCAGCTTCGGCAGGCGTAGCATCACCACGGCCACGACGATCAGCAGGATCAGGATGGGCAGGATCTCTTTGAGCCATGTAGGGAGCGCGTCGTACATAAGCCTCCGGGCGGCCGGACGATGCCACAGCTCACGTCGGCTGTCAGTGACGTCCTCGTGGCGAGGCGGACGACGCGATCCGCGTGCGAGCGAAGCGCTGGCGCGATCCGCCTGACTTATCCGAGGACGAGCTCTTCACCTTCGGAGGTGATCAGAAGAGACGACGGCGACGGTAGGCCCCGACGGCGAGCGCGGTGCCGAGACCCAGCAAGCTCAGCGGCACGGGCAGCGTGGCCACGCGTGTGTCCGACGTCGCTCCGTCGCCGAGGGCGAGCCTGTCTGTGTAGAGGTAGTTGCTCAGGTCGCCGTCGGGCGAGGGCACGAGCAGCAGATCGCGATCGAGGGACGCCACGGGCAAGGAGGCGCGGATGCGTGTGAGGTAGGGGTTGGTCACGATGGACAGCACCTTCGCGTAGTCCGAGACGGGGTAGCTCGCTCCCGCGCTGTAGTCCGTCTCGTCGTAGATCGGGATGCCCGCCAGGTTGGGTGAGACCTGCGCGTACTCCGTGAGCCAGACGTTGCGGTCGTTGAGCTGGAGCGCCTCGGCGGCGAGCGCGTCGTAGTTGAAGGTGCCCGCGTTGGAGTCGTAGGTGAGGCGGCTCTGATCGACCACGGCGTTGGCGAAGTTCGCGGCCTGCATGCGCTGGTCGGCGAAGACGAAGAGCTCGAGGTCCACATCACCCTCGACGCCCGCCTTGATCATCTGCAGAGGCAGCATGACCGAAGCGCTCGGGCAGGTGACGCGCACGGGTTGCATGCGCTGGATGCCGGCGTCGGGAGAGAGGCGCAGCACGACGAAGCTGGCGGCGAGATCGACGTAGTGCTGAATCGTCGGCAACATGGCGTCCGGCACCGCGTAGCCGCGGTCTTGCAGCCAGCTCACCAGGGTCGCACCGTCCGCCGAGCCGATGATGACCGTCTCGTAGGGTCCGACCGTGGCCTCTTGATAAATGGTGACGCCCGAGTCCGTGCCGCCACGCGACGAGGGTGCGGCCGAGCCGGATGCTCCACAACCGAAGCCCGATCCGCCGCTGCTGCCGACGGTCGGTCCCTGGAGCTGGACCTGCGTGGTCTGGGTCAGGGCCTGGAAGAAGACGTCGTCCGCGAGCTCGACCTCGACTCCGTCCGGCGCCACCACGGGCAGCACCCACACGAAGTCGTCGGGGTTGCCCTGGTACTCGAACTGATCCCAGAGCGTCGTCTCCGTGGGCGAGACCGCCAGGGCCATGCGATGGGCCGTGACCGCGGAGGCTTGCCCGGTGGGCGCGAAGCAGCCGCCGCACGCCGACGCGCGGTTGGGCGCCAGCATCAGCGCGAGCACAGACAAGAACGTGAGGGAGACGACGAGACGCATGGACCACTCCTCCTGCGGCATGGCCGCGGTGGAGTCATCCTACGCAAGCCTTGTGCCAGGCGGAATGCGTGCCAGCCTGTGCCATGAGCCTGGAGCGTGCTTGCGACGGCGACGCCTGCGTCGCGTTCCGCGCGGGACAAGTCCTCGCGCCCACGTCCGCACGTTGAGGTGCGATCCGTGCGCCCACGTCCCAGACACCACCGAGGGTCCAGACGGGGTCGATGAGCGAGCGCGCCCGCAGCGACCGACCGAGCGGTGCACTCGTACCGCGACCGAGGAAGCGAGGACGAAAGCCGCTCAGCGGCCCTGGCTGGGCTCTCGATGGAACTTGCCGTCGGACTCGGCCAGCTTGCGCAACATCGGCGCCGGGCTGAAGCGGGCGCCGAAGCGCTCTTCGTATGCTTCGAGGCGGTTCAGGATCTCGGCCGGGCCGACGCTGTCGGCCAAGCGGAAGGGGCCTCCGCGGAAGGGCGGGAAGCCGAGCCCGAAGATGGCGCCGATGTCGCCGTCGCGTGGCGAGCGCAGGATGCCCTCGCCCAGGCAGCGGCAGGCTTCGTTCACCATCGCGAGGGTGCAGCGCCAGGCGATCTCATGATCGCTGACGGACGTGTTCGTGGGCTTCACGCCGAGCACGCCGTAGACGCTCTTGTCCACGCCCTTCTCGCCGTCGTAGCGGTAGAACCCGCGTCCGTTCTTGCGTCCGGAGCGTCCGTCGGCGACCAAACGCTCCATGCCGTTCGGGGGCGAGAGCCTGTCACCGAAGGCCGCGACCAGGACCTTGCCGACCTTCGCGCCGACGTCGATGCCGACCTCGTCCGTGAGCTTGATAGGTCCGACGGGGAAGCCGAAGTCGACCATGGAGCCGTCGATGCGCTCGATGGGGACGCCCTCGGAGAGCAGGTAGGCCGCCTCGTTCATCAGCGGCGCGAGGATGCGCGTGGTGTAGAAGCCCACGCCGTCGCGCACGACGATCACGGTCTTGCCCTGCTTCTTGCCCAGGGCCACGCAGGTCGCGGTGACCCAATCGGCGGTCTTGTCCGTGGTGATGATCTCGAGCAGGGGCATCTTCTCGACGGGCGAGAAGTAGTGCATGCCGATCACCGTCTCCGGGTGGGCGCTGGCCTCGGCGATGGCGGTGATGGGCAAACTCGACGTGTTGGAGGCGAAGATGACCTCGGGGCCCGCGGCCGCTTCCACGTCGCGCACCATGCGACGCTTCAGCTCGAGATCCTCGAACACGGCTTCGATCACGACCTCGGCGTTCTTGAGGCCCGAGTAGTCGGTCGTGCCGGTGACGTCGAGCATCAGGCGGTCGGCGTCCTGCCGCGTCAGGCGCTTTCGCTTCACGCCCTTGTCGAGCTCGGCGCGCACGTGGCCGAGGCCGTGCAGCACGCCCGCGTCGTCCTTGTCTTTGAGACGCACGTGCATCTTGGCGCGCGTGGCCGTGACGAAGGCGACGCCGGCGCCCATCAGGCCGCCGCCGAGCACGCCGACCTTCTCGATGGGTCGGGCCTTCACCTTCGGATCGTCGACGCCCGAGTCCTTCTTCATGGCCGTGGTCGCGAAGAAGATGCCCATCAGCTGCGCAGCTTCGGGGCTCATCACCAGGCGGCCGAACTCCTCGGACTCTGCGGCCAGGCCGGCCTTCATGCCCTTCTCGAGGCCGATGCGCACGACGCGCAGGATCGCCTCGGGCGAGGGGTAGTTGCCGCGGCTCTTGGCCAGCAGCTGGGAGCGCGCCTGGTCGAAGAGCACCTTGCGACCGACGGGGTTCTTGGTCAGCGCCATCTCGGTCAGCGCGTGCTTGTCCGTGAGCTTGTCGAGGAAGCCCGCGCGGTGTTCGGGTACGCGCGCGGCGAGCTTCCTCGCGTGCTCGAGGGCGACGTCGATCAGGATCGCGGCCGGCACGATCTCGTCCACGAGCCCGACCTTCTTGGCCTTCTTGGCGTTCAGCTGTCGACCCGTGAGCATCATGTCGAGCGCCGCCTGCACGCCGATCAGGCGCGGCAAGCGCTGCGTGCCTCCGGCGCCGGGCAAGAGACCGAGCTGCACCTCGGGCAGGCCCAGCTTGGTGGCCTTGCTGTCGCTCGCGACGCGTGCGGCGCACGCTAGCGCGAGCTCGAGTCCACCACCGAGGCAGGGCCCGTCGATGGCCGCGACCACTGGCTTGGGGAAGGCCTCCAGCCTGTCCATGGCCACCTGGCCGTCGCGCGAGAGCGTGGCCGCCTCTTCTTCGGTCCTGGCGGCGTGGACCAGCTCGAGGTCGGCGCCGACGATGAAGCCCGTCTTCTTGGCCGAGGCGAACACGATGGCGCGGACCTCGGCGTCAGCCTCGAGCTTGTCGAAGACCTCGGCGAACTGTTGAGAGAAGTCGCTCGACAGCGTGTTCACGGGCTTGCCCGGCACGTCCATCCAAAGGATGGCTACCTCGCCACGCCGTTCGATCTTCAGAGCTTGCTCTTTCGTGTCGTTCATCGCGCCACCTCCAAGACCATGGCCACACCCATGCCGCCCGCGGCGCAGGCCGTGCACAGCGCGAACTGACCGCCGCGTCGCTTGAGCTCGCGCAGCGTCTGTGTGATCTGTCGCGCGCCCGTGGCCGCGAAGGGATGACCCATGGAGATGGAGCCGCCGAGGACGTTGAGCTTGTCGCGGTCGACCTCGCCGAGCTTGCCGCTGAGCCCGAGCTGCTCGCGTCCGAACTTGTCCGACTCGATGGCTTGAAGGTTGCTGAGCACCTGCGCGGCGAAGGCCTCGTGCATGTCCACGAGCTCCATGTCGGCCAAGGTCAGACCGGCGCGCTTCAGCGCCACGGGCGCGGCGTAGGGCGGCGCCTGCAGCATCTGCCAGCCCGGATCGACCGCGGCGAAGGCGTAGCTGCGGATGAAGCCGAGGGGCTCGTAGCCCAGGGCGTCGGCCTTGTCCTCGCGCATCATCAACAGCGCGCTGGCGCCGTCGGTGAGCGGTGAGCTCGTGGCCGCGGTGATGGTGCCGTGCTTGCGATCGAAGCAGGGCTTCAGTCGTGCGTAGCTCTCGCGCTCGCTCTTCTCACGTACGACGTTGTCGCGCCGGATCGAGGTCTGGTAGCGACCGGGCACGAAGACGGTCATCACCTCGTCGTCGAGCTTGCCCTCGGCCCAGGCCTTGGCGGCCAGGGTGTGGCTGCGGTGCGCGAAGTCGTCCTGCGCTTCGCGGCTGATGCCGTTCTCCTTGGCCATCTTCTCGGCGCTCTGGCCCATCGTGAGCCCGGTGCTCGGCTCGGTCGGCGCGGGTGGGACGGGCAGAAGATCCTTCGGCCTCAGGTTTCGGAAGGCTTGGAAGCGCGCCATCGGCGTGCGCGCCTTGCTCGCGCCGATCAGCGCCTTGTTGAGCTTGTCGCTGATGGTGATGGGCACGTCGCTGGAGCTGTCCGCACCGCCGGCGATGCCGCAGTCGATCACGCCGGCGCCGATGGCCTGGGCGACGTTCACCGCGCTCTGGTAGCTGGTCGCGCAGGCGCGCGAGACGCTGTACGCCTCGATGTTCTTGGGCAGGCCCGCGCCGAGCACGATCTCTCGCGCGATGTTGGGCGCGCTGACGCTCGGCACCACCTGGCCATAGACGACCTGCTCGACCTCGCGTGGGTCGAGCTCCGTGCGGTCGAGGAGCTCACGCACCACGAGCCGACCGAGGTCGAGGGCCGTGACCTCCTTGTAGGCCGTCCACTGCTTGGCGAAGGGCGTACGCAGACCCGCGACGACCGCGACCCGGTCCGTCCGCGGGCTCTTGCCCAGCGCCGGCGCGCGCTGACTCGGCGCTTTCGGCTTGGGCGCGTCCGACTTCTTGGCTGCCTTGGCTGCCTTGGCTGCCGGGCGCTTCTCGCCGCTGGCCTCGGTCTTGGTGGCCTTGCTCTTGGCCTTGTTCTCACCCTGAGCCGGCTTCTTCGCCATGCGGCACCTCCAACGCTGAATCCCCATTCAACGATCTTGCACTAGGCGCCGTGACGCGCTGTGTCAAGGACCCGGCGAGGGGGCTCTTCGCATCCCGGCGTGAATGGCGCAGCATGGATCACGTCCAAGATTCGCCGCATTCTGGCAGGCACGCCCATGGCTCGTCTCCTCGCCCTCCTCGTCGCCGCTTCGGCGCTGGCCTTCGCTCCCTCCTCCGCGCTGGCTATGCGCTGTGGGATGCATTTGATCGACCGTGGGGACACGCGGATCGAGCTGTTGGCGCGCTGCGGCGAGCCGACGGATGTGTCGCAGCGAGTCGAGCAGGTGATGGTGGGCAGCCGCTATGCTCATGAGTTCGAGGCGCAGGCGGTGACCATCCTGATCGAGTCCTGGGACTACAACTTCGGTCCGACGCGCTTGATGCGGCGAGTGGAGCTTCGCGACGGCACCATCAGCGCGATCGAGACCTTGGGGCAGGGCTACGAGCCGAGCGCCGTGGGTGGCGCGGACTCGCCCATTCACCTCGGCGACGCGCCCACACGGGTGCGGACCGCTTGGGGCGAACCCGCAGATCGTTCTTTGCGCATGGAGGCGGTGATGGTTGGCACGCATGGGTCGTCGACGGGGCGGGCAGCCGCAGCGACTCAAGCAAGCCATCACGCTTCCGCGGCGGCCGATCCTGCCTCCGGCGTCGCCGTCGTGCGTGTGAGCGTCGAAGTCCAGACCTGGACCTACAACTTCGGTCCAACGCGCTTGATGCGACGCGTGACCTTCCGTGACGGACACGTCGTGAGCGTCGAGACCCTGGGCGTCGGCTTCTAGCGCACGACCTATTCGGTCGGCGCGTCTCCCGCGTCCGCGTCGGGCGGCTGTGCGATCGGCAGGAAGAGCCGACCCACCGCGAGTTCGACCTGCTCGAAGGGTGCGATGCGCACGGTGGCTGTCTCGTCATAGGCGCCGACGCGTAGCCAACCACCCTCCTTCAGCGCGTAGGCCTCGAGGATGCGGGCCTCGGGGTCCACCAACCAATAGAAGCCGACGCCAGCCTCGGCGTAGAGGTTGCTCTTCTCCACGCGGTCGCGGCTGACGCTGGTGGGGCTGAGGATCTCGCAGATCCAATCCGGCACGACGTCGATGGGGCGCAGCGTGGCGGGATCGGCGAGGCGCTCCCGTCGCCAGCCGGCGAGGTCGGGACGCACCACGTTGTGCAGGTTCAGCCGCACGTCGACCTCGGGGAAGATCCACCAGCCGCCGGGACCTCCGAAGCCGTCGTCGTCGTGGAATGGGCCGCCGACCTTTCGGCTCAGGAATCGCTGTGCGTTTGAATGCTGCGGCAAAGGCGCGGGCGCCGCGACGACGGATCCGTGGATCAGCTCCACCCGCGCGTCCTCCGGATACGCGAGCAGATCCTCGTAGGTGCCGAGCTTTCGTGCCGTCGGAGCCACGCCTGAGCATAGCACTCGGCCCATGGTGGCCCAACGCGTACTCACGCGCTCGATTGACGCGCGGGCTCCGGCGCCTAAGAAGTGCCTGATGAAGCTGCCCGTGTTCACGGCTGCGCCCGAGATGGAGCCCACGCCGCCGATGCCCGAGGCGTTCGGCGTCGAGCGGCTGCCGAAGCTCGTGGACAAGCAGGGTCGGCGTTACACCTACCTGCGCTTCAGCGTCACGGACCGCTGCGATCTGCGCTGCGTCTACTGCATGCCCGCGGGCGGTGAGGACGATCACGCGGCGCGTCCGGATCTGCTCAGCTTCGAGGAGGCCGCGCGGCTGATCGCTGTGCTCGCGGCGTCGGGCATTCGGCGTGTGCGCTTCACGGGAGGCGAGCCCCTGGTGCGTCGGGACTTCCTGCGTCTGGTCGCGCTCGCGCATCGCACGACCGCGGTGGAAGAGTTCGTGATGACGACCAACGCCACGCGCCTGGCGGAGCGGGCGCGTCCTCTGGCCGACGCGGGGCTGAGTGGCGTGAACATCTCCCTCGACAGCCTCGACGCCGAGCGCTTCGCGAGGCTGACGCGTGGTGGCGATCTGCGGCGCGTGCTGGCGGGCGTGCATGCGGCTCTAGACGCCGGCATGGAGGTGAAGCTGAACACCGTGCTGGTGCGAGGCGAGACGGACGAGGAAGCGGGCCGCTTGGTCGACTTCGCCTGGAGCATCGGCGCGACGCCACGCTTCATCGAGTTGATGCCTCTGGGCGCGGGCTCCGAGCTGCCGGCGAGCGCACGAGTTGGCGCCGAAGAAGTCGCGGCGTTGCTGGGTGAGCGCATCGCGCGCGTGCCGCCGGCCAAGGCCCACGCCGACGCCGTGCCACGCGGGCCAGCGCGCTACCTCGAGGCTGCGGACGGCTCGGGTCGGCGCGTCGGCTTCATCACGCCTCTGAGCAACGAGTTTTGCGACACCTGCAACCGCGTGCGCATCACGGCGCGCGGCGATCTGCGCGCGTGCTTGGCCTCGCGACGATCGACCAGCTTGCGCGACCTGATGCGAGCGGGCGCCAGCGATCGCGAACTGGCGTGGGCGCTGAACTGGAGCCTGGCCACCAAGGCCGACGGACACTTCTTCCACGACGCGGGCGTCGACGAGCACGCGCACGTCGGCATGAGCCTGATCGGCGGTTGAGTCATTGGCTGCGCCTTCCGCGCGGGACGACGACGGGACCGTGAGTCCGTCGGGATGTCGTGCGCGGAAGCCTGGTGGCGCCTTGCCACGGGCGTGGCCGGCGAGCTAAGTGCCTCCCGTGCCGCGTCACCTCAGCTTCAGCTTCCTCGCCTTGGCCGCGCTCGCCTCGGCGTCCTGTTCTCCATCGCCGGAGCTCCGTGAGTGGACGCCCGCCGACCATGGCCAGGAGCCGCAGGCTCAGCCCAATCCCCAGCAAGCTCAGGCGCAGCCACGTCCGGCCGCCTCGGGGAGCGCGGTCGCGGCCCTCTACCGCATGAGCTGCGCGAGCTGTCATGGAACCACCGGCGCGGGCGATGGTCCGCACGAGCCTGAAGGCGTCGCGCTCGCGGACTTCCGCGACGCGAACTGGCAGGCCAGCCAGACGGACGAGGCGCTCGGGATGGTCATCCGTGCGGGCCGCGACGATCCAGATCACGCCTTCGGAGAGCGCCTCGGCGAGGCCGGCGTCCGCGCGCTGGTCCAGCACGTGCGCGCCTTCGCCGCCGCGCCCTGAACCGACATCCGCCTGTCGCGAGGCTGGAGTGCGTCCCTCGCCGCGCTGGGTCGAGCCACGCAGCGCGCTGGAATTCCGGAAGATCTTGCGAGGGGAGGAAGGGTAGACTGCCCACGTAGGGTTAGGCTGGGGAACTTTGTCCCTCGCCCTGCGTCGAAAGCTCATGCCCAAGCTCGAATCTCTGCTCCGCGTCGTTCGTCGCGCCCTGCTCGTTCGCTCCGCACTCAGGGTGGGTGCCCTGGCCGCGCTCGCGGTCGCGGGCGTCGCGTTGCTCCTCGCCTGGCTCGAGCCTGGGTGGCCGCGCTGGCCGGTTTTGGGGTTGCTCGTCCTCGGGCCTCTCGCGGGCTGGTTGCTCGCGTGGCGACGCATGCCCTGTGCTCAGGATCTCGTGACCTTCATCGACATCCGCGTCGGCGCCGAGCAGGCCTTGGTCACGGGCTACGCATTGGGCGAGCCGCGTTCGCCCATGGACGCGACCACCTTCGCGCGAGCGCGTGAGGCACTCGAGGCCGCTGCTGCGAGGGATGTGCGCCCGGCGATTCTCCGCGGTCGCGAGCTCTGGGGCTGGCCCGTCGCCGTGGTCGCCTGCGCGTTGGCCTGCTTCCTGCCACCGCCGGCTCTGGCCGCGAACCCGCCGGGCACGGATCCGGTTCAGGTTCGTGACGTCGAGGCGCTGCGACGAGTAGAGCGTCTGCCCGAATCCGCACCCGATGCGCAGACCCGCGCGGATCTTCAGCGAGCGGCGGCGGACGCCCGTGAGCTGAGGCGCATGCTCGGAACCGGCCTCGAGGAGCGCGAGGCCCTCGATCGCCTCGACCACGTGCGCGAGCAGGTCGAATCGGCCCGACGCGCGCATGGCTCCGGGGACGCGCAGGCGCGGGAGGCCGCCGCGGAGGCCATGTCCGACGAACACGCCATGGCTCGCGCGGTGGCGGAGCGTGACCTCGAGGCCCTCGACGCGGAGGTGACGCGCGCCGCTGCCAGTCGCGAACAAGCGGACCGTCAGCGCGCGCGTGATGCTCTGGGACGAGGGGCCGAGGCCGCGCGCGAGGCGGGCGACGAGGCGCTGGCGGGTTCGCTGCTGCGTCGGCAACGTCTGCTTCAGCGGCGCAGCGAGCAGGCCGAGCTCGGTCGTCAGCTCGCCGAGGCCATGCCCGAGGCCGCCGGTCTACGTCGCGCCCTCGAGCGACTCGACCGCGGAGAGGGCGGCGCCGAGCTGAGCCAGGCCATGGTCGACGCCATGCGCGAGGCGTGGAGCCACCTCACGCCCGAGGAGCGGCAGCGACTGGGAGAAGCGCTGGCGCGTGCGCAGGCGGTGGAGAACGATCAGGCGCAGGACGACGCGGCCGCGGCGACGGAGATCAGCGCCGAGGAGTACGAGCGTCAGCTGCGCGACGCCCTCGAGCATCTGGATGATCTGCGCGTGCAGGTGGGCGGCTCGGGTCAGCGCATGCCGATGCCCGGTCAGGGTCAGGGTCAGGGTCAGGGTCAGGGTCAGGGTCAGGGTCAGGGTCAGGGCCAGGGTCAGGGCCAGGGTCAGGGTCAGGGCCAGGGTCAGGGTCAGGGCCAGGGTCAGGGTCAGGGTCAGGGTCAGGGTCAGGGTCAGGGTCAGGGTCAGGGTGGGCCAGGGCATGGCGGTGGCGCCGGGACGGTGGGCGGCGAGACCGACGTCCATACGGGCGGCGACGGACCGCTCTCTCGCGTACGACCTCGCATCGGCGCGGGCGCGCCTTCGCGCTCCTGGCTCGAGCGCGTGGATCCAGGTGGCGCGGCGGGATCCGCCAGCGGCGAAGGCACGGCGGCGACGGGAGCGCCCGCCCATGGGGAGCCCGGCAGCGTCGAGAGCCACCCCATCCCACGGGACTATCGCGAGCATGTGCGGACGTACTTCGATGAATGAGCGCGCCTCGCGGCGTGCTCACGCGAGCCGCGCTTCGGCGTCGGCGGGAGCGAGTCATGACTGAGATCGAGCGAGACCGGCGGATCGAGCATTTCGGACAGCAGGCGGAGGCGCTTCGCGACGCCGTGGGGCGTGTCGTGGTCGGTCAGCGCGAGGTGGTCGACGAGGTGCTGATCTGCCTCTTCGCGGGTGGTCACGCGCTGCTCGAAGGCGCGCCCGGCCTGGGCAAGACGCTGCTCGTGCGCACGCTCTCTCGCGCCCTCGATCTGCGCTTCTCGCGCATCCAGTTCACGCCCGATCTGATGCCGAGCGACATCATCGGCACCAACATGGTGGTCGAGGATCCGAACGGTCAGAAGCGCTTCGAGCTCTCGCGCGGGCCGATCTTCGGACAGCTCGTGCTCGCCGACGAGATCAACCGCGCCACGCCCAAGACGCAGAGCGCCCTGCTCGAGGCCATGGCCGAGTGCAGCGTCACCATCGCCGGTCATCGTCACGATCTCGCGCCGCCCTTCTTCGTGCTCGCCACGGAGAACCCGATCGAGATGGAGGGCACGTACCCGCTGCCCGAGGCGCAGCTCGATCGCTTCTTGTTCAAGGTGCTGATCCCGGCGCCCGACGAGGACACGCTGGTCGGCATCCTCGATCGCACGACGGGCAACGCCGATCCCGACGTGCCCGTGGTCATGCACGGCCCCGACGTGCTCGGCATGCGCGAGCTGGTGCGCGAGGTGGCCGTGGCGCCGCCTCTGGCTCGCTACGTGGCGCGTCTCGTGCGCGCGAGCGATCCCTCGATGCCGGGCTGCGCGAGCTCCGCCAAGCGCTGGCTACGCTACGGAGCGGGCGTGCGCGGCGCGCAATCGTTGATCCTCGCGGCCAAGGCTTCCGCCTTGATGCGAGGGCGCGCCCACGTCGCCTTCGAGGATCTGCGCGCCGTGGCCAAGCCTGCGCTGCGCCACCGCCTGATCCCCAACTTCGAGGCCGAGGCCGACTCCGTCAGCACCGACACCATCCTCGACGCTCTGCTCGACGAGGTCTCGGAGGCGCCGCCCTCGGTGGCCGCGCTGGTGAATGGATGAGGTCGTCGTCCACGCGCTTGCTGCTCGCCCTGACGAGCCTCGTGCTCTTGCTCGACCCCGCGCACTCAGCGGCGCAGCGATCTCCCGTGGAGCTGACGGTCGAGGGCATCTTCGGCGACTCGATTGGGCTGTCCTCGGGCGACGGCATGCTGCGCGTCACCGTTCACAACCGCGGCACGCACGCGCTCTCGGGAACGGCCGAGCTGACCAACGCCTACAGCGGCCAGACGCCTCCGCGGCGCATGCGACTCGACCTTCCGCCCGGCGCCACGCGCACACGCCTCTTCCCTATGCGGCGCGACGATCTCACCTCACCTGTCCTGGTCTATCGCGCGGGGGGGCGCGAACTCGCTCGAGCAAGCGTCCGACTGCCCTACAGCAGCACCCGCGGCGTGGTCGTGCTGGCCGAGACCATCAGCCTGCGCGCCTCCTTGGATGGATTGTCCATCGAGCGCGACGACAGCTATGGCGGCGTGCGCAGCGTGTCGCCGCCCCTCGGTGACGTGAGCATGGCCGCCCAGACGGGCGATCCCGTGTTGCCCGATCAGCCCTTCGGCTGGAGTGGCGTCGAGGTCTTCGTCACCGAGGCGTCACTGCTCGAGCGCGCCGGTGCCGCCGAGCGTCGCGCCCTCCAGGCGTGGGTGCGAGGCGGCGGTGTCGTCTTGGTCTTTCCGCGCACCGAGGGCGATCTCCATCTCCCCTACCTGCGGCAGCTCGTCGGTGACATCTCGCGCGAAGAGTCCGACGCCGAGGGCGAGGCCCGATACGGGAGACCTTCTCCGCTCTATCCCATTTCCTTGCCCACGGTCGCGCTCTCGGGAGGCCCGGAGACCACGGTCGAGATCTTCGGCCTGTCGGCGCCCTTCGGCTTCGGTCGCGTCTTCGTCGCCAGCTACGACATGGCCGAGCCCAACATCGTCTCGGGGCCGGCACCCACCGCGTTGGTGCGGGCGATCCTCGCGCGTCCACACCGCCGCGGCGTCGACTCTGCGCTCTTCCCCGCCGGCGTGGACGACAGCCAATCCCAAGGCTGGAACCCGAGCACGGACACGCAGCCCATGCGCTCCGCCCTCGATCCCAACGAGTCCTTTCGGCCGGCCCTGGGCCTGGTCGCGATCGTGCTGCTGCTCTACGTCTTCGCAGTCGGTCCGCTGAACTTCAGCTGGGTCGAGCGTCGCGGCAAGCCCATGCGCGCGCTCTTGACCACGCCGCTGGTCGCCGCGCTCTGTCTCTTCCTGTTGCTGGCCGTGGGCTACATCGGCAAGGGCACACAGATGCGCTACCGGCGCGTGCAGCTCGCGGAGCTGCGCGAGGGGGACGCCCTCGGCACGTCCCGCGTCTACCTCGGGCTCTTCGCCGCACGCCCCGTCGCCTTCAGTCTCGACCCCTCGCCCCTCGGAAGCCTGTATCCGGCGCTGGCGGACGACGCGGTCGAGCCTGAATGGGTCGACGTCAGCGATGGTCGCGCACACCTGCACGATATGCGCATGGCGCTGTGGGAGACGGCGTTCTTGCGCGAAGACGCGAGCTTCGATCTGGCTGGCGCGATCCGCTTCGAGCGTGAGGGCGCGCGTCTGGCCAAGGTCGTGAACCAGAGCCCCCGCGCCTTGCTCGGCGCGATCGTGATCGACGCAGCCGGCAGCGTGTACGTGGTCGGAGACGTCCCGCCGGGCGCCGACGCGGTGATCCCCATGGCCGCGACGCTGAGCCTGGACACGAACTCCACGGTGTACGGCGACACGGATCCGCGCCTCGAGCAGCTCGCTCGCGTGCTCTCCCTCGATCCGCACGAGGAGCTCGACGTGGACGCGCTCTTCGGGGTGACGCGCCTGTCGGGATCGATCACCACAGCGCCCTTGCCGAGCCTCTGGGCACGGCTCGAGAACGAAGGCGACGAGCGCGTCGCCGGAATCTTCGGACGCGAGAGCGAGCTGCGCTTGCTGCGGGTGCTGCCCGATTCACCGACGGCTCCCCTTCAGCCTGCCGAGTACGGCAGCGCGCCGCCCATGGGAGGCACGCGATGATCCGCGTGGAAGGAGTGGGCCATCGCTTCGGCGCTCTGCGCGTGCTGACGGACGTGTGGTTTCATGTGCCCGAAGGCGAGGTCTTCGGCTTCATCGGTCCCAACGGCGCTGGCAAGACGACGACGCTGCGCATGATGGCGACCTTGCTCGAGCCCGACGAGGGGCGCGTGCTGCTCGACGGTGTGGACGTCGTCGACGATCCCGCCGCCGTGCGCCGACTCCTGGGCTTCATGCCCGACTCCTTCGGCGTGTACGAGCGCGTGACCGTGATCGAGTACCTCGACTTCTTCGCGGCCGCCTACGACATCGAACGGTCCGCGCGTGCGCGCACGGTTCGGGCGGTGATGGAGCTGACCGATCTGGGACCGCTCCGCGACAGGCTCGTCGCTGCCATGAGCAAGGGTATGAAGCAGCGCCTGGCCATCGCGCGGACGCTGCTGCACGACCCGAAGGTGCTGATCCTCGATGAGCCGGCGAACGGCCTCGACCCACGCGCGCGCATCGAGATGCGTGATCTCATCCTGCAGCTCAGGGATCTGGGCAAGACCGTCTTGCTCTCGAGTCACATCCTCACGGAGCTCTCGGACATGGTGAGCTCGGTCGCGATCCTGGAGAAGGGACGGGTGCTCGCGGCGGGCAAGGTCGACGAGATCGGCAAGGGTCTGCGTCCAGGGCGCACGCTGCGCATGACGCTGCTCAGGCCGCCCGCCGATGTACGCGCGCCCTTCCTCGACATGTCGAACGTGCATGAGGTGAGCGTCTCACCGGACGGGGCGCTGCGCCTCAGCTTCGAAGGTGGCGACGAGACCGTCGCGGAGCTGGTCGCTCGCGCCGTGTCCTATGGCGTCGTGCGCGTCGAACCGGAGAGAGACGATCTCGAGCGCATCTTCCTCGAAGTGACGAAGGGAGAGCTGCAATGACCACTCCGACCGCGAGCGTGGTGGCTGCCCAGGATCCGGCGCCGAAGCTGCCTTCTCCCGGCGGCGTGAGCCGCGCGGGTGGAGCGTTGCGGCGACTCGCCGAGCGACTCACGGACGCCAACCCGATCCTGCTCAAGGAGATGCTGAGCATTCTCCGCACGAAGCTCTTCATCCGGTTCCTCTATCTATCGACGGGCGTGCTCGCCATCAGCGTGCTCGCGGGTGGAGCCTCCATGGCCGCCGGCAGCTTGCCCCCCGCCACGGTCGGTCAGGTCGTCTTCCAGATCTTCTTCACCTTGGCGCTGATCGTCATCGTGCTGGTGGCGCCCGCGCACGCGGCGACCTTCATCACCAGTGAACGCGAAGGCAGGACCTACGAGTCGCTGCTGCTCTCGGGCATGGATGCGTGGCGCATCGTGCGAGGGAAGTTCCTCGCCTCCTTCGCCTCGCTTCTGCTCGTGCTGGTCGCCTTCGCGCCCGTGGTCGGCATCGCCTTCCTCTTCGGCGGCATCTCGCCCTTGCACGTGGCCTTCGGCTTCTTGGGTTTGTTGTTCGTGCTGGCGCCCGCCGTCGCCTTCGGCATCGCGCTCTCCGCGCGTCTGCGCTCGACGCGCGTGGCGATCCTGCTGGCGCTCCTGCTCTCCATCCCCACGGGGATCTTCTTCATCTCGGCCCTGGTCGGCCTGGGCGAAGCGGCCCACGGCCCGTGGGCGCTGAAGATGCACGGGCCCTTCTGGTTCGCCGAGGCGCTGGGAGAGCGCTTCTTCGAGTGGGACACCTTCGGCCTCGCCTTTCTTCTGCCTCTCTTCGTGGTCACCGCGTCCGTGTGGTTCTTCCTCGCCGGCGCCATGGCGGGCGTTCGGCCCGCCGCCGAGGACAGGTCGACTCCCTTCAAGGTCTGGTCGCTCTACGCGCTCGCGGGCACGCTCGCGGCCATCGTCGCCACCGTCGGTGTCACGGGTCCCGGGGACTACGCCCGGGCGAGCGTGGTCTTCGGTGTGCTGGCGGGCATGTTGCCGCTCTTCTTCGCCAGTCTCTTCGCCAACGAACCGCCCCTGCCGCCGCGCATCCTACCGGCGCGCCCTCCTGGTCCTCTGAGGCGCCTCTACCTTTCGAACCTCGGGCCGGGCGCCGCGCCGACCACGCGCTTCGCCGCGCTGCTGATCGTCCTGACCCACGCGGGCATCGCCTTCGTCGTCATCGCCAGCGGTCATCTCTTCTTCCCCCACGCCGACCAGCATGGTCGCGCCGACGTGGCGATCCTCGCGTTCACCGTCGGCAACACGGCGGTCTGCCTGTGCTTGCTCTCCTTCGGGGCGCTGCTGCGCGTCGTGCTCAAGAACGGAGTCGCCGCTCGCGTGCTCGCCTTCGGCGCGCTCTTCGGGGCGCTGCTCGTGCCCCTGCTGCTGACCCTCGTGATCGACGCCGACAGCTTCAACCACGCGGAGCGGAGCATCCCGCCCCTCATGCACATCTCGCCCGTGATGCCCATGCTCGTCGCCATCGGCATCTCGGACAACGGCCACCCCGAGCGCATCCTCGAGATCCTGACGCCCGTGATCGTGTACGGCCTGCTCAGCCTTCTCTTCTGGGTCGTGCTCGAGCAACGCGTCCACAGCATCGCGACCAAGGTCGACGCCATGCGCGTCCATCGCGATCAGCTGCTCGAGGCACGGCGCGCCCTCAGACCGTCCCTCGCGCCCCCGGAGCCGGAGGCAGAGAACGAGCCCGCGGAGAGCGAGCCTGTCGCGGCCGCGGAGCCCGAGGCGGTCGGCGAACCTGAGGCAAGTGAACCTGAGGCAAGTGAACCTGAGGCAAGTGAA
>Ga0210033_1000961_pt1 | contig 27367 bp, 18 predicted proteins | sample CryGeymeta201501_FD_185465 | JGI IMG/M metagenome (GOLD analysis project Ga0210033, IMG submission 185465) | Groundwater microbial communities from Crystal Geyser aquifers in Utah, USA - Crystal Geyser metaG 2015-01 (SPAdes) (version 2) | ecosystem: Environmental > Aquatic > Deep subsurface >... | reverse complement strand
TGGAGCCCCGTGAGCCGCTCTGAACGAGCTCGCGGCGCAGGAATCCACCTGAGCAGCGTCGCGAGGATCTGTGGAGCGCACGCTCAGGTGTCGGCGTGTTCGTGTCCGTGAGGGGGCACGCTGGCGAAGACGCGGCCTGCCGCTGCGCTCGCCACCCGCGGGCATGACGTGGCCAGATTTCAGGGCGGCCCGCTGCAAGGCGCATAGGCCGACGCCAAACTCGCCGCAAACACGACCGCCGGGGGTCCAAGACGCACCCGGGACGACGCCGAGCTGCACCTGTGGGAGCTGATGCGTGCCGCCGCCGCGGCGCCGCTCCTCCGGCGGCAAGACAGGCGGATACTCGCAACGCAGCAAAGCCAACGCGTCGGGCGCGTGCCCGCTGCAGGGCGGACGCGGTGCGTCGGGACCCTCTTCCGAGTACCAGTCCACGGCTTCCAGCGTCTGGCCTGGCCGGGTCCAGTGGATCCCGCGCGCGTCGCCGCAGGTCGCCCGCAGTCCGTGCTGCGCCATCGTCGCCGCGAGCACGAAGCGCGTTGCCTCGTCGAGATCGCGCGCAACCGGGAAGACGTCGCCCGTCTGCACGCGGGCGAATGCCCGGGCCTCGTCCGACAGCGAGCGCGACGCGAAGGGCGCCGGGAACGCACTCACGCTCGCCTCGCGCAGCCACAGCGCCGCCGCCAGACGCGCGCCCAGCATGTCCGTGGCGACGGCTCGTTCCGCAGGTGGGCAGCCGACGGCCGCTCGTGAGATCGCCGCCTGTCGCGCCCAGCCGCCCTCTACGGAAGCACGGCGTCTGGATGGCGCGGGCCCCGCCACAGCCAGCGCAGACAACCCCCATGCGCAGCGCATCGACTTGCGCACCGCGCGCTCCGCCGGCGTGTAGAGCGAGTTGCCCGCGTCATCGAAGCGCTCCTCGCCGATAGCCGCGTCGGCCTCGATGAATGCTGCGTGCGCCCCGCGGAAGTGCCCCGCCGCGTAGGCCCTCCGCGCCCTTGCGAGCGGAGCCTCGAAAGCAGCCGCCTGCTGCGCGAATGTGGCCCCACGTCGAGGGCGCCGACCAGCATCAGCGTGACGAGCACTACCGCTCTGGCACGCGAAGGCGACTAAGTATTCATGAGGCCAGTCTCACGAGTCAGCAGCGGCCGGTCAACGCTCGGCGCTTCGTCAGCCCAGTCCGCGCAACCAGGGACCACCGCACGCCGGGCCCAATGCGGTGGATGACGATTTCGCGCAACTGACTGCGCCTGACGCCGATGAGTTCGGCATGACACTCGACCACTTGTCTGCCCCGGCATGCGTCCTATGCCTTGCAACTCTCACCGCATGGAGTCCGAGCGCGGTCGCCCAATCGCGCGTCCTACGCTACCGTCGAGCCGAACCGATCTTGCTCGTGGATCTCGGGTGGCAGTCCCCCGGGCAGACCTTCACAATCGAGGCCCGAGGCATCGAGTTGACCGCCGATCCAGTGTTGAGGATCTGGTCACCAGAAGAGGGCGAACTCGCGTGGGACGATGACGGCGGATTCGGAAACAACGCCCGCATCGACTTCTCCACGGCGCGGTGGACGCACCTCATCATCATGATGCACGCGGCCCATGCCTGGAGTCGAGGCCACGCGAGTTTCTGGTTCGGAGGGTTCAACTACGGCTCGCAGCCGCTCGGTGGTCGCTTCATCAATGTGCCCTGCGGCTCGCTGAACGACATCCACGCAGTGGCCCAACCATTCGGTCCTGCTCAGATTCAGCTCTACGGCTTCGATTCACGGCTCGCACATCTCGTCGCATTCAACGCGATGGGCGGAACCGGTGGTGACGCACTGATCGCTCGTCGCACGGACGTCTGCTCCGTGATGATCGGCCGCGCGTACTACCGCTCCGCACCATCAGGCACGGTGACTCTCTATGTCAATGACATCGGACTCGACCGCGACCATGACCGCCTGGGGGCGTCACTGGAGTCCGCGCTTGGAACCTGCGATATCCCTGCGGCAAGTGGTGGCTGCGCGGGAGTAATCGACGGCGTCGACACAGACCATGATGGACTCACCGATGCCGACGAACTACTTGGCTACGAGTTCGTGACGAGCCCTCACGAATCGCAGAATCTTCCCGCATGGGGTGCCAACCCGATGCACAAAGACTCGTTCATCGAAGTCGATTGGACCGGGCCGGAAGGGAGTTCCACGATCATCCGCGCGAACGACGTGGCGCATGCGGTCTCGTACTTCACCTCTTCGGGCACATGGCCGGACCTGGTTGGTGCAACGGCGACCGAGGCGAGCAACCCAGACGGCCGCGACGGCATTGCACTTCACTATGACATTGGGCAGCCCACTCCACCCGGACGCTTCGACATGCCCTATGGTGACTGGGGGGGCGGCGGCGAGAGGTTACCACCCGGCACGAACTATCGAAGCATCTACGGGAGCGCCATGCGTCCGATACGTCAGATCGCCTTTCGCCACGGTCTAGCGACACCCTCCGGAGCAGGTCAGGCGCCGCTTGGAGGCCTCACGCTGACGTACAATTCCTCAGCCGCAGGCGCCTTTCGCACCCTTGCGCACGAGACGGGTCACACACTCGGACTTTCGCACTACGGCATTCCCGAATGGGGTCCTGTGAACTGCAAGCCAACGTACCTGAGCATCATGAACTATGCTTATGGTGGCTTCGGGTTCTCTCATGAAAACGGAACTGGTGTCATTCTTGATCCTTCCGCGTTGGGCGAGAGCCGGGGAATGTATCCCGAAGCCTCGAGCCTCATGAACGCGCCTCCCTGGAGCTTCGAGATCAACAGCCAAGGCGGCATCGACTGGAATCGGGATGGCCACTTCGACGCCGAGTGGACACCATGCTGGTTTGGTCTCGGCGGCTGCACGAGCAATACCGACCCATCGCATCGTGTAAAGGCTCCCGTTGCTCAGAACACCGCATATAACGATTGCGGAACATTTGCCAACTCCGCCAAGCGCCAGACGCTGATGAGGCTACCTAGTAAGACATCCGCGCCCACGGTGTCGCCTACCGAGGTGGTACTACTGAACCTCGGAGGATGGCTCTACGCAATCTGGATGGATGTTGCCCAGGAGCGACTGCATTATCGATCGGCACGACTAGGCCGACCCGAATGGGACGACTGTCGGCAACTTGCGGATGGAACGAGGGGCGACCGCATCGCGGTCGATGGTGGTCCAAGCCCCGGCTGCCTCGAGTGGATGCCGGAGCGCAGCTTCCCGCTCCCTCACGGCCGCAACCTCAGTGCCTTGACCTGGAGGAACACCGGGTACCTCGCCTGGGACACCGGCTATTCTGGATTTGTACGACGTCTCGTCAGCGGAACGGATGGCTCACTTGGCTTCGCACCGCAGGGGTCATTCGGCTACTCCGCTTCCGGCCAGTTGCTCGGCTCCTCCACACTAGCGTTGGTTCACGTCGACCCAGAAAGGCACCACGGACTCACTGAAGTTCTTGCAATATTCTATCGTCCAGATTCTGAAACCACAGGTGCCTGGATGTGGTCTGAGGATGGCGTAAGCTGGCATCAAAATGGCATGATATCGGACGCCATTCATGCCCCTATTCCACACTCAGGACCACCAGCATTTGCTTCTATTCCAGGCGGACAGACATGCGGAGTGTTTCCGATCGCCGAAGCCGGGCTAACCACCACGAACCCAAGGCTCGAGTTCTACTGCTTCGATGAATCCACGGAAACTTGGGTCAGCAGCCATCCTCCTGGGACGACCTACGTCACCGGAACGCCGACTCCCGCGTTTGGACGAAGCGTTCTTTGGACTGGCAAGCATCGCCCCAGCTTGGCTTACCATGTCTTCCGAGACGAACATGGCCGGCCTGTCCATGGAGACCCAACTGAAGGCCAGTTCGTGCTCAGCTACGTACAGCGAGCTGGCGCGTCAGCCACGCGAAATCTGGATGTAGCTCCAGCACTGTTCTTCTCCACTCCCGTGAACGCAAGCAGCGACCCCGCGACTCAGGTTCAGTTCCCTTATTCGCAACACCACTACTTTGCAAACAGCGATGCTCGAACTTGGCGCGGAACTGGGGTTACTCTGTTGGAGGGTCCGTCATTGAACTCTCTGAAGGGTGCTTGGGTAAATGGAAATAGACTCGAGGATGATTTCAAGGGCATCAATTTCTACCCTTCGGTTGATGGAACCTATCAAGTGTTGCTGCAGTCCGGAAATGACTTTGTTGAGATCGAAAAAAGAATGTGCACGCCGCTGGGCGCACAGCGCGATCATTTTTTTCACGGTTTCATTCAATCCAATGGAGCATTTGTTCCTCCGGTCATGGATGTGCATCAGACTACGACGACAGCTGACGTGCGCTGTGCGAGTACCATCTCAGGAGCAAACCAATGACCATCCATCGCATTCCTCTCGTCGTCGCCGCGTGCATGCTGTTCGCCTGCGACGTCAATGGACCCACGTCGGATGCGGCCCGAGACAACGCATCAATGGACATGGCCCTCGCTGAGGCGTCCGCCTGGGCGCGCACGCACCCAGATGAGGTTGCGGCGCGTGAAGCCCGGGATCGCGCCCTGGCGGCTGTGCCGGGTGAGAGCGCGGACGAGCAGTCTCGTTTGCCGCCTTGTGACAACGACGCACTTGTTGCGGACCCGGAGGCCGCCGAGGAGACGACGTTGGAGGACAGCCCGGCAGCGCTGGATCCAGACGAGAGTCTTCCAGGTCTGGATGAGCTCCTCTTGCCCCTGCAAGCCTTCGCACCGTACACGGCCAATGCTCCAAACGATTCTGCGGCCCGGATCCGGGGTCTCGATGCGATGCGAGACGGTGTCGGATTCGACGAGGAGCGCTACCATGACGTGAAGGAGGCCTTGCTTGCGCAACCTTGAGATATTCTTTCCCGCTGTGGCGCTGGCGTTGCTGGTGGGGTGCGGTGGTACGGGCGGCACGGTCCCTGGACCTGATGGAGGCAGCGTGCATCCGCCTGCGCATGTCGGCTGCCTCGATGACTCCCTATGGCAAATGGACTTCGTCGATGCCGCCTCTGTCTTTGAGGAGAGCCGCGCCCGAGCCTATCTCGATAGCCGCGGACACTTGCGGATCGTTCGGTACTCATCGTCGACCGGGGCCTTATCCCTGTTCGAACGCACGGGTGACGGTAATTTTCAGCGCGAGGACATGGCATCCGATTTGTTCGCCGAGCCCCACAGCGTGGACTCGGCGGTCGTGAGGGACTCAGGTGAGGTCGTGGCGCTGGTTGGCCATGGGGAGGCGGTCGCTTTCGAGTCTGTCGTGACGCTCGGGTCCGATGGGTGGGTAGTTGGCGAGAGCCAGCCCGGTGATGTCGACGTGCGTGCCACATGTCGTCAGGGCACGAATGCGCCGAACCGAGTGGCCGAGTACTTCAACCCCGTCGACCCCTCGAGCCCGGCGAGGCTGAGCGAGATGTTCCGATTCGGTGCCGAGGGTCTGGGGAGTCTGGGTCATCTGCCCGCGCATCATGCCGGATGCACGACCCTGATGGACGGTCCGCTCATTTCGGTGGGCTTGCCCCCCGACTTCCTTGGCACGGCGGGCTATTCTCTTCAGGGATTCGACGACGTCACGGGTTCATGGATAGAGGTCGGCCGCTATGGCACGATCGAGGGGCAGTTCTCGTCGTCCATGGATGCGGTCTACGATGGCGTGGGCGGCCCACATGTGTTGACACCACGCAGCGCGCCTTCCCGCGAGGCTATTGGCGACGAAGGCTATGATGCCGTGCTCTACGATGTGCCCACGGACGGTTCCGCCCAGACGAACTCGATCGACCGTCTCTACTACACGCGACCCAACTATCCCGAACAGCCAACGTATGCGCGAATCGGGCAGCTAGGGGCCGCTACCGATGCCGGCGGTCTCACGCACATCGTGTATGAGCGCGCGGGCTTCGATGACGGATGTCAAGGCTGCGCTTCCCCCCCTGAGATCGAAGGGGGCTATGGACTGCGCTACGCCGTCCGGACCGATGCCGGATGGGTGCGCAAGGATCTCCTGTGGAAGGCGGAGCAGCCTGAAGTCACTAGCGGTTTCATCACCGTGCAGGACCTGATTGCCTGGAATGGCGAGATTCACATACTTGTCTCGCTGAATCAGAGCCTGGGAGTGGACCCCTCATTTGTGTTCCAGTCGGGTGAGGTCGAGACGGTCTGGGCGCCGGGACTCTATGACATCCACTCCACGGGCTGTGCGTTCCGGTAGCTCATTTGCCAGTCTCATGAGTCCACGGCGGCCGGTCAACGCGCACGCATGCACCTGGCTGCCGGCTCGAAGAGGACGAGCCGTGGCGCGGCGGCGGCTGCCTCTTCGGATGGTGCACACGCCCCGCCTTCAGCGTGCTCCGTGACTACACAAGCGACGAGTTGGGCTACGTGACAAAGGTCGTCGACCTGCCCGAGGCACGCCTGGCGGCGGCCCGCCAGCGACACTGCCCGGCCCAGTGGACGCATCTTGGCGTGGAGAATGTCACCGCCGGGCGGCGCTGGTAGAGTCGGCGGCGATGGCTGACGAGACGGATGAGATGGCGCCCAACGAGGACGATGCGTTCTTCGTCGAGGTGGGGGAGCGCATGCGCGCGGCGCGCAAGGCATGCGGGCTGTCGATGCGCGCGGTGGTGGCGCAGGGCTATGTGGGCTCGCAGGCACATCTGAGTCAGCTCGAGCGCGGGCAGGTGCGGGCCAGTCTGCACACGCTGTCGCGCCTGGCCGACTGCTACGGAGTGCCGGTGCGCGAGTTGGTGCCGCCGGCGCCCATCGACCGCGAGGCATTCCTGCGTCGGGTGGCGGGGCTCACGGACGACGAGCTGCGCACGCTCGATGTCACGCTGAACTTGATCGAGGGGCCGCTTCATCCGGAGCGCGAGTAGCAGCCCCGGGGCGCTCGCTGCCGCGTTCTCGTCCTCCGGCCCAATTATCGGAACCACAGCGCAATCATTCCATCTTAGAAAAGGGCCCGTTCGGAGGCCGTTTGAGGCTCATTTGAGACGGGGACTCTGGGGGTCACGGGATGCCACGAAGCCCATCGAGGCCCGCCGGCCCTGGCACGCGACCCGACCGTTGGAGCCCCGTGAGCCGCTCTGAACGAGCTCGCGGCGCAGGAATCCACCTGAGCAGCGTCGCGAGGATCTGTGGAGCGCACGCTCAGGTGTCGGCGTGTTCGTGTCCGTGAGGGGGCACGCTGGCGAGGACGCGGCCTGCCGCTGCGCTCGCCACCCGCGGGCATGACGTGGCCAGATTTCAGAGCGGCCCGCTGCAAGGCGCATGGGCCGACGCCAAACTCGCCGCAAACGCGACCGCCGGGCGGGCGGCCTCGGGCCGCCGTGCCGCCGCCGTCGAGCCGACGGATTGGCGGCGGCGTCCATCTTGGCGCCGCGAGCGGAGAAGATCCGATCTATCATCAAAACATGAAATAACGGACACGAGTTAAGGTAAAAGGCCTTGCCACATTTGCAAAGTCGTCATATAGTATCACCCAGACCACCCCGAGACCACCCCAGAGCCCCTCATGCGCCGATATCGCTTCAGCTGGATCCCGTTTGCCGATGCCACCGTTCTGGCCCTCGCCTGCGCCGAGGGTTTCGACCCACGGACCGACGGCGACGCCCGTTCCTTCCTCACGCGCGTGGCGCCTCGGCCCGACGACGCCTTCATTCAGCGTCACCGCGCGCTGCTCTCGGAGCACTGGCTCAGCCACTACGCCGGCGCACGCGATCTGGCGCGCGCGCTGCTCGGCAGCGGCCCCCTGCCGCGCACGATCGCCGGCTGCGCGCAGCGCCTGGCGGAGCGTCGTGGCACACGCAAGCTTCGCGACGCCCTGCTCACGGCGATGCTGCGCTTTGGGGACATGGAGCGCACGCCCGCGGCGCCGGGGGACATCGCGCCCTTCGACATCCTCACGCCGGCGAGTTGTCCAGCCGACACGCGCTCGCCCTACGACTACCAGCGCGAGGCGTGGAGCGCGCTCTCGGCCCATCTCGACGAGGCCGGGGCGGCCGGGCCGCTCCGCGGCATCCTCAGCATGCCCACAGCTTCGGGCAAGTCGTACACGACGGCGCGATGGCTCGCGCGTGAGGTCCTGTCACGAGGCGGCCGTGTGCTGTGGGTCGCCCACCGGCACGAGCTCTTGGTGCAGGCCGCACGCGAGTTCCACCGCTGCGTCGGATGCGTCGAGGGCGTCGAACGCCTGCGTGTGCGCGTCGTCTCGGGCAAGCACTGCGGCGCGTCCGCCATCGATCCGGCGGATCACGTGGTGGTCGCGTCCATCGCGAGCCTCGCGGCCTCACCCGACGCGCGCGACACTCTGCTCGCGGACCCGCGCCTCTTCGTGGTCATCGACGAGGCACACCACGCGCCTGCGCGCACCTACCGCAAGCTGATCGAAGACTGCACGCGCCTCGGCAGCGGCCGCGTCCTCGGGCTGACGGCCACGCCCACGCGCACGGCGCCGCGCGAGCGCCTCGTGCTCAGCCGCCTCTTCGAGGACCGCGTGCTCTATCAGGTCGGCATGCGCCGTCTCGTCGAGCGCGGCACGCTGGCGCGGCCTCTCCTGGTACACGTCGCCACGGGTCAGGACCTGAGCGAGGGCGTCACCGAGGAGGACCTCTCGCACCTGAAGCAGTTCGGGGAGCTGAGCGAGGAGTGGCGCGCGCGCATCGCGCAGCTGAGCGAGCGCAATCGCGTGATCGTCGATCATTACGTCGACGGTCGAGGCAAATACGGCAAGACCCTCGTCTTCGCGACCAGCGTGGACCACGCGGCGCTGCTCGTGGATGACCTACGCGCACACGGCGTGCGCGCGGACTACGTCGCTCATCAGAGGCTCGACGGCTCCTCCCCGGACAACGGCGCGCGCGTCGCGGCCCTGCGCGCGGGTGAACTCGATGTTCTCGTCAACGTGCAGATCTTGACCGAAGGCGTCGACATCCCCGACGTGCAGACGGTCTTCCTGGCGCGGCCGACGCAAAGCGAGACCCTCTTTCGTCAGATGATCGGTCGTGCCCTGCGCGGCGTCAGCGCGGGCGGCACCGAGACCGCCTATCTGGTCGCGTTCGAAGACCAGTGGTTGCGTTTTCCTGACTGGGAGCATCCCTTTGCGCTGGTGCCGGACGTCGTCGCCATCGCGGACGACGCCGACGCCACGCCCGAGGCAGACGCCGACGCCACGCGACGCCCAAGACGCACCCGGGACGACGCCGAGCTGCACCTGTGGGAGCTGATGCGTGCCGCCGCCGCGGAGCTGCGTCGCCGCGCGCCCGAAGAGCACTGCGCGGTCTTCGAAGCCATCCCCGCTGGCTACTACCTGCTCGAGACGCCCACCGAGGACGCAGACGCCGAAGCGCCCCACGCCGTCTTGCTGCAAGCACACCACGAGCCCGGCTGGCACGCGCTCTGGGATCACCTGTACTCGCCTCAGGCCGACCCCGACGACTGTGTCGAGCTCATCTACGGCCGCGCCTTCGCCCTCTGTGACCAGCCGCACCCCTCCCCCTTCGACGTGAGCTGCGCCATCGATCACGCGCGCACTGGCAGACCACGCCCCGTCTACGTCTCCCTCGCCGAGCGTAGGCGCAGCGATCCCGCGCGCATCGCCGAGGAGATCCGTCAGCGCGACCTCACGGAGCAGGCACGCATCGAGCTGATCAAGGAACGCTACGGCGACCTCGCGCGCATCGCGTATCCCGAGCTGCCCGACTACGCCGCAGCCATCGACGAGGCGCTACGTCGCCTGCGCTACGCGGCGCTGGCGGCCTGATGCGGACACCAGGGGGGGCATCGGTCGGGCCGTGCAGAAGAACTGTCAGAGAGGGCCCCGTCGCGCGTCTGAGAGCAGAAGACACCGACCCCAAAGGATTTGAACATGTTCATGCAATCCCGACACGACCCCTACGAGGAGCCCCATGCCGACGCCGAGGTCGTGCGCGTGGAGTCTACCGACGACATGCCCGACTGGATCGGCCTCGTCCTCTACGCCGACGGCGCCGCGCCCATCTCGGACGCCCTCGAACACGAGCATGCGGACGCCGTGCGCGAGCTCCTGGCTGTGTCGCCTCTGGCCCGCGTCGGCGCCGCATGCTCCGAGCGCGCCGTCGCCATCACGGCCTACGCCGCGGTCGATCCCGTCAGTCGCAACGGCTACCTCGAGGTCTGGATCGACGGCCAGGACACGCCCGAGTGGTCCGATGGGGTGAGCGAAGTGGTGAGCCTGCGCCGGCTGCTCCGGGACGCCCTGAGGACAGTCGATCAAGAGGCCCTCGACCTGCAGGGCGCCGACCCCGAGGGGCCGCTCGAGATCGACTTCTCCATCCCCAAGGAGATGCCGCCCCGCACACGCCGCGCGGCCAAGGGGAAGCGTGCCAAGGGCAGGATCGACTCCAAGCGCCTCACTCGTGCCCAAGCTCAGCTCAAGGTGCGTGAACTGCTCGCGCGCGCCGCCCTCGTGCGCTATTCGAACGACGAGGATGAGCACGCAGTCGTCGCGGTCGCTGACGAGCTGCGGCGAGGTGGCTACGAACCCCGTATCGACACCCGCTGCTCCAACTTCGAGCTGACCGGCGGCTACTGCGTCACCGCCGAAGTCGTGCGGCGGTTCTACTTCGGCAAGCTCCTGGTCGGCGAGTGGAGCTTTCCGCTCGACGGCGAAGGAAGCCTCGGCAGCACCGGGTTGATGCTCCAGCGCGACTGCGAGAACCCGCCGGTGGACGGCGATCTCATCGAGCGCATGGGCGTCGATTTCGACGAGTACGGCGACTTCCCGTGCAGCTGGGACGAAGCCTGGGAGCGCTTCGGCGACCACGACGAGGACGACGACGATGATTGAGCGACCGCCGCGGTTCACCTGCACACCTGCGTGCTGCGGAGTGCACTCGTGAGCGCTCGTCGACGTCGACGTCCCAAACGCCGTCGCTCGCGCAGCGCCGATCCGAGCGAGCTCGCGCTGGCCGAGTTCTACGCGCTCCGGCTGCTCGAGGCGCATGAAGAGCCGCGCCAGGAACTCGAGCGTGACTTCCTCCTGGGGCGCGCCAAAGGGCTCGAGTCGCTGGGGCAGCGAGTTTGCGAGCTGCGCCAAGAGTTCGCGCAGCAGCTTCGCCCGCAAGACGACGAGGGTGGGCTCACGGATCTGGACCGCGCGCACGAGGAAGCCCGGCTCAGGATACTGAACTCCTCGCTCGACCATCGCGGCAGCCGCGACGGCGTCTGGGACCGCGCGCTGGAGGAACAGCTCGAGGCCGTGGAGCTGCGCCTCGACGCGGGTCTGGATGGTCCGCTCTATCGCAACGCGGAGCTGCTCGGCCAGGCTCTCGGGCTAAGCGTCCGGCGCGAAATAAACTGGCCTTCCTGCGCCGATCCATCCCCGCTCGCTGCGTTGCTCGTCGCTCACATACCCCCGGTATGTTCGCTCCTCGCGCCTTGCGAGCGGGGCGCCTCGACGCAGGAAGGCGATCAGTTTATTTCCCTTCGGACGCTAACGCCCCTGGAGCAGCGCACGTTCATCTTCGTCGCCCTGGTCGAGAATCAGCCCTTTCTCAACGAGCTGGTCACTTGCGTCGTGCGTCACGCCAGCTTCGAAAACATGGTCGAGACGCTCTTCGGCGACGACGACGAGGCCACCAGCCTCTTCGACGAAAGCTCGGCCCTGGTCGAATCGGGCCTCGTGGTACCTCCCGGGATGACGGTCACGGACATGGTGCGTTTGGCGCCTACGCTCGCCGCACGCCTGCTGGTGGAGCACGAGACTGCGACGGACCTCATCGACTCGCTCCTGCACAAAGCGCCTGCACCTACGCTGGCGCTCGATGACTTCGAGCACATCGGGCGCGACGGCATGCTGCTCCGTGCGTTCGTCGATGGCGCCCTGACCTCCGACGCGCGCGGCCTCAACATCATGATTCACGGTGAACCCGGCACGGGCAAGACGCAGCTCGTGCGCAGTCTGGCCCGGGCTCTCGACGTCCACCTCTTCGAGGTGCCGGTCGAGGAGAAGAAGCGACCCCGGCCAGAACTCGACGGTATGGAACGCCTTGCCTCGCTCCGTCTCGCGCAGCGGCTGGTGGGCAAGGTCGGCCGCTGCGCCATGCTCTTCGACGAGGCGGAGGACCTGTTCCCCGTGGCCTCACCTCATGCGCGTTTTCGTCCGCGCCCGCCCAAGGGCTTCGTGAACAGCGCACTCGAGACCACCCCCACGCTGACCTTCTGGACGAGCAACGCGCACGGACAGATCGACCCCGCGCATCTGCGACGCTTCGACCTCGTGCTCGAGCTCGACGTGCCACCGCAGTCCACGCGCCGGCGTATCATCGAACAGAAGCTCCGCGACCACGGCCTCAGCGAAGCGAGCCTCGACGCCCTCAGTCGCGAGACGCTGCCGCCTGCCGAGATCGAGCGGCTCGCCCGCGTGCTGTCGCTGAGCGATGGACTCGAGCCCGAGGCCGCGCTGGAGGCCGCCCTGTCCATGGGCGCGAACGGAGCCGTGAAGCTGCGCACCTCGGAAGGCGCGCCGACCTATGACGCCAGCCTGTGCGCCACGAGCGACGACCTCGAGGCCGTGGCGCAAGGATTGGTGCACAGCGGTCAGGGCCGCCTCCTGCTCTACGGCGTGCCCGGCACCGGCAAGACCGCCTGGGTGCGTCACCTCGCGCAACGACTCGACAAGCCGCTGATCGAGGTGGGCGGCTCCTCTCTACTCTCCATGTGGGTCGGAGGCACAGAGCAGAACATGGCGAAGGCCTTCCGTCAGGCGGCGCGTCAGGGCGCAGTGCTCTTCATCGACGAGGCCGACACCTTCCTGCGGAGCCGGGGTGGCGCACAGCACAGCTACGAGGTCAGCAGCACCAACGAGCTCCTGATGCAGATGGAGCGATTCGACGGACTCTTCGTCTGCGCCACCAACATGCTCGACACCCTCGACCCCGCCAGCCTCCGGCGCTTCGACCTCAAGCTCGAGTTCCGACCACTGCTTGCCGCAGCTCGCGAGCGCCTCTTCCACAGCACCCTCGAACTTCTCGGTCTCGCGGCCGCCGACGCCACCACCCTGCGCAGCCTTCACGCCCTCGACGGACTCACCCCAGGCGACTACGCCAGCGTCGCCCGCCGCGGCCGGTTCCTCGGCGCTGCCCGCGACGCCGCCTGGCTCGTCGACGCGCTGGCAGAAGAACTCAGCCTGCGCGACCACCAAGCCGGCCGCCGCGCCGTGGGGTTCGGGCGGTGAGGATCGCGGCGTCTAGCGCACGCCAAGTCCGCACACTGCACGCCCGCGCCGTGCTGACCGTGACCGGGTTATTTGGGGTCGGCAAGGGCGGGCACAGATGCGTCACGCCGCAGCCCTCTCTCCCCCAAGAGGCGTGCTTCGACGTCTGCTTCCCTCCGCCGCGTCAGTACCAGATGCTGTCGATGGCACGCTGAAGCTGGCTCCACGACGGTCTGGCGTCGGGGAAGTAGCGTCGAGTCGCGCCTGCGTGCACCTCGCGCATTCGTGCCAGGGCCACATCTCGAACGGTCGGCGCCGCGGCTTCCGTCAGGTCGTGCAACATCAATGCGTGCTCCACCCGCCCAGCCTCGACCAGCCACCCGACGAAGCCTACGTTCGGAGCCAACCGTTCGAGCACGGCGCACGCCTCGTCGTGGCGACCCGCGCGACGCAGCAGGCGCGCGTAGCTACGCGCGATCGTGACCTGAGGGTGACCGTGGATCCTTGCTGTCCCGAACAGGAACGTCGCCTGCGTGATGGGCGCTGCACCAAAGAGCGCTTGCTCACCACGCACCCAGCGGAGCCCTTCCTCGACCGCATCGAAGGCCACCGCGCTGCGCAGCAGGCTGGCCACGTTGTAGCGTTGCTGGCCATCGCGGTCTCGGGATGCCTGGGTGGCTCGGATCAGTTCCGTGACCACCGCCTCGAGACCCTCTCGCCGAACCGCGAGCGCGTGGCAGAGCAGCAGCTCGCAGTAGGACTGAGCAGCCTCCGCGGCCAGCAGCGCCGAGCGCTCGTGTAGCTCGAGCTCGAGCACGCGCTTTCGCTGCGCGAGGGCCTCCTCGAAGCGCCCCATCATGCCGAGGGCGCGGGAGTAGATGCCGCCCGCGTAGAGCTGGTTCTGCGTCAGCACGAAGTCGCGTTCCACGCGATCAGCAAAGAAGGCGACGATGTCCTCCATCGACTCGAAGAGGTCCAGCCCGCTGTTGTAGTGCTCGATCTCCATTCGCTCGCTGGTCGCCGCGTCCACCGTGCCCCTCGCCTGCTGCAGCGCCTCTCCATGAACCCGCTCGGCCTCTCTCGCGCGCCCGAGGTGCCGCAGGCGCATGCCTCGACGCAGCTCGATGCCCAGCCTGTCCTCGGGGAAGGGGCAGTCCGCCAGCAGGGCGTCCAGCTCCTTCAGTGCCTCCGCATGGTCACCCATGTTCTCGATGTCCGAGAGGCGCGTGTGCAAGTCGAAGCGGGCCGGAGCCGCCGACAGGCGCGAGACTCCGAACGCGACCTCTCGCGCCTGGTCGAGTGTCGCGACCGGCCGAATCCGAGGGTCCTTCAGCTCGGACGGGAGCGCGCCCTCAGCGGGAACGAGGATGATGCCGTCTTGGTCACGGAGGTCCGCGAGCGCGGCGCGAACCTTGGTTTCGAGGTGCGCGACCGCGGCAACACCTGAGTGAGCCTGGCCGATCACTCCGGTAGCGAACGTCGGCAGCAGCAGAGCTTGCTCAGATCCCCAGTCCAGGAGCGAGAGATAGATCGCGAGTCCGGCGGAGCCACCCTCGATGTCGAGTAGATAGTCGAGATCGAACGCAAACCCGGGCATGCGTTCGCGGGACAGCACTGAAGCGGCGTGTTTGGCTGCGGCCGTGCTCGCCGCATCGCGTGCGTCGACCGACGCCGTGTGAGGCATCAGGGGCACCGCAATGGTCTGCCCCCAAGGGTCTCGCCGCACGACCAGCCCATGGACGCCAGGTCGTGGCCAACGCCTGTGCGCACGCTCCCGGAGCTGCTCCGCCACGCGCGTCTGCTGACCGGTGAGGACGCATCGCACTGAAGCAGCCAGACCCGCGTCCGCGAGCAAACCGGCGAGGTGGGTATTCATCCGGCTTCAACCTGCCGACGCGGAGATCTCAGCATGTAGCTTGCTTCCTCACTCAGCCGTCGCTCGTCGAAGCACGACGCGCCATTCTTCGCTTCTGCCGGGAATCGCCAGGGTCAGCTCGGGGGCGTCGGGTAGGACGAAGCGATAGGTCGCATTGGTTCCTTGGATGAGCTCGCCATCCAGCGGTCCATCGGCCCATTCGAGCCAGGGTGTCCCGCCGTCTTTCGCCAGGACGTAAGCAACCAGCACCTGCCCACGGAGGCCAAGCTCGACCACGCCGTCCAACCCTGGCAACTCGATCTCGTTGGCTCCGGAATCCTCATCGGCGGCGGCTACGCGCATCCGTCCACCGGTGTGTTGCGCCGCCCGCGCACGATAGACACTCAGGTCGATCACGGCTGCCCGCTGATCCCTGTCCGAGCTCTCGCCTGATGCTTCGCCGCTCGTCTGTGCCGAATGCGCCTGCGCGAAGGTCTGAATCAGCGCTTCGAGATGCTCCCGGGCCTCTGGAAAATGAGCCAAGAGTTCTGCAGTGTCTGTGAGCGCGTCGAGCGCCTCGCGCCCCAGTCCGTAGCCACGTGTGCGCCAAGGGAAGCGCGAGCGTTGGTCGGGCCTCATCCAGGCTGATGGCACCCAGCGCGTGTCGCCAAGGCTCAGTAGACGCCACACGCGCTCAGCCACGATCTCGTCGAAGGCGAGCCAAGCGCTCTCTTGCTCGGCGTCGAACTCGTGCCCGGGGCACAGGACCTCCGCGCCCATGCGCAACAGCTCCACGCGGTCTCTCTGTTCGAGCGCCTCGTTGATGCTCGATGCGAGCTCGAGCGCGTCCTCGGGGTCGAGCAACATCAGCGCTGGAGCCTCGCTCGCGGCATGCGCGCCAGCTTCATCCAACGCCGAGAGGTCCAGGCCAACCAGGTAGTTGCGACAGGCTTCCTGCGCTGCCTCAGCGCTTACGATCATCTGTCGTAGCTCGTCGACGTCGCCCAAGCCCACGAGGGTGCCCGCAGCTTCCAGCAAGATGGCCGCTTCTTCGTCCCGTGCATCGGTAGGCAGGTCGCCTGCCAGCGCCTCGAGTGCCTCGCGGATGAATGCGCGAGTCTGGTCGAGCAGGTCAGTGTCTGGATTCCACATCATCGTTCCCCGTCGAGCAGTCGGCCGCAGCGTGAGTGGGCTGCACGAAGCCGCCCATACCTCAGCGTCTGCTGCTTCAAGTTGTCGGTTGTGCGGTAGCAGGTCACCACGCGGGCGACGCTCAGCGTATCGTCGAGCGCCACGATGACCCGCACCTTCCGCGAGTCGGTGACCTCGAGTTGAGGGCCAAGATCGCCTCGATAGGCGACCGAGAGTTGTGGGGCCTGTTGGCGCGATGCCAGGGCGTGCTCAGCCACGGTGACGTAGGCTCGTAGCAGGGTCTTCATCTCACCGGTCACGACGCGCGTGGCTTCGCGATTCTGACAGGTCTGGCAGATTCTCTGCGTCGAAGCCTTCGCGAGCTGCCCTGCCGCGCAGCCATCCACCTTGCGTAACGTGGCCAGCGCCACCTGCCTCCGCTGGGCCAGGCGAGGCGTCAGTGACGGGGCGTCGATCAGCTTCTCCCAGTGCTCGGGGTCCACATCAGCTCGTCGCTGTGGGTCCGACTGCTCGGTCAGCCGCAGCACATGCTTGAGAAGGTGCGCGTGCGCGTTGGGCCCTGACGTGAAGCCTGCAACAGCGAGCTTGGTCTTGACGCTCATGTTCTCGCGCCTCTCGTGCTTTGCTGGTCTGCCAAGTAGTTGCGGACCTTGCGCATCGTTCGGCCTAGTTCATCGCTTGCTGGCCTGTCGATTCGAAAAGCCATCTCCAGGAGCGTGATCTCCCCATTCGCCTGCAGCTCGACCCAAACTCGTCGCGTCACGCGCATGCGCTTCTTCAGGGTGTCCACGTTGGCCCGTGTCGTGTCCAGGTGTGCGGCCAGCTCCTCGCTCGGCAACTCGCCGCCCTCGAGCATGAGGTCGAAGAGGCCGAGGCACCCAGGCTGACATGCTTCGATCATCTCTCGCACGCTGGCCAGCTGCCTCCGCGCGGCCAACTCGCGAGTGCCGACGGCTTCGGTGTAGGCGCTCCCGGCCAGCGCGGGATCGTAGCCCGGCATCTCAGTGGGGTAGCTGGCATCGTCCGAATCCACGCTCCCGCCCATCACGAGCTTCACCCCGCGATTCGTAGCGTCGTCGAGATGACGGAACGTCCCCACCTTGAGCCAGGCGAGCAGACGCCGCTTCGCGCGTCCCGGAGTGATGGGTGGAGGCGGGTGACGGAAGAGCTTGATCAGCAGGTCCTGTGCCACGTCCGCTGCATCGAGCCGGGCGCGGGCCCGCAAGTTGCTGTACGAGCCGTTGCTCAACCTCTCGACGTATGCGCTCAACTTGGGCGCCAGCTCCTCGAGCGCCGCGCGGTACGCTGCCTCTCCCTCCGCGGCCGCGTCCAAGAGTTGCGCCGCCTCCTCCTCAGTCAGGTACATCGCTGTCCACCTCGGACGCGAGCATGCCACTGCCTTTGGGCTGGTGGAAGGATCAACCGCTCCAAGTTGGCGTCGCGGACACTTCTGCACTGCGCAGCTGCGGCGCGCCGACTGGATCAGCACGTCTCCTGAAGCGTCCTCGCGTACACGCGCATGGCGAAGGCCTCGCGCTCGAGGATGGCCGCACAGGCGGTCGCGAAGGAGCCCTCGATGGTCTCCCGTTGGTGCCGCGCCGCCACTCCGCCCTCGAAGGGACTCACGCCCCCGGCCATCGCTGCCTGCTGAGCATCATCCAGGGCTGCGACGAGCCCCATGATCATGACGCGCTCGATGGGCTCGACGGGGGGCTGCGCGAGTCGCGCCGACGACGAGCCCGTGACCGGGGTGGGGAGGATCCCGGGGGCACCGCTGGAAACAACGAAGCGCCTCCCCGAGCGCCGCGCCCACGTCGAGACGCTACGCGCGAAGCTGCCGACTCCGATCGCGAACTACTCGGCGAACGCCTCGCGCTACGTCGAGGAGCTGACGCGCCTCGACGGCAAGGCGCGCGAGCTGGTGGAGCAGCGGTTCGGTGTCGAGACGCAGCGGCTCGCGGCCGCCGAGCGCCAGCTCAACGACGCCGAGCGCGCGCTCGCCGATCTCGCGAACACCGCGACCGAGGTGCGGCACGTCATCGGCGCGCTGCAGGACTTCAGCATGGTGCAGCAGGCGATGACGACGCCGAACCGAGGGCGCCTGCTCCGCGCGCTGCTCGACCGCGTTGTCGTCGAGGAGACCTCGGGCCGCGTAGACATCCACCTCGTCGACTCTGGTCTGATGTTGTCCAACAACCGTGCCCCTGATAGGGTTTGAGCGCATGCGGGCCGTTGCGCAGGTTGAGGTGGCCGAGCCCTGGGTGTCCGTCGAAGACGTGGCCCTGCACCTCGGCGTCCCCAAGGACTCCGTGTACCGGTGGGTCCACGCGAAGGGCCTGCCGGCCCATCGGATCGGCAAGCTCTGGAAGTTCAAGCTCTCGGAAGTGGACGACTGGGTGCGTGCGGAAGGAGCGAACGAGGCTCAGGCGCGAGCCAAGCCCTAGCGTCGCAACTCCACGAGGAAGAAGAAATGACCGCCGCCCACGCCCGCACATCGACGAAGACGACCCCCATGCTGTTCTCGCGCCAGAGGCAGATGTTGCAGCTGCTCGACGCGCTCGGCGGCTCTGCAGGCAAGCTCGACTTCCAGAAGCTGCTGTTCCTCTACTGCCAGGAGCCGTCGTCGGGCGCGCCCTACGACTTCGTGCCGTACAAGTTCGGAGCCTTTTCGTTCACGTCGTACGCGGACCGTCGCAAGCTCATCGAGCGCGGGCTGTTGGTGGACGACGAACACAGCTGGCAGCTGACGGAGGAGGGGCGCCGCATCATCGGTCGCACTGCCGACATGCAGCTCACGGCGTTCGCGAAGCGATACCGCACCCTCCGCGGTGACGATCTCGTCGCCGATACGTACCGTCGGTTCCCTTTCTTCGCCACGCGCAGCGAGATCGCCGAGCGCGTGCTCGAGGGAGACCGCGACGCTCTTGCGCGCGTCGCATCGGCGCGGGCCGGCGCGAGCGGGCCGGCGCTGCAGACGATCGGCTACGAGGGACACACGTTCGAGAGCTACCTGAACCTGCTCCTCAAGAGCGGCATCACGGTGTTGTGCGACGTTCGGCGTAACCCCATCAGCCGAAAGTACGGCTTCTCCAAGAACACCCTGGCCCGCGGATGCGAAGGCGTGGGGATCCGCTACGAACATCTGCCCGAGCTCGGTATCGCCTCCGACCAGCGGCAGAGCCTCGACACGCAAGCGGATTACGACGCGCTCTTCGCGGAGTACGAGCGCAGCTCGTTGCCGAAGCAGACCGATGCCCTGAAAAAGATTCGGGGCTGGATCGCTGGAGGCGAGCGCGTCGCACTCACGTGCTTCGAGCACCTTCCGCACCAGTGCCACCGCCACTGCGTGGCCGAGGCACTCGAGTCACGATTCGGGAAGGATTTCGCCGCTACGCATCTGTGAGGGGGCATGGACAAAGAGCGCATTCTCATCACGGTCAAGACGTACCCGACCCTCTCGCGGAAGTACGGCGAGACCGTATGCACAGCGGGCATTCGCGAGGACGGCTCGTGGGTTCGCGTCTACCCCGTACCCTTCAGGCGGCTCGACGAGAAGGAGCAGTACAGCAAGTTCGACTGGCTCGAGTGCCGGCTCGTCCGGAATTCTTCTGATCCGCGGCCCGAGACGTTCCGCCCCGTGGACGAGCACGAGCTTCATCCCGTCGGCAAGATCGACACGTCGGACAACTGGCGCGAGCGACGACGCCTGCTCCTCAACACGGCGCGCGTATACCATCGGCTCGATGAGCTGATCGCGAGCGCGAAGGCGAATCAGCTTTCTCTCGCCGTGTTCAAGCCCGCGCGCATCTTGGAGTTCGTCGTCGAAGAGGACGAGCGCGGGTGGGACCCGGACAAAGTCCGCCAGATGCGCGAGGCGTCGAAGCAGTACGACCTCTTCGCCGACAACACGTGGCGCGAGACGTTCAAGGTGATCCCGAAGCTGCCCTACAAGTTCTCGTACAAGTTCGAGGACGCCGCGGGGAAGAAGAGCGAGCAGCAGATCCTCGACTGGGAGATCGGTGCGCTCTACTGGAACTGCCTGCGCTCGGTGGATGACGATGAGCCGAAGGCGATCGCCAAGGTCCGGCAGAAGTACTTCGACGAGTTCCTGAAGAAGGACCTCCACTTCTTCCTGGGGACGACGCAGCGGTGGCACCAGGTGGCCCCGAACCCCTGGGTCATCATCGGCGTCTTCCCGATCCCGCCCCAACACCAGCTCGGCCTGTTCGGCTGAGCCGGGCGCCTGCCGGCCCGAGCGCTCCGGAGCGCTCTCTACAGGAGTGCTCCTGAACGCTGGTGGGGCGGCCTAATACAGGTGTACCCTGGCGACGGCTGGCAAAGTGTGCCAACCGCTAACCTTGGAGCTTGCCCTCGATGTCGGACGAGATCCTCACCCTTCCCGAGGTCGCACAGCTGCTCAAGGTCGCACAGAAGACCGTCTACACGATGGCGCAGAAGGGGGAGCTGCCGGCGTTCAAGGTCGGGGGCCAGTGGCGGTTCCGCCGCGCGGACTTGGACGCGTGGATCGACGCGAAGACCCGTCGCTCCGACGGCAACCACGAGGACCGGTAGGAAGGACGGGGGATGGCCGCAGCTCAGCCCAGAAACGAACGCATCGAACCTGCGAGCACGCTGCGTGAAGTCGCGCGCGCCGAGCGGTTCGACGTGCGTCTTCGTTTCGGCGCTGCGGCCGAGGCCTCCCGCTACCTCCGTGCGCTGGCGAGCTTACTCTTTGGTGCGAGCGCGAGGGTCACCGCGACGCTGACCACGGGCGCACCACGCGAAGACCTCACCGCCGAGGAGATCGCCGACCGGCTCTCTCGCGGCGCCATCGAGAAGTTGCGCTTCGCCCTCCGGCTCGGCGAGCGCCCACTGCACCTCGAGCTCGCGCTGCTCCCCTCGGAACCCGGTTCCGTCGCGATCCACGCGCCGTTCACGAGTGGGCCTGCCACCTCCCACTTGTGGCTTCAATGCGACGCCGACGTCGTCGCCCCGATCCCGGTGCTCGCGCTCCCGACGACCACCGAGGGGCTCGCCATCGAGGCCACGCACGCGCTCGTCGGGCTGGCTGTCCGCTCTGGGGGCTTTCAGGCGGCCGAGCTTTCTGGCGAGCGCACGCTCTCGTGGAACACGACGAAGCCCGGCGACGCCGCCCTGCCGGTGCGCAGCACGTTCCGCGACGCCGTGTGGAGCACCGCCTCGGAATCGGAGGGCGCCGTCATTGCGTGGGCCAGCGGGCTCTTGCCGCCATCGAAACCGCGCACGCCCGAAGCCGGCTGGTGGGAGCAGTACGACGTGCTCACGCGCCGCCCGCGCCAGTCCCTGGCCGAGCTGCACGCCCACCTCGCCGCGCAGTTCGACATCCCGTTCGCGTGGACCATCGTCGACATCGCGGCCGCGCCCGAGGGCGCATTCGTCGCGGCGCCCGAGGCGAGCGCCATTGCGCGGCTGGTGCCCGAAGCAGACAGCGTCGTCGTCGTGGTCGACCTCGAGCAGCCGGCGTCGCTCGTTGGCGAGATGCTCCTCCACCTCTGCGCCCACCTCGCGCTTGGCCACGTTCGTCCGGGGGACGCGTGGGGCCATTGGGAAACGCAGACGTCGCTCTCGCCGACACCGCATCGGCAGTGGGATCGCGATGCTCGCGCCTACGTCGACGCGGCCCTCGCTCGCCCCGCGCGCCGCGTCACCTCGCTCGAGGAGTGCAACCCGCGCGAGAAGGCCTGGCTCGTGTTGCTGGACCACATCGGACGCATGGTCGGCCAGACGCGCACGCTTCACCCCGCGACGGAGGGCTATCAGGCCGCCGCCTACCAGCGTCAGGCCGCGCAGCGGCTCGTGGCGCAGCTCGAGGAGTACGGCGGCGCGATGCTCTGCGACGGCGTCGGCCTCGGGAAGACCTACGTCGCGACGACCGTCGCTGTTCACTACGCGAACGCGTGGCGTGACCAACTCGCGTCAGCCGGGCGAACGGTGTCCGATGACCCGTTCAGGGTGACGGTCCTCTCGCCTAACTCGGTCGTCAGCACGTGGCAGCGCGAGGCGCTTCCGCCGCTCGCTGCGCATGGAGTTCCGCTCGCCACGATTCGCGTCCTCTCGCACTCGAAGCTCTCGCGCGTTCTCCCGAGCAGCGACATCCTCGCGAAGGGCCGCGCAGGGATGAGCGACATGGAGCATTTGCTCCTCTCGGACCTCGTCATCGTCGACGAGGCGCACAACTTCCGCTCGGTCGGGGCGCGGCGAACGACGGTGCTGCGCGACCTCCTGCGCCTCCAGCCGCGCAAGCACCTGCGCCGCAAGGTTCTGCTGCTCACCGCGACGCCCGTCAACAACAGCCTCGAGGACCTCCGCCAGCAGGCGGCGCTGATGTTCGGCAAGCCGCTCTGGTTCAACGACAACCTCACGCCCGACAAGTACCGCACGCGCGCCTTCAAGGACGTGGAAGAGCGGGTCGCGAAGGCCGCCAAGGGGAAGGGCTCCGACGTCGCCGCGCTGTTGATTCACGGGAGCGCCGACGCCCGCTTCGCCTACGCGCCCGACTTCCGCGACGACGTGCAGTTCGGCGTTCAGGTCCCGCGCGTTGGGGACTACCTCCAGGAGCAGGAGAAGCGCCTCGTCGCGCAGCAGGCGTCGGTGCGCGCCGCCATTCAGAGCGGTCAACCGGCTGCCGATGTTCCAGCCCGCATCGCGGGCGAGCTACTCGATCGCATCGTCGTCCAGCGTTCCCGCGCGCTCTGCAAGCAGATCGAACGTGAGCAGGGCTCGAACGCCCGTCTGCTCTTTCGACCCGACGCCGCCACGCCGGAGAAGCTCGTCTACGAGGACGTCTACGACGACACGCGTGACGTGCTCGCGCGCTTCCTCCCGCTCTTCGAGGCCCAAGACGAGGCCGCTGCGAAGGAAGTCGCGTCGCTCTCGCTCAAAGTCTACACGTGGGCGGACGTTCGCGACGGCATCCGCGACGCTGGCGAGGTTTCATCGGTCGTCGGCCTGCAGCGCGTGCTGGTGCTGAAGCGCCTCGAGTCCTCGCCCGTCGCGTTCCTCATCACCATGCTCCGGCTGCTCGCTCTGCATGCTCATCGGCTCAAGCAGCTCGAGGAGCTCTGCCGCGAGGTCCGCGACAAGAAGCGCGAGAAGGCTCTCGCCGCCGAGCTGGCGGACCTCGAAGACGCGGTGAAGCCCGTCGAGCGTGAGCGCATCGACGCGCTGCTTACCGGCGGCAAGGCAAGAACGCGTGGAAACGATCTGCTCGAGCGGTGGAGCGGTGCCCACAGCGCGCGTGCTGCCGCTGACAGCGACGACCCGCCGCCGCCTCAGTTCGAGCTGTTCGGACGAGACGAGGACAAGTCGTCTGAGCGAAAGGAGCAGCTCGATCGTCTGTGGAGCCTGCGCGAGCACCTCACGCGCGATCTGGCCACGCTGCTTCGCGTAGCGCCTGGCCTCGCCGACATCGTGTTCGGCCGCTTCGCCCAGAAGGACTGGCCGCAGCGCTTCATCAACGGCGGCCAGGAAGTGGACTGGCCGAGCTCGGCGGCGTGGGCGATGCGCATCGTGACGGACGGCAAGCTGCGCCGGCTGGTGGCAAGACTGCTGCGCGCGCGGGCCGATGGCCAGAAGGTGATCGTCTTCTCGCAGTTCACCGACACGCTGGCCTACGTCGACTCCGTGCTGCGCGCGTCGCAGGTGCTCGAACGCAACGAGTGGAAGACGGTGCTGCGCGAGGTCTCCGCCGACGCCGGGCGATCGGTGTCGAAGGAGGACGTGCTCGCACTCGTGGAACGCAGCGCCGTCGTCAGTGGCGAGACCGAGGATCGCGACGCCCTGATCCACGCGTTCGCGCCGTTCTACCGGCTCGGTCCATCACGGCCCCGCACGCCGGGAGCTTCGCCGGCTGAGCAGCACAAGCTCGACGAGCTATGGCGCAACGGATGGGCGCAGGCGCTGCAGAGGCCGATCGACGTGGTCTTCGCCACGGACGTGCTCGCCGAGGGCGTCAACCTGCAGGACGCGGCGCTGCTGATCAACTTCGACGTCCACTGGAACCCGGTGCGCATGATCCAGCGCGCGGGCCGCATCGATCGCCGCCTGAATCCTGCGATCGAGGAGGCCACCAGCTTCCCGGATCTCGAAGCCCTCGCCCGTGACCTCGGTGTCGAGCCCCCGCGTTACTGGTGGCACGCCCACCCGGGCACCGCGCCCGTCACGGTCAACCTGCTCCTTCCCGACGAGCTCGAGGCCGAGCTGCAGCTCCGCGAGCGCATCGCCAACAAGACGCTCGCCATCGACTTCACGCTGGGCCTCGAACAGGGCACGGGCGCCGAGGCGGACTGGATGGCCGAGTACCGCTACCAGGGCATCTCGGCGCTCAACGCGTGGCAGGGCGACCGCGCCATCGAGCAGATCGCGGGATACCAGCAACGCCTCCGCCGGCTGATGGACGAGCGCGGCATCGAGCCCGACTGGCTCGCCACGTGGAACGGGTGGCTTCGCGAGGTCGGCGGGCGCATGGACGATCGCATCCTGGCGTGGGCGCAGCTCAGCAGGAAGGGTGGAGAGGCCGCCGAGTACACCCGGCAACTCCAGCCACGCGTCGTCGATGGCACTCCGCATTGGCTTTGGACGACGGCGAAGCCGGTGGACTCGCTGCTCAACTTCTGGCTCGCCCTCGACGGCAAGATGTTCCCGGCGGCGACGCGCACCGACATCGCGTTCTCCGAGGACGCGTCGCGCCCCATCGCTGCCGAGGACCTGCTCGCCGCATCGCGACGTCTGGTCGACGAAGACATGGCGCTCGAAGAACTGGGCGACATGCGCCGTCCCCTTCTGCAAGGCGCCTCGGCCATCGCGGCGGGCTTCCTTGGCGCGGAGCCCGATCGGCGGGCTATCGCGATCAGTGGATTTCGACTCCTTCAGCTTCGTCAGCTCGACGAGGCTCCGCCTGTGATATCGAGTGAGGCTGCATGCTGAGCAAAGAAGACTTCGTCCGCCGCATTCTGGACGGCACCGCCTCCACGCCCAAGAAGGCGTCGAAGGCTGCGTCGCCTGCAACGTTCAGCGCGGATGATGTGTTTGGCAACGATACTGGGGGTGGCAGCGGCTCGACCCCGCCGCCTGCCGACACGCGCTTCGCGCAGCTGCTCCTCGAAGAGGTCTTCGCACATGGAGAGGCCCAGCCGCGCGACGAGATCGTCCTCGGCGACCAGAAGACCAGCCGCTTCCTTCCGAACGCCGGCATCTACTGGCCGAAGACCAACGAGCACCCGTTCCACATCGTGCTCTTCGAGCTCGAGAAGAAGGGGCGCGAGCTGCTGGCCGACTCCTTCTTCCGCCAGACCGACCAGCTCGAAGACGCGCTCCATCGCATCGTTCAGGACGTTCTCGAAGGATTCGAAAAGAAGCGCACTGCCTCCGCTCGCCAGGGCGCGCAGACCGAGACCCTCTGCGTCGTCTCCATCGTCGACGACCGCGCATCCACATCTGGCCGCCAGCTAGTCTGTTTCGGCACCAAGAGCACCACGACGACGGCGCTAGAGGTGTTCACTCTCCGTGAAGAGGTACGCGACTGGGATCGGCCCTTGGCTGAGGAGCACCTCGACCAGCTCTTCAGCCGTCACTTCGCGAAGCTCGCGAGCGGGGCCAAGTGGCAGGACGCCTTCATCACGGGCGCCGAGCGCAAGAAGATCAAAGATCTGCTGGCGGTCTGCACCCAGCAGAGTCTGCTCGGCATCGCGGAAGAGGAGCTGCGCAAGAAGCTCCGCGACGTGCTCGACGAGATCGCGGGCTCGTTCGGCATCCGCCGCAAGAGAGCGAACCAGAACCGGCGCCTCGACATGATCGAGCTGCCCGTGAACCATGGCATCGGCGCCGATCCCGTCGAGTCGCAGAAGCCAGGCTTCAAGAACCCGCTCCAGGGCGTTCGCATCTACGACCGCAACGAGCGGCTCCTCGGCTTCATCGTGTACGTCGCCTCGACCAAGGCGAAGGTCGAGCCGCTGCGCGAGGCGCTCGCCAGGAACAACCACTTTCACAACGTCCTCGTCATCTACCCCGACAGCGCCGAGCCGGAGCTGGAGCTCTGGCAGGGCAGTACGCCGCTGCGTGGCCGGCTGACGCGTGGCCCCAAGCGGACCCAGTTCGATGGCGAAGGCGGCGTCGTGCAGCTCCTGTCGCGCTTCTTCGTCGTCAGCAAGAGCGCTATCGAGAAGCCCAAGCAGCTCGCCACAGAGCTGGCGTGGCGCGCGCAGCACCTGAAGGCGCTGGCCGTTGAGGAACTCGAGAAGGAGATCGAGAGCGGCAACGACAAGGGGCCGCTCAAGAAGTTGTTCGACACCTTCAACGCCGCGCTCGCCACGCTGTCGGTCGCGAAGTTCGCCGACGCCTACGCGCAGACCATCACCTACGGCATGCTGGCCGCACGCTGGATGTCGAGCGGCGAGAGCCCGCTGTTCACGCGCAAGAACCTGAAGGACCTGCTCCCCGAGACGAGCGCGTTCCTCAAGGACCTCTTCGACAAGCTGGTCAACTCAAACTTCGACAAGAACCTCTCGTGGCTACTCGACGACATCACCAGCCTGCTCGCACGCACCAGCGTGGCGCAGGTCTTTCAGGACGAGAAGCGCGATCCGTCGATCCACTTCTACCAGGACTTCCTCGACGCCTACGACCCGCAGATTCGCAAGGAGCAGGGCGTCTACTACACGCCCGACGAGGTGGTCGGCTACATCGTGCGGACGGCGCACGCGTCGTTGCAGAACGACTTTGGGTTGGCTCGCGGCCTCGCCGACACGACGACGTGGGCCGACTTCGCCAAGGCAAGGAAGCTCGTCGTGCCCGCGGGCGTCGACCCGAAGAGTCCGTTCGTCCAGGTGCTCGACCCGGCGCTCGGCACGGGCACCTTCCTCTTGCGCGTCATCGAGGTCATCCACGAAACGATGCAGGCCGAGTTCAAGAAGCAGGGGCTCGATGACGAGGCCGCGAGAAAGGCGTGGGTCAGCTACGTGCGCAAGGACCTGCTGCCGCGCATCAACGGCTTCGAGCTGATGATGGCGCCCTACATCGTGAGCCACCTGCGCCTCGGCCTCGCGCTGCAGGAGACCGGCTTCACCTTCACGAAGAACGATCGGCTGCGCGTCTTTCTCACCAACACGCTCGAG
>Ga0210033_1000956_pt1 | contig 27446 bp, 23 predicted proteins | sample CryGeymeta201501_FD_185465 | JGI IMG/M metagenome (GOLD analysis project Ga0210033, IMG submission 185465) | Groundwater microbial communities from Crystal Geyser aquifers in Utah, USA - Crystal Geyser metaG 2015-01 (SPAdes) (version 2) | ecosystem: Environmental > Aquatic > Deep subsurface >... | reverse complement strand
AGCGTCCCAGGACTCTCCGCCCTGCCGGCCGCGAGCGCATCCGTGCTGTGCTGCACGAAGGCGCCAGTGGTCTCGGGCACACGCACGAGCGACTGGTTGTTTCCGCCCTCCGCGCCGTAGGTCATGGTGTCGATGGTCGTGCCGGTGGAGTCCGCGAGGGTGACGGAGTCTCCGCCGTTGTTGAGCCCGAGGCTGCCCGCCGTGGCGGTCTGCACCATGGCGCCGCCGAAGAGGCCCGTGGGCGTGCCGCCACCGAAGACGACGATGACCTCGCCTGTCGCGAGCACGGTGCCCGGCGGGAAGGTGTGACGCACGCTGACCGAGTCGCTGAGGGTGTAGCCCGAGATGTCGAGGCCCACGTTGGTGACGTTGCGCAGCTCGATGAACTCGTCCTGGGTCGCGCTCGCGGTGCCGTCCCCGTTGATGTCGGCGCCGGTCGCGGGATCCGCGAGGACCTCGTTGATCATCACGTCGCCCGAGGTGGCCGCGGGTCGCGCGATGCTCGAGGCGTAGAGGTCGAAGGTGCCGAGGCGGTTGTCCGCCCACATCACCAGTTCGCCGTGGATCGTCGGTCCGATCTGCGCGGCCGTGTTGCGCGCGGCGAAGAACTCCGTGCCGGTCATGCCACGAAGGGCGATGTCCCAGTTGCCGTCGCGGTGGTCACTCCAGGCGAAGACGCCACCGTTCACGTCACCGAGGATCTGCGAGCCCGCGGCCGAGACGATGGCCGTCGCGGTCGTGGGCGTCGAGTAGTTGGCGCCATAGACGTCCCAATCGCTGAGCAAGTCGATGGGCGCGGTGGCGAAGCGAGCGTCGGTCCAGCCGAAGATCGTCGAGTCCATGCGCGGCTGTGTCTGATCCCCGGAAGCCGAGGCCGTGACCGCCGTGTCCGTGCCCGTCGACAGATCGTGGAGGTGGATCGTGAAGGTGCCGGACGCGCCGGTGGTGTAGGTCAGGTAGGGGATGTGGAGATCGGGGGAGGTCTCCTCCGCCGCGCTGATCAGGTAGGGCGTCTCCGCCGCCGTGGCCACCTCGTAGAGGTAGACGTTCGAGTTGCCGGCGCGCGTGTCGGCGTAGGTGACCCAGCCCTGATTGACGCGCACGTCGGTCGTGGTCGAGGTCGTCAGGGCCGTCTCCGAGTCCGTGTCGAGGTCGTAGAGGTAGGCGCGCGCCGCGGCGCCCGTGCCGCGCAGGTAGACCACGAGATCACCGTGGACCTCGGGGCTGTCCTCGTCCGCCGGGGTGGTCGTCAGGCGCCTCAGATCACCGGTGCGGAGATCGATGAAGAAGACATCCCAGTTGCCGTCGGGGTTGGCCAGGAAGACCAGATGCTCGCCGTAGAGCCAGGGCTGCACGAGGTCTTGGGGCTGCGTGTAGAACGGGCCGGAGGTGCAGTTCTCGTCGACCGCGGTGTCGCAGTCGTTGTCCAGGCCATCGCACAGTAGCTCGTCGACGCTGCCGTCTTCGACCGCGCGATAGTTGGGGCCGTACTCGGCGGCGCCACAGGCGAGCCAGCCCGCGGCTCCACCGCAGCGCTTGCTCGCGCCGGTGCAGACGCCGTCCGTGAGACCACAGGCGGGCGCCGTGAGGTTGTCGTCGGTCGTGCCGTTGCAGTCGTCGTCGAGCCCGTTGCAGGCCTCCGTGCCGGGACCGATCGCGCCCGTGCAGGCGCCCCAGGCGCCCGCGGCGCAGGTCTGGGTGCCGCGCACGCAGGTGCCGATGGCCGAGCCGCAGGGTTGCGTGTGACCGTCGATGCAGGCGCAGCCCTCGTCGATGGTTCCGTCGCAGTCGTTGTCGAGGCCATCGCACGTGGTCTCGGTCGCCTGATAGCTCGGGCCGTAGTCAGGCGCGGTGCAAGCCTTGAAGCCGAGGGCACCGTCGCAGGGCTGGGTGGAGCCGGCGCAGACGCCGACGCTCGAGGCGCAGGCGGGAGCCACGAGTCCATCGTCCACGGCGCCGTCGCAGTCGTCGTCGAGGCCGTTGCAGCTCTCGACGCCGGCGGGCGTCTCGCCCACGCAGGCGCCCCACGCGCCGCCGCTGCAGGTCTGGAGACCGGCCATGCAGATGCCGGCGTCCGTGCCGCAGGGCTGGGTGTCGCCCTCGACGCAGACGCAGGTCTCGTCGACGATGCCATCGCAGTCGTTGTCCAGGCCGTCGCAGCTGGTCTCGACGGCTTCGTAGTCGGCGCCGTAGCTGGCCGTGCCCGCGCACGCGCCCCAGCCCATGTCACCGGCGCAGGTGCGCTTGGCGCCCACGCAGACGCCCAGCTGCAGGGGGCAGTCGGGGGCCGTCAGACCGGCAGGCTCGTCGACCGTGCCGTCGCAGTTGTCGTCGACGCCGTTGCAGCTCTCACCCATGGGGGTGACGCCGCCCGTGCAGGCGCCGAAGGTGCCGTCCGCGCCGCAGGTCTGTGTGCCGGGCATGCAAGCGCCGACGTCGAGGCCGCAGGCCTGCGTGTCGCCGGCCGCGCACGGGCAATCCGCCTCGTCGGTCGAGCCATCACAGTCGTTGTCCAATGTGTCGCAGGTGGTCTCGGTCTCCTGGTAGTCGGCGCCGTACTCGGACGCGCCACAGGCCAGCCAGCCGTCCACTCCAGCGCAGCTCGCCGTGGCCCCGGCGCACACGCCCTGGGTCAGGTCGCATGCGGGCGCCACCAGGGCGTCGTCGACGGAGTCGTTGCAGTCGTCGTCGACGCCGTTGCAGATCTCGGTCGCGCCGGGATGCACGGTGTTGTCGCCGTCGTCGCAGTCCGCGCCCAGGGCGCAGCCAGCGCCATATCCGTCGCCGTCTTCATCCACGCAGCCGGCGTCCGGCCCCGCGTCGTGACCCGAGTCGGGGCTCGAGGTGTCGGGACCCGCGTCCACGGGCGGAGGGTTCGTGTTGCCGTTGGCGCAGGCGCCGAGCAGCGTCGCGAGCGCGAGGATGAAGAGATGATTTCGACAAGACATGTGGTGTTCTCCCAAGTCGTAACGAGCGCAACGGACGAAACCCGTGGCGACCCCGCTCCCTGATACGCACGCTCTTGCGATCCCTTCCCCCCCGGCGCAAGCGCCCGGCCTTGCCCCGTGGCGGGTCGCTCTACGGCTCGCCCTACGCTGCCTGCGGCCGACCCCCCGTAAAACACGTTCCACCGCGCCCGCTTCGACGCTCGGGGGAGCAGCGTCTATAAGTGCTGCCGATCATGACAGCCTACCTGCCATTGCTGCTCGCGACCTTCGCCATCGACGGGCTCATCATGGGCTTCTTCGTCTGGGCCTTTCACTCCAAGGCTTTGGGCAAGTACCGCATCATGGACGAGCGCCCGATGAAGGTGGCGAAGAAGACCCAGATCCTGGTGATGGGTTTCAACCTCGTCTTCAGCGTCGGGGTCACCTTCGGGACGCTCTACCTGCTCGCGGATCGGCTGATGACGACCGTGGAGACGCCGGTGTGGCTTATCGCATTGCAGGCCGTGGGCGTGCTGGTCGTGTACGACTTCATCTACTACGGCGCGCATCGGCTGATGCACAACAAGAAGCTGATGCGCTACGTGCACGGCGTGCATCATCGAGCGCGTTATCCGTCGGCGCTCGAGAGCCTCTACCTCAGCCCGGTCGAGACCTTCGTCGGTCTGGCGCTGCTCGTGATCGCCACCTTGGTCATCGGCCCCGTGCACATCTATGCGCTGGCGGCGGCCTTCTTCGTCTACTCCACCATGAACATCATGGTGCACTCGGGCCTGCTCTTCCCGAACCCGCTGTTGAAGCCCTTCAACGCGCTGGCGAAGAAGCACTTCCATCATCATTGGGATCACTTCGACAAGAACTTCTCGTCGCTGACCCCCCTGCCCGACCTGCTCTTCCGGAGCGCGTTCTGACTCGTCGGCCCAGCCGGGGCCGCTGAGCCGCTTTCCTCCTGCGCCCCTCGGTGGCGGGACCCGTGTACCGCTCGGTCGGGGCGTGCGGGGGCGCTCGCTCATCGACCCCGTCTGAACCCACGAGTCGACATGGGGATTTGGGGACGGACCTCGTCATGCCGTCGTTGCGACGCATGACGGCATGACGAGGTCCGTCCCCGTTTTGCCCACGCAGCTTCAGGTCAGGAACATGGCGACGAGGGCGCTGGCGCCGGCGGCGGCCCACGGGATCGTCAGGTTGTCGTCGACCTTGACGCTGTAGAGTTCGACCAGGGCGCCAGCGCCGACACCCGCGCCGGCCATGGCCGCGACCAGACCGAGGCTCATGGTGGGCCAGGCGAGGTGGAGAGCGCCGGCTGCGGCGAGTCCGCCGGCGACGATAAAGGCGAGCGTGCCCTCGAGGGAGCGCCCGTGCACCAAGGCGTGCGTGCCGAAGCGCCGGCCGACCAGGGCGGCCATGGGATCGCCGAGCCCGAGCACGATCACGCCCACGGCGGCGGCCTCCATCTGGCCGGCGATGGCCAGGCCCAGCAGGGCCAGCGTGTACCAGGAGGCCGAGTTCACGCGGTGCGCCTCGTGCGGATGCGCCACGGGGCCGAAGAGCTTCATCAACAGGCCGTTGGCGCGGTCGCTGAAGCGGCGGCTGACCTCCATGCCCACGGCGGAGATGAAGAAGGGCACGACCACATAGAAGCGCCACTGCCAGGCGAGCACGAGCACGCTGAAGGCGAAGCAGGCCATGAAGACGTGCAGCACGTTCCGGGCGTAGTTGGTTGGCCGCAGGCTCGGCACGTGAATGGCCTCGCGCTTGAGCGTCAGGGCCAGAGCTTCGTAGGCGGGCTCGAGCCGAGTCCTCAGCGTCCCAATCGCCTGTGCCTGCGGGCCCTCGTGCGCCACGCGCTCCGCGAGCTGGTCCGCGATGACGTGCAGGTGCTCGCGCACGGCGGGGCGGTGATCGCGTCGCGCCTCGAGGTGTGCGCGCAGCTTCGCCTCGAGACCGTCCAGGCGGTCCCGCATGGCGGTCATGTGCCGCTCCCGGAGTCGCGCCGGGTCCATGTCGCGCACGACGCGGTGGAGCTCCAGGGCCAAGCTGCGGGTCTCGTTCGCCAGCGCGGGCATCGGGAGATTCTGCCCGACGCGCGCGGCCCGGTCGACCCGATAGCCGCCCGATCACGGTTTCGTGACGAATCCATGACCCGAGCCCGCGGATAGCGGGATTTCGGTGCCAAATCGTACGTGCCGCGGCTGATTGATCCGATCATGCTCAGCCCATGGCGATGCCCACACTCGGAGGCGCGCAGGTCTGGGCCGACAGGCGCTGACGGGCGGGCTGGCGGATTCAAGAGAACGTCCTCACGGGCCATCACCGTCTGCGGGACGCCCGAAACATGCGTCACGCCTCGGGCAGCCTGGCGCTGTGAGAGTCCCGGCTGGACCAAGAGCTCCCCGACGTCTCAGCGAGCTCGCACTCGTCACGAATCGCGAGTGCCCCGAAATCGCTATCGTGGGTCAGGACCACGCGTCCAAGCTCTCGAGCCCTGCGCAAGAGCTCATGGTCGGCGTGGCCGCCGAGTCCCTGCTCCAACACGGAGACGACGTCCTTGCCGATCGCAGCGAGGGCCTGCACCACCTGCGGGTGAATGTTCTCGTCCGTGAGAAGAGGAAAATCGAGGGGATTCACGCAGAGATCTTCACGTCCCAGACGATCTCGTTCTTCAGTGCCTTCGCGGCGTAGCTGAAGGCAGCGGTCAGCGCTTCGTCGGTCGACTGCGGGTAGGCTTCCAGAGTCTCCTCCCGGCCGGCACCGCTCGCGAGCAGCTCCAGGAGGAGCTCCACGCTGAGACGCTTGCCACGCACGCACGGTTTCCCGCCGAGGACATCCGGGAGGCGAGCCGCACGCTACGCAGCGGGCGAGCCGCGCGCTTCCTCGCTGGGGACGAATAGAGGCGAAGGGGGGACCGACGGGCGCTACAGGATCTCGACGCTCAGATCGTAGCTGCCGCGGCTGGCGAGTTCGCCGTCGACGACGATGTAGATGCTGCCCGCCGTGGCGGTGAAGGTCAGCGACTCGGGGACGCCGACGCCGTTGAGCACGGTTCCGTCGATGCAGCCCGAAGAGAAGTCGCAGACGGTGAAGAGGTAGAGCATGGGGTCGAAGTCGGCGGCCGGCGTGACGGTGACCCGATAGGTCGTGCTCGTGCTGGGCGCGACGACGTAGACGCGATCGCGACCCGACGCGGCGCCGCCGGAGGGGCAGCCCATGCCGATGGGCGGGCTGTAGTTGTCGACGGCGTCGAAGGTGCTCTCGCCGACCAGCGTCGCGCCGGCGGTGACGTCGAAGGCCACGCCGCAGGTGTCGCCTCCGTGGGTCACGCCGCCGGCGTCCGTGCTGGCGTCCGTGGCGGCGTCCGTGGCGGCGTCCGTGGCGGCGTCCATGGCGGCGTCGGTGCCCGTGTCCGTGGCGGCGTCGGTGCCCGCGTCGATCCCGCCATCGGGCACCAGCGCGAGGCAGCCGCCCACGCAGAGGCGGTGCTGGCCGCCGAAGTCCCAGATCTCCCCTTCACCGCAGCTGCCGCATCCGCAGGCCGCGAGGCAGCCGAGCTCGCAGCGCGCGGGGGCGCCGATGCCTACCAGGGAGCAGTCCACCGCGCCATCGACGTGGGCGTCGGGACCGCCATCCGCGGCGTTCTTCGAACCTCCACAAGCAATGGACAGCACGGCGATGAACACGAGGGCGTAGCGCATGGGATGTGCATAGCAGCCCGGCGAACATCCGGACATGCGGATGATCGAACCACGGTGCGTGCGCTTCAGAAATGCGTGACCGCGCCCTGGAGGAAACGCAGCTCCTCGGGCGTCGACGTGCGCCCGAGGAGCTCGTTGCGATGCGGATAGCGCCCGAAGCGACGCCGGATCTCGCGGTGTCGGAGGCCCGAGAGCATGTCGACGCCGAGCACGACGCGCTCGACGTTCGAGGCCTGGCTGAAGGCGCTGAGGTAGCGGCCGAGGCAGCGATCGCGGTGGCGAGATCCTCGTGATGCATCAGCGGCAGGTAGAAGAAGCCACGCGCGAGCGGATGGACCTCCTGGTCCTGACCGAGCTCGATCGCCTCTTCGACCAGCGGCTTCACGTGATCGTCGTAGGCAAAGGATTCGGGTGTGTCGCGGAAGGCGTTGCGCGGCATCTGATCGAGCAAGAGCACGAGCGCGAGGCGCTCCCTGGGCGCTCTCGCACCAGTCGTCGAGTTCGCCGCGTCCGCCGCGATGGATGAGGTCGCCTAACTCGCGTCGAATCGTGCCGTCCACGTCGAGCACACGCTCCGCCCAATGACCGCCCCAATGGGGCAGTCGCGGCGGCAATACGAGCGCGTCACGCAGACCGAAGCGCGAGCCAGGGATGCGTCCGAACCAGAGGCGCAAGATGCGGGAGATCGCAAGATGCGGGAGATGTCGTCCGAGTTCGCCATCCGCGAAGGATGCGACAACAGAAGAAGAAAAGGCAGACACCCAGGGGTGACGGGGGCTGCCACGCGGGCGCCCGTGGCGATAGGCTGCGGCCATGAAGCAGGCACTGACCTTCCTCCTCCTCACCGCTGCGCTCGGCGCATGCGGAGACGACTCCAGCGCGACGGATGCGGGACCGACCGACGCGGGCCCGAGTGATGGCTCCACGCCAGCAGACGCAGGCGACGCCGCGACGACGCCGCCGCCCGTGGTGATGACCACCCTCGGCCCGGTGCGTGGCGTGGCGCAGGCCGGATACCTGGAGTTCCTGGGCATCCCCTACGCGGAGCCTCCGGTCGGCGATCTGCGCTTCGCGCCGCCGGTCGCGCACGCGCCTTATGACGGAACCGTCGACGCCACGGAGAAGGGGCCCGCCTGCGTGCAGCGCGCCTTCGGCTTCAGCCTGGGCGAAGAGGATTGCCTGTTCGTGAACGTGAACACGCCCGCGCCCGCGCCTTCCGCGGCGCCGGTGATGGTGTGGATCCATGGCGGCGCCTTCATCTTCGGCGAGGGCGTGCAGACCGACGGCGGCACACGCGGCGACCTGCTCGCGGCGGAGACGGGCGTGGTCGTCGTGAGCATGAACTATCGCCTCGGACCCTTCGGCTTCCTGGCGCATCCGGAGCTCAGCACCGAGGGCGCGGGACACTCGGGCGACCAGGGCTTCTTGGATCAGCAGCTGGCGCTGCGCTGGGTGCACGACAACATCGCGGCCTTCGGCGGCGACCCGAACAACGTGACGCTCTTCGGTGAGTCGGCCGGTGGCATGAGCGTGTGCATGCACCTGGTGTCGCCCGGCAGCGACGGGCTCTTCTCGCGCGCCATCGTGGAGAGCGGGCTGTGCGACAGCGTGATCCCGAGCCAGGGCGAAGCCGAAGCGACGGGCGCAGACCTCGCGACCACCCTCGGCTGCGACGGTGCGGACGCCCTCGCCTGCATGCGCGCCAAGACGGCCACCGAGGTGCAGGACGCGGCGAGCCCGGCGGGCGGCGGCATCGACTTCAACCGGCGCTGGTGGCCCAACCTCGACGGCAGCGCCGTGCCCGATCAGTTCCGCGCGCGCGTCGACGCCGGTCAGGTGTCCCACGTGCCGGTGATCGTGGGTTGGAACGCCAATGAAGGGACGCTCTTCGTGGCCCTGGCCGAGCAGGGCGGCACCGTGGCGGACGAGGCCGCCTACCACGACGGCATCGCGAACCTCGCGACCCAATTCGGCATCGCCGCGGCCGAAATCGAAGCGCAGTACCCGCTCGCCGACTACGCCGATCCAGGCGCCGCTCTGGCCGCGGCCCTCGGTGACTCGACCCTCGCCTGTCCCTCACGCCGCGCGGCGCGCCTCTTGGCGACGCAGACCGACGTGCGCGTCTACCACTTCGAGTACACGCACGCGGGCTTCCAGCTCGGCTTCACGCGCGACATGGGCGCCTTCCACTCGGCCGAGATCCAGTACGTCTTCGGCCATCCGTCGGCCATTGGGCAACGCCAATTGCGAGGCGACGACCTGACGCTGCACGAGCTGATGCGCGGCTACTGGACGAGCTTCGCCGCCGACAGCGACCCGAACTACGCGGGCGCGCCGAGCTGGCCGATGTGGGACGTGACCAACGACCGCCACATGGTGCTCGACGTGGGCGCCCACGAGTCCACGGGCGCCGACGCCGACGCCTGCACGTTCTGGGATCGGTAGCGCGCGGGCCGTGGCCGGCTGCTCCGGCCGCGACAGTGACCGCGTCCCCGGACCGCGTGTGGTGCGACGCGCGGACGTCGCCAGTGCGGACAGCGCGCGGACCGGGCAAGCCTCGGCCGCTACGGGGAGAAGGGTGAGTCCATCACTCCACGCCCCCGGTCCTAGCGAAGACTCTGTGGGTTCAGACGGGATCGAACCGCGAGCGCGCCCGGACGCCCCGACCGAGTGGTACGCCGGTACCGCGACCGAGGGGCGGAGGACGAAAGCCGCGGATCGCCCGTGGCTGGGCCCACGGATCAGCCGCAGGTTCCGACGCCGCCCGTCGCCGGCCCCAAATACGTCTCGCAGGTGCCCACGGTGGCGCCGCCCGCGATGTTGCAGCGCACGTGGATGCGCTCCGGGTTGGCCGTGGTGTCACCCGTGTCGACCGTGATCGGCCCGGGAGTGCAGGGCGCGGGGGTCGTGTAGGTGGCGCGGCAGGTCGCCTCCGCCGGGCAGAAGGTCGTGCCCACGATGCCGTGATTCACGCCCATGGCGCGCATGTTCCCGCAGCAGTCGAGCTGGTGCATCTCGGCGGCGCAGTTCACGTCCGCCCCACCGGCGCCCAGGGTGCAGCCGCGATCGAGCGAGGCCGGGAAGCCCACGCACTCGGTGCCGGCACACGCGGCCACGCTTGCGTCAGCGGCCGCGTCCGACGTGGCGCCATCGGCGATCGCGCCGTCCGACGTCGAGCCGTCCGACGTGGCACCGTCCGACGTCGAGCCGTCCGCGATTGCGCCGTCCGTCATGGCGGCATCCGACGTTGTGGCGTCGCCGCCCGCGTCGGTCGTCCCCGTGTCGCCGGAGGACGCGTCGACCGTGCCGGTATCGGGACCCGAGTCCGTCGTGCTGCTGGACCCACCACCGCACGCCGCCAAGGCAGCGCACAAACCAAGAAGAGAAGTGATTCGCATCGGACGAAAATAGCAGGCTGGGGCCGATAGTCCAAGAAGCGGGCGAGTGGCGGGGGTCGATGTTCCAGACGTCGGCGGGGTCGCGCAAGCGCTGACCCCCCACGGCGAGAAGTGCACTTCGCCTACGTCGACGGTCGATCGTGGGGTGCAGGACTTGTCCTGCACCGGACACCTCGCCTGCGTCGACGTGGGCATCGTGTGCGGGGTCGCGCAAGCGCTGACCCCCCACGGCCAGAAGTGCACTTCGCCTGCGTCGACCTTCGATCGTGGGGTGCAGGACTTGTCCTGCACCGGACACCTCGCCTGCGTCGACGTGGGCATCGTGTGCGGGGTCGCGCAAGCGCTGACCCCCCACGGCCAGAAGTGCACTTCGCCTGCGTCGACCTTCGATCGTGGGGTGCAGGACTTGTCCTGCACCGGACACCTCGCCTGCGTCAACGTGTGCATCGTGTCCGGGGTCGCGCAAGCGCTGACCCCCCACGGCCAGAAGTGCACTTCGCCTACGTCGACGGTCGATCGTGGGGTGCAGGACTTGTCCTGCACCGGGCACCTCTCCTGCGTCGACGTGTGCATCGTGTTCGGGGTCGCGCAAGCGCTGACCCCCCACGGCGAGAAGTGCACTTCGCCTGCGTCGACGGTCGATCGTGGGGTGCAGGACTTGTCCTGCACCGGACACTTCGCCTGCGCCGACGTGTGCATCGTGTCCGGGGTCGCGCAAGCGCTGACCCCCCACGGCGAGAAGTGCACTTCGCCTACGTCGACCTTCGATCGTGGGGTGCAGGACTTGTCCTGCACCGGACACTTCGCCTGCGCCGACGTGTGCATCGTGTCCGGGGACCGATGCCGCTCCCTTTACAGCGGGCAAGCGGCGCCCCAAGCTGACAGCGACTCACCGAGTCTCCCCATGGCGCACGACCACGACCACGACCACGGCCACGGCCACGCCCACGAGGCGCCGGAGCACGGAGGCCGACTGGCGCTCGTCGTCGGCCTGAACTTCGTCATCACGGTGGCCGAGATCGTGGGCGGCCTGCTCTCGGGCAGCCTCTCCCTGCTCTCGGACGCGGTCCACAACTTCAGCGACGGAATCGCCGTGATCATCGCCTGGATGGCGATGCGCATGAACCGCATGCCGCGCTCGGATCGTCACACCTTCGGGCTGAAGCGCGCGGAGGTGGTGGCGGCAGTGGTGAACGCCGGCACTCTGGTGGCGATCAGCCTCTGGCTCTTCTACGAGGCCTACCATCGGCTTCGGGATCCGACGCCCGTACAGGGCACGCTGATGACGGCCGTGGCCAGCATCGGCCTGGTCGCCAACGTGATCGGGACCCTGCTCCTGAAGCGCGGCTCCAAGAAGAGCATGAACCTGCGCGCGGCCTACCTGCACCTGCTCTCGGACGCCGTCTCGAGCGTCGGTGTGATCCTGGGCGGCATCGCCATCAGCGCCTTCGGCATCACCTGGATCGACCCGCTGTTGACGGTGCTAATCGGGATCTACGTGATGAAGGAGAGCCTTCAGATCCTGGCGCGCGCCCTGGACGTCTTCCTGCTGGCGTCGCCGCCGAACGTCTCGCTCGAGGAGCTGCGGCAGGCCGTGCTCGCGCAGCCGGGCGTGGAGAACATCCACCACATCCACCTGTGGCAGGCGTCCGAAGAGGACACGCACTTCGAGGCGCATGTGGGGGTGGAGAACCAACCCCTGGGCAACGCGGAGGCGATCCGGCACGCCATCGAAGAACTGCTGCGCGAGAACTACGGCATCGGCCACACGACGCTCCAGCTCGAATGTGCGGGCTCCCCCTGCGCCACCGGCGAGCGCTGCTGAGCCCCACGACGAAGAGGACGACGAGGCCGCGCTACTGGTAGAGTCCGCGCCATGCGTCAGGTCATCCCGCTGCGTGAGCGCAAGCTCGACTACGCCTTCATCGTCTTCTTCCTGATCAACGCGCTCTTCATCACCACGATCGTGGATCTGGAGCAGCTCGTGATCGCGGATCCGGCACATTTTTCGTACCCGATCTGGCCACCGCGCGTGTTCGTCGATCTGGTGCATTGGTACGGCAGCAACTTCGATCCGCCGCTGATGGCGCGACCGGCGTGGTGGCGCGCGACCATCTGGATCGACGAGCTCTTCTTCCTGCCCTTCTACTTGTTCGGCGTGCGCGCCTTCATCCTGGGCAAGGACAGCATCCGCAACTGGGCCTTCATCTGGTCCGGCGTGATGATGACCAACGTGTTCATCATCTGCTTCGAGGAGACGCTCGGGTCCACGCCGACGCCGGCGCTCTTCATGGTGCTGATGCTCAACCTGCCCTGGTTCAGCTTCCCGATCCTGATGCTCTGGCGCATGTGGAAGACGGATCATCCCTTCACGCGCGAGGTGCCGGCGCCCGAAGGCGAAGCCGCCGCCGTGGCGAAGGCCGCGTAGTGCCAGGGGCGTTCGTCGAACGCTACGGCCCGTGGGCGCTGGTCGCGGGCGCCTCGGAAGGATTGGGTGAGGCCTTCGTGCGCGGGCTCGCGGCGCGCGGGCTCCACGTCCTCGCGTTGGCGCGACGTGAGGCTCCGCTGGTCGCGTTGGCCAACGAGCTGAGCGCGAAGCATGGCGTCGAGGTGCGGCCCGTGGTGCAGGATCTCGCGGCGCCGGACCTCGGGCAGCGCGTCGAGGCGATCACGGCGGAGCTCGAGGTCGGCCTGTTGGTGCACAACGCGGCCTTCGCCAACATCGGGCGCTTCCTCGAGCGACCCCTCGACAGCTTGTTGATGACGCTGGACGTCGGCTGTCGCGCGCCGGTGCTGCTCAGCCGCGTGCTGGCCGAGCCCATGGCGTCACGCGGACGCGGCGGCATCGTGCTGATGAGCTCCCTCGCGGGCACCCAGGGCTCCGCCTACCTCGCGACGTATGCGGCTACCAAGGCCTTCAACTTGGTCCTGGCCGAAGGCCTGTGGGACGAGCTCGGCGAGCGCGGCGTGGATGTGCTCGCCTGTCGCGCCGGCGCCACGCGAACGCCGGGCTTCGAGGCCACGAGCGGCCGCTACCAAGGCGCAGTGATGGAGCCGTCCGCCGTGGTCGAGGACGCCCTCACCAAGCTCGGTCGCGGGCCGGGCACCATCCCGGGCGTGAAGAACAAGCTCTCGGCCTTCGCCCTGTCGCACTTCCTCAGCCGCCGTGCCGCCGCCCGCATCATGGGCAAGACGACGCGCAAGATCTACGAGGACTGAGTCGGCGCAGCGTTCGGGAGCGTGACGGGGCGGATGGACGAGACCACCTGCAGCAGCTCGGACACGCTGGGACCCTCGTACTCCGCGCAGGCTTCGACGGCGAAGGCCGCGGCCTCCTGGACCGTGGCGAAGGATCGAACGGGGAACTTGGGATTCACGACCAGCGCCAGCGCACGCAGGAAGGTGCGCAGGAGCTTGAATGTCAGCCCGTCGCCCTCGATCGCGCTGGCGCTCACGAGCATCTTGTCGCCATAGAGCAAAGCCTGGCGCTTGGAGGCGGCACGAAAGTCACCGTCCGGGAGTACGCCCGAAGCGCGAGCGTCGACGACTACCAAGAGACCAAAGCCTTCGTACTTCTCGTACGCTTCACGGACCCACGGCTCACGCTCCATCAGAGCTTCACTGGTGGGCGCCGCCCAGTAGAGCGTCACGAGCACGTTGCGGACCGCGGCGAAGCGGTGCGTCGGCCCCTCACTCACGAGCGTGTACACGACTACGGGGCGCAGTCGGCCGGGCAGTTGCAGAGGTTCTCGCCCAGGCCGCAGGTGCCGTCGCCGCAGTGGGTGCAGTAGGAGGCGCCCGTGCAGGGACCGGGGCACACGCCCGCGTCGTCGGGCACGCTGCAGGAGATGGCCGTCAGGTCCGGGCAGCACGACGGGCTGGTCGGCGTGACGATGGCGGTGTTGCCTTCGGTCACGCACGCCGCGCCGTCGGGCAGGCTGCCGTCGCTGGGCGCCGCGTCCGTGCTCGCGTCCCCGGGACCGGCGTCGGGCGTGGACGAGTCCGAACCCGAGTCGACGACGCCGGTGTCGGCGACGCCGGTATCCGCAATGGACGAGTCGTGTCCGGCGTCCGTGGGGGAGCTGTCGTCACCGCAACCGATGACGGGGCAGGCGAGGAAGGCCACCAGGGCCAATGAGGTGGGAGTACGCATGGCCCGATTAGAGACCCGCCAGGCCGTTCGGGCAACCGGCGCGATCTACGAGGATTGATCCCGTTACGAAACGGCCGGCAGCCCGGACCAGCTCGTGCTGTCTTGTGGACCCGTCGCGCGTGACACCTCGACCTCGATGGCGGTCAGCCGGGCCATGCCGCTGCTTCGTTCGAGCGCATCGGCGCCATCCGCGGCCAGCAGGTTCACGTTGACGCCGCGCGTCCGTTGCGCGACCCGCAGGCCCTTGGCGTGCTGGTGGCCCCAACCGTGCGGCAAGGCCACCACGCCCGGCATCAGGTCGGCGAGCGTGCGCATCGGCAGGCGCACCTGGCCCACCTTCGTCTTCACGTCCACGAGGTCGCCGTCCGCGAGGCCAGCGCGCCGCGCATCGTCGGGGTGCATGTAGAGGACGTTGGTGCCGCCGTGAGCGTCCACGAAGCGGGCGACGTTGTGCGTCCAGCTGTTGTGCGTGGTGAGGGCACGACGCGTGATCAGCCGCAGCTTGCCGCTGGAGGCGAGCTCGTCCGCGAAGGTGCGCTCCAGCGAGTGTGCCGCGTTCATGAGCATGGCGGGCGCGAGGTTCACCTTGCCGTCGTCCGTCACCACGCGTCCGCCCAGGAAGCTGCCGGGGCGATGCGGCGCACGGAGGCGCCCGTGCTGGTGTCGCAGCAAGGCGGCGAACGATCCCTGACCCGTGGCGCGCAAGAGCGCCGACAGGAGCCGCTCCTGCGGTAGCGTGAAGTGGCGCAGCCCGCGTCGACGTGTGTGGGCATGAGCCAGGGCTTCCATCGCGCGCTGGGCGATACGCGAGCCCCAGAGCGGCAACCCACTCGCCCGCGCGAGCGAGAGGTAGAGGCTCGCCTCGTCGCGCGCCTCGCCATGCGCCGGTAGCACGGCGCGCGTCGCCGTGAGATGGGGACGCGACTGCATGCCGAGCAGCAGCGGGAAGAGGAAGGGCAGATCCGGTCGCTCGAGCGGAGACGTACAGGGCAGGACGTAGTGCGCGAGCGAGGCCGTCTCGCCGAGCTGGATGTCCAGGCATACGAGCAGCTCGAGCTCGCCCAGGGCGCGACTGAGGTGCGCGCTGTTGGGCATGGTCATCAGCGGGTTGCCGCCGGTGACGAAGAGGGCGCGCCGCTGTCCAGGGCCCGGCGTCTCGATCTCGTCCGCGAGGATGCCGCCGGGGAAGGCGTCGTTGACCTGACCAAAGCCGCCGATGCGGCTCTTGGCGCGTCCGAGCAGCGCGCCCGTGCGCTTGCCGAAACGCGGGAAGTCGAAGAGGCCCTCGCCGACCAAGGTGCCGCCCGCGCGATCGAGGTTGCCCGTGACGGCGTTGATCGCTTGCTCGAGCCAGAACGAAAGCGCGCCCTGGCCTCCCATGTTGACGCCGGTGGAGCTGTAGAGCGCCGCGCCGTCCGCCGTCACGTAGGCGTCGACCATGTGGCCGAGCGTCGCCGCCGAGATGCCCGTGACCAGCTCCGTGCGCTGCGCGGACCACGGCTCACACAGGGCGCGCAACGCGTCGAGGCCGGTCATGGACCTGGCCACGTGCGCCTCGTTCACGAAGCCGCGCTGCAGCACCTCGCGCAGGAAGCTCAGGTAGAAGAAGACGTCGGTGCCCGGGCGGATGAAGACGTGCTCGCCCGCCACCTTCGCGGACTCCGTGCGCCGGGGATCGACGAAGAAGACACGCCCGCCGCGCTGCTCGATCTGCTTCAGTCGCCGGATCGGGTTCGGCACCTGCAAGAAGCTCCACTTGCTCACCGCCGGGTTCGCGCCGACCACGATCAGACACTCGGTGCGGTCCACGTCGGGGAACGGCTGCACGAAGGGGAAGCCATACATCTCGGTCGCGACCGAGAACTTGTTGGCGCAATCCTGCGTGGCCGACGAGTACATGCTGCGGCTGCCGAGCCCCTGCATGAAGCCCTGGGCGAAGATGGGATGCAGCACGCCGAAGCCCGCCGCCGTGCCCACGTACATGCCCAGCGCGTCCCCGCCTCGTTCACCATGGATGGCGCGAACGCGTGCGCCGATCTCCGTCATCGCCTGATCCCAGGAGATCTCCATGTGCTCGTTGCCCACACGCTTCAGCGGCCGCGAGAGGCGGTCCGGCGAGGCGTAGAGCTCGTGCTGCAAGAGGCCCTTCAGGCAGGCATAGCCCGCCGTGCCCACGTGATCCGGGTCGGGCTGGATGGCCGTCACGGCGCCGCGTTCGACCTCGACGCGCAGGCCGCAGCTCGCCTCGCAGATGCGGCAGAAGGTGTGGTGTGTGACGGGGCCCACGTGTGGCGAATCAGAGCGCGAAGTGGGCGCCGACGTGGAAGATCATCTGCTTCAGGATGGGCTCCATCGTGCCGCCCACGGCACCCAAGGGGCCGTGCACGTCGTTGTGCGTGTGGTGGATGCCCCAGCCGATGTCGGTGTAGACGCCGATGCGGTCCGTCACCCAGAGGCGCGCTCCGCCGAGCAAGGAGAGCGCGAAGCCCGGGCCGTTGTCGACGGCGGAGTCGCCGGGGAAGAAGACGCTGAGCCCGACGGGCATCTCGAAGTAGGCCTCGGCGTCGTGGTCGGAGACGCGGAAGGGGTAGCGCGCCTCGAGCACGGCCAGGATGTCCATCAAGGGATCGCGCCCTTGCGTGGAGCTGGCGGGTCGCACCCAGAGCATCTCGAACTGTGCGCCCACGGCGACGTAGGTGAGCAGCGGGTAGAGGAAGCGCAGCCCGAAGCCCACGCTCGGATCCGCGTCGTCGTCGAAGCCCGTGCCATCGAACTTCACCTTGCCGCCGCCGCCGAGGCTGAAGTGCGCGCCCAGGCGTGGCCGATCCACGGGTCCGTCGTGATGGGGCGCCGAGATGGGGCCGCCGTAGACCGGCTCGGGGAAGGGGCCGGCGTCCTGTGCGTGGGCGGGGGGCGCGGTCAGCACCAGCAGGCTGACCGAGAGAACCAAGAGCGGGAACGTTGCACGCATCGGCGAGACTCCTTGCCGGCGCGACCGTTCACGTCCCGAAGGAAGCGTCGCACCCACGGAGGATTTACCACGCCTTCGGGAGCCAACGCGACCTCGGCGAGCGTTCGCTTCGTCATCGGGACTCCTTGGCTGCCGTGAAGGTCAGCGTCGGTACCTTGGGCCTGGTCATGGGCCCTCGGCAAACGCATATTCTCGATGCCAGCTGCCGGATCCGTCGGTATGAGCAACCCAAAGCCTCCCACTGAACCTCGGTCATGCTCGGCGTCCTGATCTTCGTCATCACCTACGCGCTGATCTCGGCGCGCAGGCTGTCGTGGCTGCGCATGGATCGACCCGCCGCGGCGCTCGTCGGCGCGATCGCCTGCGTGGCGGTCGGGACGCTCACGCCTCGCGCCGCCCTCGACGCCATCGACGGTCACACGCTGCTGCTGCTCTTCGGCGTGATGGGCATCGGCGCCTTCCTCACCGCCGACGGACTCTTCGAGGAGTTGGCCGCACGCCTGAGCGCACGCGCGACGAGCCCGGCGCAGCTGCTCGGCTGGGTCGTCTGGGGCAGCGGCCTGTTGAGCGCGCTCCTCACCAACGACGCGGTCTGCGTGCTGGGCGCGCCCGTGGTGGTGCAGCTCGTTCGCCGTCATCGCCTGCCGGCCCTGCCCTTCCTGCTCGCCCTCGCGACCGGGGCGAACACGGGCAGCGTGGCGACGCTGGTGGGCAATCCGCAGAACATGCTGTGCGCGTCCCTGGGCGGGCTCTCCTTCTCCCAGCATCTCTTGCTGCTCGGGCCCGTGGCCGTGATCGGGCTCGGCATCGACCACGCGGTGCTCTTGGCGTTCTTCCGCGTCGATCTTCGGAACGCGCGGCTGACGCGCGCGGACGCGCCGGGACCCCTCGGGCGCGGCGTGCTCATCGACCTCGCCGTCGTCGCGCTCACCGCCATCGCCTACGCCCTGGGCGCGAACCTCGCCTTCACGGCCGTGGGCGGCTTCGTCGTGCTGATCCTGCTGCGGCGCCGAGACACGCGCGAGCTCTGGAGCCACATCGACGGGTCCCTGCTCGTCTTCTTCACCGGCCTCTTCGTCGTGGTCGGCGGCTTGGTCGCGACGGGCGCGCCCGAGGCCCTGTTCGCGCGCTTCCCCGTGGCGACGCAGAGCGCCGACTGGCGAGAGTGGTGGCGCTTGTCGGCGACCTTCCTGGTCGGCTCCAACCTGGTCTCCAACGTGCCCTTCATCCTGATCGTGCGTGATCAGGTGGCGGCCTCGTCGAACCCGCGCCTGGCGTGGGAGATGTTGGCCATGGCCTCGACCTTCGCGGGCAACCTCACGCTGCTCGGCTCGGTCGCGAACATCATCGTGATCGAGGCTGGCCGCGAGCTGCGCAGCGTCAGCTTCATGGATCACCTGAAGGTCGGCTTGCCGATCGCGCTCTTGACCACGGCCATGGGCACGGCCTGGCTGCTCGCCGCCGCCCACTTCGGCCTGGTCGGGATCTGAGCTCAGCGCTTGGTGAGCTCGATGATGCCGGGCTCGCGCGCGCCGCTCGGGCTGGTGTCGCGGTAGTTCAGCTGGGTGCCCGCGACGCAGTACTCCCAATGCTTGCCGCTGACGGTGCCGATGATCTCGTTGCTGGCGGTGGTGTAGCCGTCGGTGTCGTCGATGGACGTGTTGTAGTGGGCCGTGCAGTTGCAGTTGCCGGTCGCGTCGGCGGGGCAGCTCGCGTCGAGGCCGCGCGCGCGGATCCGCGACTCGATGGTGGCGCAGCTGACGAGGCTCGCGCACAGGGCGGGCACGAAGAGGTCGATGTCGACCTGGGACTCGGCCACGCGATGCGCGATGCCACCCGCGCCGAAGTCCACGCAGCCGCGACCGCGACCGACTTCACGCGTCACCATCGCGCCGGGGCACATCGAGATGGCGTCGGCTATTGCGATCTCGAAGCAGCCGCCGCTGAGATCCCACGCGCCCACGATGTCGCCGCCACAGGCGGTGAAGGCGGGACAGGTGCCGGGCTCGCCCACCGTCAGGTCGGACCACGTAGGCTCGGGCGAAGTGCAGCCAACCGGCCAGGCGATGGCCGCGTCGCTGCCCGCGTCGCTGCCCGCGTCGCTGCCCGCGTCGCTGCCCGCGTCGCTGGTCGCCGCGTCGCTCGTCGCTGCGTCGCTCGTGGCCGCGTCGGTCGTGGCCGCGTCAGCGCCAGCCGCGTCCGTGCCGCCACCGTCCGTCGTCGCCGCGTCGTGAACGCTGGAGTCCGTGCCTCCACCATCCGCGGGCGCCGGGCTCGCGTCGCCTCCACATCCGAGGACCACGATCACACACGAGAGAAGCAAAGCTCTGAGCATTCGAGACCTCCCGGCCGACTCGCGAGCCGCGCCATGCAGCATGAGTACCCTGGAAGGTCGCGCGCATTCAACCTCGGGCCCGCGCGGGGTCGCTTCAGGCGCCGCCGTTCTGGACCGTGAGGCCCGTGGTGCCCGCGCCGCTGCAGCTGCCCGTGATGCCGGACATGAGCAGGCAGTCGCAGCTCAGATCACCGAGGCATGCGTGGGGGAGAGACAGGCATTGGTAGCTGTCGGGGACGCCGCCCACGTCGGACAGGATGACGTCGCAGTACTGCGAGATCGAGACGCATTGGCCCGCGCTGCCGCAGTCGTGGCAGGGCGCGGGGAAAGCCTCGATGCTCATCCAGATGCCTGCGTCGCAGTAGAGCTGATTGCAGAAGCTGCAGGCGTCGCCGGGGCAGTTGCCGCAGGACTGGCCATCGACGGGACAGGCCATGCCATCCGCCGCGGCGATGTCGGTCGGGCACGCAGGCAAGGCCGCGTCGAGGCCTGTGTCCACCATGGCGTCGGCCGAGGCCGCGTCCACGGCGGCGTCCGTCGTCGCCGCGTGGCTACTGCCGCACGCGCTCAGAGCGGCGACCCAGAGCGTCCATAGAATCAGTCGAGTCGAGCGTCCCATCGTTCCTCCATGTGCCACGTCGTGCCACGCGCGGCGTGAAGGGATGTCTTCGCAATGAACGTGCCAGCTTGGAGCGTCAGCGCACGGGCGTGCAGACGTCCTCGAAGGCGTCCGCGAGCGTGACGAAGAAGCTGCCCGAAGCGCGCACGTCCGCGAGGGCGGGCGTGGACGAACAATCCGTGAGCGTGATGTCGAAGCTCGCGCTCTCGGCGGAGCCGGCGGTCCAGCCGCTGTCGTCGAAGGTGATGGAGCCGGTCGCGCCGGTGCAGTCGCCCCAGATGGAGGGTTCCGGGCCGACGCTGGGCGGCAGCACCAAGCGCACGCTGAACGAGTGGGGATTCTCGACGAAGAGCGGGAAGCCGATGGTCAGCTCGCCACGCTGCAGCGCGCCGCGCTCGACGCGGAAGGCGAGGCGATTGCCGCTCAGGGGATCGCAGCCGTCACCCAGGGAGATCAACAGCTCGGGCGTCGCGTTGTCGCAGCCGGAGGGGAGCCACGAGGCGACCGCGTGGCTGGGGTGGAATTCGAGGACCGCGCCCGAGGTGTAGGTCAGCGCGAGGCCGTTGCCCGTCGCCGGCAGGCTCGTACAATCGGCGGAGACTGCGCCATCGGTCGTGGGCGAGCTCCCGTCGCTGCGCGCGCCATCCGTGCCAGCGTCGTGGCTGGGCGTGGGCATGGGGTGATAGGGCACGCCGCCGTCCGACGTGGGCGAAGCCGGTGGATGGCTCGGGCTGCTGCATCCCACCAAGAGTGGGATGAGCAGGAGCAGCGCTGCGGCCGACGATCTCATGGACACAGGCTAGCCCGACGCCAGGGGACGCGCATCTTTCCGGCCGCCTGAACTTCAGCCGCGATCGAAGAGGCGTCGCTCGTCCGCGCACCGGGCGCGCGCAGGACAGCCTTCGACATGATCGTTCACCAGGCCCATCGCCTGCATGAAGGCGTAGGCCGTGGTGGGCCCGACGAAGCGGAAGCCTCGCCGCTTGAGCTCCTTGCTCAGCGCCTTCGACTCGGGTGTGCTCGAGGTGCTGTGCAGGTAGGTCGTGGTCACACGCGCGGGTCGCGCCGCGGGCCCGGGCTCGAATCGCCACACCAGCGCACGCAGCGAGCCCAGCTCGTCCTGGACCTCGAGGGTGGCGCGTGCGTTCTGAACCGTCGCTTCGATCTTGCCGCGATGGCGCACGATGCCGGCGTCGAGCAGCAGACGCGCCACGTCGGCTTCGTCGAAGCGCGCCACGACGCGAGGATCGAAGTCGGCGAAGGCGCGACGAAAAGTCGCGCGCTTGCGCAGGATCGTCAACCAAGAGAGGCCCGCTTGAAAGCCCTCGAGGCAGAGCTTCTCGAACAACCTGTGATCGTCGTCGACGGGCCGGCCCCACTCCTCGTCGTGGTAGGAGATGTACTCCGCGTCCTCACCTGTCCACGAGCAGCGCGCCATCGCCGCAGAATATGTCATACTCCGAGGCGTGCGTAAGAGTTTGGCCATCGCGGGGGCGATCGGGATGGCGACCTGCGCCCTCGGCCTGCTGGCGATGCGTCTCGCGCCCAGCCTCGCGGCGGCGGAGGCGAACTTCGAATCCGAACCGCTCACCAGCGCCCTGACGATCCCGAGACCCGAGCGCGCGGCGCGTGAGGTCCTGGCCTCGCCAGCGATCGAAGAGGCTGTCGCCCCGGAGGTCGCGCCCGAGGTCGCACCGAGTGTGGCGGCGGCGGAGTTCGACGAGCGGGCCGACGCGCCGGACGAGACGATCACGCAGTGGCAGCCCGCCGGTCCGCGTCGTTGCACTCGCCGCCACGGACACCGCTACTGCGATGGACCTCTGCGCGCGCCCATACCGCATGGCGTCGCAGCCGAGCGCGCGGCGCGTCTCGGACTCGGCACGCGCGAGGCCTGGTTCCGCGCGCTCTCGGTGGAGGAACCGGAGGCGTCGTGGCTGGCCGAGATCCCGGCCGCCACGCACGAAGAAGGCGCGCTGCTCTGGCCCGTGCCCGAGGGCTTCCTCGGTCGCGGCTTCGGGAACCGTCTCTATGGCAACCCGCACGCCACGCCGCATCCGGGCCTCGACATGCCTGCCGCCTCGGGCGCCGAGGTGCGCGCCGCCGCCGACGGCTTGGTCATCTACGCGGGCGACGAGCGTCGCGGCTACGGCAACGTCGTTCTGCTGGTGCATCGCGGCGGCGACGTCACGCTCTACGCGCACTGTCGCGCGCTCCACGTGTTCGCGGGCGAGCTGGTGGAGCGCGGCGCGCGCCTCGGGGAGGTGGGCAAGCGCGGACTCGCCCACGGCAATCACCTGCACTTCGAGTGGCGACGTCGGGGCCACGCCAAGAACCCGGTGCGGCACCTCGTGGGTCGTCCGGACCATGCCGCCGAGACCGAGCTCGCCAACGCTCAGCGTGACCGCCGACGCGAAGGCGAAGCCGAGCTGCACGAGCTGCGCGAGCGCGCCGAGCGCAACGCCGCCCTGCGCGCGCGTCGAGCCGCGCACAGGGCCGCCGCCGCACGGCGCTGAGTTCGTCGACGTGCGGCATCGGTTGCCGAGGATCAATCCCAGTATTGCCGCCGCGACGACTCTCTAGCGCGGAGGTGCGACATGCGCGTGACCTTGGTGGGTGCGGACTTCGAGGAGAACCTCGGCCTGGGCATGCTCTCGGCGAGCGCGCGGCGGGCGGGGCATGAGGATTTCGTCGTGCCCTTCGACGAGCCCGAGAGCGTGAACGAGGTCGTGCGCGACGTGCTCGCGACCGCGCCCGACGTGATCGGTCTGGCGATCCAGTTCCAGCATCGCGCGGCCGAGTTCCTCGATCTGGCGCGACGTCTCAGGCGCGCGGGCTACCGTGGACACCTGACCTGCGGCGGTCAGTTCCCGACCCTCGCCGCCGAGGACGTACTGCGCGAGAACCAAGCCGTCGACAGCATCGTGCTGCACGAAGGCGAACAGACGCTGGTCGACCTGCTCGCCGCCCTCGACGTCCAAGGCTCGCTGGGCGATGTCGCGGGCCTGGCTCTGCGCGCGGACGACGGAGCTCTGATGCGCACAGCCGCGAGGCCACTGCTGAACGACCTCGACCAGTTGCCCTTCCCCACGCGCTATCGCCCCCACGCGCGACACATGGGCGTACCCTTCATCCCGATCATGGGCGGCCGCGGCTGCTGGGGCGCCTGCTCCTACTGCTCCATCACCAGCTTCTATCGTGACGCGCGCGCCCACGCGAGCGGTCCGATGCTGCGCCATCGCAGCCCCGAGGACGTGGCCACGGAGATGGCGCTGCTCTGGCACGCCGCGGGTGGACAGGCCGTCTTCTGTTTCCACGACGACAATTTCCTGCTGCCGCGCCCGGAAGCATCGGTGAAGCGCGTGCGCGCGATTCGCACGGCTCTGGATGAGCTGGGTGTGGGACGCGCGGCGATGATCGGAAAGTGCCGCCCCGATTCCCTCACGCCCGCGCTCGCCAAAGAGCTGGCCGAGCTTGGCGTGATCCGCCTGTATGTCGGCGTCGAGAACGCCTCGCAGCTCGGCTCGGATCATCTCAATCGCAAGAATCAAACCGCGTGCGTCACCGACGCCCTGCGCGCCTGTCGCGAGGCGGGCATCTTCGTCTGCTACAACCTGCTGCTCTTCGAACCGGACGCACGCATCGACGACATCCGCGAGAACGTTCGGTTCATGCGCGACCACGCGCAGCATCCCGTGAACTTCTGCCGCGCCGAGCCCTACGTGGGCACACCCCTCGCGCACCAGCTCGAGACGCGCCAGAGTCTGGGCGGCAGCTACCTCGGCCACGGCTATCGCATCGAGGACGACGACACGGAGCTGCTCTTCCGCGTCTGCTCCGCCGCGTTCCGACAGCGCAACTTCGAGGCCTCGGGCGTCGCCAATCGCTCCATGGGACTCGGCTACAGCATGAAGCTGCTCGAGTTCTTCCACCCCGGCGCGCCGGGGCCGATGGCCTCGCTCGCGCGTCGCACGGAGCAGCTCACGCGCGAGATCGTGCTGGAGACGGCGTCCTTCCTCGACACCGCCAGGGTGCTGGTCGAGCAGTGTCGCGACGACGCAGACGCGCTCCAGCGTGAGACGGCCTTGCTCGGGTTGCGCATCGCCGCGGCCGACCGTCAACGGCACGCCGAGCTCGACGCCCTGCACGCGGACTTCGTGCGCTACGCCGGCAAGCTGCCGACGCCCGTCCGCGAGCGCGTGAAACCCCCGCCCCGTCTGTTCGCGCTGGCGCAGACCGCCCTGCTGGGCGCGTCGCTGGCGGCCTGGGCCGAGGCCTGCTCGTGCGAGCCGGTGAGGGACTTCATCGAGCAGTTCGAGTCGCACCCCGTGGTCGACCCGCCGCCGCCCGACATCCCGCCTGCAGATCCGCTGCCTCCCGACTACCTGCCCAACGTCACGGATCCGGTGCCGCAGCAGTTGCCGAATGACCCGCCCACCATGGTGGAAGAGAATGAGACGAACTCCACGACGATGCATCATCGGCGTCGTCACCCGCGGCCCTATCCCATCGTCAACGACCCCGTGCCGCGCGACCTCGATCGCTACGACGTGCCGCCGAACGATCCCGCGCCCAACGATTTCGAACGCCCGCCAGTCGTCGATCCGCCTCCGCCACCCATCATGGCGCCCGATCCCCTGCCTCCCGATTTCCCCAGCGCGCACAAGGCGACGAGCGACGACAAGGTGGCCACCACGCGCCTGATCGATCAGTGGCGTGACACCTCGCCGCGACGCGCCATGCGCTCGGACGACCTGCCCATGCACCAGCCGCCGAACATCTCGCTCGACGCCTGGCGTGAAGACGGTGTGGTTCGCGTGCACCTGTTCGGTGGCCCCGAGCGCATCTCCCTACGCTGGGAAGGCGACGGAGTCATCGACGGAGATGGCCGCGACGTGCGCTGGACGCCCAGCACGCCGATGGATCAGATCCGCGTCGCCGTCCGCAGCGACGGCGGCGTCGCCATCGTAGCGCTCATGGCCACGAGAGTCTGAGTCCGCGGCGGCGTCCGCGTGCGAGCTCCGCGTCGGTATCGGTGTCCGGTCCCTGCCTCGGCCTCGCCCTCGGCCTCGGTCTCGGCCTCGGACCGCCCGCTCCCTTCCGGACTCCCGTGGCGCCCGTCGCCGTGACGGTCTAATAACCGCTCCATGAGCCAAGTACTTCGCGAGCTCGTCGGGATCCTCAGCCTCGAGCGCATCGAAGAGAACATCTTCCGTGGGCCGAGCCAGAACCTGGGCTGGGGTCGTGTCTTCGGCGGGCAGGTCGTGGGCCAGGCGCTCTCGGCGGCGGAGCAGACGGTGCCCGACGGGCGCGATGTGCACTCGCTGCACGGCTACTTCCTGCGCTCGGGCGACGCGGAGAAGCCCATCGTCTTCACCGTCGATCCGATCCGCGATGGCAAGAGCTTCACCACGCGCCGAGTGGTCGCGGTGCAGGACGGCAAGGCCATCTTCAACCTCGCCGCGTCCTTCCACCTGCGCGAGCCGGGCTTCGATCACCAGACCTGCGCCATGCCGGACGTGCCCGACCCGGACGACCTGCCCTGCGAGCGCGAGCTCGGGACCAAGTACCTGGCCAAGCTGCCCGAGAGCATGGTGGCTCAGCTGCCCAAGGCCATGCGCCATCGCATCGTCGCCGAGCGACCGATCGAGGTGCGCCCCGTCAGCCCCATCGATCCCATGAACCCGGGCGTGCGTGCGCCGACCGCGCAGGTCTGGTTCCGCGCCAACGGCGAGCTGCCGGACGAGGCGCACGTGCACCACTACCTGCTCGCCTACGCCTCGGACTTTCACCTGCTCACGGCCTCGATGCGGCCGCACGCCGTCTCCTGGCTGACGCCAGGCATGCAGGTCGCCAGCCTCGATCACGCCATGTGGTTCCACCGCGACTTCCGCCTGGACGACTGGCTGCTCTACGACATCGACTCACCCACGGCGACGGGCGCGCGCGGCCTGTCCCGGGGTCGCTTCTTCCGCCGCGACGGCACGCTCGTGGCGACGACCATGCAGGAGGGGCTGATCCGAGACCGGCGAGGCTGAACCGCGGATCGACGGACGAAGAACGCCCCGACCGCATCGGCGATCGGGGCGTGCTCACGAGGAGTCGGAGCGTTCAGCCGACCGGCATCTCGGTCGGATCGCTGGCGTTGCCCGCGGCGTCGGTGGCCGTGATGCGCAGCACGTCGCCGCGACAGGCCGTGATGCTGGTCGAGAAGGAGCCATCGGCGCCTGCGGTGGCGTTGGCGGTGGTGCTGCCCTCGGTGACGTTCAGCACGCGCACCCGCGCCGCACCTTCGACGGCTGCGCCGCCACCCGTCACGTTGATGCGCTCCGTGCGCGCGAGGCAGGTGGAGAGGGTCGTGCTGCCGAGGGAGATGTGCGCGGAGTCGGGCGCGCTGGGCGCGATGTCGTCGTGCGTGATGGCGACGAGCGCGGCCGGACTCTCGATCGCACCATCGATGGAGACGACCTCGAGGCTGTTGTCCATGTTCGCCTGCAGCGTGACGTCGACGCTGAACACCCCCGTGCTGGCGTCGGTCGGGCCCATGGCGTCCGCCGCGCCACCGCGGATCGTGATCGTCACGCCAGCGGTCGGCGTGGTGATGTGACCCGAGACGGTGAAGGTCGCCATGTTCGTGGGCGGAGGCGTGGGTGCGTCGACGACGGGTGCGTCCGGTGTCGACGAGGAGTGCGTGACGTTCATGGTGGAGGGCGCCGAGGCGTTGCCCGCGCGATCTGTCGCGATCACGGACAAGGTCGTGGTCGAGTCCTCCGCGATGGTCACGGGGATGGAGAAGGCGCCCGCGTCGTCGGCGGTGCCCGCGGCCGCAGAGGTCGCGCCCGATACGGCGATGCGTGCGTTCGGCTCCGACGTGCCCGAGATGGTCTGGGCGGTCTGGTTGGTCGGGCTCGCGAGCGGGTTGAGGTCGGGCGCAGCTGGCGCGATGTCGTCGTGCACGATGGTGACGATGGTCTCGACCGTGCTGGCCGCGCGCGTCAAATGCAGCTCGTTGCGCGCGTTGGCGTTCAGCGTCACGGAGGCGCTGAAGCGTCCGTCACCACCCGCGGTGGCCATCACGGAGCTCGCGCCGCCCGCGATGGTGATCTCTGCGCCGGCCTCGGTCGTGCCTTGGAGCGTGATGGGGTTGTCCGCCGTGGGCGAGACGAAGGGGTCCACCGAGATGGGCGTGGGCAGCGAGCTGTCTTGCGTGACGGTCAGCACCGTCGCGTCGCTGGCGTTGCCCGCGGCGTCGCTGGCGACGACCTCGAGCATGTTGTCGCTATCGGACGTCAGCGGGACGTCGGCTGCGAAGGCGCCCGCGTCGTCGGCCGTG
>Ga0210033_1000952_pt1 | contig 27555 bp, 16 predicted proteins | sample CryGeymeta201501_FD_185465 | JGI IMG/M metagenome (GOLD analysis project Ga0210033, IMG submission 185465) | Groundwater microbial communities from Crystal Geyser aquifers in Utah, USA - Crystal Geyser metaG 2015-01 (SPAdes) (version 2) | ecosystem: Environmental > Aquatic > Deep subsurface >... | reverse complement strand
AGCCAGCAGGCGAGCGCGGCGCACAGCGCACCCGCGATGAGCTCGTACGCGCCCAGGCGATCGATGGACGAGTAGCTGGACGAGCGACCGCCTTTCGGCGTGCGCTCGAAGACGCCGCCGTGATCCGTGAGACCTCGAAGCACAGCGCCCGTGTTCGAGAGCGTCAAACCCGTGCCCAGGATCATCAGCCAGACTAGCTCGCGCGCGAGCCCACGCCGACTGACGCCGCGCTCCGCGTACGTGGCCATCGCCATCGCCAGAGGTCCGCCCGTCGCCAGCGCCAGAGGCGGAAGCACGGTCCACCAACCGGAGTGGGCGGGCACGAGCCAGGCGAGGGGCAGCGCCAGCACCGCGGACGCGAGCATCAGCGGGTGCACGTTGTAGTGCGTGAGGTGCAGCGTCGCCTGCAGCTTCGCGCCCACGCTCGCGGGTGAGCGCCAGATGCGACCGAGGAGCTTGCGCGCGGTGGCCGTCGAGCCGCGTGCCCAGCGTCGTTGCTGTGCCTTGAAGGCGCCCATGTTCTCGGGGATCTCTGCAGGGCAGACGACGTCGTCGAGGTAGACGACGCGATAGCCCGAGAGCCAGGCGCGGTAGGCGAGATCGAGATCCTCGGTCAACGTGTCGGCGGACCAGCCGCCCGCTGCGTCGAGTGCCTCGCGACGCCACACGCCGCCGCTGCCGTTGAAGCAGACGGGCCATCCCGCCGCTGCGCGTGCGCGTTGCTCGACGGAGAAGTGCACATCGATGCCGAGCGCCTGGCCTCGAGTGAGCGCGCTGGCCTCGCGGTTGAGGTGACCCCAGCGCGTCTGCACGCAAGCGACGTCCTCGGCCTGGAAGTGTGGGACGGTGCGCAGGAGCATGTCCTCGGGCGGGACGAAGTCGGCGTCGAGCAAGAGCAGGAGGGGCGCGTCCGTGAACGCCAACGCTTCGGCGAGCGCGCCTGCCTTGAAGCCGTGACGATGACCTCGACGCACGTGCGTCGCGACGACACCGCGCGCGCACAGTTCGGCGACGGCGTGCGCGACCAGGCGCACAGTGTCGTCCGTCGAGTCGTCGAGGACTTGAATGTCGAACTCGCCCGGGTAGCGCAATCGTCCCGCCGCTTCGATCACGCGCGCGGCGACGTCACGCTCGTTGTAGACGGGGATCTGCACCGTCACGCGCGGCCACTCCCCCGTGATCGTCGGAAGGGTGGGCGAGCGCCAGCGGCGACGGCGCGCGAGCAAGACGTAGGAGTTCACGCCGTAGGCGAAGAGCGCGGTCACGACGACGCCATAGATCGCCGCGACGGTGACCAGGGCGCTCACGAGCGGCCCCTGCGGCGAGTCCAGGCGGGCATCGCGGCCAGCATGAGCGCGATGAAGGGCGGAATCCAGATCAGGGCCGTCACCCACGCGGGCATCGGGCCATCGGGTGGGCCGTACTTGAGATAGGAGAGCGGCAACGTCGCCGCGAGCCAGAGTCCGGCGGGCGACGGGTAGACGCACAGGAAGGGCACCATCCAGAGCGCGTACCAGGGGTGCATCGCGGTCGGCAGCAGCAGCACGAAGGCGAGCGCGATGCGCGCGGCGCTCCCCGAGCTGTCGCGCTCGGGATGACGGGCGATCCACGCGACCACACCGACCAGCGCGGCCCCGCACAGCAGCATCGCCCACGTGCGCGCGTGCGGGATCACGAAGCCGAGCACCCACTCGACCAGCCCGCGCAGCCCGATGTTGAAGTCCTCGCCCGAGCGTGGGTAGTCGGGCAGGAAGCCGAGCACGGCCGGGCCGGACACCGCGAAGTACGCACCGTAGAGCACGAGCGCGAGCAAGCCCGCCGCGCTCAGGGCGCGCCAGCGCGACTCCTTCGGAATCGCCGCGAAGAGCAGCACGGGATAGAGCTTCATCAACATGGCGAAGCCGAGCACGAGCCCGACCAGGGTGCGCGCGCCACGATCGGCGGCCCAGAGCGCGAGCAGGAGCAGGGGCAAGACGAAGGCGTCCAGGTGCCCCGAGACAGCGACCTCGGCCACGACCAGCGGCGACCAGGCGTAGATCGCGAGTCGACCCAGCGGGATCCGGCGCCGACTCAGGGCGGCCGCGAGCAGCAAGAGACCCGCGAGCTCGGCCAGGATGGCCGCCGCCTTGAGCGCGCCGACCGTGCGCAGCCCGACGGCAGCGAGGCTCAGGAAGAAGAGCTGTGCGCCGGGCGGATAGACGGTGAGCACGTCCTTGCGGTTGATGTGCGGCCAGACGGCGTCGTCCCTCAGGGACTCGAGGGACGCGGCGTCAGGCGGCGCACCGTAAGGGCTGTGGCCGGCGAGCTGCACGCGACCGTCCCATAGGTAGCGGTAGAGATCGCTCGAGAGATCCGTCGGCCACGCCCAGGCGCCGAGGCGGAACACGACGGCGAAGAGCAGCACCAGGCCAAGCGTGCGCCGACCGTCTCGATTCCAGAGCAAGACGACGGCCGCCGCTTGGAGCACCGTGAGCGCGAGCGCGAACCAGGCGAAGCCCGACGCGCCGGCGCCCTCGGGCAGACCCACCCACCACGCCACGCCCAGCACTGCGCCGAGCACGGCAGCGCCCCCGAGGGCGAGCGTCGAGGCCTGGCGCACGCGCGCTCGTCAGCGCTCGACGTCGACGCGTGGCTGCAGATCGACCGACGTGATCTCGTCCGCCACGATCGTGACTTCGGCGCGGCTGAGCAGGACCAGCGGACCGCTCGCCTCGAGGCGTCCGAAGGCCTCCACCGTGATCGGCCCTGGGGCCAGGTTCGCCACGGCGAAGCGACCGCTCGCGCCGGTGAAGGTGAGCGCCGGGTCGGGCGCGAAGCCCTCGTAGTAGACGACTCCGTCGGTGCGATCGCCGTAGCGGATCACCGCGTTGGCGATGCCGAAGACGTCGCAATCGTGCACGGCGCCGACCAGCGTTCCTTGGCCCGGCGTGAGGGTCACGCCCGCCGTCGTGGCCTGATCCGTCATCTCTGCGGGCGCCGGCATCCACACCCAACCCGAGACGATGTTGCGGGTGTAGGCGCGGCTCGAGTAGAGCGATGTCGGCACCAGGCCGTCCGCCGTGGCGCGCACCCAGCCGTCGAAGCCCGCAGGGCCGACCGACACCGAGAGCACGACGCGGCCATCGAGGGGAGTGGCGACAGCCGTGCCGCGAGAGCCCGTGGCGTCGAAGGCCTCGAGGGTGGCCGCGGGTTGCACGCCCAGCGCGTTGCCGGGATCCGCGAGGGCGCGCGTGTAGCCCGGCAGGAGCAGGTCGGTGACGGTCGCAGGCATGGGCGCGTTGTTGCCCAGGCAGGCCAGGAATCCGTCCGCGATCTCCGTCGGCGCCGAGGCGGGCTCGGGATCGAGGATGGGCACTTCGGCCGCGGGACCGGGCCCGGGACAGCCCGACAGGATCGCGCACAGGGCGAGGGACGTGAGGGCGATTCGGATGGGGCTGCGCGGCATGGGTGGACTCTCGTTCGCGCACTGGCAGGGCGCTGTCAGGGGCGCTGTGGCACGACGTGGTTTTGCAGGATGCGGTTGATCGTCTCGAGATCCAAGGAACCGGGACCGAGCGCTGGCGGACCTGTGATGGACATGTGCGTACTCGCCGCGACCGGGCTCGCGGCCCGAGCCGTCGCGCCGAGCGGAGTAGTCACGGGATCATCGTAGATGCCGTCCCCATCGAAGTCGATAGCGACGGTGCGGTCGAGCACGTGACTCCGCCCGGCCCCGTCGACGAAGAGGAATTCGCCCGTGCCGAAGCCGATCGCGCGCTTGAGGGCGTTCTCGTTGTCGGGCACACCGTCGGCGCGCGGGTGACAGCCCTGACAGTCGCGCGGCTGACGCTGGATGGTGTGATGGTGAACGGGGTTGTGCTCGTTGCCGTCCCCCGAGAAGCCATCCGTGGTGAGCAGGGGCGCGGCGTCGACGAGCGTGTGGCCCGCCGCGTCGATGTGGCTGTAGAAGATGCTGGTGCCGACCGTGGGCGAGATGCGGCCCTGGGTGTCAAAGCCGAGGATCAACGCGTCGGAGACCACGCTCATGGCGTAGTTGCTGACGCGCCCCGCCTGGATCGCGCCCGTCACCTGGTTCATCGCCGACTGGCGATCGTCGCGCACCACGTGGCAGCCGAAGCAGTTCACGGTCCAGGCGTTGTGACAGCCGAAGCACTCCATGCGCCCTCGCCGCAAACCGAGATCGTCCGGCAGCGTCGCGCCATTGGGCAACCCGGGGAAGGTCGCGGCCACATCGGTGGGATCGACCGAGCGGAACCAGGCCAGCAGGGCCGCGCGGAACTCCGGATCACCCGCGTGCAGGCCGCAGCCCATCAGCGTGCGCGGGTTGAAGCGAATTTGCGTGGGATCCACGCGCTCGGAGATCTGCGTGACCGGATGATCCTGCTGGTCGAGCTTGCCGAAGAGGGTGAAGAGGCCCGCGTCGTTCTCCGTGATCGCGTCGACGTTGTCCGCGTTGCCACCGTTTTGACTCAGGGAGCGCCGGAAGAGCGTGCGGCTCTCGTCGGTGATGCGCGCGCCGGGCGTGCCGTGACAAGATTCGCAGCGCACGCGCGTCTCGAACTCGCGGCGCTCGGCCATGTGATTCGAGCCGTGGACCTCGGCGACGACGTGGCAGTCGATGCAGGCCATGCCCTTCGAGAAGTGGATGTCGGGCGGCGTCTCGTCGACGTCGTTCGTCCCGTCCTCGTCTTCGATGTAGAAGGGAAAGGGCTTGCCGTAGAGGTTGTACGCGCCCTGAGAGCGGATGTAGTTCGACTCGGGCCAGAAGACGGCGTTGGGCGGATCCTCGATGCCTCGGTTCACGCCCCCGATGCGCATGTCGCCCTCGGGCTCCGAGCGCTCGCGCACGCCCTGGATCAGGAGGCCGCGCTGCAGATGCGCGTGGTGGCAGTGGTTGCATTGCGAGTCGGGGATCAAGAGCGTGAGTCGGTGAAGCGCGCCGTGTCCGGTCTCGTCGCGTGCCTGGCTGACGTCGGCGGTGCGCGGGCGTCCGTCGTTCTCGGTCACGAGGTGACAGGCGTTGCAGCCGGACGAGGTGTACTTGCCGGGCACGTCCGCGCCGTCGCGCGACAGATGGCACTCCACGCACAGCTGCCCCATGGTCGTGAAGTAGCTCTGAGCGAGCTCACCCGTAGGGGTGGTGACGCCATCGCCCTCGTCAGGCAGACGAGAGAGCGAGGCGACCTCACCGCGCTCCGTGCCGGGATAGGCGTCCGTGACGTCGCGCACCGCGAAGTGCGCGTCGCGATCCGTGAGGCCACCGAAGTACAGGCCGCCGGCGAGCTGGCCGCTCAAGGTGGCGTGCGTCGACAGCTCGCTGTTGGACAGGATGCGGGTGTGGCAGTTGCCGCCGCCTCGCGTGGCCGAACCGCAGGTGCGCGCGGCGATGCGGTAGTCCGACGGATTGAGAAACTGGAGCAGCGCCGGATCGAGCTCGTCGAGCTCGGCCAGGGTCGCACCGCGCAGGATCCGGCCCCCGGGCAGGCGCCCACCTGGGCTCGAAGGATTGAACGAGACGCTCGTGGTGACGTGCGCCAAGCTCTTGGTCGTCGCGTTGCGGTCGCCTCCGTGGCAGTCGACGCAGTCGAGGGGGTCGCCTCCGTAGTGCGCGTGCTCAATGCGACCGTGACAGGAGTCGAGGCTGCAACCGAGTCGGCCCGTCGGCGTGATGTCCGAGGGCGCGTTGCAGGCGCACAGCACCAACGCCATCAAGATGACGAGCGACGCCTGGATTTCGTGCAGCTTTCCCAAGGTTCCCGTGCGAGCGGCGGGACGCCACGGCCCGCGGACAAGCCTACCTGCCTGGAGCGCATGTGCCTGCGTCAGGACGCCTCTTAATTGATCGTGCGCAAGCCGAGAGCGCCCAATTCAACGATGCGCATCGTTCACGGATGCGTCTTGGGCCAGCGAAGCCACACGCAATCCAGGACCTCGTCCGAGAGCAGTCGCTCACACATGGGAAAGAGCTCGCTCTCCTCGAACCTGATGTGGTCATGGAGAAGCTGCGCGAAGGCGCGTGCCATGGACGCATCGCCATCCCGAGCGGCCCCGACGTGACGACGAAGGGTGGCGTGATCGTCGACCACTCGATCCACGAGAGCCGGCGCCCCGAGGCGCAGGTGCGGCAGGAGCAGCTCCTCCTCGACTCGGAAGTGCGGCTCGAGCTCGGCGTCGAAGCGTTCGGCGAGCGTCAGGCCCGCGGCGGGTGTCCACCGCTGGCTCTGATCGCGGACGGTGCGCGCGAGGACCAGCCCTTGGTGGTGGTCCGAGGAGAGACCTTGGAGTCGAGGATCTCGCTTCATCGTCCGGTGGTGAAAGCAGGGATCATGCCGGCGCGTCCATGCCCCGAAGCTTGCGCCACAGTGTGTTGCGGGCGAGCAGCTCGAGGGCGACACCTTCACCCACGTGCACCTCGAGAATCACGTCCTGAGGCCACGCTTCGCCGCTTCCTGAAGCGCCGGGATCGCGCCCGAGCCGTGGCCTCACTCGATGGTCGAGTCGGTCACGACGATGGGCGTGTCGTCGTGGTTCGAGATCTGCGGGTAGGTCGGATACCAGGATCCGCCCGTGTTGCCGGTGATCGTCGACTTGTCGATGCGAATGTCGCCCGTGTGGTCGTTGCTGACGAAGAAGATGGCGCTGCCGTGCTGCACCACGTCGTTGTGCTGGATGAGCGTGCCGCAGATGGACAGCGTCATCGTGTTGCCGTCGTTGTAGATGGCGCCGCCGCTGCCACCTCCAGGGGTGCCCGCGGTCATGGGGTTGCCACCGTTTCCGATGGCGTGGTTGTAGGCGAAGTTGCTGTTCAGGATCGTCCAGGACGTGCCGATGCTGCTGATGCCGCCGCCGTTGGAGCAGGTGTTTCCGTAGCCCTCGGCGCCACCGAAGGTCGTGTTCGTGACGTAGACGGGCAGTCCGTCGAACTGGCTGAAGACGCGGATGCCCGCGCCGCCCACGTCGGGTCCCGTGTCCGCGCACACGTTGTTGAAGAAGCGCGAGTTGACGACCTTGAAGCGCCCGCCGCGCACCCAGACGGCGCCGCCGCCGTCGTACTCGGTCTCGGAGCGCGAGTCGGCGTCGAGGAAGGTCAGGTTCTGCACCGTGAGCTGGGGCGAGTCCTGATTGTCGCAGTGCGACGTGGTCCAGACCTGATCGGAGTCGCAGGTGTTCATATACAGGATGCGCGTCGTCCCGCCGCCGCTGAGCGTCACCAGACCACCGCCGTCGATTACGATGCGAGGGCCCGTGTCGTTGAAGATCTTCGCCGGCCGGTCGAGGGTGATGGTGATGGGATCGGGACCGCAGTCGAAGGTGATGACGCCGCCGAGGGCCACGGCCGCGACCACGGCGTCGCCGCTGCAGCTCGCGGGCGTGCCGTCGCCGATGACGTGATCGGGCGAGGAGACGTCCTCGGGACCGGCCTCGGGCGGGATGGCGCAGGGCGCGGCGGGGTTGCCCGCCGGAGGTCCGGCCTCGGGATCGGTCAGCGGGTTGCTGGCGTCCACGCTGCCCGCGTCGCGACCACCGGCGTCCGTGCGCGGTCTCGCGCTGTCCGTCCGGCCACCGTCCGAGACGCTCGAGTCGGCCGTGGAGGATGTCCCGCCGCCACAGGCCACGATCGTGAACGACAAGATCCCCAAGAGCAGCCGAATGCGCATGCCATGCCTCCAACGGCCCGCGTGTCGCGAGGCCCCGGGAGAGTGTAGCCGGTTGTCGCGTCCCGATGCAGGGGTGGGTCCCGTGTCAGCGATCGCGGCGGGGTACGGTGCGTCGCCAGGCCAGACCGAGGAGCAAGAGCAACAGGCTCGAAGCTCCGGAAGGCGCCTCGGCCGGAGCCAAGCGGCAGCCGCATCCGCCGTGCGCCGCACCTGGATCGACCCCCGCGTCGGCCGAAGAGCCGCCGTCATCCACCACGCCGCCGTCGTCGAGCGCGCCAGCGTCGAGGTCCGGAGCCGCCGCGCAATGGGCGCCGTCGGCGTCCTCCACGCAACCCGCCGCGCAGGTCGTAGTCATGCCGAGATCGCCCATGACGCAGCTGCCGAAGGTCGAGGCGTCGACGCACACGCTGACGGCTCCACTCGCGCAGCCGGCGAAGACGCAGGCGCCCGCGCGGCACGCGTCCCCGGCACCGCAGGCGACGCGCGAGCAATCCGCCATCACGATCGAGTCGCCATCGCATCCGGGCATGCAGCCGCAACCCGAGTCAGCGAAACCCGCGGCGGGGCTGCCGGCGAGGCGCGCGTTGGTCATCGGTCCGTAGGCTCCGTCCTCGGCGATGGGGTCGCCCGGGTTGTTCACGTTCCACAGGTGCTGAAAGGCGCGGATGGCGTCCGAGCGCAGGTCCATGCCCGGGCAATCGAAGTGCACCGGATCGCTGCTGCCGAGCCAGACGCAGCCCTGGGCCTCGAGGGCCGACTGGGCGGCCGCGTGGTTCGAGACGTCGATGGCGCGCCCGCTCTGGTGGTTGCTGGTCCCTGGCGTGGCCGCGAGTCCGCAGCCTCCGGAGTTGTAGAGCACGTACTGGTCGGCGACCGTGCGGAAGGCCGAGGTGATCTGGAGCGGGGTCCGGTCGGCGGCGGCCTGGATCGCGTCGCGCGCGGAGGCCTGCACGAAGGCGTAGACGCGCGAGGAGGTCAGCGTGATGTTGGGATAGGGAGCGAAGCGCACGAAGGCGCCCGGATGCGTGCAGCTCTGGGCCTCGGCCAGCTGCGCCGAGATGCCCTCGATGCCCGCGGTGGAGCAAGCGCCACGCGCCGCGATGTCCGCGACCGTCTGTGCGCTCGCGGCGGACGTGACGAGCGGCGACACACCCGTCAGGAATAGCGCGACCAGAGCCGTGACGGAAATCGAGCGCGAGGTGATCACGCGCCGACTATGCCATCAACGTCAGCGGACTTGCACCAGGGTCGGCCGGTCGGCCTCTTCGGGCAGGATGGCCTTCCAGCCGACGGGCAAGGCGGGGGAGGTCATGTCGAAGAGCCGACGCGCGTCCCTGGGCGAGAGGTTCACGCAGCCGTGGCTGCGACGATGCCCGAAGTCGTCGTGCCAGAAGGCCGCGTGCAGCCCGTTCGCGTGCTCGAAGTACTGCACCCAGGGCACCGCCTCGATGGCGTAGTTACGTCGCACGTCGGTCTGCGCGAGGTTGGTCATGTCGCTGAAAGCGAGCTTGGCCCAGATGTGGAACTCACCCACAGGGGTGGCGTGGTTGGGGTCGGGGAGGCCCGTGGAGACCAAGGTCGCGAAGACGGGGCGAGCTCCTGCGAAGACGGTCAGCACCTGTTGATCGACGTCGACGTCGATCCAGCGCTCGTCGCCTTGAACGTCTGCGGGGAGCGGCGCGGGCGTCATGTGTGCGACGTCCCGCTCGCGCAGGAAGCCTCCGCCGACCCGCTCCACCCAGTCGCGCGTGGTCGAGGCGACGTGCACGACTTCACGACGCCCGACGTGGGCCGTCACATGACCGCCCGGACGCGCGTAGACGCGGGCGTCGTTCGCCAGGACCCAGCCGAGATCACTGGCTTCGCCTTCGGCGATCTCTCGACCCGCGAAGCTGCTCCCCCGCGCCAAGGTCAGCGACTCCTCCTCGACCCACAGACCGCGGCGCGTCTCGAGGAACGCCGAGTCACGCAGCTCGCGGCGCTCGGTGACCACCAGCCCGAAACCTTCGCCGTAGGTCTCTTCGTAGCGATCCATGAAGGCGTCGATGGGATCGCGATACGCGCGCGTGCCGTCGTAGCGCACGAAGGCGTAGCGCCGAGGCAGGATCTCGCCGTCGGCGACACGCGGGATGCTCTCGCCCGCGGGAGGCAAGGACGAGGCGCGAACATGCTCGGCGCAGAGATAGAGCTGCGGCCCCACGCGCGCCCAGGTTCCGCCGGGGCAGCCGGCGCCGCGCACCACGCCCAGGTTCGGCACGCGCGTGTTCACCCGCACCGTGCCCCTGCGACGCGCCCCCTCACGGGGTTCGCGCAACACGGGCGCGGCGTCGTCGAGCACCAGCCAGGAGCCCGAGGCTGCCGCGGGGGTGCGCGGCGTGGCGATCGCGTCCTGCGCGAGACCCGACGCCAGCCACAGGCCCACGCCGAGACCAAGGCTGGCCAGGAGGGCGCAAGTTCGCAGCGAGAAGCTCACCGCCGTCAGTATACGGTCGAGCTCTGCACCGACCCACTTGTTGCCAGTCCGCGGCCGTTGAGACCGCCGGTCGGCGCCCTTACTCGCGGTCGCCGCCTCGCACGCCGTAGCGCTTGGCCAGCTCGCGCAGGTGGTAGCGGGTGAGGCCCGCGGCCTGGGCGCTCTTGGTGATGTTGTCGCCGTACTTGTCGAGCAGCGCCTTCAGGTAAGCAGGCTCGAAGGCGTCGAGCACCTTCTGCTTGGCCTCCTTGAAAGGCATCTCGTCGTCGACGAATTGCTCGGCCGTGCCCCCGGGGAGCGCCGCGGGAGGCGTCTTCTGGGACGAGGGCATCAGGTCCTTCACCGTCAGCTCGGACTCGTCGGCCAGGAAGGCTGCGCGCTCGAGCGTGTTGCGCAGCTCGCGCACGTTGCCGGGCCAGGGGTAGGACTTGAGCCGGGCCATCGCGCCCTTGCTGATGGTGAGCCGGCCATCTTCGCCCGGGAAGCGGCGCTTGCTGAACTCTTCGAGGAAGGTCTCCGCCAGCAGCTGCACGTCTTCGGGGCGCTCGGCGAGCGAGGGCAGCTCGACGGTCACGACGCTGAGGCGGAAGTAGAGATCCTCGCGAAAGGTCCCCTCGTTCACCATCGCGCGGAGATCGCGGTTGGTCGCCGCGACGACCCGCACATTCACCGGGATCGTCTTCTCGCCACCGACGCGCTTCACTTCGCGATTCTCGAGCACCCGCAGGAGCTTCGGTTGCAGCGCGAGGCTCAACTCGCCGATCTCGTCGAGGAAGATGGTGCCACCGTCGGCCTGCTCGAAGGAGCCCTTGCGCCTGTCCGTGGCGCCGGTGAAGGCCCCGCGCTCATGACCGAAGAGCGTGCTCTCGATCAGGTTCTCGGGGATGGCGGAGCAATCCTGGACGACCAGGGGCTGCTCCTTGCGACGGGATCCGCTGTGCAGCGCGCGCGCCACCAGCTCCTTGCCCGTGCCGGTCTGACCACGGACGAGCACCGTCAGATCACTCGGCGCCACCTTGCTGAGCACGGCGAAGATCTCGCGCATGCGCACGCTCTTGCCGATCAGATCGAAGTAGCGCTCGTCGTGGCTGAGATCGATCTCGACCTCGCCCTCGCCGGCCTCGTAGCGCAGGCTGGTCTGACCCGCGCGGATCACCGTTCCTGGACGAATCCAGACCTCGCGGATGCGGAGATCGTTGATGGTGGTGCCGTTGGTGGAGCCCAGATCCTTGAGCAACACACCCTTCTCGTTGGCGATGATCTCACAGTGGGTGCCGCTCACGGCCTTGTCCGCGAGCACCAGATCGCAGATCAGGCTGCGGCCGATGGTCACGCGCGCCCGCTCGACCGACAGCTCGCGACCTTGGTCCGGGCCCTCGATCACGATCAGGCGTCCACGCTTCAGGCGTCGCTTGGTGGCGCGCGCATCCACGAAGACCGTGGTCAGTGCGGGTTCTCGATCCGTCACGATACCTCCTGTCCCAGGGAAAGGCCGGTCGAGGCGTCGGCGCGCAGTGCCCGGATGGCGGCGCCGTAGTCCGCAGCACCGAAGACGGCGCTCCCCGCCACGAGCACGTCCGCTCCAGCAGCCACGGCGAGGGAAGCGGTCCCGGACTTCACGCCGCCGTCCACTTCGAGGTCGATCGATCGCTTGGACACGTCGATCATACGCCGCAGCGCGCGGATCTTTCCCTGAGCCGAGGGAATGAACGACTGTCCGCCGAAGCCAGGGTTCACGCTCATCACCAGGATCAGGTCCACATCGTCGAGGACGTAGCGCACGACCTCTTCCGGCGTGCTCGGGTTGAGCGAGACGCCCGCGCGTTTGCCGGCCGCGTGAATCTGCTGCACGGCCCGGTGCAGATGGGGCGTCGCCTCGGCGTGCACGGTGATGATGTCGGCGCCCGCCTCGGCGAAGGCGTCGATGTAGCGCTCGGGCTGCTCGATCATCAGGTGCACGTCGACCACGCCGCGCGCCGCGCGACGAACCGCGTCGACCACCAACGGACCGATGGTCAGGTTCGGGACGAAGTGCCCGTCCATCACGTCGACGTGGATCCAATCGGCGCCCGCGTCCTCGACAGCGCGGATCTCGTCGGCGAGTCGGCCGAAGTCGGCGGAGAGGATCGAGGGCGCGATGCGCACGGCCGGGGAGTTCGCCACGGCATGAGTCAAGCGGCGCCTGCGCTCGGTGTCAATGACGGCCATGAGCAGCAGCGAAGAGCGCGTTCGGGGGTTAGCCGACGCTTGACTGTAGAGGTGGGTTCCACCCACACTCCTGCCCCTGGCCGGTGACCCGCAGGGCACCCCCGGAAATTCCGGTCCTACCACATGACTGAGCAGCGATATCGCGTGATAGAGCGCCTCGCGGCCGGCGGCATGGCCGAGGTCTTCGTAGGCGAGCAGCAGAGCCATCAGGGGTTCAAGAAGAAGGTCGCGATCAAGCGCGTTCTGCCACATTTGGCGCAGAACAAGAACTTCATCGGCATGTTCCTGGACGAGGCGCGGCTCGGGGCACAGTTGACGCACGCCAACATCGTCAGCGTCTTCGACATCGGCGCGGCGGACAACACCTACTTCATCGTGATGGAGTTCGTCGACGGGGCGAACCTGAAGAAGGTGATGGACGCCCTGAAGCAGATGGGACGCTCCGTTCCCATCAAGGCTGCGATCTACATCTCCATGGAGGCCTGCCGAGGTCTCAGCTTCGCCCACGATCTGATGGACGAAGAGGGCAACTCGATGCACCTCGTGCACCGCGACGTCTCGCCCCCGAACATCCTGATCTCCAAGCGCGGTGAGGTGAAGGTCACGGACTTCGGTCTGGCCAAGGCCACGACCCAGCTGGAGAAGACCGATCCTGGCGTGGTGAAGGGGAAGTTCAGCTACCTCGCGCCCGAGGCCGCGCGCGGCGAGCACGTGGACGCGCGCGCCGACGTCTTCGCCATGGGCGTCGTGCTCTGGGAGATGCTCGCAGGCCGGCGGCTGTTCCTGGGAGAGACCGACTACCAGACGGTGAAGCTGGTCCAGCAGACCAACGTGCCGAGCCTCTCGAGGCTGAACCCCGAGGTCGACGCCGAGTTCGAAGGCATCCTGGGGAAGTCGCTGACCAGCAACCCGGACGAGCGCTACCAGAGCGCCCGAGACTTCGGCGACGCCCTCGCCGGCTACCTCTTCGGCCACAAGCTGAAGGTCACCAGCTACGACATCGCCGCCTTGGTGAAGCAATGCCTCGCCACCGAGGTGAAGCCGGCGCGCCAGGAGCAGCAGCAGTCGATCATCGACAAGCTGATCCAGGAGGAACTGCTGCGCTTCACCTCGCTCGAGGACATGAGCAACCCGCTCGATCTCGGGAGCGATCCGCTCGTGGATGGGGCGACGCCCCTGAGCCCGGATGACGTCCTGGGCGCGGCGCCCCTCGACGCCGGCGCGTTCGAGAACCCCGCCGAGTGGTTCACGGACGACGCGGATGTGGCCGCCGCCATCGACGGATCGCCGGGCAACGACCCGACGGATTCGGAGCCTGGCTGGCGGGAATCCGGCATCGAGGACGAGCTCGGTGGCATGGCGCGCTCGCTCGAGCACCTGGTCGAACCCACAATGGAGCCACTGCCGATCCCGGAGGAGGTGTCCGCCGAGGTCGCGCTCGATGCAGTGCCCGTGGCGACGCCGACGCCTGCCCGAGGCGGATCCACCGGCAAGATCGTGGCCGTGCTTCTCGTGCTCCTCGTCGGTGCCGCCGCGGCTGCTTACTTCGGCGGCCTGCTCGGCTGACGCCCGATCGGGCCACTCGTCGTCGATCTTCCGAGACGAGAACCCGACCCCGTTCTGCCTCTTCGGCGACGAGTCAGGGACAGCTGAGCGCGCGTGCGTCCGTGGCCCAGGAGCCGCGTGGCGCGGCCGTGAGATAGCGACGCGCGAGCTCGCAGCCCTCGGTCGTCGCGCCCAGGCTGATGGCCAGGCGCGCGAACGCTTCGGGCGGCGGCGAGGGACAGCCGATGGCCGCGCGTAGCTCCGCCTGGTTGGACTGACCCTGCTCCGTCAGCACGGTCGCCAACAGCAGGTGGGCCTGACCCACCGTGGAATCGAGCGCGATCGCCGCCCTCGCCTGAGTCGCGGCGCCATCCAGGTCGCCGTTGCCGAAGTAGAGCACCTCGGCCCTGAGTGTGGCGATGCGGGCCTGGGACCGTGCGCCCAAGCCGTGGCTTTGCACGATGCGATCTGCGACGCCGATCTCCCCCGCGGCCCGACGGAGCTGGGATCCACCCGTGTGAATTCCGATCGAAGCGAGGCCGATGTGGGCATCGAGCTCTTCCGAATCGTAGTGAATGGCGCGCGAGAACGCCCGCTTCGCGCTGCGAGTGTCCTCCGCCTGCACGTAGGCCTGACCGAGCGCGGCGTACAAGCTCGCGTCTCGGGTACCCCGACACAGTCGGCTCAGGCTGGGCACCGCCTGGGCACCTCCGCCCTCGAGGACCATCAAGTGGGCGCGACCGAGCTCGAGGGGTCGTCCGGTCACACCCGCGGTGGCCGCGCGATCGAGCGCGTCGTGACCCGCCGCCACGTCACTCTGGGCGATGGCCAGATCCAGCAGCCCGAGCAGCGCGTCGACGTTTCCGGGCTGGATTTCGAGCGCCTTCTCGTAGGCCTCCTTGGCACGCGGGGCGTGCTCGGCGACGCGCGCGGCCGCACCGAGCAAGGCCCAGAGCTCCGCGTCGCTGCCGTGGCTCGTGGTCAGCGTCTCCAGCGCCGCTTGTGCGGCCTCTCCATGACCCCGCGCGAGCTCCACGCGCGCGTTGGCGACCGCCAGCGGATAGGCCCCAGGGCGTGCCCGGAGGGCAGCGGCGACGACATCGGCGGCGCGCTGCGGTTGGCCATCCGCGAGCAGGGCCCGGGCCATGACGGGCACGAGCCAGACATCCGCAGGCGCTCGCTCGAGGGCGGGGCCCAGGACCGTGACCGCTTGCGCGGCGTCGTCGGCGCGAAGTGCCATCGCCCCGAGGCGAACGCGCGCTTCGACCTCGACGTCCGCGTGAGCTTCGGCCGCTTCGTAGGCGCGACGGGCGGCGGGGGCGTCTCCCTGGGCCTCGGCCAAACGGCCGCGGAGGTAGGCTGTCTGCGGACTGTCCCCGGCGTTGGCGAGGGCGGCCTCGGCACGCGCCGCGTCCCCCGCTTCCAACGCGACCCGCGCGGCGGTCTGCGCGCGCGCGTGAGGGAGCGGCGACTGGTCGCCGAGCGCGGCCATGACCTCGGCGGCGCCCGAGGCATCGCCCGCACGCGCCAGCGTCTCGGCCACGGCGAGGGTCAGGCTCTCGTCGCCCGGGGCACCTTCCTCGCGAGCGGCCCGAGCCTCGACCTTCGCGGCCTCGGTGTCGCCGTTCGCCAAAGCCACGAAGGCGCGAACCGCGTGCGCCCAGGCGCGTTCGCGGGGGTTCGCCACGGAGCTGAGCTCCTCGACCACGGCGGTGGCGGCGTCGCGGGCTCCGCTCTCATCGCCCGTCGCCCAGCGGATACGGGCCTCCGCGGCTCGAATCTCGGGGTCGTGGGCCGCTCCGGGCTGGGCCGCGAGGTCCACCAGCGCCGAGGCCGCGTGACCGTCGAAGGCCTGCGCCAAGGCGAGCAAGGCGCGGTGCCGCGGGGACTCGGGTCGCGCGGCCACGGACGCCCGCGCCTCGACGGACGCTTGGGCGAAATCCCCATGCGCGATGGCCACGAGCGCGTGCACGTGTCCCACCTCGCCAGTCGGATCCTCCGCGCTGCGGCGTACGGCGAGGGCCGTGTCTGCACCCTCGATGTCTCCACCCCGCAGGCTGAGGTAGGCTCGAGCGAGGCGCGCATCCAGGCTGGCCCGCGCTTCGTCGTCCAGGCCGCGCAGCAACCCGGACGCCTCGTCGCCCGTGTCTCGACCGGCTTCGTAGGCGGCCAAGGCGAGCAGATGGGCGCGACGACGGACGGCCTCGTCGTCGGTGTCGCCTTCGTCCGCGTCTCGTGCGATCGCTCGATCGACGCTCGCGCCTCGACCGTCGTCCGTGGCCGCCAACAGAGCCGACGCGATCTCCTGGTCGTCGCTGCGGTCGAGGAAGTACATGACCGAGCCGACGATCAGCGCGAGCACGACCACGGGCGCCGCGAGGAGCAGAGGGAAGAGCTTGGGATTCGGCAGCTTGTCGCGCAGCCCGCGCACATGCGCGACGATCTGCCGGAGCCGATCCGGCACGCCTACGGCGCGGGAGGCCTCGGTCGTGCTGACCGGGCGGCGCTCCGGGATGGAGGCGCGAGGACTCGCGGCGGGCGTGAAGTCGGCGGGTGGACCTGCGGCTGCCGCGGGGCTCGGGGCCGGTGCGCCCGCGGGAGAGAAACCTTGCGGCGGCTGGGGATCGACCCGCGGCGCAGCGCCGAAACGTGGCGTCGACACGGACGCCGCCGGCATGCCGATGGGTGGCGTCGAGACCCGAGGCCGAGCGGCGGGTGGCGGCGCGACGGGTGGCGGCGCGAGGGCTGGCACATAGGCGGGCGGCGACGCGTACGAAGGCGGGGGCGGCGCGTAGGACGGCGACGGTGACGCGTACGCAGCGGGCGGCGCGGGCGAGGCGGACATGGGGAGCGCGCCGGGCGGCGCCGCTGCGCTCGGTGGAGGTCCCGGCGGGGGTGGCAGGGAGATCGGGCGTGGTGCCTGCGCGACCGGCTTCGGGGAGCGGGGGCCCGCCTTCATCACCGCCGCGACCCGGAGATCACGCGTGTGATCGGGCTCGTCGCTACGAGGGCTCTCTTGAGGCATGCGGAGCTGCGTCGCCTCCTCCTCGAGGGGAGCCAGCGCGCTTCCGGCGACGTTTGTGGCCTCGGCTTCGAGAGGCTCGGAGTCGTCATCCAGAGGCTCGAAGATCTCCTTAGAATCCACGAGCTCCAGATCGCCCGCGTCGAGCTCGGAGGTCGCCGGGCGCTTGGGCGTGGCGGCTGGAGCGCGGGCAGGAGCGCGCGCCGGCATCGCCTCGAGCTCGTCGATACCCAACTCGGAGGTGTTCTCTTCTCCAAAGGGGGTCGACTCGTCTCCTGTCGACTCGTCTCCTGTCGACTCGGCTTTCGTCGACTCGGCTTTCGTCGACTCGGCTTTCGTCGAACCGGCGTCCTCGCCGAGGCCCGGCGCCAGCTGTCCGAGACCGGCGATGCCCATCATCGTGCCCCTGGGTCGACGTGGAGGGGGCGACGGCGCGGCGCTTGGTTCAGCCGCGGGCTTCGTCGGCGGCGCTTCTGCTTCGGGATCGGTCAGCGCATCGGTCTCGTCGCCAGCCAACGAGTCCGTCAGCTCGACCGAGGCGGACGTGTCCTCGGCTCGCATCGACGCCATGCTCTCCGCCATGGCTGCGAGCTCGGGATCGATCTGAATCGAAGGAGGCGCGTCCTGAATGGGCGCCGTGGCCGGGCGATCCTCGCTGCCATCATCGAAGAAGGACGCAGGGGTCTCGATGGTGGCGACTCCCGCCGAGTCGAACCAGCGCTCCACGGTGGCCGATGTCGGCGGCGGATCCGACTCGAGCTCCTCGAGCAGCTCGGCCGCCTCGTCGTCCTCGGGATCGAGTTCCAGCGCGCGACGCAGATACTCCTCGCCGCGCTTCGGCTGCTTCGCCTTGAGGAAGGACTCGCCGAGCAGTCGATGGGCCGTCGCGGAGTCGGGTCGCCGACGGATCAGCGACATCATCTCCACTCGGGCCTCGTCGAAGCGCTCGGTCGCGGTCAGCGCGCGTCCGAGCAGGAGCCGGGTGTCGTCGTCGTCTGGCCGAGAGAGCAAGAGTCGACGGCAGGCGCGCACCGCCTCGGCGAAGTCTCGTTCCAGCAGGAGTCGCTTCGCACGAGCGGCCAGTTCTTGCACATCTGTGCCCATCCGCGGGCCAGGTTACCAGGCCGCGCGACTTCACGTCAGAGATCACGCACACGTCGGTTCAGACGGCGCAGCTCGCTGCGCTCCGCGGCCGCGCCGCCATAGCGCACGGCGAGGTAGAGCGCGGTGATCTCTTCGACCGTCTCGACCCCTTCGAAGCCCGCCTCGCGCAAGCGATCGACGTGAGCCGACGGCGTCCGACCGGGCGGGCGCTTCGCACCGCGACGACCGAGACGGGTGTCGAGGCGTCGATAGAGCCGCACCGTCTCCCGCAGCCTGAGGTCGCCCTCCGGTCCAGCGCGTCGACGCTGGCGCGCTCGGATCACGAGCCAACCGCCCAACAACAGCAGCGGCAGTACGAGCAGGGACCAGCGCAGGCTCCGCGCCGTCAGGCCGTGTGCCGTGGCCCGTGGCCCGTCCTCTACCCCTCGCTCCGACCCAGCGTGTGAAGGCCGCCAGGTCCGGAAATACCTCATGAGTTCGTGCAGGGCAGCCGCCTGATAGCGCAGATCGTAACCGACGACGTGACGCGCCCAGCGCATGTTGATGGCGTCGAGGAGCGCACGCAGACTCCCGAAGGGTCCCTCTGCGGGGCCGACCAGATCTCGCGCGGGTGGTGTGGCGTCCAGGGTCACCCAGTCGCCGTCGATCCACGCCTCGACCCAGGAGTGGGCGTCTCCCTGGCGCACGGCGTAGTAATCGCCGAAGCGGTTGTAGCGCCCGCCGAGGAAGCCGGTGACGTTGCGAGCCGGCACGCCCAGTCCGCGCAGCATCACCGCCAGGGCGGTCGAGTAGTACTCGCAATGGCCTGCATGCGCCTCGAGCAGGAAGACCTCGAGCGGATCTCTTCCTCGCGTGTCGGGCTGTTCCAACGTGTAGCGGTACTCGCCGCTGTCGCGCAGATGCCGCAGCAGGGCGTCCGCTTGGGCGCGCGGCGCGCTCAGACCGGCGGTCCAACGACGAGCCAGAGCGAGGATGCGCTCCTGACCGGCCGGCAGCTCGAGGTATCGGGCGAAGGCCTCGGCGTCGATGGGATCCGCAGGCGCCGAGGACGCTCGCCGAGAGATGTGGGCGGTGTAGGTGAACTCGAGTCCATCCGCGTCCGCGTAGCGCACGTCGGTGCCGTCCGAGCGCACGATCTGGCGATCCACGGACAGACCCGCGACGATGCGCGGAGGCGTGGTGATGCCGATCGTGCCTTCGGGGAGGAAGATCACGGGCTCGTCCAGAGGGTCGAGGATGATCGAGAGTCGTCGCTCGGTCGCGCTCTCGGGCAGGGTCGAGAGCGCGAAGAAGCCGTAGCTCTCGCGCACTGTCTCCGTCGCGCTGGGGGAACGGGTCCACTCTCCGTCTTCGTAGTGATCGAAGGAGGTTCCACGCATGTGCAGCTCGAGCCGCTCCGGAGGCGGAGAGGCGAGGCCGGGCACCTTCACGCGCAACACCACTGTGGGATCGTCGCGGATGCGCCCGAAGCCACCGAGCTGCACGTTGCGCCCGAAGCCAGCCACCTGCCGACCCGCGTCGTGACCGAGGTTGAGGAAGCCCATGCCGACGCGCGGAAAGGCCAGGAAGAAGATGGCCGTGATGGCGAAGAGAGGGAGCGTGAGCGAAGCCGTACCCAGCAAGAAGGAGGCGCCCGCCACGCGCTTGGAAGCGAGCACGCGCTCGACGCTCGGCCCCATGGTCGAGTCCGCGTAGTGCCGCTCGATCTCGGCGCGCAGATGCGTGAGCGCCAGCATCCAGGGCAGCACGACGACGAAGCCGAGGAAGACCAGCCCGTAGCCGAGACCCGACGACAGCACGGTGGCCGCGATCAGGTGCAGAAACGCGATGATCGCGATCTGCTGATACTCGCGAGCGGTGGGTCGATAGGCGAGACGGGAGAGCTGCAAGAGCGCCGCGTATTCGATGCCGAGGGGCAGGATGGGCGCGCCAGTGCTGCCGCGCAGAACCTGCATGGCCAAGCCCGAGAGGACGAGGACGGTCCAGGCCTGAGACCAGCGCCGGTTTCGCATCACGGCGGGGGTGACGAAGGCGGTCCCCAGGAAAGCCGCGAACATGACGAAGCTCTCGAGCGGCCCGAGGACCGAGCCCAGGCTCAGGGCCAAGAAACCCAGGCCGGCCAGCAGGTAGGTCACGCCCAGGTGAAGGCTCGAGAACTTCATCCCGCGACCTCGGGGGATCGCGGACGAACGGAGACCACGTGCGCGTCGGCGGGAGCCCTGAGCGTCGGCGCGCCCTCCAGCGGCACGGGCTCGAGCAGCGCCAACATGTGGTACAGCGGGTCGGGCGGACGGCCCGGCTGGATGATGGGCGACAGGCTGGTGCGGCTCGCCACACGCACCGCGCGCCCGGACGCCAGGGTAGCGGTGGCGAGGGAGGCCAGCGCCGAGATGGCGTCTTCGAACGCTTCCGCGTAGGCGGGGTCTTCCGGATCGCGGCTGGCTTCGTCCACGACCAGCCACTGCAGGAGGCCGCGCTCACGCTCGCGTTCACGCACCACCACGGTGCCGAGCGAGGCCGTGCGCCGCCAGTGGATGTCGCGCGCCTCGTCCTCGGGCGCGTAGTCGCGCAGTCCCGCCACCTCGACGCCACGCCCGCGCACCGTCGCCAGGTCGTCACTGCGCTCGGCGTGGCCCTGGGCTCGGGGTGCCGTCGTGCGTCCGATGCGTGGGAAGACGACGATCTCATCCGAGGCGGACAACGCACGCCCCTTCTCGATCAGACCGAAGGGATAGCGCGTGACCAGCCTCAGGTGGGTGAAGTGCCGGAGACCGCGGCGCGGCGCGACGTAAGGATAGAAGACGCGCTCTTCTCCGTGGGGCGGGACCTTGAGGTAGTACGAGCGCGTCGGCGTCGTCTCGCCCGCGATCACGTCCTCGACCTCGAGCGAGAAGCTCGGAAGGAAGCGCTTCTGGTTCGTGAGCACGAGCTCCACTCGGCACGGGGTCTTGGCGAACACGCGCCGAGGCAGGACACGACGCGCGCGCAGTCCCAGGAGCGCGAGATCACTGAGCACGCCGCTGACGAGCAACAGGCTGAGCATCAGCCCGAGCACGAGGTAGAGCAGATTGTTGCCCGTGTTGACCGCCGCGACGCCCACGCCGAGGGTGACCAACACGAAGCTCTTGCCCTCACGCGTGAGGCGGAAGGTGCGTCGCCGCATGCGCTTTCGTCTGCGCGAGAAGCGCCCCAGGCGGCGCTCGACCGCGGCGCTCATACCGGGACTTCGACCTCATCGAGCAGCGCCTGGATCACGCGTTCGGCCTCGTCCGTGGCTACGCGCGGATCGGGACTATCGACGCGCACGCGATGGGCGAGCACCGGCAAGGCGAGCTGCTGGACGTCGCCAGGGATGGCGTAGCTGCGACCGGCGACCAGGGCGCGGGCACGCACGGCGCGTTCGAGAGCCAGAGCCGCGCGCGTCGAGGCGCCCAAGGTCAGACTCGGCGTGTTGCGGGTCGCGAGCACCAGGGTGTGCATGTAGTCGAGCAGCACATCCTCCACGAGCACGTGGTCCAGAGCGGCCCGCGCCTGGCGCAGCTCGCTCACCGTGACGCAGCTCTCGATCGCATCCAGCGGATCGCGACCGCGACGCTCACGCAAGATGCGGCGCTCGACCTCGACGGGCGGATAGCCAATGTGGATGCGGAGCAGGAAGCGATCGAGCTGGGACTCGGGCAGCGGATAGGTGCCGTAGAAGTCTTCGGGGTTCTGTGTCGCGACCACGAAGAACGGATCCTCGAGCGGATGCGTCTCGCCCTCGACGGAGACCTGCCCCTCGTCCATCGCTTCGAGCAGCGCGCTCTGCGTCTTGGGCGTGGTGCGGTTGATCTCGTCGGCGAGCAGCACGTGCGTGAACACGGGCCCCGGACGGAAGGAAAAGTGACCGGACTTCGGGTCGTAGACGTTGCCGCCGACCACGTCCGACGGCATCAGATCCGAGGTGAACTGCAGCCGGCGGAAGGTCACCCCGAGGGACGCCGCGAGCGCGCGAGCGAGGGTCGTCTTGCCCACCCCGGGCACGTCCTCGACCAGCAGATGCCCACCCGCGAGGATGGTCGTGACGGCGAGCTCGACCACGTCGCGCTTGCCCTCGAGCACCCGCTCCACGTTGGCGACCAAGGCATGGGCCACACGCGTGGCCGACTCCATCACGGACGCGCTCGACGGCACCGCGCGCGGACTCTCGATGGCAGCTTCGGACACGCGACAAGCCTAGCATGCTACGCGCCGAGCGCCGGGTGGCTTCGAGCCAAGCGCCGCGTGACTTCGGGCCAAGCGCCGCGTGACTTCGGGCCAAGCGCCGGGCGGCTTCGGGCCAAGCGCCGCGTGACTTCGGGCCAAGCGCCGCGTGACTTCGGGCCAAGCGCCGCGTGACTTCGGGCCAAGCGCCGGGCGGCTTCGCTTGGCCGGGCCGTCGGTGTAGCGTGCCGACGTGATCCAGAGTTCATCGCCGTCCGCCTCTACGCTCGCCGGCGCAGACGGATTCATCGCGCAGCAGTTGGGTCCACTCGGACGCGTCCTCGGCTGGGGCGCCTCGAGTGACGTGCTCCTGGCGCGAGTTCGCGCGGGGGAGCGCGTGAGGTGGCCCGACCAAGCCGCGACGCGTCGAGCCGAAGGGCGCGACTCGAGCGTCTCGCCGTTCGACCCGGAGTCCTTCGACGCATTCGTGACGCGCGACCCGGAGCTGGCCTCGACCACCTCGTGCATCGGCGAGATGGCGCGACTCCTTCGCGATACAGGCCGCTTCGGCATGCACCTGCCCCTGGTGCCAGGCCGAGCAGGCCAACCCGGCTGGGACGAACTGTTCCGCCAACTGGCCGATGTGGGACTCTGGCCTCGACGCAGGCTGCTGCTTCGCGAGCTACCCGGAACCGGCGTGCCACTGCGCGTGCGGCCGGCGCAGCTGACGGCACTGGGCAGCTACGCCGTGGTCGTGGGCGAGCGCATCCCACGCGCCGCCTTCCGCATGCGCGAGGCCATTCGCATCTCGTTGCAGGAGACCGGCCGCGCCCGCGTCACGGTCGTCAGCGGCTCCATGGCGCCCACCTACCAGATCGGGGAGCAGGTCGAGGTCCAGCCTTGCACCCACGCCAGGCGCGGCGACGTCATTCTGTTCGAGCGCGGCAGCCAGCTCGTCCTACACCGAGTCCTCGCCCGCGCGGGCGCCTACCTAGTCCAGCGCGGGGACGCCGAACGCGAACGCGCCAGCCTCATCCGAGACTGGCGCGTGATCGCACGCGTTGTGACCTGAATGGGGAGGCTAGCTGATGCTCGGCACACCGTAGTCACAGGTCGGGCCACTGCCCGATGCCTTGGTGCAGCCGGCGGCCAGAGTCTCGAAGCGAGCGGACTCCTCGACCCTTGGAGTCTCGTATCGAGCCTTCCGGGGCTCGTGCGGGTTCGTCTTCTTGGTGTCGGAAGCCATGTTCAACTCTCCTCCGTAACGGAGACTCTAGCGCTCAATCCAGAATTCGCCAGCCCCGGACTGGCCCTTGGGATCGCCAATCGCGAAGTCGACGAACCCGTCCCCGTCCACATCACCGATGTAGCCAGTGGTACGGTTTGCGCTCCCCATGGAGGCGGCGGGCTGGAAGGAGTGGTCCGCAGCGGTGCGGGTGCGAGCGCCCGGCGCCTGCCCGTAGAACATCTCGACGGAACCTGCCGCCGTGCCGCGCTCGACCGAACCAACCAACAAGTCCCCTTGGCCATCGCGATCGATATCACCCTGTAGCCCGAAGACCGGGTGACCCGCCTGGGCGAGGAAGCGGCCGAAGACATCGCCAGCGGCCCCGGACACGTTGTTGGTGATCAGGAAGCTCGTCGCGGCCGAATAGGTACCGCCGCTGCCCGGATAGATCCGCACGCGCCCCTGACTCGATGCAAGCTCTTCCAGAATAGCCAAATCGACCTGTCCGTTGCCGTCGTAATCACCGATGTTCATTACTCGGTTGCCGAAGATCGCCGGACCGGCGTCGATGACCGTCGCCGTCAGGGAGTTTAGCGCCGTGCCCGTATGAGCCTGTCCCCGGGCCATGTAGATGTGCCCGGTCGTTGAGCCATTGTCACCGATCACCAGCTCTCCGCGGCCGTTTCCGTTGAGGTCCCCCATACCGATGATCGCGGTTCCGAAGCTCTGCGTCGCGGTCGCGGGTGAGATCTGGAAGCCGTTCACCTCGGTGGGCACGGCGATGTTGCCGCTCAGGGCGGCGCTGCCTCGTACTACGTAGACGCGACCAGCGGACGAGTTCTCGAGGGGCACGCCGAGCGCGATGTCGGCGAGGCCATCACCGTCGAAGTCGCCGGCAGCGGCCACACCCTCATAGCCGCCGAGCAGTCCGGGCGCAGCCGTACCGTTCAGGCAGACGTCCGCACCACAGCCTCCGCTGGTCACGTCGATGGCGGAGGGCCAGGGAGTTGCGGCGTTGTGCCCGAACACCACATAGGCAACGCCCTTGACCGCGTTGGCGACGGGGGAGGAGAGCACGAAGTCACCCACTCCGTCACCGTTGAAGTCACCGATGGCGACAGCGAGCAGGCCCGCGATGGGCTGGCCTCGCAGAGCGGAGAACGTCACGGCCGGTGCCGTGGGCAAGCTCGTCGTTGACCCGAAGAACAGGTAGGCAGTGGTTACGCCACCGACAACGAAGTCATCGACCGTGTCGCCGTTGACGTCACCGACGGCGGCGAAGCTCCAGCCCATGTCCAATGTGGACCCCGTCACCGACTGCTCGAGGAAGTCCAGGGTGACGACATCGTCGTTCCCGATGGGCGTCATGGCGCCCGCGATGTCCGCACCTCGCATGGAACAGTGCATGGTCTCGCCGACGCGGAAGCCGCTGATGGTCTCCATCTCGACGCTTGTGGGTGTGCCCGGCGTGGTCGTGGTGGTGAACGCCGTCGCCGCCGTCCAGTCCGCCTCAGTGACGATGGGGGTCTTGGCGCAGCGCATCTCGTAGCTCGACAAGGCGCCGCCCGCGCCGCCATCCGCGACGGCGGTCCAGGTGAAGGGCACCGCACCGCCGCGCCGATCCGTGGCTGCGCCAGCCGCCAGGTCCGAGATGGCCGTCGTGGGCGGTGAGCTGTCGATGGTGACGGTGACGCTATCCGAGGCGGTGCCGCGCGCGTCGGTGACCGCGACCACGATCGGCAGCGCCACACCGTCCGGTGCATCGACACAGGCGTTGAACGTGGCGCCGCTGCCCGAGGTCGTCAGCGCGCTCGAGATGTCGATGGCCGTGCCGCCATTGATGGTCACCGTGGCAGTCGTGCCCGCGCCCGCTGCCGCATCCGTGGTGCCCTGCACCCGGACCTGGAAGCCCGCCGCGGCGCCGTCACAGTCAGCGCTCGCGCCCAGCGTGGCGGAGGACGTCGGAGAGGTGATGCTGACGCTCGGCAAGTCGACCACGGTCACGTTGCACACCGGGGCGCAGCCCCGGTTGCCGTTGGCGTCGGTGCCGCAGGCGTCCAAGGCGATCGTCCCGCCCGTCGTGAACGTGTGGTTCGTGAACACGTTCTGTCCGCTGGTGACGACCGTGCTGGTGGCATCGACCGACCCATCCAGGACCAGGTCCACGTTCGGAGCTGGGCTGTTCGGGTTCTGTACGCGGACCGTGTACTGGAAGCCGGGAGTCGTCGGGTCCGAGTCATCCGTGGTCGGGCGCAGGATCGCCGACCCACTGGTGCAGATGGGGCGTGCCACGGTGAAGCTGGGCACGTCGCAGTCGGGCGCGATCGAGAGCGGGGTCGAGGTGCCGGTCAGGCGGTCCGCCGTCTGGCGCGCGAAGACGTTGTAGCTGCCCGCGGCCGCGTTGACGCTCGAGAGCGCGACGGAGGCGAAGGTCGCCTGACCCAAGAAGGGTGAAGGCAACCCGGCTGTCGCGTCGCAGTTCGCGGTCCCGAGGACGGTGCCGGTGTCCGCACGGACGAGCGCGACGTCGGAGTCGACCTCGGTGCAATTGACGCTGAAGACCTCGGTGCAATTGACGCTGAAGGCGACGTCGCACGCGGGGGTCGCCGTGTTCATGTCGGCGCCATGGGTGGCGTCGCCCGCGGAGTTGAAGGCCGCCGGTGCGGTCGGCGTGATGATCTCGAGCTGGGGCGCGGCGGTGCGCACACGCACGGAGACGCGCGCCTCGGCCACGTTACCGGCCGCGTCTTCCACCTCGGCGCACAGCTCCTGCATGGGCGAACTGGCCAGGGTGACCACGCCGCTGAAGCCGCCAGCGGCGAGCGACCCGTCAGCCAGGGTCGAGCCGCAGATGCCGACCCGTGCGACGCTGCAATCCGCACCCGTGCTGGTGCCGGTCATGTCGACCTGGATTCCGTCGGTGGAGGCGTCCACGTCGTCGGCGTCCACGAAGAGGGTGTCCGCGACGGGCTCGGACACGCTGACACCACATGGCGTGGTGTCGATGGTCCACTGACCGACGCTCGAGCGCGTAACGTTACCCGCGCCATCCGAACAGATCGCCTGGGCGCGGTGCACACCCTCGCTCAGCTCGATGGGCCCGAAGGTCGCCGTGGCGCCACCGCCACCCGCCGTCGCGTCCGAGCTCAGCGCGCCACCCTCGTCGCCATCGAGGACGACCTTGATCGACTGACCGACCGCGTCTGCGTCGCTCTGCACCACGAAGTTGGTTTGGAAACCGGAGAGGGCCGAAGCGTCGTCGTCCGCGTTCAGGAACGCACGCGCGGTGTCGGGTTGCGTCAGCGCGCAGCTCACGCCCATGCAGTCGACCATGACCTCGCCCGGGAAGTCTTGGCTGCAGCTCACACCGTCCGCGCGCGTCACGGTGACGGACAGCGTGTTGGGCGTGGCGCCGCGGTTGCCCAGCACGATGGCCGGGAAGGTCGCCACGGTGCCCGCCACGACGGTGGTGCCGGCCGAGACACCGTTGACGCTCAAGTTGACGGTGGAGCCGTTACCGGCGTCGGTGGAGACACTGACCGTGGTCTGGAAGGACTCGCCACAGGCGATTCCATCCTGATCGTCCTCGGGCCCGAGCACGGTGCGTCCGCCCGTCGGCGCGCGGGGCGCGGTGAAGGTGATGGTCGCACAGCCCGTGCTCACGCTGATGCGAATGACCTGCGAGCGCACACCGCAGAACTCGCGGGCACAAGCGATCATGTCGTAGTCGCCATCGGCGAGGGTCGCGCGCAAGGTGGCGGTGCCATCGTCGGCGAGGGTACCGGTGCCGGCGGGCGTGAGCGTCGACGGGTCGAAGGTGGAGCGATCGATGCTGGGCTCGACGTAGACGGTGATGTCACCATCCGCAGCCGTCAGCCGGGTCGACTCGACGAGTACGTCGATCTGGAGGCCATCGGTGGCGGCGTCGACGTCGTCTGCCAGCGTGATGCTCGAGTTGTTCGCCGGGCTCACGATGACCAGAGTCGCCGCGTGGGACCCTCCGCCGCAGCCAGACACCATCGCGAGCGCGAGCGCGCCAAGAGTAAGGACAACAGGCATCCTGGACCCAAAGGAAAAGAAAGCACGCATCGTCGAATCCTCGTTCATGTTCGTCACTTCTTCGACCACCCCTCCC
>Ga0210033_1000951_pt1 | contig 27570 bp, 25 predicted proteins | sample CryGeymeta201501_FD_185465 | JGI IMG/M metagenome (GOLD analysis project Ga0210033, IMG submission 185465) | Groundwater microbial communities from Crystal Geyser aquifers in Utah, USA - Crystal Geyser metaG 2015-01 (SPAdes) (version 2) | ecosystem: Environmental > Aquatic > Deep subsurface >... | reverse complement strand
GCGCCTCGCGGCCACGTCCTGACGGGTGGGCGGCGTTCGCGCTGATTGTGCTGGCATCGGTGGGCGGCATCGCCTGGACCGTGGACACCGGCGGGGTGGCCGCGGCGAGCACGGGCGGCTGCACGACCAGCAGCGACCAGACGTACTTCGACGTCGACGCCACTTCTCCCGACGATCCTGGGTACCTGGGCCTGACGTGGGCCTCTGGGACCCACGACGACATCGCGCCGGTCCTCACGGTCCGTGCCCTGGGGCGCGGCGGCATGTCCTACACGCTGAAGGGGCGAATCCACTTCGGCGACACCGACTACCGGTGGACCCAGGACATCGGTGCCCTGGACAGCATGGCGCAGACCGACGTGGTCTTGGACGCCTCGGCGTTGACCCAGTGGTCCGACGCGCAGTCCGACTGGCTGAGCGACCTGTCGGTCAAGGTGGTGCCGGTCGGCCCCGGCGGGCGGCCGTGGCCGCCCCAGGCCGCACCCCCGCTGCGGATGGTCTGGTTCGACGGTGCGGCCAGGCTCATGACCGGCAGGGCAGCCGCGACATTGGCCCCCTACGGGGCCTGGTCCGCCCGGGCGCAGGCGGTGATTTCGGCCGAGGCGGTGGACGGAAGGCTGCTCCGCTTCCACGGCGAGGACATGGATCTCAGCGCGGTGGGGGGCTGAACATGCACAAGCGCTCCATTCCCGTTGTGACCTGCGCACTGGCTTTGGCCGTCATGCCATCCGCAGCGTACGCAGTGACGGCCTATGACAACGTCTGTGTGAAGTATGCCATCGGCTTCAACGATGCAGACACCGGTGTGGGGGACAATGTCCTGACGTCGAATGCCCCCCTGCCCGCGCGAGGTGTCACGATCATCGTAAAGGATGGCTGGGGGCACCACAATCTGGTCAAGCGAGATTATGCGGAGACCAACGGTACCTATGTGGGCTGCCTGCACTCGGTGGGCCTCACCGTGGGGAACGCCTACCTGATCAGCGTTCAGTCGGAGGCGAGGATCCGGGGCAACCTCATCGTCGTCCACGACAACGACACGAACGATCAGCCCTTCACCGAGGGTTGGGTCTGGACTGTGCCGAGCACGCTGGGAGCAACCAAGACCGTGACCACCACGTACGACGACCCTTGGAGCATCATGGCCGCCGCCAGCGAGGCGGTGTACCAGCACACCGGCGGCGTGACGGGCAAGAAGTGGCAGTGGTACGACCAGCGGTGCCCCGTGTCGGGAGGGGGACAGTCGGCGAACTGTCTCCACATCGCCAACGGCGGGTGGAACGCCTATGCCTGCGACCAATGGGGCGACGGCGACACGGCGAGCGACTGCGACTTCGCAGACCAGGCCCCCGCGCTGCACAAGTACGAGATCGGCCACCAGATGGGCCACCTGGCGTCCATCTTCGTGGGCGGCTCGTCCAGCGGCGACACGGGCCCGTACTACAACGACGGGGCGATTGCCAACGTCTGCAACGCTGCACCTCAGGACACGGCGACCGATCCCTGTGACGGTGGCCCAGGGCACAGCATCAACAGCGAGGAGTACCAGGCACAGGCGGCTTACGAAGGCATGGCCGACATCTGGGCGGCCATGGCATTCAACACCATCGGGACGGGCGAAGGCTGCAAGTTCGTGGCGTATACGGATGTCGACTGGGACAACAACGGGTGGGATGACAATTCCGTTTTCGACTGTAGCGGCGGCAACCTCTGCGACGTCGCAAACACAGGCTGTAGCCACACCGTCGGCGGAACCGACTACCAGGGCAGTGAGTGCGCTTCGACTGCTGGCGAAGCGGTCGAGGTGGACTACCTGCGGTTCTGGTGGCAGACGATCAGGGACTACGGCCTGCGGGCAAGGGACATTCTCTCGATCTGGGATGCATCGGACGCCCATCACTGGAACAAGGGCGACCCCAGCCACTGCCCTACGGACACGGCCGTCTCCGACACATGTGTCGTTCCGGACGAGCTGAGGCGGGCGGCCGTGGACTCCGGGTACGTGACCGAGCTGCAGTGGGACATGGCGACGGCCAACAACGGCATGGGACGATGAGCGCCATGGTCGCCCTCCTCCTGTTCGCCTGCAGCGGCAAGACCTCTCATGCACCGGACAGCGGTGGGCCCGGTGATACGGGCGGTGCCGTCCATACCGACAGCTGCAACGACACGGGTAGCCCCTACGTCGAAGTGCCCCACGAAACATTGACCCAGGGCCTGGATGCGGCTGCCTGGACGCTGTACGGTGACCACGCATCGCAGCTTGGCTACTCCGTCGCCTTCGCAGGAGACACCAACGGCGACGGACAGCAGGAGATGCTGGCCGCAGCCCCGGACCAGGGTGCCGGGCCCGGCACCGACGACTCCTTCGAGTTGGTCACTATCGGTGCGGACAGTAGCACCGGGCCGCTCGCCACCATGCACTTCCACACCCAGGGGCAGCCCGGTACCAACCAGGGTGTCGCCGCGGGGGGTGACTTGAACGGAGACGGCTACGACGACGTCGTCGTGGGGGACTACAGCTCGATCCTCAACAGCGATGTCTGGCTGAGTGGGGCAGTCGCCGTGTACCTGGGACCCGTGAGCGGAGATCTGGACGAGGACGACGCGGACTACACGCTGATGGGGTCAAGCGACCACGAGAGCTTCGGATACCAGGTCGCGCTCGTGCCCAGTCCGGACCATCCTGGCCTGGCATCCCTGCTCGTGGGCGCACCGTCTACGAGACTCGTGGGCGCAGCGTACTTATGGAGCGGGCTGGGCAAGAGCGGAACAGACCAGTCTGCCGATGCGACCTTCGTGGGTAGCGCACGGAGTGGATTCGCTGGGTACCATGCGAAGGGTGCCGGCGATGTGGACGGCGATGGCATCGACGACCTGATCATCCCAGAACCCCTTGCCGTCCATGCTGGCGGATCGGGGCAGGTGTTCGTGGTCAGCGGGCCATTCGCCGGGGACGTCGACCTGGCCTCGGCCGCTTCCGCCCTCGTCGGAGAGGACACGAACTCCCAAGCAGGCGCTGACGCCTCGTCTGCCGGAGATGTGGACGACGACGGCTACGACGACATCATCATCGGTGGTCACATGGACACCGAGGTGGGAGACCATGCGGGCAAGGCGTGGCTGGTCCACGGTCCCGTCACGGCGACCATGTCCCTGTCCGACGCCGCCGCACGCTTGTTGCCAGAGACCAGCGAAGGCTGGTTCGGCTGGTCGGTCGCGGGCTTGGGGGACGTCAACGGTGACGGCCAGCTCGACGTCGCAGTCGGCTCGCCGCGTGACGAATACACGGGCCTCAACCAGCCCGGCAGGGTCTACGTCTTCAGCTCGCCCCTCTGCGGCATCATCTTGGCCTCGTCCGCCGACCTGGTCATCGAGGGCCGCGAGAACGGCGACTGGGCCGGCGCCTACATGGACGGCGGCCGGGACGTCGACGGTGACGGCCGCCCTGACCTGCTCGTCGCCGCGCCCTTCAGTGACGTCGGTGCGCCCCAAGACGGCGGCGAGGTCGACCTGCTCACCGGGCTGAGCTGGTAGGGCCGCGCAACGTGACCGATCAGTAGACCCCGGAGGCCCCGCCCGTTGCTTCGAGTGACCTTGCCGGCGGAGGTGCCCGATGCCTGGCCGTAGGGTTCGCGATGAGCGCGACGCTCGCAATCTACTCGACGCTGTGGACCGAAGCGGCCAGAGCCTGGCGAGCTGGTGCCGGGCGTCCGGCGTGGATGGGCGGTCGCTGAACGCGTGGCGACTGAACCTGGCGCGGCGCGACGGCAGCAAGCCGGTCCCCGCCGAGGTCCATCTGGTGGAGCTCTTCGTGGAAGACTCTGGACGGGGACCGACCTCGGTCTTCCGGATCACCCACGGCTCCTTCGTTGTCGATGTCGCCGGTGATGTCGCCGGTGATGTCGCCGGTGATGTCGACGCCGAGTCGCTGCGCCGCGTCCTGTGGGCGGTGTCGCGGTGCTGACCCTGCCGTCCTCGGTGCGCGTCTTTCTGGCGGTCGAGCCCATCGACATGCGTGGGTCCTTCGACTCGCTGGCCGGCCACGTGCGGCGCCTGGAACTCGACCCGCAGGACGGCCACCTCTATGTCTTCGTCAACCGACGGCGCCGTCTGATGAAGGTCCTGTTCTTGGATCGGTCGGGTTGGTGCATCCTGGCAAAGCGCTTGGAGCGCGGCACCTTCGAGCTGCCCCGTGTCAGGCCCGGGCAGCGCAAGGTCGCCATCGACTCGGCGACCCTGGGACTCATCCTCGAGGGCATCGACCTGGCGCGCGCGCCGCGCCGTCTTCGCTACGGGAGAGAGGCGACTTCGCCATAGTCGGATCTCCAAGATCGTTTTCGTTGAGGGGGGTAGCTTCCACGTCACCGCGTGTGGGGATCATGCGGCATGACGAAGGAAGAAGCCGAACAGCTCCGCGTCGCCAACGCCGCCCTGCGGGCGGAGAATGCCGCTCTCAAGGAGGAGCTGGCAGCGGTCAACCGTCGGCTCGACGCGCTGGTCGGCTTCGCTGCGTCACAGAACCAGCAGCTCAGCGAGCTGGCCGACATGTTGCGACGTCGGCTACAACGCGCGCCGAAGCCCGCAAGTGAGCCGCCCGACGATGGCCCCGAGGACGACCCACCATCGGGTGGGGTGGCCGTGGACCCGGACCCGGTGCATGAGCTCGACCTCAAGCAACGCCCCTCCCGCGGGCGTGGTCGTAAGAAGGGCGACAAGCGAAGCCGCAGCGGCAGGAACCAGCTTCCCCAGCACCTCCCGGTCGACGAGGAAAGGCACAGGCCCGATGTCTGTACGCACTGCGGCAGCGGTCGCCTGCTGGCGCGCGACTGGGAGGTCACCGAAAAGCTCGACATCATCAAGGAGCACGTGCGCCGGCGCCAGATCCGCCGTGAGGTCCGGGTGTGCACCTGCTGCAACAAGACCACGACCGCCGGCATGCCGCCCATGCCCAGGCCTCGGGCCGGCTACACCTGTGCCTTCCTTGCCTGGCTCGTGTTCCACAAGTTCGTGCTGCTCGTGCCGCTGGACCGGATCCGCCGCGTGCTGGCATCCCAGGGGATCGAGCTGTCGATGGGCACACTGGTCAGCCTGATCGAGTGGGCCGCCGACTTGCTGGGCCCCATCGACGGGCAGCACTGGAAGGAGCGGAAGGCGGGCGCGTGGCTGGCGCTCGATGGCACCGGTCTGAAGACGATGGTGGACTGGTTGCCCACGACCTGGCTGGGCAACCTCGACATCTTCACGCGCGACACGCTGGCGGTCTACCAGTTCTCGATGACCAAGCATGGCGACGAGCTGGCGCTGAAGCTGGCCGGCTTCGAGGGCACCGTCCTGTGCGACGCTGAGAGCCGCAATGGCGCGGCGCTCGATGAGGGCTGCATCGAGGCCAACTGCAACGCGCACCCCCGACGCAAGTTCCGCGATGCCGAAAGGGCTCAGCCGAAGCTGGCCAAGGAGGCTGGCGCCTTCCTCACCCGGATGTACGCCGTCGAGACCCACGCCCGAAGGCGGGGCCTGGTGGGAGACGACCTTCTGGCCCTGCGGCAGAACAAGACCCGACCCATCGTCGAGCGCTTCCGAACATGGCTGAAAAAGGCGGAGCCCGACTTGCTGCCGACCGACCCCCTCGGCAAGGCCGTGCGCTACTACCTCAACCACTTCGACGCGCTCACCCGGTTCGTCGACGACGCCAACCTGCCGATCGACAACAATCGCTCCGAGCGAGGCTTCCAGAACCACGCCAAGCTGCGCCTGAACTCGCTGTTCGCCGGCAGCCCTGAGGGCGCCCATCGCTGGGCCCTCATCTTGGGCGTCGTCGAGACAGCCACGCGTGTCGGCGTCGACGTCTTCGCCTACCTGATCTGGGTCTTCGAGCGCCGGGGCACCTGGAAGAAACGCTTCGGCATGGCTGCCGACCAGCTCACCCCCGCGGCCTACAAGAAGCAGGCCCGCGAGGAGGCGCAGGCACGCGCTTCGGCGGCGTAGGGGGGCAGCAGGCATGCGGGCACGTCACCCGCCTGAAGGTACGCAGCCTCCGGGCTTGGCTGATCGGTCACGGTGCACAGGCTCCAGCCGCGCCATCGCCGTCGCGCGCCCTGCAAGGGAAAGATGGGCGAAGCGGAGAGTCCCACGCCCCAACTCGCCCACCAGGTCCCGCGCAAAGGCGCTACCCTGCGCCGCCATGGCTGCTTTTGCCAACCTCCCCCTCTCCCGCAAGCTGCTGTACAGCGGGGTCGCGGTGGTGCTCCTGCTGGGCGCGGTCGAGGTCGTGCTGCGGATCACGACCCACACCCTGGGCGAGACGACCCTGCCCAGCCAGCAGGTCCGCGAGCACATCGAGAGCGAGGGCCTGGTCTACGATCCCGTCTACGGCTGGGTCCGCAAGCACCTGCCCGACCCATGGGACGGCGAGGACGCAAACGCCTTCCGCCGCCAGCCGCCCATCGCGCAGCCCAAGCCCCCCGGCGGCTGGCGCGCCTTCACCTTCGGGGACTCCCAGACCTACGGCGCCGGCCTGCAGTGGGACCAGGCCTACACGGCCGTCGCCGAGCGCGCCTTGCAAGAGCGCGCGCCGGACCACCCCGTGGAGTTCGTGAACACCGGCCTGTCCGGCTACGGCTCGCTGCAGGCCCTGCGCCTGATCGACCACAAGATCATGGCCTTCTCCCCCGACCTGCTCGTCATCGACTGCTTCCCCTTTGACCAGCCGCGCGACGATGTCCTGGCCGCCTCGCCCCGGCTGGGCGGCGTCGAGCGCCTGCTCTTCCACTGGCGGACCTGGTACGTGCTGCGCTTCGTGGTCGAGCGGGGGCTGGGACGCATGCGCCCGATGTAGGCCCGGGATCACCACGGATCCCGCCTGTACGCCGGCAACCACCAGAGCATCCAGGACCGGGCCAAGGAGCTCGGCGTCCCGGTCGTCTTCCTGGACTACCCCTTCTGGCGGGCCGAGGAGGGCTCGATCCCCGAGGCCATCCACTGCCTGGCCGGCGCCTCTGAGGTGCCCCCCGGTGCGACGGTCATCCAGATCTGCGAGGCCCTCCGGCACGCCCAGCAGCCGGCCAGCGCCCTGTTCCTGGACAACAACCACATGAGCGAGGAGGGGGCCCGCATCGCCGGCGAGGCCCTCGCCCAGGGCATCAGCGACCTGGGGCTCGGGCCCTGAGGGGGGCTGCGCCTCAGGGCCCCCCGCCTCAGGGCCCCGCGGTGAAGCGGTGCAGGCGCGGCTGGTACCAGGCCTCGGTCCGCGTGAAGGTCGGCAGGCCCTCGCCGGCGGCCAGGCTGATCTCGTCCTGGGGCGGCGCGTCGGCCACGTCCAGGCGCAGCAGGTGCAGGCTCTGGATCTGGTGACGATCGGCCCAGCGCTCCAGCAGGTCGGCGACGGCGGGGTCGAGCTGGTGTGTAGTGACGGCCAGGTACAGCGACTGGACCAGCCAGGACTCGGAGTCCTCGTCGTTGAACTGGGCCCGGGTGACGGTCAGGCGCCCTGGGTGGACGTTGACCTCGGCCACCCAGGGCTCGACCCAGGGGCCGTCGACGGCGGTCAGGCGGTGGCGGTCGGGGAAGACCTCCACCTTGATCGGCGCCTTGCCCACCGGCACGCCGTCCAGGGTGTAGCTGGGTGTGCCGCCGCCGGGGTCGATCACCAGGGTGCCGGTGCCCTCATCGAGCAGGGCCCGCATGGCGGCGTAGTAGGGCACGGTCCACGCCTCCAGGCCCGCGGGCGGCGCGACGCTGCGGTTCCAGGCGGTCGCCGCGGCGCGGCGGAATGCGCCGGCCCCCGAGCCTGGCACGATCTGCTCCATCACCACGCCCCGCAGGTACCAGAAGGCGAAGAGGGCCGCGTTGTCCGGGCCGCCGTGCCAGGCCTGCAGCGCCTGCTCGGCGTCGTCGAGGGCCGCCTGGGCCTGGGGGGTGCGGGACTCGACCGCCGCCAGCCGCGCCCGCTCCAGGGACTCGGCGAAGCGCGCGCTCAGCACCTCGTCGCTGGCCCCGGCCTGCACGTCAGCGAGCAGCGACTCGACCACCATCACGGGCTCGGCGCCGAAGGCGGGATCGTTGGTGACCCAGAACAGGCGGTCGGGGCAGCCGTCGCCCGCGCACAGCAGCAGGGCCACCTCGGAGGCCCCGGGCGGCGGCACGGTGACCTGGCCCGCTCGGGCAGGGTTGCCCAGGAGTGGAAGGGAGAGGAGCAGGCTGGTGAGGAGCGAGGGCACGGCTGCAGAGTATAGGATGCCGGCGATGCTCTTCCTGCTCGGCACGCTGCTCGTCCCGTCCGCTCGGGCCCAGTCCGTGTCGGCCGTGCCCGCTGGGGTGCGCGCCGTCACCGTGATGGTCTGCGACCAGCCCGATGGCTGCGCCGAGGCCTTCCAGGCCCTGTCGGACCACTGCGCCGGGCAGGGCATCCCGCTGCTCGACTTCGACGAGGTAGCCGCCGCCGGCCCTGGCGGGGGCGACGCCCGGGCCGCGCTCGACGCCGCCCTGGCCGCCGCCGACGCGCACCCCGACCTGGCCCACCTGCAGGTCGCGCGAGAGGCGCTGCGCGACACCCCGCTCACCATCCTGCCCGACGAGCTGTTCCGCTTGTGGCTGCGGCTGGGCGACGCGCGGCTGAAGGCCGGCGACACTGCTGGGGTCGATGCCGGCGGGGCCGCCCACGCCTTCGCCGCCGCCGCCTCTACCAGCGGCGACCAGGTCTACAACCTGCCGCCTCTCTCCGCCGCGGGCCTCGACGCCTACCTCCAGGCCGCCGAGCAGCGGCCCGCGCCGGCCGTCCTGGAGATCAGCGCGGACCACGAGGCCGCCACCGTCTTCGTCGATGGCCGCCCCGCCGGCGTGGCGCCCGTGCAGGTCGAGGTCCAGCCCGGCTGGCACCGCCTGAGCGTGGAGCGCCCCGGCCGCCGCACCGCCTGGGTCGGCGAGGTCGACGCCAGCCCCGACCGGCACCTGGTCATCCGGGCCGAGCTCGACCGGGACGACGCCCCCGTCAGCCTGGAGGCCGCCGTCATCGGCGCCATCCACGGCGCCCAGGCCCCGCCCGACGTCGCCCGGAACCTGGCCGCCTGGGCCCGGCTCCAGGGCCTGGCCCGGGTGCGCTTCGTGGAGCTGTCGCCGCCCAAGGCCTCGGGCCGCGTGCCCGAGGAGCGCGTGCATACCCGCGACGGCATGTGGGACCTGCACAGCGTCTGGCTGGATGTCTCGGCCGACCGCCTGGAGACCCAGGGCCCCGGCCTGCTGACCCTGCGGCAGGACGCCGATCCCGAGCGCTTCACCATGGGCGTGCAGCTGGGCTACCACCGCCTGCAGCAGACCCTGCCCACCGGCGCCGACCCCCACGACCACCTGGACCTGGAGCTGGTCGGCCTGGTCAAGGTCGCCCCCACCGTGGCCATCGATGTGCGACTGGGCCTGTGGCACGCCGCCCAGCCCTACTACCTGTACCGCGACTGGCTGGCCCATGAGGTCGTGCCCGTCTCGGCCGGCCTGCGCTGGGCGCCCGGCCACAACCGGCTCCAGGGCGGCGGCTTCTACCTGGGCGCGCACGCCCTGGCGGTGGTCCCCCTGGCCCTGGGCGGCGAGGCCTTCGCCGGCTGGACCTGGAAGCCCACCCCTCGCTGGCGCCTGGGGCTGGAGGCCGAGGGCGGCTACACCGACCAGGGTCCCGTCGGCGGCGGCGCCGTTGGAGTGGGCTTTGCGGGATAACATGCGCCCCATGTCGGCTCTGCTGCTGCTCGCCTTCGCCCTGCTCCCCGCTCCCGCGCGGGCCGCGGACGACGTGGACGGCGACGGCTACACCGTCGCCGAGGGGGACTGCGACGACACCGCCCCCGACATCCACCCCGGCGCGGTCGAGGTCGTCAACGGCGTCGACGACAACTGCAACTTCATGGTGGACGAGGGCACCGAGGTCTACGACGACGACAGCGACGGCTGGTCCGAGGTCGACGGGGACTGCGACGACGCCAACCCGCTGGTCTACCCGGGCGCCTACGAGTGGGCGGACGGCCTGGACGACGACTGCGACGGCACGGTGGACGAGGGCACGGCCGTCTATGACGACGACGGCGACGGCTTCACCGAGGAGGGCGGCGACTGCGACGACGCCCGGGCCGACACCTGGCCGGGCGCGACCGAGGTCGTGGATGGCTGGGACAACGACTGCAACGGCCTGGTCGACGACCGCACCGAGGTCTTCGACGACGACGGCGACGGCTGGACCGAGGACCAGGGCGACTGCGACGACGCCAACGTCTGGACCTACCCGGGGGCCGTGGAGCTGGGCGACAGTCGGGACAACAACTGCGACGGCACCATCGACGAGGGCACGGACAGCTACGACGACGACGGTGACGGCTACAGCGAGGCCGACGGGGACTGCAACGACGCCGACGCCGCGGTCTACCCGGGAGCGACGGAGCTGCCCGACGGCATCGACAACGACTGCAGCGGCCAGGTCGATGAGGGCACCACGGCCTTCGACGACGACGGCGACGGCTGGACCGAGGACCAGGGCGACTGCGACGACGCGAGCCGCGCGACCTACCCTGGCGCGCCGGAGCTCCTGGACGGCGTGGACCAGGACTGCGACGGCCTCATCGACGAGGGCACCACCGCCTACGACGACGACGGCGACGGCTTCACCGAGCAGGACGGCGACTGCAACGACGCCGACCCCTCCATCTACCCGGGGGCCCTGGAGCTGCCCGACGCCCTGGACCAGGACTGCGACGGCATCATCGACGAGGGCACCACCGCCTACGACGACGACGGTGACGGGGCGAGCGAGGACCAGGGCGACTGCAACGACGCCGACGCCGAGATCTACCCGGGCGCGCCCGAGCTGAACGACGGCAAGGACAACGACTGCGACGGGCAGATCGAGCAGTACACGGGCTGGAAGTGCAGCGCCGCCCCGGCTGCCGCCGCGTGGTGGCTCGCCGCGCTCGCGGCCCTGGGCCTGGCGCGCCGCCGCCGCTGACCCATGGGGGACCCGAAGTCCGGGCCGGCCGCAGCCGCAGCCGCAGCCGCAGCCGCAGCCGCAGCCGCAGCCGCAGCCTGGCCCGCCCTGGTCGCCGCCGTGCTGCTGCCCTCGGCCCTCGCCATCGCCCTGCACGGCCGCTGGATCCTCGACCCCACCGGGACCTGGCCGACCACCGCCTTCGGGGCCAGTCACGTCTGGGGCCTGGACCACATCGCGCGCATGCTGACCGGGGCCGAGCCCCTGCGCCTGTACACCCTGCGCCTGGGTTACCCCCAGGGCGGCCCCGCCCCGACCCTGGGCTTCGGCCCCGCGATCCTGTCCCTGCCGGTGCGCTGGCTGTCCGGACCGCTGGCCGCCTGCGCCTTCGCCCTGCTCAGCGCGCCCGGCCTGGCCGGCGGCGCCGCCTGGGCCTGGCTGCGGCGGGTGGTGCGGGCCTCGCCCTGGGCCGCGACCGCGGGCGCCGTCGTCTTCGCCACCTCGCCCGGGATCCTGGGCAACCTGGCCCTGGGCAACGTCGACAAGCTGGCCCTGTGGGTCAGCCCGGCCTGGCTGGTCCTGGCGGCGGTGGTCGTCGAGGAGCGGCGCCCGGGCCGCGTGCCCGCCGGCCTGGTCGGCGCCGGCCTGGTGGCGCTGCTGGCCCCGCTCAGCGAGCCGTACCTGGGCCTGTTCCTGCCCCTGGTGGGTGTGCCCATGGTGCTGCTTCACCTGGCCGGGCGGCCCCCCCAAGAGCGCCTGGGCGCCATGCTCCGCGCCGGCCTGCTGCTGGCCCTGACCGCCGCCGCCATGCTCCCGGCCCGGGCATGGTTCGGGCTCTACGTCGACGCGCCCCCCGGGGTGCGCATCTTCCGCCCCGCCCTGGCCGCGGCAGAGAGCGCCGACCGCTGGACGCCCGCCGCCGCCACCCTGGCCGGCCTGGTCCACCGCCCGATCCTGGTCCCCGCCGATCCGGAACAGGCCTTCCACGTCGTCTACGTGGGCCTGGTCGGCCTGGTCGGCGGCCTGGTCCTGGCCCTGCTGCCCGGCGTGCGGCGGCGCCTGCCCGGGGCGCTGGTCCTGGTGCTGGGCCTGCTGCTGGTGCTGGGCCCGCGCGTGGACCTGCCCGCCGCCTGGGGCCTGCCCGGGCCGCAGCGCTACCTGCTGCCCCTTACACTGCTAGAGCGGCTGCACTACCCCACCGCCATGGGCGGCCAGTACTACCGGGCCCTTCCCCTGGTGGCCCTGGGCTACGGCGCGCTGCTCGCCGCCGGCCTCAGCGCCCGCCGCGGACGCGTGGCCGCCCTGCTGGGCCTGGCCCTGGTCGTCGGCGCCGCCGCGGACGCCGTCACCTGCATGCCCGGCGCCTGGCCCCGACCGCTCTCGGTGGTGCCCTGCCGGACCGAGCTGGCGACCCTGGCCGCCGCGCCCGGTCCCGGCGGCGTGCTGAACCTGAACCTGCGGGCCTCCCAGACCGACAACGGCCGCTACATGATGCTGGCCGCCGTCCATGGCCACCCCATCGACAACCTGCCCATCGTGGCGACCGGGGCCATGATCTCCCCGGCCTACACCGCGCTCGTTCCTCTCAACGCGATGCCCGACGCGGCCCGGGCGGCGGACTGGCTGCGCGGCGAGGGCTTCCGCTGGCTGGTCCTGGCGCCCATCGGGGACACCGCCGCCCCCATGCTGGGCCCCGAGGCCCTCAGCGCCGCCCTGGGGCCGCCGAGCTGGGGTCAGGGCGACTGCGCGACCTGGGACCTGGGACCGCCCACCTGGCTGCCGCCCAGCGAGCCTCTCAGCGAGGCGTTGCCTGGCTCGCCAGGGCCGCCCTGAGGCTCGGCTCCAGCGCCTGGGCGACGGCGGCGTGCCCGCGCTCCGTCCAGTGCCCGTCGAAGATGTAGTAGCTGCGCCCCCCCGCCTCGGCTGCGCGCAAGGCCGGCGCCAGGTCCACGACCTGCATCGAGGCCGGGATCACCGCCTTCACCGCGCGGGCCGGGCCCTCGGGATCCGGGCGGCCCGGCACACCCACCATGCGCAGCGCCGCGACGGTGTCCACCTCGCGCAGGGCGTAGGCCGGCGGCGCCAGGGCCACGACCACGGGGACGCCCAGCTCCTGGCCCAGCGCCTCCAGCTCGGCCAGAGCCCGCACCGTGTCGGGCAGGGCCGCCGACAGGTCGGCCCCCGCGCCGAAGAGCGCCACCTGGGCCCGGTGGTGGGACATGGCCGGGTCCAGGGCCAGCCGGCGCCCCCGCTGCCAGGCCCGCAGGTGCAGGTACAGGGCAAAGCCGCCCAGCAGCCGGTCGGTCGGGCTCAGCAGCGAGGGCAGGGCCTGCGCCTGCTCGGGGTAGCTGCCCGGGCGGAAGCCCTGGTTGTCGCTCAGGTCATTGCCCAGGAAGAAGATGAGCAGCAGCAGGTCGGGGCGGAGGGAGGGAGCCAGGCGGCGGGCGTAGCGTGCGGCCTGGGCCGTGCCGTAGCCGTCGACCCCCGCGTCGATGACCTGCACCGTCCGACCCGGCGCGCTGGCGAGGGAAGCACTGAGGGAGGTGCCGAGGAGGGCCTGGAAGCTTGCCTCCCGCTCCACCTGCACGCCCAGGGTGAAGGAGTCCCCCACCGTGAGCACCCGCAGCTCGCCGGGCACCGGCGGGGCCAGGGCCGGGCCGCGCATGCCGGGCGCGGCGATCTCCACCCGGGTCGTGAACTCGGGCGTGCGGAAGCGGCCCACCGCCCCGGGGCGCAGGACCTGGAACAGCTCCCGGTCCGGCTGGAAGATGCTCGTGTCATACCAGTTGGGCGTGTTGACGAGCATCCACTCGTTGGGCGTGCCCACCTGGTGCCGCGCCACCAGCTCGGCGCCGACCAGGCCGGTGACCAGGCCCGCCAGGACCAGCAGGGCCCGGCCGACGCCGGTGCGCAGGGCTCTGCGGCGCGCCATCTTCCTCCTCGGGGCCCCAGGGCCGCGCCCAGCCTGCACCGGCCGGGCCCACCTGTCGACTCCACCGCCTCGTTGCCGCTCGTCTATGGTGCGGCGCCATGCGCCCGCATCCCCACCGCTCCCCGCCCGCGCGAAGCCGGCTCCTGCCCGAGCTCGGGCTGCTCGCTGGCGTGCTCGCCGTGGCGCTGGCCGTGCGCCTGTGGTTCCTGGCCAGCCTGGACCTGCGCGACCTGCCCGGTCCCGCCTCGGGCACCCTGCTGATGCGCTTCGTGGACCGCAGCGACCCTGCCCCGCCACCGCCGGACCTGCTGATCCGCGGGCTGTGGGCCCTCTCCGACCACCTGGCCGCCGCCCACCTCTCCCTGGCGCCCCTCAGCCTGGTGCGCGGCGCCATGGTGGTCCTGAGCCTGCTAGGCGTGCTCGGTGCGACCCTGGCCGGGCGGGCCCTGGGGGGTCGCTGGGGCGCGCTCGGGGCCGGCCTGCTGGCCGCGACCTGGTCCCTGGCGGTGCAGTCGGGGCTCATGATCTCCTACGACACCGCCGCCCTGGGTCTGGGCTGGCTGGGACTGGGCATGGTGCTGCTGGCCCCCCGCCTGTCCTGGCCCGGCCTGCTGGTGGCCCTGCCAGGGCTGGCCCTGGTCTCCCTGGCCGCCATGCTCAAAGAGGTCGCGACGCCGCTGCTGGCCCTGGTCGCCGTGGCCCCCCTGGTCGCCGGCCGCCGGTGGCGCCTGGGCCTGGCCTTCGCCCTGCTGCTGGGCCCGCCCCTGGTCCTGGCGGCCCAACACCTGGGCCCGCTCCCGCCCGGCGCGACCGGCGTGGCGACCCTGGACCTGGCCGGCCTGGGCCCCGGCGGCCAGGGGGCCCTCGCACCGACCCTGGGCAGCGCGCAGGTCGCCGCCGGACTGTCCACGCTGTGGCGCTACCTGCTCGTCGACCAGGGGCAGGCCTGCAACATCTTCCTGCCCCTGGCCGCCGTGGGGGCCGTGGCCGGCCTGCTGCCCGGGCCCCGCTGGCCGGCCCGGCTGGCCATGGTGGCCGCCGCCCTGGTCTGCCTGGGGCTGTCCACGAGCGCGATCACCGTGTCCTGGATGCGCCTGCGCTACCTGGAGGTCCCGGGCATGGTGGCCCCGGTCCTGGCGGGCGTCAACCTGGGCCTGGTCGGCGCCGGCATCACCCGCCTGGGCCGCGGCCGACCCTGGAGCCTGGCCCTGGGCGCCCTGCCGCTGGCCGCTGGCGCCGTCCTGCTGCTCCTCGACGCCATCGACCTGGCCTGGGAGGTCCACCGCGCCCGGGCCTTCCAGACCGAGCTGGCCGAGCCCACCCTGCCGGGCCCCCTGCACCGCGCCTGGAACGTCAACGACCGCCGGGTCGGCACCCAGGCCGCCGACCTCACCGTGCGCCACGGCAGCCTCGTCTCCCGCGCCCTGGTCGGCGCCCCCCCCGGTCCCCTGGCCGTGCCGGGCCTGCGCGACGGCCGCGAGCGGCAGGTCCTGGCCCTGGGCGCCCTGCAGGGCCACGCCCCCCTGGCCCTGGAGGAGCAGCGCTGCTGCAGCCAGGGCGAGGACCCCACCGCCTGCGCCACACGCGTCGTCGCGGCCGTGGACGGTGCTGGCGCCCTGCTCCTGGTCCCCGGCGAGGACGACCTACGCATGGACGTCCAGCAGCTGCCCTGGCTGCACGCCCTGCGCGCCGCGGCCGAGGCCCACATGCAGACCCTCACCCTGGACCCGAGCTGGGACCTGTGGGCCGCCACCGGCAGCGGTGGCCGTCGGCCCTGCGATCCTGCCGATGCCGGCAAGCCCAGCGCCGCCCCTTAGAAGCCGTGGGCCAGGCCCAGGCCGGCCGAGGTGGCCAGGCCCGTCGTCAGCAGGTCCCCGTCCGCTTCCACCTCGAAGAGCCAGGTCCGGGCGAAGCGCGCCTGGCCTCCCACCGTCAGCCGACCGCCCAGGGCCGCCGGGGCGTAGACGTCGGTGCCCACTCCCACGAAGGGGGCAACCGTCCACGAAGGCGCCCAGCGCGCGCCCACGTAGACGTGGGTCAGGGCGCGATCCACCCAGTCCTTGTACAGGTTGTAGGGCTGGTCGGCCCGCACCACGCCCAGGCGCGCGTCCAGCGCCACCGGCCCCATCGGCACCACCAGCTGCACATCGGCGCCCAGGTGCTGGCGGTCCATCATCGACACCCAGGCAGTGTGTACGCCCAGCCGCAGCCGCTCGGGGCTGGGCGCCAGGGCCGAGGAGACCGCTGTGTCGGCGGAGAAGCGCCGCGTATCGGGATCGAAGAAGGCAAGGCGCAGGCGGCTGAGGCGCGTGACGTGCTGCTCACCGCGGGCCGTGTAACGCTGGAGCACCTCGCCCTCGTAGGTGGTGGGCACCCCGTCGCCCATGTCCACGGGCTCGCCCGCCGCCGCCGCGGGCCGGTCACCGGGCGCCGCCGACAGCTCCAGGGGCGCCGGCGGCAGGGTCTGTACGACCTCCTCGACCTTCATCAGTCGCAGCTCGTCGATGTCGTGGACCCGGCACCAGGCGACCAGCAGGTCCTTGACGTCGTCGGGGGCGTCCAGGGTCGCGACGGCGTCCTGCAAGGCGGCCAGCACCCAGGCCGCCTCGTCCACATTGGAGATGGCAGGCGCCACCTCGCTGGTGCGGTCGGGCAGCACCGGCACCTCGGCCGTCCAGGAGCGGACCACGCCCGGTGCGGTGGCCGTGACCCGGTGGTTTCCCGGCCACAGCTCGTGCAGCCCGGACTCCACGCTGCTGCCGTCGATCATCCAGCGCGTGCCGGCGGGCCCTCCCTGGAGCAGCAGGCTGCCCCTGCCGCCCACTGTGAGCTTGCGCTCCTCGTCCAGCCAGCGCTCCTGGGTGGCCGTCGGCATGGCGGGCGCCGGCAGCTTGCGACCGTCGGCCACCGCCAGCGCCTGGCGGAAGCTGTAGGCATAGGACGCGTCCCGGCCCAGCTCCGAGCCGGCGATGCCGCGCAGCACGTACAGGTCGAAGAGCTCCTGGGTCTTGACCGCGCCGCGCCAGCGCCCCAGCGCCGCCAGGCCCCGGTTCGCGGCGTCCAGGGCGTTGCCCCAGTGGTTGGCGTCCGCGGCCTCCCGCGCGTCGGCCAGGGCCGCCTGGAAGGCCTCCCGGTCAGCCACGCTGTCCGAGACCCCGTCCGGCGCGAAGCCCTGCTCGAAGTCCACGACGGCGAAGCCCCCCGGGCCGCCGCCGCCCACCTGCTGGACCCAGCTGCGGTCCTCCTCGCAGGTGCGGGGATCGGGGCACAGCAGCAGCCCCTGCTGGGCCGGCACCTCGGCCCGGGCCGGCGCGGTGAGCAGGGCGCCCAGCAGCAGGCCGGACAGCGGCAGGCCGGACAGCGGCAGGCCGGACAGCGGCAGGCCGGACAGCAAGGGGGAGAGCGGCAGGATCAACGTGTTCTCCGGCGGCGGAAGAGGAGCGCCAGGGGCAGGAGGAGGAGGGCAAAGCCGGCCCGTCCCGGCGCCGAGGAGGAGCAGGCCGCGGCTGCCCAGCCCTGGGGCGCCTCGGCGATGCCGTCACAGTCGCCGTCCAGGCCGTCGGGGCGCTCGACGGCGCCGGGGTAGACGTGCACGTTCTCGTCGTTGCAGTCGCCCTGCTCCTCGGTCCAGCCGTCCCCGTCGTCGTCGTAGGCATCTGTGTGATCGTCGGCGATGGCGTCGCAGTCGTCGTCCCGACCGTCCACCACCTCGGGAGCACCAGGGAAGATCGTGGCCCGCGTGTCGTCGCAGTCGCCGCGGGCCTCGGTCCAGCCGTCCCCGTCGTCGTCGAAGACCACCGTGCCGTCGTCCACCAGCCCGTTGCAGTCGTCGTCGACCCCGTCCACCACCTCGGGTGCGCCCGGCCAGGCGGCCGGGTTGGCGTCGTCACAGTCCGCCTGCTCCTCGGTCCAGCCGTCCCCGTCATCGTCGAAGATCACCGTGCCCTCGTCGACCAAGAAGTCGCAGTCCTGGTCCACCCCGTCGGGCAGCTCGACCGCCCCCGGGTACACCGTCGGATCCGCGTCGTCGCAGTCACCCAGCTGCTCGGTCCAGCCGTCCCCGTCGTCGTCGTAGGCCTCGGTGCCGTCGTCCATCCGACCGTTGCAGTCGTTGTCCGCACCGTCCACGATCTCGGGCGCCCCAGGCCAGGTCAGGCGGTCGGCGTCGTCGCAGTCACCGTCCACCTCGGTCCAGCCGTCCCCGTCGTCGTCCCGCAGGCTGCTGCCCTCGTCCACCAGCCCGTCGCAGTCCCCGTCCCGGTGGTCGCCGCTCTCGGTGGCGCCAGGGTGGATGCTCGGGTCGCTGTCGTCGCAGTCGCCCTCCCACTCGCTGTAGCCGTCCCCGTCGTCGTCGACCGCGACCGTGCCCTCGTCCACGCTCCCGTCACAGTCGTCGTCCCGGCCATCGGGCAGCTCCGGCGCCGCCGGGAAGATGAAGGCGTTGGCGTCGTCACAGTCGCCGTCCACCTCGCTCCACCCGTCGTGGTCGTCGTCGTAGACCTCGGTCCCGTCGTCGACCTTCCAGTTGCAGTCCTCGTCCACCCCGTCCACCGTCTCCGTCGCGCCGGGGTGGATGGCGGGGTTGGTGTCGTCACAGTCCCCGTCGCAGGTGCGATAGCCGTCCTCGTCCTGGTCGTAGCCCTCATCGATCTCGGTGTCGCAGTCGTTGTCCTCGCCGTCGCACAGCTCGAATGCGCCGGGGTAGCTGTGATCGTTGGCGTCGTTGCAGTCGGTGTCGTCCGAGACGTAGCCAGAGGGTTGGTGACAGTCCCGGGTGGACTGGTCCGGGTCGCCGTAGCTGTCCCCGTCGGCGTCGCGGTACCAGGTGGGCGCGTCGACCGCGTCCTCGTCCACGCTGCCGTCGCAGTCGTCGTCCCGGCCGTTGCAGTACTCGTCGGCGCCGGGGTGGACAGAGGCGTCCGTGTCGTCGCAGTCGTCGGTCTCGACGTAGCCGTCCCCGTCGGCGTCCACGCTGCCGCACTTGATGGCCGGCAGGCCCCGGTAGCTGCCCTGCTCGATCCACAGACTCGACGAGGTCGGGCTGCACGAGCCCTCGAAGGGATCGATCGAGGAGCCGCCGCTGGTCCGCGGCTCGTAGTGCAGGTGCGGGCCCGTCGAGTTGCCTGAGGAGCCGACCTCTCCCAGCTTCTGGCCGCAGCTCACCCGCTCGCCGGACGAGACGGCCACCGACCAGGTCTTCATGTGCCAGTACAGAGCGTAGCGGCCGTCGTCATAGGTGACGATGACGTAGTTCGCCGTCCCGCAGGCCCCGCTGGAGCAGGTGTCCGACTCGCCGTCGTGGGTCGAGCGCACCGTGCCGTCCGCCGCCGCGACGATGGTCACGCCGCGGGCCATCGTCGTCCAGCTCCCGTAGATGGCGAAGTCGGTGCCCCCGTGGCCCGAGTAGTAGACGGTGCCACAGTTCCAGTCGCGGCTGCCCTCGTCCTTGTAGGCGGACACGACGAAGGTGCTGTACCAGTCCTCGGTCGAGGGAAAGGAGTAGTCCACGGCCGGGGCCGGCGCGGACAAGGCCGCCAGCAGCAGCAGGCCGCTCACGGGGTCACCGCGGGCTGGGGCGCGGAGGGCGGGCTCGCGGAGGGCGGCACAGCCACGGTGTAGCGCTGGCCCCCGGCCACCCAGCTCAGGCCCTGCTCCGTCCAGGCGTACTGTGTCCCGTCAGGCGGGGGCTGGAAGCCCAGGGGGGCCACGCCGGGCCGGCGGTCCCGCTCCAGGCCGACATTGGTGAGCTGGCGGGCGGTCTCCACCGGGATGGGCAGGGGACCGTCCAGGTCGGCCACCCACCACGAGGCGATGCCCGTGCGCCCCGAGATGAAGGCGACGCGCCGGTCATCGGGGGAGAGCACCGGGCGATCCTCGGTCCCCAACCAGTCCGTGAGCCGCACCGGCTCCCCGTCCGGCAGCTCCACCATCCACAGATCGGTCTCCACCAGGCCGCCGTCCCGGGCGTAGACCAGCCGCGCCTCGTCCAGGGCCACCCGGGGATCGGCGCCCTGGTCCACCACGCGCGCCTGCTCGGGCTGGCCGGCCGGCTGCAGGCGCAGGACCTGGTCCTCACCCACCTGGACCTCCAGGCGGCCCGAGGGCGAGCGGGTCCGGCGCGCCGGGTGGAAGTCCATGGGCCCGCCCAGGGGCGCGGGCTCGGGCGCACCACAAGCAGCCAGGAGGAGCGCGGCGATGGCGGGGCGAAGGGTCACGAGGTCCCGCAGCATAGCGCCCGGACCGAGCCGACAGGCGAGGGATCGCGGCCGGCGCCGCTCAGCGGGACAGCGACACCCGGTAGTAGCGCGCCGCCGTGCCGACCTGGTGGGGGCCCAGGTCCAGGGCCTGGCTCAGGCAGCCCACCGTCTCGGGAGGCAGGACGGCGAGGTGCCGCAGCTGTATGGCCAGGGCGCGGCCGCCGCTCACGTCGACCCGGGCCAGCACCTCCAGCTCGGGATCAGACCAGGCGGGATCGGCGTCGGCCTGGCTCGCCAGCTCGGCCGGCACCCCGGCGGCGCAGGCCTGCAGGTTCTTCTTCAGCCGGCCCCGCAGCAGGGTCAGGGGGGCCGGGGCCATGGTGAAGGGCTGGACCACCGTCGCCTCGGCGCCCGGAGCGGGGAGCTGCACCGCCCCCATGACCCCGGCGATGCACCGCGCCGCGTCGGCGTCTCCCAGAGTCTCGCCCGCGACCTCGCTGGCGCTCACGCTGCCGTCGGCCTGCACCGACAGGCGCACCGCAACCTGGCCGAAGCGGCTGGGATCAGCGGCCAGGGCCTTGCGATAGCAGCGGGAGACGGCGTCCAGGCGCCCCTGGGCCAGGGCCTGCACCCGGCCGGCGTCCACGCCCGCGCTCACCTGGGGACTGCCGGCCTGGAGCAGGGGGGCATCCAGGGAGGGGGCCGCCGCGTGAGCCGTCGGCGACAGGGCCAGGGTCAGGGTCAGCAGCAGGCTCATGACGAAGCTCCCAGCGCGGGCGCGGCCGGCATCCGCCCCACGACCAGCATCTCGGTGTCCTCGGCGAAGGTCAGGGTCTCGGCGCGCAGGCCGGCTCGCTCCAGCGCCTCCTGCACCTCCAGGGGGCGCAGGAAGCGGTTGCCCTGGATGTGTTCGGACAGGTTCTGGAAGGCCATGGCGCGCCGCCGCGGATCACCCGCCAGCAGGGCGGTGTCGTCGGGCCAGCGCGGCTCCCAGAAGACCAGGGCGCCGCCGGGGGCCAGGTGGGCCCGCAGGGCGGCCATGACGCCGTCGGGGCCCTTGCCCCAGACGTGGTGCAGGGCCCGGTTCATCACCACCAGCACCGCCGGCTCCTCCACCGTGAAGTGGTGGATGTCGCCCTCGTGAAAAGACAGGCGGTCGGCCAGCCCGGCCTGCTCCGCGGCAGCGCGGGCCGCGGCGATGTTGGCCGGCACCATGTCCAGGCCCACGCCCCGCAGGCGGGGGAAGCGGGCCACCAGGCGCCGCAGGTACCAGCCGTTGCCGCAGCCCAGGTCGACGGCCAGCCCGCCGCGCTCGCCCAGCTCCTCCAGCACCGCCAGGCGCGGCAGCACCTGGGACTCGAAGACCGGGCCGAAGCTGGCTTCCAGCATGGGACCGAACCAGGGAAGCACCGACTTGCACTCGGCGATCACCCGCTCGCCGGGGCGCTCGCCGGTCCGCATCAGCTCGCCGGCCCGCTCGGCCATGTGGGCCGACAGCAAGGCCCCCAGGGCCACCGGCATCAGCGTACCGGGCTGGTCGGGCAGGAAGGCCGTGCCCAGCTCGCTCAGGGACAGCGCGTCACCCGCGCGCAGCAGCAGGCCGAAGGCGAAGGCGGCGTCGGCCCAGCGGGCCACGTAGGCCCCGTCCTGGTCGGCGCAGGCGGCCAGCTCGGACGCGGTGCGCGGACCGTCCCGCAGGGCCTGGAACAGCCCCGTGGTCAGCCCGATCTGGGCCAGGTGCAGGCGCATGGCGCCCTGGGCGTCGGTGATCACCTGCTGGCGCAGGCTGGCGAGGTCAGGCATGGGCCCTCCGGGTCCAAGGGCCTATCCCGCCCACCTCGCCGAGCGTGTAGGCTCAGGCCGCCGCCTCGCGCGCGCTGGAGCCCCCTCATGCAATTCACCGAGACCCACGAGGACATCCGCCGGACTGTCCGCAAGCTGGTCGATAACGACATCAACCCCTTCGCCGACGAGTGGGAGGAGGCCCAGACCTTCCCCGCCCACGAGCTCTTCAAGAAGATGGGGGATCTTGGCCTGCTCGGCGTGCACCGGGACGAGGCCTGGGGCGGCCTGGGCCTGGACTACTCGCACTCCGTCGTCGCCGCCGAGGAGCTGGGGCGCAGCCGCTCGGGGGGCGTCGCCATGGCCATCGGGGTCCAGAGCGACATGTGTACGCCCGCCCTGGCCACCTTCGGCAGCGACGAGCTCAAGCGCGACTTTCTGGCGCCCAGCATCGCCGGCGACCTGGTCGGCTGCCTGGGGGTCTCCGAGGTCGGGGCTGGCAGCGACGTCGCGAACATCAAGACCACCGCCCGCAAGGACGGCGACGACTACGTGATCCGCGGCGAGAAGATGTGGATCACCAATGGCATGCAGGCCGACTGGATGTGCTGCCTGTGCAATACCAGCGAGGGCAAGCCGCACCTGAACAAGTCGCTCATCGTCGTGCCCATGGACACCAAGGGCGTGGAGCGCAGCCGCAAGCTGCACAAGCTCGGCATGTGGGCCAGCGACACGGCCCAGATCTTCCTGGACGACGTCCGGGTGCCCCAGCGCTACCTCATCGGCGGCGAGGGCTTCGGCTTCATGATGCAGATGGCCCAGTTCCAGGAGGAGCGGCTGTGGGGCGCGGCCAACACCATGCGGGGCATCGAGACCATCATCGAGGACACCATCGGGTACACCGGCCAGCGTCAGGTCTTCGGCGGCACCGTGCTGGACAACCAGGTCGTACACTTCCGGCTGGCCGAGCTGCAGACCGAGGTCGAGGCCCTGCGCGCCCTGGTCTACCGCTGCACCGAGCTGTACGTGGACGAAAAGGCCCGGGGCGAGACCCAGGCCAGCGAGCAGGTCATCAAGCTGGCCAGCATGGCCAAGCTCAAGGCCGGGCGCCTGGCCCGCGAGGCCGCCGACGCCTGCATGCAGTACTGGGGCGGCATGGGCTACATGTGGGAGAGCCCCGTGGCCCGCGCCTACCGCGACGTGCGCCTGGTCAGCATCGGCGCCGGGGCCGACGAGATCATGTTGGGCATCATCGCCAAGATGATGGGGATCCTGCCCGGGAAGAAGAAGCTGCGCCCGTGAGCCGCGTCCTGCTGCCCCTGCCCCAGGTCGACTTCGATCCCACCGAGGTCGCCGTGCCCTGGAGGGTCCTGACGGCCGCCGGGGTCCAGGTCGTCTTCGCCACGCCCCAGGGCGGCGCCGCCGCGACCTGTGATCCCCTGGTCCTGGTCGGCCCCGTGCTCGGCAAGCTCGGCGCCCGGCCCGAGAACGTCGCCCTGTGCCACGAGCTGGAGCAGGACCCCGCCTTCCGGGCGCCCCTGTCCTACGAGCGGGTCGACCCCGCCGACTTCGACGGCCTGGTGCTGCCCGGCGGCCACGCCCCCGGCATGAAGCCCTACCTGGAGAGCGTGGCCCTCCAGGAGCACGTCCGCAGCTTCTGGGCCACCCGCAAGCCCGTCGGCGCCATCTGCCACGGCACCATCGTCCTGGCCCGCACCCGCAACGGCAGCGGCGAGTCCGTCGTCGCCGGCCGCCGCATGACCTGCCTGCCGCGCTGGATGGAGCTGTCCGCCTGGGCCCTGTCCGCCTGGAAGCTCGGCCGCTACTACCGGACCTACGACCAGACCGTCCAGGCCGAGGTGCAAGACGCCCTCAGCCCCACCGGCCGCCTGATGGTCGGTCCCCTGTCCAACCGCTACGACCGCCCCTTCGTCGTCCGCGACGAGCTGCTGGTCACCGCCCGCTGGCCTGGTGACGCCCAGGCCTTCGCCGAGGGCTACCTGGGTGTGCTGCGCGAGCCCCGCGCCTGAGGGAGCTGCTCCATGCCCGTCCCCATCCCCACCGTTCATGTCACCATGGGCGTCGCCACCGTCCTGCTCTGCGTTCCCCTGGCCTTGCGCCAGGTGCCCATGAACCGCTTCTACGGCATCCGCCTGAAGCAGGCCTACGAGTCCGATGAACGGTGGTACGCCATCAACTCGGCCGGCGGCTGGGCCTTCATCGTCTTCGGTCTGTTCCTGACCGGCCTGGGCTGGTTCGGGCGAGGACTGTATCCAGATGCGACAAGCGCCCTGGCGCCAGTGTTCCTCGCGGTGCCGCTGCTGGGTGTGATCCCGGTGGTGATGGTGGTGCAGCGGGTGGGGCGGGGGTAGGGGCGGGGGTAGGGGCGGGGGTAGGGGCGGTGCGGACACGACGGTGCGTGCGACGGCGGCGGACCGGGCGAGTGGCCCGCGGCGAGAATTCACAAAGAAGCCCTTGCGGCTCTCTCTCTCTCTCTCTCTATTGTTGCGGCTGCACTGGCACCCGCTCTGGAGGACGCCATGCAGTCTAGCACCACGACCGACACCCCGTGGGTGACGGCCTACGCCAACGACCCCACCACCGCGATCTTCGTCGCCCTCAGCCCATGGATGAACGCCCCGCCCGTCACCGGCCTCCGCGTCGCCTTCGAGCTGCTCGCCCGCATCGGCAACTTTCAGGTCCAAGCGGCGTACCAGACGGCCAACGACGTTCGCAATCCCGACTCCCCAGTGGGCTTCGGCAACACCAAGGCGACCCAGGGCTACGAGGACCCCAGCGGTGTGCAGGACGTGGCGACGGCCTTCGCCGGAAAGAACTACCACCGGCTGGGTTACCTCTGCACCAACACGAGCGGAACCTCGCTCTCCTTCGCCCGGTTGGCCGCCACCATCCTGACGGTCTACCGGTAGGAGGCGGCATGTCCTGCTCGTGCTCCCGTGGTGGTGGCTGCTCCTGCGCTGGCCGGTGCGGCCAGGGGAGCGACTGTGGCAGCGGCGGCACGAGCTGGGAAGGGCCTTGGGGGGCGCGGTGGGACGCTGCACGGGGCCCTGCCGTCTCCCGGAGCGCAAACTCTGGAGAGGCAGGCATTGCACCAAGCGGGGACTGGGGACCCGCCCTGAGACCGGGACGCAAGCCAGGCAGCAGGCCGGCAATGGCGTCCTGGAGCGCCGACCTGGGCCACCAGCAGCCCGCTGGATCGAGCCGTGGCCTCACCGCGGCGGGAAGCGGGATTGCGGCGGGCTGGTCTGGAGCCTCCGCCGTGCCCCCGACCGCAGTGACCGACGGTTCTGCCCCGCACAAGCCACTGGCCTCGCACGCAATCCAGCAGCGAGTGCGGTGGCCCCTCTTGCAGCAGCCATCGGCCCATGGTGCAGCCAGCCGACCTTCGCAGTGGACACGGGTGGAGTCGTGGCGCGGTGTTGCGGCCGAGCCAGGTGGCGCGCTCCAGGGTACGGGTCCATCAGACCAGGCGGCGGTCAGGTCGGGGGACCCGTCGACCGACGTTACGGGTCGGTCTTGGCCCGGGGCTGATAGGGCGTCCGGGCCGCCTGATGACCGAAGTCCGCTCAACTACCTCTTCGGCACATACGGCGGCAACAGTCCATTCGATTGCTGTGTCAACTGCGGCATTTGCATGGAATCATCGCAGGAAATCAACCAGGCCGCAAACTGGATCTGCCAGTCGTACTGCGCCAGAAACAACGGGTCAGGGGGCGTCGCATTGCTCGTGGACTGCGTCCAGTGCAAGGTAGAGTGCATGTGCATCGACGGTACGGGTCCGATCACATGATCATGGTCCTGATCGTGGTGGCCTCTCTCGCAGGATGTGCCAAGGCGCCCCCAAGCCAGCCCCCAAGCCAGCCCCCAAGCCAGCCCCCAAGCCAGCCCCCAAGCCAGGCTGTGCAGGGGCCGGAAGCACCGGTGGCCCCGCTGGTACCCTTGCATCGAGATCCAGATGGCCGGATGGTCCTGGACCTGACGCTCCCGGACGGATCGACAAAAACCATCGAAGTCGAACAATCACAGTACCCAGATGTCCTCGGGCCGGACGGTTGTGCGGCCGGCGTCACTGGGGCACCCCGGCTCGATGTCGACCTGCAATGCGTCCGCATCCAGTCTCCGGCCGATCCAGACTGCGCCGCCTCGCGCCTTCGTGTTCACACCCTTGTCGTCGACTTTCCCGATGTGGCCTCCGACGTCCATCCCTCTCCAAAGGAGTCAACGGCCCGCCAGGCGCTCCTTCGGCACCTGGCTCTGGCAGCAATGGCCGTCGCCGACTTCCAGGACGGCTTGGGCAGCCACGCCGGGGACACACCAGCGTGCGTGGAGGCGTGCGATGAGCAGGGCCGGGCCATGGCGGCACGCCTGGTCGACCAGCGCCTGCTGGAGCTGGAACAGCAATTCTGGACCCGCCTGTTGCCGCCCCGGTGCCCCCAGCCACTACCGACGGGTGGACGAAGAGAGGCATTGGAGCCCCGCATGAGGTAGCCGGCGCCCGCGGGCCTGCAAGCCTGATGTGGCCCTCAGTGCGCCGGCGCACTCGCAGGCATGGATTGCCCCACCCGGAACGTGGCCCCCCTATCACCAGATCACACGTGGTCATCGACTGCCCTCACACGCGCGCTGCTCCAGCCCGCGTGGATCCTGCTGCCCTGCTGGCTGAGCCCTGGGGCAGCGCCCGCTGGTACAGCTCCCGCATGAGCGGGTTCAGCACCGTGCGGTCGCGCCAGGACAGGTCGATGGTGGTGAAGCGAACCACGGCCCGCTTGGGGTCAGGTAGGGGCTGTTCACCCCCCCGGTTCACCAGTGTCAGCACCTGCTCGGCTACGCTGACCGGGCCGCCAGACACGCGCGGCAACTGGTCGTTTGGGCTGGCCACTTGGGTCCGTCCGGCCCGATGCGCACGATGTCGTCTTCTCCGACGGGTGCCCCGGCCGACTGCGGCGGCGCCCACGGGCGAGGCCACTGCTCGGACCGGGTGGACAGCCAGAGCTGGATGGTAGCGGATGGTGCCGACGAGGGGGCCGAAGAAGATGCGGCGGGCGGCGTCAGGATGCACGAAGCGGTTAGCCACACGACGAGGTTCCTGCTGGCACCCAGTGGCGCTTCGTGGCGGGGGGGCGCTACCACGCCTGCGCGCTCGACGACCAGGGCCAGGCTACCTGCTGGGGCTTTGGTCCACAAGCGCTGGATGCGCCCACCGACGTACAGTTCACAGAGCTGAGCGCGACCAGCGGGGCGACGTGCGGCATCACCACCGACGGCCACATCCGCTGTTGGGCGGGGGCGTCGTGGGACGATCCGTGGTACGATACGGGCTCCAATTCCTGGATCCCCGACGACGTCCCGACCAGCGGGGGCTGGGCCCACGTCGTCATGGGCGACTCCGACGATCACTTCGCCTGCGCCATCGACACCGCCGGCCAGGTGAGCTGCTTCGGGGTCCGTGGTTCAATGGGAACCGCTCTTCTCAACCCCGTCGACGAGCCCCCCGCCATGCCCAGCTACAACCCTTGAGCCGCAGGCCTCCTGGAACGCCCGCGGCCCCCATGCCGCCGAGACCCGGCGTCGACGAAGCGCTTGCATGAGGCCGCAACCCATGCCACCATGAACTCGCTCCCACATCCCTGGGAGAACCTGGAGGTCGTGATGGGCTCGTGTGGATCGGAGAAGGCGTC
>Ga0210033_1000937_pt1 | contig 27740 bp, 27 predicted proteins | sample CryGeymeta201501_FD_185465 | JGI IMG/M metagenome (GOLD analysis project Ga0210033, IMG submission 185465) | Groundwater microbial communities from Crystal Geyser aquifers in Utah, USA - Crystal Geyser metaG 2015-01 (SPAdes) (version 2) | ecosystem: Environmental > Aquatic > Deep subsurface >... | reverse complement strand
CCCAAACTGTGTTATCAAGTTAACAATCTACCAATCTCCCGTCCTTATCCCGTCCTTGTCTTTGCCAAAACTCGACAATACTGGACAATATTAGTATAGTTCATTTTCTCATAAAATCAAGCACTTTCTTGTTGACACCCATTGTCCAATATTGTAGATTTTACACTAAGTAGCTTTCAGAGACCAGTGAGAGCAATCTCGTGGGGGTTCGACTCCCCCCTTCGGCACCAAAAGATTTCAATAAGTTATGCGGAAAATTTGTTGCTTATAGCACCTGTTCCATTCTCTTTCGTCCTTGTTCCGTATTCGTTTCTTTTGTTTAGGGCGTTTTAGTAAAGTAAAAACATAGAAAACTTGTAGGAATGCTCTTGTTATATTATACTTTAAGAAATACCAGAAGAAGTAGAGACATGTTCAATATCTCAAAGATTAAGAGCAAGAAATGACTCAATTATCCGACGCCCCCTTAATAGAAACTATTGTTGAAATGCGCTGGGGAAAGTCTAAGCACAGTGCTAATGGACCAACGGAATTTCATTTCCCGCCAGAGGACACAGAGTTCTTCCCCGGGCAATTCTTCAACGTTGCTGCAAAAAAAGGGTTCATCCATGTGGAGCGAATTAATAAAGAGGTACCATCAGCAATACCGCATATTGTTAGGTATAGGTTCCGGCGCAAAGAGAATACTTGGCCGGTTTATCAAATTGGACTTGGACTTTTTGTCGCAAACCAAGCTAAAGACGGCTACGATTGGGATATTTTTTTTGAGGACATAAAACAGGGATTGGGGATTCTTGATGAGGGGCATCCGGTCGGTTTGAACAAACTTCCAGCCATAGGGATAGAAATGCGTTATCAGGACGGTTTTTTGCTTGAAGACGGAGAAACACCATCTGACTTTCTTACTAAAAAGTTAAATATTGGTTTTACTCAACCTAAAAAATTTATTGAATCACCATCCTTCAAAGGAATGGCACAATGCAAAAATATAACCTTCACAATTGAATCGGTAAGACCCAAGGGCCTTATCATGGTCAATATAATTGAATCATTAATAAACGGAAAAAAGGGAATGGTTATGGACACAATGGTCCGTTCTACTGATGATTCCAAACCAAATTTTGATATGGAGTCCCTGTCAGTCTGGCTGGAAGAAGCACATAATATTCAAAGACATGCTTTTAAAACTCTAATTAATCCAGCATTCGCTAGGTCGTTCAATGAAACCAGAAATTAGCCCTACAGAGATTAACTGGACTACGGCACCTGTTCCAGGTGCAGACGTCGGCACAGGGACGTCACAATATAAGATCGCTCTATTATCCAGCGGACAATTAATAAATGCATGGGATGCTGATTCTCTGATAAATAAACTGAGTGAGAGATTTAATAGAATTATTACGGTATCCGATGAGGTTATCTCTTCTTTGAAAACAAGTTTGGACTATAATGGTTATTATATTGCTTATCTTCTTGACCAGTTATCCGAAGAAGAATTTAATATGATAGCCGAAACGTATGCAATAACACTTGAAACCGAAGAGTCGGAAGAAACAATAGAGAAGATAAAAATTCTATTCAAGATTTCAAGAGAAAACTTTTCTCCTTCGGACATATCAACTATTTTCAGAATTGATGAAGAGATGGCGGGAAAAATTCTGGCGAATTTAAAAGACATGAAGCATATTGAGGGGAGCGAAGACTTCTAATGACGTTGGCTTACATTCCTCCAGCATCCATTGAATGCGATGAAGCGTCAATTAAAACAAGACGGATCGTTACTCGACCACCTCAGAGAAATCAGAATTCAAGGCTAAAAAGACCATTAATCTATCCGTTTAAATTAGATCTGAACAGTGAAGCATATGTAAAAAAGGAACTGAAGCCAAAAGAACCAATCTTTGACAGTAAATCGATGCTTAACGTTGGAGATGGAATTATTGGTGCGATTATATCTGGATTATCCGGGCTCCCAATAAGAAAAAACAGAGCAACAGTGAAAAAAGGTTCGGGTACCCATAAGGCTTCTTTTCTGGATATAGAAGGTTTTGTGTATGTCAAACTTGAAAAAGCCTTCAGGGGTATTGAGGCCAAGAGATATTTAACCTCGTAGCCTGAACTCCTCATGCCACTCTTAAACTTTCCGTAGAAAACATGCATTTACTCTGCCTTCCGGAGTTTGACCGAGCAAACCCTCTGGGATTAAAGAATAATAACTCCCAATTATAGCCGTCCTCTGTGCTTAGAGGTATGTTTGCGTAGCTAAAATGCGCTCTTAGACTCATATGCATACCAAGGGTGACCTTAACTTAATACACGTGGGGGTTGAAGCTCCATGCAGCAAGTTGATGGAAGCTTCGAAATGGAAGGATTATTACAATTATCTCGGCTCGCTCACTCCTGTCTCTTAGGTCGATGACTCGTAGAGAGGCAGGGCTTTTTTGTTGAGAATAACTTGTCACACTTGAATATTTATTTCTTCTCTTGACAAATACGGTTTTTACGGGGAAAATTGGCATTGTCCCTTGTGGTTTTCCTATGCATGCCTTCCGGGGTCGGACCGAGCCACCCTCTGGGATTAAAAAATAATCAGCATTTATAGAAAAATTTTACTGCAGGGGGTTGACAAGTCCGGTCTGTTGTAGTAAATTTAACAACAGATGGGGAGGAGGTGATAATTATGAAACCCGGGGTCACATTCGGCGAATTTTTTAAACAAAAAAGAATTGAGCTTGGTCTTACATTACGGGAATTTTGTAGGCACAACGGGTTTGATCCGGGAAACATAAGTAAAATTGAGAGAGACTTGTTGGCGCCGCCGCAGTCCAAAGAAAAAAGGAAGGAGTATGCAGCAGCTTTGAGAATCAAGCAAGGAAGTGATGACTGGCTCACGTTTTGTGATCTGGCTTCCACCGGTGTTGGGAAAATACCTTCCGACATAGTCTCGGATCGCGAAATGATCAAAGCGCTTCCCATTTTATATAGGACAGTCAGGGGAAAGAAGCTTGATGACGAGGATCTGAAGAATCTGCTTGAATCTATCCGAAAGGAATTGCGGTGAGTTTTGAACTTCCCCGTCTTACTTACGCTGAGATCGGGAGAAAAGCCAGAGAGTTTCTGCATGAGCTGCATCCATCGCAAGAGATTCCCATCCCGATTGAAGAAATAATTGAGCTGAAACTCCGTCTGAACATATACCCTTTCCCACGACTATACAGAGATCATGGTTTAAACGGTTTTCTTACGGCCGACCGAACGACCATCATGGTTGATGAGATTCAGTATGACCAAATGCATGAGAAATGCCGTTTCACCCTTGCCCATGAGCTTGGTCATTGTGTATTGCATGAGTCGTTTTATGCTGATTTACAATTTAAATTAGTGCATGAGTATATGGAGTGGAGGGAGGGCTTGTAATCCGACGTGATCGATTGGTTTGAATATCAAGGTGATGCTTTTGCCGGACACATTTTAGTTCCGACACCGCAGCTTGAAAAAATTTGTGAGAAGATCGTAAGAGAAAATCATGCCGCATTCAGCAGGATGTCTTCAATCCCGGATGATGTTTGGTCCTTTATTTCCAATGAAGTGGCGAGATATTTTGAGGTCAACTCCCCTGTGGCGGAGATCCGCATCAGAAAAGAGAGTATTCCGGAACGGATACCCCTCCGATAAATGGAGCAACTTGAACACTCGGCAATCACCCTTTCGTTCCACCGTCTTTCTCAGCTTGACAAGAACTGTTTTTACGGGAAGAATAGGACTGTCCCTTGTCGGGTCCCACGCTATGGTGTATGTTGCACGGCGGGAAATTAATTGAGGGACGGAGATGAGCGAAGAGATCAGCCTCAGCGACTGGATCAGGAACAGGCTCTCGGGTCCGGTTCCTCAGATGCCGGAAGAGATCTGCACCAAACTTCTGGGGTTCCTCAAAGAGATCCGTGAGGTCAAGAAAAGCGGCAAAAACTTTGCGATTCATATCGCCCACCTGAGGGATCTGGAAGAAGATGATGAGGCGGAGATGTTCGAACATCTCGATCAGACCCCTGTCCAGGATATGGACAGGGTTATACGGATTCTTGAATCAAGGTTGGAAACCGAACTACAAGGAGAAGACCCATGCCTTACGTGAATCTGAAGCTTCTGGGCAAGCTGTCCAGGGAACAGAAGGCCAAGATTGTGAAGGAGTTTTCCGAGACCCTCGAACGGGTGGCCGGCAAGCCGAGCGAACACACCTACATCGTGATCGAAGAGGTCGAGAAGGAAAACTGGGGCAAGGGGGGCAAACTCTTTTCGGATATGTAGACAGAGCGACATAACTTTGCATACCTTTGTTGCTTCCTCGTCTCGTCGTTGCGGCGTACTACCAGTACGCCTCACTCTTCGATTTCCTCGCGCCTCGGTCTGCTTTGTTCTGTCGCTCTGTATGTGAATTTGTTTATTACGATAAAAGATCCAAAGCGTTCGCCTTGCCCGAAGCCTGTAAACTCAGACGATCGATGTGTATCTCCTCCTATGATAAATCTCACTCACCTTGAATCCTGTTCCATGCTATAATTAAAATAAAAATCTGATTACAAACCATGGAGGCCTGCGTTTGAAACGGGAAATCCATAGACTCACCTCGGAGACGTTCGATCTTCTCGTCATCGGCGGCGGGATCAACGGCTGCGGCATCCTGAGGGACGCCGCCCTCCGGGGGTATCGGGCGGCCCTGGTGGAGAAAGGGGACTTTGCCTCGGGCGCCAGCAGCAAGACCTCAAAGCTGGTCCACGGGGGACTTCGGTACCTGGAACAGATGAAACTCGGCCTGGTCTTTGAATCCTGCCGGGAACGGAGAACCCTTCTCTCCATCGCCCCTCACCTGGTCCATCCTCTCCCTTTTCTGATTCCGGTCTACAAGGAGGACGCGAGAGGCCGGGCAATCATCCATGCGGGGATGATCCTGTATGACATGCTGGCCCTGTTCAGGAATGTTGAGAGGCACCGGATGGTTTCATTACAGGACGTGTTCAAGGCAGAGCCCGATCTCGAAAGGACGGGCCTTCAGGGCGGGGCCGTCTACTATGACTGCCGGATGGACGATGCGCGCCTCTGTTTGGAAAATGTGCTCTCCGCCACAGAGGCTGGGGCGGCCGCGGTCAATTATGCCGAGGTCATCTCCCTAATCAGGAGCGGGGAAAGGGCGGCCGGCGCCGTGGTCAAAGACCGACTTTCCGGGCGGACGTTCGAGGTCATGGCCCGGAAGGTGATCAACGCCTCAGGCCCGTGGCTCGACCGTATCACTAAAATGAGTTCACTAAAAACAGAGCCTCGGCTTCGGCCCACCAAGGGGGTTCACATCATCGTTCCCGGATCCACCCGAGGTCATGCCCTGCTCATCTCGGCGCGGCGGGACAACCGCGTTTTTTTTGTGATTCCCTATCAGGGTTACTCACTGGTCGGGACCACCGACACCTTCTATACCGGCGATCCTGACCAGGTCACGCCGTCACCAGAGGATATCGCCTATCTCATCGAGGAGGGTCGGCGCGTCCTTCCGGGCGCTAAGCTGGACAGAGAGCATGTGATCGCGTCTTTCGCCGGGCTCCGCCCCTTGGTGGCGGAGCCGGGCCGCCCATCCGAGCTTTCACGGAGTCATGTGATCTACGAGGAGCGTTCCGGACTTCTGAGTGTGGCCGGCGGAAAGTACACCACCTATCGGCAGGTCGCCGAGGAGGTGGTGGACCGGATCGCCAGGGGACAGGAGATGCGGTCACGGGTCCCGTGCAGAACTGCCGAGCTCCCGCTCTATGGCGGGGGCCTCAAAGATCCAGCCTCCGACATGAAGATGATATGTGAAAAGGCGGAAACCGAATACGGCATCGGGCCGGATACGGCGGCGCAGCTCATCCGGTGTTACGGGACCCGTTACCGGGATGTCCTGCATCGAATCCAGGAGGATGAGGGACTTCGTGAGCGGATCACTCCGGGAAGACCGGAAATCCTTGCCCAGGTCCGCTATGGCGTGGAGGAGGAGATGGTCGTGACCCTCAGCGATTTTCTCCGGAGGAGAACCTCGCTTGCCCTTTCCGAGGCCAACGGCCGTGAGACTGCGGGCCGCGTCGCTTCCTTGCTCGCCAGGTATCTTCACTGGGATCCACGAGAGACCGAACACCAGATCGAGACTTATCTGCAAGAAATGAACTTTCCGATTCAAGCCGGCGTCCCTTCAAGATAACCGAACGCGCTTCCGGTCATATTTCTTCTTGGATTTTTTGATATTATGGTTCTCATAATAGAAACGACATCATATCAAAAATCCCTCCCCCGATAAACCCATTCGAGGGCAGGCTCTAACCTCCCTTTTCTAAAGGCTTCCCCCCTCTTATTTAAGAGGGGGCAAGGGGGAGTTATCCCTCTGAGGGGGCAAGGGGGAGTTATCCCTCTGAGGGGGCAAGGGGGAGTTATCCCTCTGAGGGGCAAGGGGGAGTTATCCCTCTGAGGGGGCAAGGGGGAGTTATCCCTCTGAGGGGCAAGGGGGAGTTATCCCTTATGGGGTTTTTGCCCACTCACTTCCACGATGAGCTAAAAAACTTTTGCAGAAACTTCACTCACCACTGTGCATTCCCTCGGGTTTAGGTTAAGGTTGACAATTATATTCTGATCACATAAAATCAGGCCGGTTTTTAATACTCCAATAAACCTCGTTTGACAGTGTTATCTTTGGCAGGACGGTGACGGGTTTTAACCATCTTGACCGAACTGTATTTAGGATATTTTTCTTTTTGGAGCAGGGGCCGTTATGAAAATTCTGGTTGTCGGTTCCGGGGGCAGGGAACATGCGTTGGTCTGGAAGATTGCGCAGAGCCCCAGGGTCAAAAAAATCTACTGCGCGCCGGGCAACGGCGGAACCTTGGGCCTGGCGGAACCCGTCCCCATACAGGCCGGGGAGATCGAGAGTCTCCTCGATTTTGCAAGGAAGCAGAAGATCGATCTCACCCTGGTCGGGCCCGAAGGCCCTCTGACCCTGGGAATTGTGGACCGCTTTGAGGAGGCCGGGCTCCCCATCTTCGGCCCAAGAAAGAACGCCGCGATCCTGGAGGGAAGCAAGGTCTTCACCAAGGATTTTCTGCGCAGGCACGGGATCCCCACGGCCGAGTATATGAGTTTCACCGATCCTGCTCAAGCCGCCGGCTATATCTTGAAAAAGGGAGCGCCCATCGTGGTCAAGGCCGACGGACTGGCCGCAGGCAAGGGGGTCGTGGTCGCGCAGAACGTTGAGGAGGCGGTTGCGTCCGTGTACATGATCATGGAACAGAGGAAATTCGGTTCGGCCGGAGAGGCCATCGTGGTGGAGGAGTGTCTGGCCGGGGAGGAGGCCTCCTTTATGGCCTTCACGGACGGAAAGGCCGTCATACCCATGATCTCCTCTCAGGACCACAAGCAGGTCCATGACGGGGACCGAGGGCCCAACACCGGCGGCATGGGCGCCTATACCCCTGCGCCGGTCATTCAGGACCGGACCGAGGAGATCATGGAGACGGTCATGGTCCCGACGATCCGTGGCATGGCCGAGGAGGGGAGGGTCTTCAAAGGGGTGCTGTATGCCGGCATCATGGTCACACCCGAGGGGTTGAAGGTCCTGGAATTCAATGTGCGCTTCGGTGATCCCGAGGCTCAGCCGATCCTCTTCAGGCTCAAGACCGACCTCGTTGACATCATCGAGGGGATCCTTAATGACCGGCTCAGTCAGGTCCCTATCGAATGGAAGAACGGCGCCAGCGCCTGTGTGGTCCTGGCTTCAGGCGGGTATCCGGGGGCCTATGAAAAAGGGAAGACCATCTCCGGTCTGGACAGGATCCCGGACACCGAGGATCTCCTGGTCTTTCATGCGGGGACGAGAATGGTGGATGACAGGATTGTCACAGCCGGCGGCAGGGTCCTGGGGGTCACGGCCCGAGGGGAGACCCTGGCTTCCGCCCTGAACAAGGCCTATGATGCCGTAAACCTGATTGACTTTAAGGGAAAGCACTTCCGCACCGACATCGGGCAAAAGGGGTTGAAGATGCTGTGCGAGCAGGGATAGCGGGGATTATGCCTGTTTGCCGGGGCCGGGGGCAAAGGAACCGCAGTTCATGGGGAGTCCATCAAACTTGAAAATGTAGATCATCTCCAAAAGAGTGGGTGAAAACATCAGGGGTCAAGGGGTCAAGGATCCCAGGGGTCAAGTGAACCCCGTTAGAGGTTGTCCTCTAACGGGGTGAAGTGCTAAAAACATAAGGGGCCGAGGGTCCTAGGGTTACGCTTAGCGTGTCCCGCTTTTCTATATCCTTGCCGTCTACGACGGCTACTACACTAAGGCATCTTGGGGTCCAGTGTTTTTCTCTGGAGATTTTGCTTGCGTTTCAGTATTTCACCCCGTTAGAGAGCTCGTCTCTCTAACGGGGTTCACTCGAACCCTTGACCCCTTGAACCCTTCTTACCCACTATATGGGAGAAGAACCGAAAATGTTTATATATAGGAGGGGACAATGACGAAACCGCTGGTAGGGATTATCATGGGGAGCGAGTCGGATCTTTCGGTCATGAAGGAGGGCGGTGCGATCCTGCAAAGCTTTGAGATTCCTTTCGAGATCCGGGTGATCTCGGCCCACAGGACACCGGATCTCGCAGCCGAGTATGCAAAGAAAGCTGCAGGCCGGGGGATCAAGGTGATCATTGCCGGGGCCGGGGCTGCCGCACATCTGGCGGGGGCTATGGCCGCCGTCACGGACCTTCCGGTGATCGGGGTTCCCATCTCGTCTACCCCGCTGAATGGGTTCGATGCCCTTCTGTCTACGGTGCAGATGCCCGCAGGCGTTCCCGTTGCCGCCATGAGCATCGGGGTTGCCGGGGCCAGGAATGCCGCACTCTTTTCTTTGCGGGTCCTCGCGCTCAAGAGCGTGCCCTTGAGAAAACAGCTCGCGGAATTCAAGAAGAACCAGCGCAGGAAGGTTGAAGAAGCGGACCAGCGTGTGAGGGAGCAGCAATGAAGAGGTTAGGCCTTGTTTTTCTTTTCATCTTCTCAGTTCTACTCATCGTTCCAAATGCAGGGGGCGAGTCAGGGTCTCAGCCCGCGACCGGGATCTCGGAGCAGGAGATCCAGGACTTCCTGCAGAAAAAAGAAGCCAGGCTCTCGCTGAATGCCTGTCTTCAGCTTGCCCTCAAGAACAATCTGGAGATCGCCATCCAGAGGGTTGAGCCTGAGATCAGCGAACAGAAACTGGTGCAGGAGAAATCGGTTTTCGATTCCAGGGTATCCGTGGGCGTTTCAAAGGACCAGTCTGTGAAACAGACGAGTTCATCCTTTGCATCCCCTCCGGAGAACAAGAATCAGGATTACAATATCAATGCCGGCATCGCCCGGAAGTGGGCACCCGGAACCGAGACCGATCTTTCCGCCGTCAACAACAGGAACGAAACCAATTCGGCCTTTGCAGGCCTGAACCCTTCATACTCTTCCGAGCTGATCCTTTCCCTGACCCAGCCGCTGCTCAAAGATTTCGGGATCGGGACCAACACATCCGGGATCCGGATCGCCGCAAACAACAAGGAGATATCCAGGTTTCAATTTCAGAGCCATGTCATGCAAATCCTCTTTGATGTCGAGTCCATCTACTGGGAGCTCGTTTATACCATAGAGGATCAGAAGGTACAGCAGGAATCCCTGCAGCTCGCGGAGGATTTTCTGAAGATCACCCGGAGCAAGGTGGATGTGGGGGTGCTTCCTCCCATAGATATCCTGGAGGCTGAAGCCGAGAAGGCGGCGCGGGAAGAGGGGGTTATTACGGCCGAAGATGCCCTCCGGGATGCAGAGGACAGCCTTCGCAAAGCCCTCAATCTCACGGATGATCCTCGATACTGGGAGATCAGGCTGACCCCGGCGGATGAACCGGTGGTGGCAGCGGAAATCGAAGATCTCCCCGAACAGATCAGAACAGCCATGGAAAGCCGTCCCGATATCCATCAAGCCAAGGTGGATCTGGAAAACAAACAGATCCAGTTGAAATACACAAAGAACCAGCTTTTCCCCCGGGTTGATCTGGTCGGATCTATCGGCCTCAGCGGACTTTCAGGCGCGGCGCAGCCGCAGCCGGATTTCCGGAATCCGGGGGCGACCACAGAAAATCCCTTTGGAGGGAATAATCCGGATTCCTTGAGAGAACTCAAGTCCGGGGATTACTATTCGTACACTGTGGGTATCAAGGTAGAGTATCCCCTAGGCAACCGTTCAGCCAGAAGCGAGAAGGTCATGGCCGACCTGGAGAATCAGAAGGCCGTCATGGCAGTCAAGGACCTCGAAAACCAGGTCATCCGGGATGTGAGGGAGGCATACCGGCAGATCGAGACCGACAGGAAAAGGGTCGCCGCGGCCGAAGCGGCCCGGAGGCTCGCTGAAGAGAGGCTCCGGAGCGAGACCCAGAGGTTCGAGGTCGGGCTGGGCATCAGCCACGATGTCCTGGAGTATCAGGAAAAACTTTCTACGGCAAGGAGCCGGGAACTCCGGGCCCGTGTTGACTTCCGAAAATCCCTGGCCCATCTTGAGCAGATCAAAGGGACACTGCTGCAAAGCAAGGGGATCGGTTTGTGATCCTGGACGCCGGATGGAAAAGGAAGAAACCATTCGATCGTTGACAAATCTAAGGTGCTATGCAATAGTGTTGTTTATTCTCACAGAGAATAACAAAACGGTTGACTAAAACACAAAAGAGGTGAAATTCTGTTATGAAGAATCCGGTGAAGGCAATCGAAGTTACGGGTACCATTGACGCGAGGCATCGGCTTGTCTTGGATGAACCATTGCCGATAGAAGGCCCGGCCCGCGTGCGTGTTGTCATTCTTGTATCCGAAAATACTGAGATAAATGAACAGGAGTGGCTTAAAACAGCGGATAGTAATCCGGCTTTTGACTTCTTGAAGAACCCTGCAGAAGATATTTATGCCCCTACAGACGGGAGGCCCTTTCATGACAAGGGGTAAGGTCGTCCTGGTACCATTTCCTTTCGATGACCTTACGGCAACCAAGGTCCGGCCGGCTGTATGTTTAACCGATCCAATCGGTCCTTACCGCCACGTTATCCTCGCCTTTATTACCAGTCAAATTCCAACTGATTTACTTGAATCGGATCTGGTGATCGACTCACGGTATACGGGTTTCGCGGAAACCGGACTGCGAGCGCCCTCGACTCTTCAGTTACACCGGCTTATGACCATTACCAGTTCGATGATCCGGCGTGAATTGGGGGAATTGACTCCTGCGATGTATCGTGAAGTGAGCGATAGACTGAGAAAGATATTCGGTTTTTTTTAGGAGGTCCTCCATGTCCGCCCAGATTCCGTTTTCTCCCTCGTAGACCCGCTCTTCTTCATATTTCTATGGGATTCTTCTTCTCAGGGTAGAAATACACAGCGATGTCCACGTCCGACAGCCGGGTTGCCTTACCCCGAGCCTGCGGCCGTCAGAGCGCGCTCACGGGGATGGATTGAGCAAAGGAAGTCAGGGGCAACGGCGTCTCGGCCAGATTCAGCATCTGTCCGGTTCGAGCAGCCGCAACTCCGAGGAAACGGACGAAGGCCGTCTCGTCCATTATGCATTCATGTTGCATAATAGACGATTTTGGCCGGACCTGCCAAGCCCAGATTCCTGCTCGTCCATACTTTTCAGCCACTTACAGATTGGGCAAGTTCAAGTCAGTCAGGTCCGTGCAGATCTTGAAGTTACCCAGCCGGGCATAAGATTTCGGTCGTTCTGTATAATATACTTTGAAGATAAGGAATGTTTGAGGAATGTTTGGGGACGGTTCCGGAATAGTTCATCTTTGTCAAAGTGTTACAGATTAATTTTTACGACGGAAAATCAGAGACCGTTTAAAAAAAAATATTTGTTTTTTAAAGATGGGCTAAGACTACTCTGTCACACGCCAAAGCGTGCTGATCGGCAGGGCCGCATACCGGTCACCGAACGGCACGGCGGCATCGCCGTCATAGAGAACAATACCGCGATGAAACTTCTTGCCGGCCAAGTCCGCCAGAACCTTCAGCCCGGCGAAGTCTTTCTCAGCAACGCTTGCAGCGGATTTTACTTCGATCCCCACGACCCTCCCCCGTCCGTCTTCCATCACTGCGTCGACCTCTTGACCGGAAGCGGTGCGGAAATAATACAGGGCACAAAGCGTCTTGTTCCAGGTTGCCTGCTTGCGCAGTTCCATGACCACGAAGGTCTCCACGAGGCGGCCAAAGAGCTGCAGGTCTTCGGGATGATCCTGTCCGGAAGCGCCTGCGAGCCGGCTCGTAAGGCCGCTGTCTATCAAATGGATCTTGGGGGACTTCACCAATCGTTTGCTCCGGTTTGTGGACCACGCAGGCAGCAATTGTGCGAGAAACGTAGTCTCCAGCAGGCTCAAATAGCGCCGCAGGCTTGTGTGAGCAATCCCAGACGACCGGGACAGTTCGGACATGTTGAGGAGGCCGCCGCAACGCGCCGCAAGAAGAGAAAGCAGCCGCGGCATGTCGGTGAGTCCCTCGACATGTGCGAGGTCACGCACATCACGTTGCAGAATGGTGGTAATGTAGGCCCCGAACCATGCCTGCCTGCGCTCTGAAGCGCTCCGCTCCACCGCCTCGGGATATCCGCCGGTAAGAACGCGCCTTGCGATGTCACGATCCACCGGTCCAGCCTTCGCCGGCTGTGGGAGGCCGGAAGAAAACACCGCGTCAATGAATCGCTCCCTCTGCCCGGCCAGCTCGCCCTGCGAAAGGGGCCACAGAGTCACGATCTCCATCCTGCCGGCCAATGACTCAGAAATTCTGGGCAGCATCAATATGTTCGCCGAGCCGGTCAGCAGAAACCGGCCAGGCCGGCGGTCGGCATCGACCTGCTGTTTGATGGCCGGGAAAAGGTCCGGTGCCTTCTGAACCTCGTCAATAATGATCATGCCATCCTGCTGCCGGACAAACCCGGCCGGATCGGCGGTCACGGCTGCCAGAACTGTAGCATCGTCCAACGTCAGATAACGGCCGCCCAGCTCCCCGGCGAGGTTCTCGACAAGGGTCGTCTTTCCAGTCTGTCGCGCCCCATGGAGCAAAACCACCGGTGTATCCGCCAGAACCGCCTGCAGATAGTCTTTGATATTTCTCCGATACATGGCTAAATATTAGCCATTTAATGGCGAAATTGCAAGCATAAAATATGTTCTGATGCTATGATTGATTAACTACCCGTCTGAAGTTTCTTCCCATTTTCCTCGAAGATCCTGGATTTGAGCCATCCGAGTTTGTGCAGGCGGAAGCGGATTGCGGTTTCGAGCACGCCCAGGCCGTAGGTCACGCTTCTTGAAAAGTTGATGGAGGAGGCCTCCTCGAAATATTTTGTGGGGCAGGTGATCTCCGCGATGGAGAATCCGAAATAGATGATCTGGGCCAGCATCTGATTGTCGAAGACAAAATCATTGGAGTTCTCCAGGAGCGGGAGCGTCTCCAGGACCTTGCGGGAGAAGGCCCGGTAGCCCGTATGGTATTCCGAGAGCTTGTGCGCGACAAGGACATTCTCCAAGGCCGTGAGAAAGCGGTTGCTGAAATATTTGTAGAGCGGCATGCCTCCGGCCAGGGCGCCTTTTCCCAGAATCCTTGAACCCAGGACCACGTCATAGAGTTCTTCGGAGATCATGGAGGCCATGGCCGTGATGAGCTTGGGCGTGTACTGATAGTCGGGGTGGAGCATGACTACGATATCAGCGCCATGCTTTAAGGCCTCGGTATAGCAGGTCTTCTGGTTCCCGCCGTAGCCCAGGTTCTTTTGATGCACGAAGGTCTTGATCCCGAGTTTTTGCGCCACTTCGGTGGTCCGGTCCGAACTCCTGTCGTCCACCAGCAAAACCTCGTCTACGATACCAAGGGGGATCTCCCTGTAGGTGGCCTCCAGGGTCTTCTCGGCGTTGTAGGCCGGAAGGACAACGATAATTTTTTTGCTATTTAACATATCGAATCTTTTCTCCTTGCCCTTGTCCTTTTTCCGGATGTGGGAGAAAAAGGTGAAAGGGGCAAAAAAATTATTACACAATCTCCCCGATCAAATCATATTCATGGGCATCGGTGATCTTTACATTAAAGAATTCCCCGACCACGGCGTCACCCTTGTTGATCAGGACCGAACCGTCAATCTCCGGGGCCTGGCCGTAGTAACGGCCGGAAAGCAGAAGGTCGGTCTCGGGCGACGTCCCTTCGACCAGGACCTTTTGCACCGTCCCTACCCGCCCCCGGTTTTTCTGTTTGGATATGCCGGCCTGAAGGTTTAGGATCGTATTCAGCCGTTCGGTCTTGATCTCATCTGCGATCTGGTCCGGAAGCTCTGCCGCCTGCGTTCCCTCTTCCTGTGAGTACGCAAAGGCGCCGAGATGGTCGAAGCGGGTCTCTGAAACAAAGCCGCATAGTTCCCGGAAGGCGTCTTCGGTTTCGCCCGGGAAGCCGACCATGAGGGTCGTTCTCAGGACCAGTCCCTGGACAGCCTTCCGGAGTTTCTTGATCTGTTCGCGGATGGCTGAAGAGCCTGACTTACGGTTCATGCTCTTGAGGACGGCATCGTTGATATGCTGGATGGGAAGATCCAGGTAAGGGACGATCTTGGGCTCCTCGGCCATGAGGGTGATGAGATCATGGGTGAGGTGGTCCGGATGCACATACATGAGCCGGATCCATTCGAGGCCTCCGATTTGGGACAACCCTCTGATCAGGGGGATCAGATTCCCAGGCTCTCTCCGGTCGCTGCCGAACCCGGCGATGTCCTGCCCGATAAGGATGATCTCCCTTACGCCTCTCTCGCAAAGATCCTCGGCCTCGCTGACCAGATCCTGGTTCTTCCTGCTTTTTTGCGGCCCTCGGATCAGGGGGATGGCACAGTAGGCGCACCGGTTGCTGCATCCTTCGGAGATCTTCAGGTACGCGGTGTAGAACGGGGTCAGGATCGTGCGCTTTTGCGGATGAGCAGTTTGCGCTGCCTCTTCAGGAAGCGGGTTTTTTACGGACAAAATCCGGTCCACCACCTCGACGATCTTCTTCTCTTCCCGGAGCGGGAGAAAACGGTCCACCTCCGGGATCTCGCTTTGAAGTTCACCGGCGTACCGCTCCGCCAGGCAGCCGGTGACCAGAAGCCCTTTGAGTCCGCCATGGGCCCTTCTTTCACAGTAGGAGAGAATGGTATCGATGGACTCCTCCTTGGCGGACTCAATGAATCCGCAGGTGTTGATCAGGATCAGGTCAGCCTCCTCCTCCTTTGATGTAAACTCATAACCGGCCCCGGCCAGCCGCCCGAGCATCTCTTCGCTGTCCACCAGATTTTTGGGGCACCCGAGCGAGACCAGGCCGATTTTTTCCCTCTTCATCTTGCACCCGATCGATTTTTTACGAAGCCGTCCCTCATGGCTGATTGATCACCTCCACCCCTTCCGGAGGCTGGAAAACGAAGAGCGAATCCGGGAGGTCCTGGTTGGTCCGATTATCACGGAAATGAAGCTCGGTCACATTCTTGTAGAGGTCATACTGGTCCACCCGCTCCACCTGGAAGTCGGTCTTGCTGATGAAGAGAAGGATCTTCAGGAGCGGGATCTTTTTCTGGTCTCTGGGCTTAAGTTCCAGGATATACCGAGTGGAGCGGTCGAAGTTCGGGTCCTTGTTGAAGGAGATCGTATAGTCCGCCTCCGCTGATCTCAGGCCTTCGAAGAAGACCATGGGGGAGCGGATCCCTTCCCTGCCGCTGAGATTGATACGCCGGGCCTGTTTCACGTCAGGGGCGTAATAGATGACCATATCCCCGTGGATAAAATACTGGTCTTTTGACGGGGTCTCGTAGTCCCAGCGCATCATCCGGTTCCGCTTGAGATAGACCGTTCCTTCGGAACGCTGGTCCTGCGGAAAAGAAAGGATCCGGGCCAGTTGGATGAAATGCGCCTGAAGATCGGTCATAGCCTTATAATGTTCCTCCACCTTCTGAATCACAGTTGAAAGGTCCAGGGCGGGGGCGCCGTCGGCAAAAGCCCGGGCCGAGAGGCACGCAAGAAAAAGGAGCGCAGCAAGAAGACAAAACCGTACGTTCCTGAAAAGAGATGTTCTAAAAGATCTCATTATCTACTTCCTCCATCATTAATATTGAAATCTTTCCCGACCAGAACCTCGCGGGGCCGGGCGCCGTCCGCCGGCCCGACTACACGCTCTTTTTCCATGCGCTCGATCATACGCGCCGCCCGGTTGTAGCCCACGCGGAGCCTGCGCTGGAGCATGGAGATGGATGCCTGACGGCTTTCGATCACCAGTTGCACCGCGGCATCATAGAATTCATCGTAGGGTTCCTCCTCTTCCTGATCCGATTCGGACTCGAGCCCTACGGTGAGGACCTCCTCGTCATATTCCGGATTCCCCTGCTTCTTCACGAAATCAACCACCTTTCTGATGTCGTCGTCCGACAGGAATGAGCCGTGGAGACGGATGAGCTGCGAGGAGGCCGGCGGCATGAAGAGCATATCCCCCTTGCCGAGGAGGTGCTCGGAGCCGACGGTATCGAGGATGGTCCTCGAATCATACTTGGATGAGACCTGGAATGAGATCCGGGCCGGGAAATTGGCCTTGATGATTCCTGTAATCACATCGGTGGAAGGGCGCTGGGTGGCCATGATGAGATGGATACCCGCGGCACGGGCCATCTGGGAGAGCCTGGTGATGGCCTCTTCCACATTCCTTCCGGCGACCATCATCAGATCCGCCAGTTCATCGATCACGATCACGAGATAGGGGAGCTTTTGAGGTTTCTCTCCCGGATCCTGCTCCTGATTTTTATCCAGCAAAAGGCCCTTTTTTTTCTGCGCCCATTCCTTGATCTCCTTTTCAATGGTCCGGTTGAAACCGATGATATTCCGCACACCTTTTTCCGATAGAAGGATATAGCGCCGCTCCATCTCCTTGACGGCCCAGAAGAGCGCCCCGGCCGCTTTTCTGGAGTCGGTCACCACCGGAGTGATGAGGTGGGGGATCCCGTCGTAGGTGGAAAGTTCCAGCATCTTGGGATCCACCAGGATCATCCGCACCTCTTCGGGGGTGGCGTTGAAGAGGAGACTGATGATCATGGCATTCACGGCCACGGATTTCCCGGAACCCGTGGCGCCGGCCACCAGGAGATGCGGCATCTTGGCCAGGTCGTAATGGAACGGCTCCCCGAAGATATTCTTGCCCAGGGCGAGCTTGAGCTTGGACGGGACCTTTTGATAACTTTCCGAGGTGAGAATATCTTTCATATAGACGTCTTCCCGGTTGTTGTTCGGGATCTCGATCCCCACCGCGGCCTTTCCGGGGAGCGGCGCCACGATCCGGACCCGGACCGCCCGCATGGCCATGGCCAGATCATCGGCCAGGTTGACGATCTTGCTCACCTTGATCCCGGGCGCGGGCTGGTATTCGTACATGGTGACCACGGGCCCGGGATGGACCTCGGTCACCTGCCCGTGGATCCCGAAGTCGGCGAGCTTCTTTTCCAGGATCTCGGAATTCATCAGCAGCTCCTCACGGCTGACCTTTCTTTCGGATTCCGGGGGATCTTCCAGGAGCGTAACCGGCGGGAGGCGGTAGTCCCCGTCCGCGGTGTGAAGATCGAGTTCTTCCTGAAAGACCTCGATCCCCTTGGAAATCTCTTTTTTCTCCTCCACCTTGGGCTTGGGCAGTCTGCTTTTGATCTCGATTTTTTTCTTGAAGACCTCGGTCTTCTGTTCCTTTTCCCTCTGACGGATATATCGGTCTTTTCCCTTCTCATAAAGGGTTTTGAGAACGGCGTAACTCTTTATGGAAAAGGAGAGGATGGAAAACCCCGTAGAAATCATGAATGAGATCAGCAGGATGATCAGTACGATCAGGTAGGTCCCCAGCTTTGCGAACAGATGCAGCATCATCGAAGAGAGCCCTTGCCCCAAAAGGCCGCCGCCCTTATGGATGGTCTGAGAAAAGATCTGAAGGGTCTCGTATTCCAGGCTCAGGAAGGTGGAGAACGAGAGCACAAGGAGAACCCCCCCGATGCCATGGTAGAGAGCCCTCCTCCCGTCCCACTCCTGGTTCTTAAACCGGGTCCCGGCAAAGAGGAAGATAAAGAGAGGGAAGAGATAGGCGGCGGCGCCGAAGAGATGGTAGAGGATATCGGCCGTATAGGAACCGACCAGGCCTCCGTAATTGACCACCCGGCCGTTTCCAGGGGTGGTGAATGAAAGGTCGCTGTTGTGATAGGTCAGGAGGCTGATCAGGATAAAGAGCATGGCTCCCATCAGGACCACCCCAAGTCCTTCGTTGAACCGCCGGTTTTTAAGGAGCTGCTTCACAGTGGCTCACCTCTTAAAAAGTCCGGAATGGATTCCCCATGGATCAAATCCTCAAGGGTCTCCCGGGCGCGGACCACATAAAACCGGTCTTCGGATACCAGGACCTCGGCCGCCCTGGGCCTGGAATTGTAATTCGAAGACATCACAAAACCGTAGGCCCCCACGGACATGACGGATAGGAGGTCTCCCCTGCTGCTCGGCTGGATCTCCCTGTCCTGGGCCATGAAGTCACCGGACTCACAGATCGGGCCGACCACGTCAGCCGCTGCCTTTTCCGATATTCTCCTCTGCACCGGAAGGATTTTGTGATAGGCCCCGTAGAGGCTGGGCCGGATCAGGTCGTTCATCCCCGCATCCACGATGGTGAAATTTTTTCCAAGATTCTCCTTGGTATAAAGGACCCGCGTGATCAGGGCGCCCGCGTTCCCTGCAATGACCCTGCCCGGTTCAAAGATCAGGGTGCAGTTGAGTCCCCGGGTCTTTTCGATCAGCATCTTCCCGTACTCGGTGGGATGCGGCGGCTCTTCTTCGTCATAATTGATCCCGAGCCCGCCCCCCAGGTCCAGATAGCGGATCGTAAAACCATCCTCCCGGAGGGAGTTGATCAGTTCTCTGAGCCGATTCAAGGCGTCTTCAAACGGGCTGAGTTCGGTGAGCTGGGATCCGATATGGCAATCCACGCCCACCGTCTCCACATGGGGGAGGGTCCGGGCCAGGCGGTAGGCCTCCCCGGCCTCCTCAATGGGGATTCCGAACTTGCTCTTCTTGAGGCCCGTGGCGATATACGGATGGGTCCGGGGGTCCACGTCCGGATTCACACGGAACGAGATCCTGGCGGTCTTCCTCATGCTTCCGGCGATCCGGTCAATCTCATGGAGTTCCTGAATGGATTCCACATTGAACATCAGGATGCCGGCATAGAGCGCATTTTCAATCTCCTCTTCGGTCTTGCCCACGCCGGAGAAGACGATCCTGCCGGGATTCCCGCCGCCTTTGAGCGTCCGAAAGAGCTCGCCCCCGGAGACGATGTCAAACCCGGATCCGAGCCTGGCGAAGAGAGAGAGGAGAGCGAGATTGGAATTGGCCTTGACCGAGTAGCAGACCAGGTGATCCGTATCCCTGAGCGCATCCTCGAAGGCATGGTAGTGCCGCTCCAGGGTAGCGGTACTGTAGAGGTAAAGGGGCGTTCCCACCTCTTCGGCCACCCGGCTCACAGGGACTTCTTCGCAGTAGAGGTCATCGCCCTTGTAATGAAAATGATGCATGGATTAAAGACTCCGCTTTCTAACGGGGCTTACCATTGATGAACTCGTAAAAAGTCTAAAAACCCCCCTCTCCCTTGAATGGGAGAGGGTGGGGGTGAGGGTGAGAAATGCTGTGAATTCAGCTTGTTACCCCCCTCCCCTTCATCCCCTCCCACCAGGGGAGGAGAAATAGGACTTTTTACGAACGCATCACCATTCGGCCTTCACATGACGGGACGGGCCGCTCTCATTCGGTTCAGGGGCCTCGTCATAGGCGGTCACATAATATTCATAGGCGGACCCGGCCGTGACATCGCTGTCCGTGAACACGGTCCCCGGCCTCTTTACATCACCGATCTGCACAAAGTCCGTGCTCTCCCCGGAATTTCTGTAGATCCGGTTTCCCGCAAGATCCTCCTCTTTGTTCTCATCCCAAAAGAGACGGACGATCTCCTTCCCAGTGATGACCTCCAATCCTGTCGGAGGCACAGGAGGTATCCGGTCCACCGGCGCGGCCTCGACCTCCTCACTGATCCCGCTTTCTATCCAGGGCGGATTCTCGGATGCGATCGCCCGCACCTCGTAGAAATATCGTACTCCGTTTTGAACCCCTTTGTCCAGGTATGGACTTCCCGGCGCCGGCGCCGTGTTCACGGGGTGCAGGGGAAAATCTTCCGTGTCACTCCTCCGGTAGATATTGAACCCGAACGGTTTCCCCTCAGCAGGCGGCGCCCAGCGCACGAGCACGGACCGGTCGCCGGGCTCCGTCCGGATCTCCGAAGGCGGGAGAGGGGGGCGGATCCAGCGGATCGTAATTTCGTTCGATTCAAGTCCTGCAAATCCCTTGCGGCTCACCGGGACCACCACGTAGTTGATGGTCTTCCCAAAGAGTTCTTTCTTGACCGGCAGCCGGAGTTCCACCCGTCCATCCTTGATACATCCCGCATCGGTACGGTCCAGGTACAGCCCGGCCAGTTCCCGAAACATGCGGCAGTTGCATCGGCTCTTCTCCGGATCATCGGCGTCTTCGGAGAAGACCTTGTAGCCGGCAATCTCGGCCCGCCTCTTCTCATCCGTGGCTGTCCAGGCCAGGAGCAGATCCTCCCCGTGCACAAAGGCTTCAAATCCGGAGACCGCCTTGGGGAGATCCATGTCCGGCGGGATGAGCGGCGTCTTGACTCCGCATCCGGCAAGCCAGGCTGTCAGGATGAGGGGCCATAGACCGGCAGGTATGCCTCTCCTTTTAGCGGGATTTTTCATCTTTGGCCAGCTTCCTCTGAAGCGCCAGGAGCCTCGCCCGGACACGCGAAGGAGCGGTTCCGCCGGGGATATTCCGTGCGGAGACAGAGCGCCTGAGGCTGATGGCATCATAGATGTCCTTTTCAATGGCCGCATGGTATTTCTTAAAATCCTTCAGGGAAAGAGAGGCGAGTTCCTGCCCGGTCTCGATGCAGCGCCTGACGATCTTTCCCGTGACCTCATGCGCCTTGCGGAACGGGAGACCTTTCCGAACCAGGTAATCCGCAAGGTCCGTGGCCGTGGCATACCCCCATCCAGCGGTCTCCTCCATCCGGTCCCTGCGCACGCACAGGCCCGGGATCATCCCGGTGAAGACCGTAAGCGATCCCTTGAGCGTATCCACGGTGTCAAAGAGGGGTTCCTTGTCCTCCTGAAGATCCCGGTTGTAGGCCAGCGGCAGCCCCTTGAGCGTGGTCAGCATCCCCATGAGATGGCCGAAGACCCGTCCCGTCTTACCCCGGACCAGTTCCGGCACGTCCGGGTTCTTTTTCTGCGGCATGATGCTGCTCCCCGTGCAGTAGTCATCCCCGATCTCCACAAAGGAGAAGGGGGAGCTCACCCAGAGGATCAGCTCTTCACTCAAGCGCGAAAGGTGCATCATCATGATCGAGGCGGAGGACATGAACTCAACGATATAATCCCGGTCCGAGACCGCATCCATGCTGTTCTCCGTAATGGCCTCAAAGCCGAGCTGCTTTGCCACATACCTCCGGTCAATGGGGAAGGTAGTTCCGGCAAGCGCCCCGGACCCGAGCGGCATCCGGTTGACCCGCCTTGCACAGTCCGACAGCCTCTCCCGATCCCGGTCGAACATCTCGCAGTAGGCGAGAAGATGGTGGGAGAAGAGCACCGGCTGCGCAATCTGCAGGTGCGTGAATCCGGGCATGATGACATCCATCTCGTCCTTGGCCTTACTGACCAGGGCCGTCATCAGGCCGTGGAGCAGCCGCTGTATCCCGGCGATCTCGTCCCTGAGGTAGAGCCTCGTGTCCAGGGCCACCTGGTCGTTCCGGCTCCGCGCGGTATGGAGCTTGCCTCCGACGGCGCCGATCTTTTCGATGAGCCTGTGTTCGATGTTCATGTGGATATCTTCCAGCTCCGCACGCAGGGGGAATCTCCCCTGTTTGATCTCCTTGCCGATGGCCGTAAGGCCCCGGATGATCTTCCCGGCCTCCTGCTTCGAGATGATCTTCTGCTTCGCCAGCATCCGGCAGTGGGCCACGCTCCCCTCAAGATCATAAGGAGCGAGCCTTACGTCATAATGCACCGAGGCCGTGAACTGCTCCACGGTCTTGTCCGTCTCCTTTGAAAACCTTCCGCCCCACGGTTTCCTGGCCACCGGCCTTCTCCTCCATCTGGTCTATCTGTTTGAAAAACAAACAAAACATCATATTTATTTTGCGTGCTATCTTATCAACCGCACCCATGGATGTCAAGAATGGAATCCTTTCCCCGAATGGACTCCTTTCCCCCTTGCCTCACTCCCCATTTCTTCGTATAATCCCCGCCATTGTCTGAAATCGGACGGCTTGTGCGACACGCTAAAAATGATCGCCTGCCCAAAGCACAGCCGTCATCCTGCGACAACATCGCGCCTAAGCCCGCATCCATCAGCCCGAAAAACGCGGCGCACCTTAGAAGGAGAACTGCCATGGAAAAGGATCTCATCCCACAGGAAGTGATTGAACCGAAGATCTACCTGATCCGGGGGCAAAAAGTAATGCTGGATCGGGATCTGGCCCTATTGTATGAGGTAGAAACAAGGGTCCTGAATCAGGCGGTGCGCAGAAATATCGAAAGATTCCCGGCGGATTTTATGTTTGCACTGACCCGGGAAGAGATAAGAAACTTATCACAGTTTGTGATAAGTTCTAAAATAAAACACGCACCGAATGTATTTGCTTTCACGGAACACGGTGTATCAATGCTGTCGAGTGTCTTGAAGAGCCGGAGGGCTATTCAGGTCAACATCCGGATTATGAGAACATTCGGCAAGATCCGCGAGATTCTTTCTGGCCACAAAGACCTGGCCAAACGGCTTGATGAACTTGAGAGGAAATACGACACCCAGTTCAGAGTCGTCTTTGATGCAATTAGAGAGCTGATGACTCCTCAGGAACCCGACCAAAAGAAAATCGGGTTTCTCGCCAAAGAAAGCAAACCCCAGTACAAGGCGACACGCCCCCGTTAGACGCAAGGCGGGAAACAAGAGTACCCCACTTCTTCCCCTCGCCCCACCGTGGGAGAGGGTTTAGGGAGAGGGGGCCGTCCTCTATCTTTTGTCCGTCATCTATCTCTTGCCGTTTTTCCGTCCTCTGATCTTACCGCCCACCGCTCTTAATCTGTCCTCTGCCCCTCCGCCCTCCGGAATTTCCCCTTGTTTTCCCTCCCCGTTCTGGGTATAATTCGCTCCGTTATTGTGAATTCTTTCAAGATCTGATCTTTTCATCATAGGCCAGTGGCCATTCACCAGGAAAAAAGGAGGGCGGCCCCGGACAAAACCGGAAAAACCCAAGAGTTCCAATGATACGCTGTTAAAGTTTTTCACTGCTGGCCGATGGTTTATAGAGAGCAATGTGTATGGGGTCATGAAATATAATTGATATTTCAAGACCTAACTCCCATGCTACTATAATCAATGTTGGGTGAGAGGAGAACAATGAAACTCGGAACACTGAAGCGCCTCGACCTGCGGGAATACTGGAAACATGAAGCGCTGGAATTCACCAGGTGGCTTAGCGAACCCGAGAACATCGCTCTCTTGAGTGACGAAGTCGGAATCGGAATCGAAGTCATGCAGACGGAAGCCAGTGTCGGCCGGTTTAATGTGGACATCCTGGCACAAGAGGAGAACACGGGGCGGAAGATCATTATCGAGAACCAACTTGAGACGACCGATCACACCCACCTCGGCCAACTGATAACTTATGCAGCTGGGCTCGAAGCACAGTACATAATCTGGATAGTGCGGGAAGTAAGAGAGGAACACCGCCAGGCAGTGGATTGGCTGAACGAGCATACGGACGAGGACATCAGTTTATTCCTTGTCGCCCTCGAACTGTGGCAAATCGGGAGTTCCGATCCTGCTCCAAAGTTCTCCATTGTCTCTCGTCCGAACGAATGGAAGAAATCCGTCCGGACGAGTGCACAGGACGGCGACCTTACGGATACAAAGACGAAGCAACTTGAATTTTGGCAGCAACTCAAGGAATTCGCTGTGGACAAGCACCCGGAACTTCGCCTGCGCACACCGCGACCGCAGCACTGGTACGATGTGTCAATCGGGCGATCCGATTGCCACGTCTGTTTCATTGCTGATTCTCGAGAGAATCAAGTCCGCTGCGAACTCTACATCCCTGACTCAAAGGACCTATTCAAGGCATTACTTTCAGCCGGTCCTCAAATCGAAAAGGAACTTGCTCTTGACGATCCTCTCGACTGGCAGGAACTACCAGGGAAGAAGGCGGCACGCATTCGGGCACTGCATGACTTCATCTTTGCCGACCCGTCCACATGGACAGAGGCCTTCCAGTGGTTGTCTGAGACCGCACTCAAGTTCAAGAAGGTTTTCGGAAGAGACTGGAAGATGAACAGCACCCAACCAAGCGTTGGAGGCAACGCGGCAAACCGCGCGCCTCAACGCTGACGTTAGCCTGATTACGAAGGAGTTGATAAGGAGTTGATTATGACGTCGGCGTTCTTTCGGGACGTTGTTACCTACGTTGCTTTACGTAAATTGCAGTTCTGCCGTTTCGGAGTAAAGATCGCTGGCCGCATCTTCAAATATCAATTAAGATTGGCAGGAATTTCCGGGGCGGCAGGGAGGATGTGTGGGCAGAGATCGTTAGCCTGGTCCGGGTACTCCAAAGCACCGAGCGCTTTTTTCCCCGTCATCTATTTTTTACCTTGACATCACAAAATATTGTATTATCCTTTCTGATAGTAACACTATATTGTAAAGTTTAAAGTTTTACCATGTTCAATATCAGCATTTTGATGGGTGGCTTGCTAAAATAGAGTTCAATTATTTCGTTATTGCCCCTTGACACGTATATCATTATTGATATATTATGACATTAAATAAGTTACCAGATAATGTAATTGTCCACAGCGGCGTCTGGCGCAAAATTAAAGAAATTAGAATTCATGACCCGAAAAAGGCTGCCCGAATTGTCCAAAGAATTACAGAACTTGGATTCGATCCCTTACCTACCGCCGGGGACTGTGAGTCAAGAACTATAGTCAACTTGAACAAACTGAACATAAAAGTCAGACGCCTAAAGTGTCTGGAGTTCCTGGACTACAGAATATTTTACGCTTATAAAAAAAAGTTTGATCTAATCTGTGTGTATTGTATTATTCCGAGGGATGAAGATACTTATGATGAATCTTCTCGTCATTACCAACTAGTCAAACTGCTTTACACCCAGTGGAGTCAATGCAAATGAGCGCTACGAAACGAACTATAACGGGCAAAACCTCCATCAAACACTTGGGTATATATCCGTTTACTCAAAAGCGTGGTAAGCTTCATTCCGAAGTTATGTGGGAAACTCGACCAAAATATTTGGCCGAGTTTATGACGGTATATGATTTGGGCTTGGACGAAGAAATATGCAAGAGTTGTGACTCGATCAGAGACAAAGAGATTAATCAGTTAAAAGAAGAAAATAAAAAACTTAAGCAACTGACAAAGTTCTACAAAGATGAAATTAAATCTCTTGAATTCAAAGCAGCGCTGCATGAAGAGGCAGTTAGTATTAAAGAGATTGCAGAGGAATTTACCTCAAGCCCTGAAGGTAAAAAGGCATGGGACGATGCCTGGGAAGATAGGGCTAAAGAACTCAAGGAGCTTGTTGAGCAGGGCAAGATGAGTCGCATTAAATTCTATAGACTGTTGAGCGGTGTCGATCAAAAGACACTTGCCGGTAAGCTTGGTACAAAGCAGCCGAATATAACTCGCATTGAAAAGCCAGGATATCAGCCTAATGTTGATACGTTAAAAAAACTGGCCAAAATACTCGGTGTAAAAATGGAGGACTTAATTGAAAGATAATCCAAAAATCCGGTTCGAAAAAATATCGTTATCACACTTGTCCTTCGAGTTAAACAAGAATTTTAAGCTTCCCAAGGATGGTGTTGCGATAGATTTAGACTTGAATGTTAAAAACAATTTCAGCAAGGATAAAAAAACGCTTATCACAACCCTGACCGCAGTATTGTTTAAGAATGCGGAGAATGCACCTTTTAATTTGAAAGTTATCGTAGAGGGTGAATTCAAAGGGGAGTACAAGAATCTTAGAAAGTTCTCAAAACTAAATGCCCCCGCACATCTCTTTCCCTTCCTGAGAGAAATTATCAGTAATACGACCATGAGAGCAAACATACCACCTCTTGTCCTGCCACCTTTGAACCTGACTGAATTATTGACAGCTAAAAAAAGCGGTAAGGCCTGACGAACTTCAGCATTGTCAAGAATTTTGGAATCGGCTCTTTCTTTTTTGGGGAGAGAAGATCGCTGGCCAGATCTTCAAATATCATCCCTCTTCCGTGTTTAAGTTGAAGCAGACGGGGAATTCCGGGGACATACTTAATTCTATGAACTCTCCGGTCAGTCAATTTATCGCGGAAGCACAGATATCACAGGCATCCATTTTTCCAAAGAGTACAATCCTGCCGATGGCTCGTAGAGAGGATTGGATATAAAGCTCCGTAACGTACTCAGGTTTCGATAGACATACTGAGAGTGTGAATTCCCCAGGGAATGCTTTGAAACAAGGTGGTATACCCAGTGTGCATTTTTTCATTGATTCTGTGAATTACTGCGTATATAATATACTTTGAATTTGGTAATGAGTATATTACATGTGTTATATTTCAATGATTCAATGAACTTCTGCGCACAGGATATACTATGAAAGCTGTTTCAGGTATAGGCAAGGTTGAGAGAAAACGCCTTGCCGAGGTGATGCGCCGCACCAAGGGGACGATTTCGGTTGCCGAGGCGGCAGGCATTCTGGAGATTGAGGCCGCAAGTGCGGCAAAGATGCTGGCCCTTTGGGCGAGCAAGGGGTGGCTTTCCCGCGTGCGTCAAGGGCTCTATGTCCCTGTACCCCTTGAATCTCGGACTGCGGATGTTTCACTGGAAGATCCCTGGGTTATTGCGGGGCGACTCTACTCCCCATGTTATATCGGTGGATGGAGTGCGGCTGAACACTGGAGCCTGACAGAACAGATTTTTCGAACGGTCTTGGTGATGACGAAGCTTCAGCCAAGAGATCGTAACCCTGTGATCATGGGCACCAGCTTCCGGCTTCGTACGGTCTCGGAAAAAACCATGTTCGGACTTAAGCCGGTCTGGCGAGGGCAGGTGAAGGTTTCTGTATCTGATCCGACTCGAACCATTATCGATATGTTGAGTGAACCTGGTTTGGGCGGCGGGTTGCGCCCGGCCGTGGATGTGTTGCTCAATTATTTAAGATCTGATCATAAGAACGCGGACCTGCTTGTTGAATATGCCACACGTTTGGAAAATGGCGCTGTATTCAAGCGGCTTGGGTTCTTGATGGAACGATTGGCCCCTGATGAAAAAGGCGTGATCTCAGCTTGTCTGTCGAGAATTACAAAAGGAAATTCCAGGCTTGACCCGGCATTGCCGGCGGATAGGCTTGTAACGCGGTGGAGGTTGTGGGTACCTTCGACGTGGGCAAAGGAGGGCTCAATTGATTAATCGACAGGAGGTCATGGATTTTTCCAGGGAGTTCGGCCTTGCGCCAAATGTGATTGAGAAAGACTATGTTTTGGGATGGATGCTGGCTGGGATTTCGAA
>Ga0210033_1000929_pt1 | contig 27825 bp, 21 predicted proteins | sample CryGeymeta201501_FD_185465 | JGI IMG/M metagenome (GOLD analysis project Ga0210033, IMG submission 185465) | Groundwater microbial communities from Crystal Geyser aquifers in Utah, USA - Crystal Geyser metaG 2015-01 (SPAdes) (version 2) | ecosystem: Environmental > Aquatic > Deep subsurface >... | reverse complement strand
GAGTCCCTCGAGGGAGACCACCAGGCCGGTCCCGACCAGGCCCGCAACCGCGAAGCCGGCGATGGCTCGCCCTGCGAGGTGGGGAAGCGCTTGCCGGGTCCCCTCCCCTCTCAGGTTGAGGAGCATGATCACGAAGATGAACAGGACCATGATGGCGCCGGCGTAGACCAGCACCTGGGTCACTGCCACGAAGTGTGCATCCAGGAGCACGTAGAGCGCCGCCTGGAAGAAGAACGTCACCACCAGGGCCACGGCCGAGGAGATGGCGCTGCGCCGCGTGATCACCGCGATGCTGCCGAGCACCGCTGCGATGGCGAAGGAGTAGAAGATGACCGCTTGCAGCATCTGCAGCCTCAGGAGGTCGGCGCCGCGAGGGCGGCCAACCGCCGGTCTCCGCCGCGTGGAGGGCAGCCCGCGGTGCGGGGAGCCGGCCGTGCGGACCCCGTGGATCGGGGCGCCTCGGAGACCTCCAGGAGCGTCGGGGAGAGCAGGGTGAACAGAGTGCGCCGGGTATCCCGCGACCTGAGGCGCTGCAACAGCGTCCGGCTCCGTGGTGTTGGATGCCGATCTGCGCGTCCACACCGATATGATCGGCATCAATAGCCCATCTCCGGGCCCCCTGCGGTGGGGCGCGACACTTGCGGCACGCTGCACTGCACGGGTAGGAGACAACGAGATGTCGCGGGGCCCGCTGGACCCGGCCCGTCGCCTTCCCCGTCTTGGCCTCCGGGTTCACCCCCAAGCCGCCGCGTCTCGTCCCTCCATCGGAGCACCATCATGAACGTTCGTCCCCTGGTCCTCGCCGCCGTCCTCCTGGGCGGCTGCGCCCCCGCCGACAAGGTCGACGCCCTCGAGCAGCGCGTCGCGCAGCTCGAGAACGACGTCAAGGACATCAAGGCCAACCCGGGCAAGGCTGGGGCCGCCGGGGCCGCCGCCGCCGCGAACTCCCCCGAGGAGCAGGCCGCCGACGCCATCCTGAAGAACATCGCGGACCTGTCCCGCGACGGCAAGTTCGACGAGGCCAAGGCCCAGCTTGCCACCCTGGAGAAGGACTACGGCTCCACCGCCGCGTTCCGCAAGGCCGGCCGCCTGAAGAGCGAGCTCGACGTCATCGGCAAGCCCGCGCCGACCGAGTGGAAGATGGACCAGTGGTTCCAGGGCCAGAACGACGTCGACCTGAGCGGCAGCAAGACCACCCTGGTCGTCTTCTGGGAGGTCTGGTGCCCCCACTGCCAGAAGGAGGTCCCGGTCCTGGAGAAGACCTACGAGGACCTGCACCCCCAGGGCCTCCAGGTCGTCGGCCTCACCAAGCTGACCAAGAGCGCGACCGAGGACAAGGTCCGCGACTTCCTCAAGGAGAAGGGCGTGACCTACCCGATCGCCAAGGAGTCCGGCGATCTGTCGGCCTACTTCAACGTGAGCGGCATCCCCGCCGCCGCGGTGATCAAGGACGGCAAGGTCGTGTGGCGGGGCCACCCGGCCCGCCTGGACGAGGACATGCTCAAGGCCTGGCTCTGATCCGCTGAGCCGCCCCTCGGGCCGAGACGGCCGGGCTTCGCGCCCGGCCGTCTTCGTATGGAGAGACGCTGACGCCGCCGCCCGCCCCCTCCCCGTCGCCCCCTGCGGCGCCTCATGCGCCGCCCGGCCTAGGCGCCGGCCTGCTCTTCGCCCTCCTCCAGCTCCTGCTCCTGCTCCAGCCGGCCCTGGTCGAGCTGAACCCCGAGGAGCTGTACAACGCGGCCCAGGCCGAGAGCCTGCGCGAGCTGGGCCTGGGCACGGGCCTGCTGCTCCAGTACCGGCCCTTCTGCGGCGGCTGCAGCCTGGACGCCCTGGCCGGGGCCGCCGTCTTCGCCCTCGCGGGCCCCTCGCTGCTGGCCTGGAAGCTCGTCCCCATCGGCCTGGGCGCCCTCGCCAGCGGCCTGGCCGTCGCCACGGCCCGCCAGCGGGGTGGGCGCGCCGCCGCCGTCGCCGTGGCCCTGCTGCTGCTGCTGGGCCTGCCGGCCTGGTCCCGCCTGGGCCTGGTGGCCTGGGGAAACCACTACGAGGCCGGCTGCATGGTCCTGGCCGGCTGGGCCCTGGCCGCCCGCAGCACCACCCCGCGGGCCTGGCTGGCCACGGGCTTGTGCCTGGGCCTGGGCCTGACGGTGGGCTGGTCGGCGGCCCCGGGCCTGCTGGGCATGCTGGCCTGGCTGCTGCTCCGGCGTGAGCTGCGCGGCCTGGCGGCGACCCTGCTGGGCAGCCTGCTCGGCTTCGCCCCCGCCCTGCTGCGCCAGGCCCTGCTGGGCGAGGGCCCCTTCTCCACCATCTACGAGCCCGGCGAGGCGCTGCCGCGCCTGGCGCGCCTGCCCGCGAAGCTGCTGACCCTGCTGCCGCCCAACCAGCTGGCCGGGCTGCTCGGTGTGCGACAGCCCGTGGCCGGGCCGATCCTGGGCCTGCTGGCGCTGGCTTCGCTTGGCGCCGCCCTGGTCCTGCTGCTCCGACGACGCGGGCACGCCGCCCGTGCGGGCCAGCTCGCCGCGACCCTGCTGGTGGCCTGGCTCGGGGTCTACCTGGGGGTCCGCTTCCAGGTGGAGCGCCCCGGCGGGCCGCTCATCCCGACGGCCGAGGCGGTGCGCTACGCGGCGCCCGCCATGCCCCTGGCCGCCGTCATGGTGGCCATGGCAGCCGCCTTGCGCTGGCAGGAGGGGCGCCGCCTGTGGGCCCTGGCCCTGGTCCTGCCCTGGCTGCTCGCCGGGACCGGCGCCCGCCTGGCTGCCCTGGCCCGGCCTTTCCCTCGCCTGGGTGCCCTGCACATGGCTGCCGGGGACCTGGACTTCTTCCGGGAGCAGGCGAGCTGGGCCCTGCCCGAGGCCCGCCAGCGGGTCGCCCTCGCCCAGGCCTCGCCGCGGCTGCAGCCCGTCTTCGCCTACGCCCTGGGGCGCCGCGCCCTCCTCGCCGCCTTGCCCGACCCTGCCCGGCCGCCCGCGCCGCTGCCCACCCTGTCCCCGGAGCCCGGCCTGCCCGCCCGCGCCTGGGCCGAGGGGGTCGGCGCCGCCGCCCTGGACGGGCTGGACCCCCAGGCCGGCGGCAGCGCGGACGTCATGGGCCGGGCCCTGGACCGGGTCGAGGCCCTGGCGGACCAGGCGGACTGGCCGGCCGAGCTGCGGCAGGCGGCCCTGCGCGCCGCGGCCTGGCGACGCGTCGACGGCGGGGCGCCCGACGCCCTCTTCACTCCCCTCGCCCATGACGAGACCCTCCTCCGGCTGGCCCCAGCCATCGAGCGCCTCGCCCTGCCCTCCTCCTCCCGGGACGCCTTGTGGTGGGCCGCCGGACGCCGCTGGGCCCGGGACCGCGCCCCGCTGTGGCAACCCTCGGAGCTGGCGCCGCCGCTTCCGGTCCTGCCGCCCCAGGCCCGCCTGCCCTTCTGCGAGGGCCTGGGTGAGGCCGAGGGCGAGGCCTGGGGCCCCGACGCCGCCGCCGCCCTGCCCGCGGGCCTGTCCCCCGCCGCCGAGGCCGCCCGGGCCCAGGGCGTGGCCACCGGCGCGGCCCGACGCTGGCGGTCGACAGACCTGACCGGCGAGGACGTGGCACGCTAAGCAGCGGCACCGAGTCCACCGCGAGGCAGAGTCATGTCCATCCTCCTGCTGTTGCTGGCGTGCAAGCCCGGCTCCTCCTTCGACCTGGAGGGCATCTGGCGCCTGGAGGTGCAGGCGAGCACCACGGCCAGCGGGGCCTGCGATGTGCGCCTGCTGGACAACGTCGTCGGCGCCATCGAGGACACCGGCGGCACCGACACGGGCACCGATGGCTGGACCGAGACCACCGAGCAGACCACCTCGCCGGCGACCTCGCTGGTCCGCTTCGCCCGGGACGGCGACGGCTACGTGCTCATCACCGGCGGCGAGCTGCTGCCCCAGGAAGCCGGCGGCGACGCCAGCTCCCCCTCCTTCGCGTGGACCCGCACCGAGACCTCCCGCGACGAGAGGACCCACACGAGCGGCTACAGCTACGTGGCCGAAGAGGACCTCTCCGCCGTCACCCGCGTCCAGGTGACCCTGCCCAACGAGCAGGAGCAGAAGGACGCCCAGCGCAGCGACACGACGCCGACCCTGACCGGCACCTGGGCCGAGGAGACCGACGCCACCCAGAGCTGGGAGGAGGCCGATCTCTGGCCCGAGGAGCTGGGCATCGGTGACACCGGCGCCATCCCCCTGGGCAGCTACGTCACGCGCCTGGACGCGCTCGGCTACGTCCAGCCCGCCACCAACGGGCGCGCCGACTCCGACTGCACCGATGACACCTGCGTGCTCACCGTCTCCAGCACCTGCAGCCAGGCCTGGGACCTGACGGCCACCCGCACCGACCTGGACCCCGGCGACCCCGGCTGGCAGGACCTGCAGTGGGCGGCGGGGATCTGACCATCGGCGCCCGCCGGCGGGCCGTCGGCGGGCAATCGACCCGCGGCGCGGCCGTACCCGGCGCATCGACATGATCCTGCTGGCCTCCGCCCTCACTGCCTCCGCCCTCACTGCCTCCGCCCTCACTGCCTTTGCCGTCACTGCCGCCGCCCTCGCGCAAGCGCCGGACGAGGCCATCCTGGAGCGGGAGGCGGCCGGCGCCGCGTTCCAGGTGGGCGACCTCGATGGTGCGCGCCAGCACTACTTCGCAGCCCTCACGGGGCAGCCTGACACCGCCATCGAGGCGATGTCGGGGCTCCTCCTGGCGGAGAGGGCCAGCGGCCGGAGTGAGCTGCTGCGCGCCCTGGTGGCGTCGAGACCGCCCGACGGCCTGCCCGACTCCATCGTGAGCCTGGTGGGCCTCAGCCTGGCCCGGGGCCCCGAGGTGCCCGGCGGACAGGCCTGGCTGGCCGCGGGCTGCCGGTGGTGCTCGCGCGCGCGCCGCACGGCGCCTGGCTGCGGCTGGTGGTGGACACGGGGACCTCGGTGACCGTGCTGTCGCCCCAGGCGGCCGCTCGCGCGGGCGCCGCCACCGATGGCCGGCGCTTCGAGATGCGCGGCATCGGCGGCCTGAGCCCCATGGCCGTCGCCACCGTGGACCTGGACATCGGCGGCGTGCAGGTCGACAACGCGGGGGTGGGTGTGGGCGACCTGGCCTGGGCCTCCCTGGACGGGATCCTCTCCCCCACAGCCTGTGGCCGGGCCAGCTGGTCCAGCTGGACCTGCGGCGCTGGCAGCTGACCATCGCGCCCAGCGGCTCCCTCACCCTCCCCGGTCCGGACCAACCCTGGGCAGAGCTGGATGGCACCCCCGTCGTGCTCGCCGAAGAGGAGCACCGACCCGCGCGGCTGTTCACGCTGGACACCGGGGCGGCCCCGTCCATCGCGGATCAGCGCTGGGTGGCGCTGGGGCCGCCCCTGGAAGGGGGCAGCCAAGGCAGCGTCGGCGGCGTCGGGGGGCGACGGGCGACCACCCGCTACCGGTCCGAGCTGGCGTTCCGTACCCGGGGGCTCGACTTCAGCCTGCCCGCGCTGGTGGTGCCGCAGCTCGATGACCGCCCGGACTCTCCCTTCCACGCGTGGGGCACGCTCGGGGCAGACTTCTGGACCGGGCGCACGCTGCTGCTCGACCCGGCTGCCCGCCGCATCCAGCTGGGCGAGCGCCCCGCCCACGACGGCTGGCGACCGGGCCAGGAGCTGCGCATGGTCTTGGAGGGGCCCGAGCGACCCTCGGTCACCATGAGCCAGCGCGTCGTCGAGGTCACGGACCAGGGACTGCTGATCGACCTGGTGGTGGATCCGGGGGAAGGACGGCAGCTGCGCCGCCGGTTCCGGGTGCCCCTCCAGCAGGACCTGGCCGACCACTGGCTGCAGGACCTGCCCATCGAAGCGGCGTGGCGCCGCCGCAGCGAGCGCTGCCGGAAGCCGCTTGGCCTCCCCGAGCTGCGCGCAGAGCCCGCGCAGCTCACCGACGACTGGCTGGGTCTGAGCCTCGCCCAGGCGGCCGGAGCCACCGAGGTGGCCATCGTCGAGGACGCCGCTGGCCCCCGCCCCTGCAGACGGAGCTCGGGGACCGGTTGGACCGATGGCCGCGCCGAGGACAGCGCCGTCACCTGGTGCGACGGCGACGGCTGGACCCTCTGGTCCATGGAGCTCACCGATCCCCGCACCGGCGAGCTCCGCTGGCGCCTGCGCCGCGAGTGAGCTGCAGCGAGCTGCTTATCCCTCGCTCCCCGCCGGCTCGGTCTCCGCCGGCTCGGCGCCCGGGCTGATCCGCTCGATGGTGGGCGCCGCCCCGCGCCAGGTGCCGCGCACCGTGTCCCCCTCGACGTCGATCAGGCCGAAGGGGGTCGGCAGGGCCCGCGCCCGCTCCAGGCCGGGGAGGATGCGCAGCACCCCGCGCCGCGCCTGGACCCGCTCGGCCGCGAGCAGCACGAAGAGCGCGGCCGAGAGCTGGTCGTCGCCCTCTCCCACCGCGCCGCGGGCCGGGTGCCGGGCCGTGGGCAGGGCCCCGGTGGGGCTGGCCAGGCGCCCCACGACGTCCAGGCGATCCAGGCCGGGGTGGGCGGCCTCCTCGGCCGCGACCAGCAGGGCCGTGGCCGCCACGTGGGCGCCGCCGTGTAGCAGCACGCCCCCGCCGTGCCAGTGCCGCTCCCGCAGCAGGCGCAGGGTCGGCGCGATGCCGCGGTGATCGGGGGAGACCACGCCCAGCCAGCAGGCGGCCAGCATCGCCGCCGAGGAGGCGTCGGGCGCCCGGTCGGCCCCGCTGGCCCACGGGCCCGCGCCCAGCTCGGCCTCCAGGTCCTCGGTGGCCCGGGCCCCGGCCAGGCTCCAGCGCGTGACGTCGTCGCTGCGCACGACGTGCTCGTACTCGCGCAGGGCCCCCGCTGAGCCGACCAGGGCGGCCGCCCGCCACAGGGCCGTCCAGCGGGCCGAGCCGCGGCTGCCGAAGAGCACGAAGCCGCCTGGCGCCGGCTCGGTCCCGGCCAGGCGATCCACCAGGCGCAGCCAGCTCAGGCGGGCGGCGCGGGCGAAGGCGCTGGCGTCGGTCCAGCGCAGGTGCTCGGCCGCGGCCCAGGCCAGGACGGCCGCGGTCTCGGGACCCTCGCCCTCGGGTAGGGTGCCGTCCCGCCGCACGCGGGCCAGCGCCGCCACGATGCGATCGCCGGCCCGCCGCAGGAAGCCCAGCCGGGCCAGGGCCAGCGCCCCCAGCAGGCCCCCCAGGTCCAGGCGCGGCGGCTCCAGCAGCAGGCGCATCCGGGCGGCCTCCAGCACGACCTGGTGCCGGACCAGGCGCAGCTCGCAGCCGGACTGCAGCAGCCCGCGGCGGTCGGCCTGGGCCCCCTGCCACAGGGAGTGGCCGCTGGTGCGCCGCAGGGCCGCCGGTGTGCCCGGCGGGGGCGCGATGATGGCCAGCCGGGTCACGGGCTCGTCGGGGAACAGGGTCAGGCGGTGGATCTCCATGGCCGAGGCCAGGCCGACCGGACAGCGGCGGTCCAGCTCGGCAGGCCGCTGGGCGGGCGCGCCGTGCAGCTGGCCCGACAGGCGCAGCCAGGGGTCGGGCTCACCGTGGATGCCGGTCAGGACCTCGTCGCCGGGCTCGGCCAGGGCGAGCAGGGGGCTGCCGTCGGCGAACCACTGGCCCTGGCCGTCGCGGCTGAGGTGGAATATCGGCGCGACCCCCTCGCAGCCCGCGGGCCGCAGGGCAAACGCCAGCCGCACCGGCCGAGGGGCCGGCCCCTCCAGGCTCAGGCGGGCCAGCAGGGCGAAGCCCGTGCGGCCGTCGATGACCACCGGGAAGTGGCGCAGCTCCAGGTGCAGGGGGCCCCGCTGGCAGTCGGTCTGAATGCAGACCCCGCCCTCGTCCCGGCTCTGGCGGACCGTGACCCGCGGGGCGGCGCCGTCGGCCCCAGGCTCCAGCACCCGGCCCGACTCGGCCGGGCAGCGGCCGATGGGCCAGGCCGCGCGGGCCTCGCCGAAGAACACCGCCACCGAGGGGCCGTCGCCGATCCCACACCAGCCCAGCGGATCGACCCAGGCCAGGCTGTCGCGACCCGGCAGGCCCAGCAGGCTGCGGTCACGCGCCGCCAGCACCGGGTGCATGCCCAGGGGCGGCAGGAAGGCCGGGTCGTCGGGGTCGAGCTGGCGCATCAGGGCGTAGGGCCAGGGCACCTGGGCCAGGTCCTGGAGGACCCGCCCGGTCAGCAGGGCCCGGGGCACGCGGCTGGCGCCCCCCGGCAGCAGCTCCACCTCGGGCATTCGCCCGTACAGCGCCGTCAACGCGCGGGCGCAATTGGCGGCCTCCTCGACCTGTCGCCCTTGGAGCGCCCGGCCCAGCCGCGCCAGTCCAGGCAGGCGCGGCCTCACGCGCCCTCCCCGCCCTCCGCCTCCGGCCCACGCCAGCGGCGGCTGCGGGCCACCTCGGCCTGGTAGGCCAGCTCCTCGCGGGTGCAGCGATCCTCGTCCCAACCCAGCAGGCCGGCCATGCGCGCCGCGACGGTCTCGACCGCCCCCAGGCCCTGGTCCTGGTCGCGGAAGAAGAGCTGCGTGCGGCGGATCATCATGTCGCGCACCGTGCAGGCCAGCTCCTCCTGCACGCCGAAGTCGACCTGGGCCAGGATCTCCGGGCGCCCCGGCACCAGGGGGGCGGCGAGGTCCTGGTGCTTGGCCGCCAGGCGGGCGACGTCCAGCCCGCGCATGCCGTAGGTGTCGGCGAGCAGCCGGGCCGTGGCGTCGGAGAGCCGGGCGCCGCTGACCGCCTTGATCCGGCGGGCAACGGCGGCGTGATCGTCGTCCTCGGGCCAGCCGACGGCGCCGGGCAGGGGCTCCTTGTCCGTGCGGGCCTCACGCAGGTCCTGCCGGACGTGGCCGGTCAGCATCAGCAGGCCGATGGCCTTCTCCACGACCTCGGCCGCCATGCGCCGGTAGGTCGTGAGCTTGCCGCCGGCGATGGTGATCAGGCCGTCGGCGTCGACGCGGATGTCGTGCTCGCGGCTGACGCTGGACTCGTTGCCGGCGGCCTCCTGGGTGATGAGCGGACGGACACCGGCCCAGGTGCTGACCACGTCGGCCTCGGTCAGGGCCGCCTGGGGGAAGTAGCTGTTGCTGGCGGCGAGCAGGTAGTGCACGTCGGCGTGGGTGGCGGCCACCTCACCCGGATCGTCGTGGAAGTCCGTGTCGGTGGTCCCGATATAGGTCCGGTCGCCCCAGGGGATGGCGAAGAGCACCCGGCCGTCCTGGGGGTGGAAGGCCACCACGGCGTGCTGAACCTTCAGCCGCTCAGCGGGCACCACGATGTGAATGCCCTTGGTCGGGCGCAGGCGCTGGTCGCCGCCCCCCGTCGACAAGGCGCGGGTCCGGTCCGACCAGGGACCGGTAGCGTTGATGGTGGCGTGGGCCCGGACCGAGATCTCCTTGCCGCTGAGCCGGTCGCGGACCCGGGCGCCCACGATGCGCCCGCCCTCGTCCCGCAGGAAGCCCACCACCTGGCACCAGGTGGCGACCACCGCGCCCTGGGCCGCGGCGTCCAGCGCCGTCTCCAGGGTCAGGCGGGCGTCGTCGGTGGCGCAGTCGTAGTACAGCGGCGCGCCCTTCAGGTCCTTCTGGTCGAGCAGGGGCTCCTCTTTGGCGACCTCCTTGCGCGACAGGTTGCGGTGGATCCGCGGCGAGCGGAACAGGCTCATGCCGTCGTAGAGCCACATGCCCACGTTCACGGTGAACACGCCGCGGCGGCTGTTCTTGTAGACCGGGAACAAGAAGCCCATGGGGTTGACCAGGTGCGGGGCGATCTCCATGAGCACGCGCCGCTCGGTCACCGCCTCGAAGACCAGGGAGAACTCGCCTTGCTCCAGGTAGCGCAGGCCGCCGTGCACCAGCTTGGAGGAGCGGGAGGAGGTGCCACTGGCCAGGTCCTCCTGCTCGACCAGCGCCACACGCATGCCGCGGCGAGCCGCGTCCCGGGCGGCCCCGGAGCCGGTGATGCCGCCGCCGATGACCAGCAGGTCGAAGGGCTCATGGGAGCCCTCTCCGAGGCGCTCCAACATCTGTTCGCGGTGAGGCATGGGGGCGGCTCCGATCGGGGTTCAGGCGAGGAGGGGGGCGGCGCAGCGAATCAGGGGCTCAGGGGCTCAGGCTCAGCGGCTCAGCGGCTCAGCGGCTCAGGTCCGCCTTGCACTGGTAGGAGCTCATGGACAGGCCGTCCGCCCCGTCCCAGGTCCAGCGCTGGTTGGGCTCGATGCAGGTCTCGTCCGCGAGGTAGCCGTCCAGGTACAGGCGGCAGTCGCTCACGGTGCTGTCCAGGCCCTGCTGCCCGGTGGGCGCGGCGGCAACCAGGTCCAGCTGCCAGGACAACAGCATGTCCTGCATGCCGTCGGTGGAGGAGTCCGTGCCCTCGGCCCGCAGCTGTCCCGCAAAGCGGGAGCCGCCACGCGCGTCGAGGATCAACATCGCGGTGCCGTCGAGGGTGTCGCGGTGGTCGTCCAGACACAGAAGGTCGCCCGTCCACGTCCCGTCGAGGCCGCGGCAACCGACGAGGACCAGCAGGACCAGGGGCAGCACGAGGGCTCCTTGCCCCGTTGGGGCGCTGTGGGCAACGACTGCGACCTCCAAGGGCCGGCGGGGCGCAAGGGCCGCGGGTTAGGTCCCTCGCCCCGAAAGGAGCCCCCGTGAGCACCGACTCCCTGGCCGTGGCCCTCCCTGTCCTCCAGCACCTCAAGGCGAGCTTCGGCCCTGCGCAGGCCGGCCCCCCGGGCACCGTCCTGGAGGTCGAGCTCGACCATGGCCGCGCCAACGAGATGGGCAGCGCCCAGCTCGACGAGTGGGAGCGCCTGGCCGGCTGGATCGAGGCTGGCCCCTGCCGGGTCCTGCTCACCTGGAGCCGGCGCCGCACCGCGCGGGGCACCCCCATCTTCATCGCCGGCGCCAACGTCACCGAGCGCGCCGACTGGCCCCAGGACCGCGTCCTGGCCCACGTCCGGCGGCAGCGCGCCGTGATGGCCCGCCTGCGCCGCGCGCCGGTCTTCCACGTCGTCGTCGTGGACGGCCTGGCCCTGGGCTGGGGCACCGAGTTCCTGATCACGGCCGACTACCGGATCGCCGGCCCCGGCGCGGCCTTCGCCCTGCCCGAGACCGGCATCGGGATCCTGCCCGGCGCCGGCGGCACCAGCGAGCTGTGGACCCTGATCGGCGCGCCCCAGGCCCTGCGGATGGGCATGACCGGCGAGCAGATCGACGCCCGTGAGGCCCTGCGCATCGGCCTGGTGCAGGAGCGCCTGGACAGCCTGGAGCTGGGCCTGGACCGGGCCCGAGCCCTGGCCGCCCAGGTCGTGCGCCGCTCCCCCACCGGGGTGGCCGCCTTCAAGCGCGGTGTGTTGTCCAGCGTGGGCCAGGACGTCGGGACCCGCCAGGAGATCGAGGCCGCGGCCTACGAGCGCTGCGTCTTCAACGGCGACGCCGCCGTCGGTCGGGCCGCATTCAAGGAGATCACCGCGGGTCAGCCGGCGAGCTGGCCGCCGCGGGCGCGGAACCTGGGGTGAGGCAGATCCTGGCGCTGCTCCTGCTGGCATGTGGTGGCCCTCCGCGGACCATGGCGGACTGCGAGGCCACCGGCGACCCGACGGCCCGAGAGGACTGCCGCTTCACCCTCGCCCAGGGCCTGCTGGACCAGCCCGAAGCCCTCCAGGCCGCCCTGGCCCAGGTCTCCGAGCCCGACAGCCGCGACCTGCTCCTGCTGCGCCTCGCCGTCGCCGCGCCGGCCCGCTCCGGTCCCCTGTGCGCCCAGGTCCAGTCCGCCCCGGCCCGCGACAAGTGCCGGCAGGTCCTCGGCCGGCCCCACCTCTCCACGCAGCCCCCCCCTGGCCCCTCCGGCGGGACGCCCCCCGGCTCCCCCGCCGCCGGGCCTCCGCCGGGCTCCCCCGGCGGCGAGGCACCGCCGGTGCCCGCTCCGTGATCGCCCTGCTCCTGGTCCTGGCGGCCTGCGGCACCGGCACCCCCTCGCCCGACCCAGCCGGCCAGGCCCTGGCCCCCTGGCCGGATGATCCCACGGCCCTGCTGGCCCGCTGCGCCACCGAGCCCTTCCCCGAGCTGGCCACCACCTGCCGGGTCCAGGCCGCAGCCCGCCTGGCCACCCTGGGCAAGGTCGACCAGGCCGACGCCACCTGCGCCCGGGTGCCCGAGGGCACCTGGCGCCAGGAGTGCCACTTCCGCGTCGGCGAGGAGCTGTCCCAGGCCGGCGACGTGGCGCAGGCCGCCGCTCAGTGCGGCCAGGCCGGCTGGTTCGCCCAGCGCTGCATCACGCACGCCGCGTGGCGCATGCGCCGCAGCGGCGAGGTCAACCCGCGCTCTCCGGACCCGGCGCTGGAGGGCGACCGGGAGCTGCTGCTGGCCGCGGTCCAGGCGGGCCTGGCGGCCCACGCCGATCCCGGTGTCGCCGGCGAAGGGCGCGACGTCTTCCAGGCGGCCTGGGGGCGGACGCTGTACCGCGGGTCCGGCCACGCCGATCCGCGGGCTGCCCACACCACCGCCGAGCGGGGGCCCGCGCTGCGCACCGGCTGGGCGGTGGAGGCCGCGCGCATCGAGATGAGCGCGCCCCGGACCACCACCAGGACCGACCCCGTCAACCTGGTCGCCACCCTGCGCAGCGCCTGGCGGCAGGGCACGGTCCTCTCCGGAGCCCCCGATCCCTCCCCCCCGCCGGAGCGCTACGCCCCCCTCCAGATCGGCCCCCAGGACCAGGGCGTGCCGCACCTGCCGCTGTACGGGGGCGGCCTGCGGCTGGTCGGTGAGACCGTCGACGAGGACGCCGACATCGCCATCCTGGAGGCGGTCTACGGCTGGCCCGAGCTGGGGGCGGCGCCCTTCGAGGCCTGGCTGGCGGACCCCCGGCCCCGGGTGCGCTGGACCGCCGCGCGGCTGCTGCCCCTGGCGGCCCGCGAATCCCACGGGGGGGACCCCGACGGCGGCCGGGCCCGCCTGGACCGCGCCTTGTCCGCCGCCCGGGATCCGGTCCTTCGCCGCCTGCTCGCGGCCCAGGCCCCGCGGCCCGGTCCCCCGCCCTGAGCGCCTCCCAGCCCGCTTCCAGCCAGGCCGCAGATGCGGCGCGCGGACTTCGGGACAAGGCTTGACGAAGCCGTGACCGGGGACCAGATGGAACGGCCTCGGGTCGGCCACCATGGGCGCGGGCACTCCTTGTCCTGCTTTGCACCGGGAGCGAGCATGAGGCGTCGAATGCTCCTGGCAGGCGTGCCTCGGCCCAAGCCGACCCTCCTGGCGGGCTACACTGCCGTCCGGATCGGATCCGCGCGCTCCCTCGTCCTGCCAGGACGGGTCCCGGGGGCGGGCGGGCACCGGCGGCGAGTCGAACCGACAGCGCTGCTCCCATTCCGCTTGGAGGCTCCAGGTGCGTGACATCCGCGTCGGACCTCGCACGGTCCCTCCCGAAGCCGCGCTGCCGAACCCGGCCCTGCCGCCCACGGTGCTCGAGACCGTGGCCTGGGCCGCCGACCGGGGCACGGCCACCGACGGCCTGCGCTTCCTGGATGCGCGGGAGGCCGTCACCTGGCTGCCCTGGGCCGAGGTCCACGAGCGGGCTCTTCGGGCCGGCGCCACCCTGCGGGCCGCGGGGGTGCTGCCTGGAGAGCGGGTGGCCCTGATCCTGCCGACCTCCCCCACCTTCGTCGACGCTTTCCTGGGCGTGCTGGCCGCCGGCGCCGTGCCCGCGCCGCTGCACCCGCCGCCGCGGCACAAGGGCCGACTGGCCGAGTACAACGCGCAGACGGCCGCCATGATCCGCGCCTGCCGGGCCTCGGCCGTCATCGCCGACAAGGGCAGTCGGCGGCTCCTCGGCGAGACCGTGCGGCGCAGCCGGCCGCGCCTGGGCGTGCTCGCCGCCGAGGACCTGCTGCGCGCCGAGCCGCTGCCCGCCGTGCTGAGCGACATGGACGACCTGGCGCTGATCCAGTTCACCTCGGGCACGACCCGCCTGCCCAAGGCCGTGGCCCGGACCCACCGCCAGCTCCTGGCCAACACCGACGCGATCCTGGACTTCCTGCCACGGGACGCGCACGACCCCGGCGGCGCCCCCTACACCCCGGTCGGCGTGAGCTGGCTGCCGCTCTTCCACGACATGGGCCTGATCGGCTGCTTCTTCGTGGCCCTGCGGCGCCCTGGCCAGCTCGTCCAGCTCTCGCCCGAGGCCTTCCTGCAGCACCCGGCCCAGTGGTTGCGGGCGATCAGCCGCTACCAGGGCACCGTCTCCGCCGCGCCGGGCTTCGGCTACGCCCTGTGCGTGGAGCGCATCGAGGACGCCGACCTGGAGGGCGTCGACCTGAGCAGCTGGCGCTTCGCCCTGGACGGCGCCGAGCCGGTCAACCCCGTGGTCCTTCGGCGCTTCCAGGGGCGCTTCGCCCGCTGGGGCCTGCGCAGCACCGCGACCACGCCGGTCTACGGCCTGTCCGAGGCGGGCCTGGCCGTCACCTTCAGCGACCCCTGGCAGCCCTTCAAGGCGCGCCGCTTCTCCCGGGAAGCGCTGACCCGCGGCCAGGTGGAGGAGGTCCGCCAGGTCCAGGGCCTGGGCGCCCCCCAGTCCGCCCAGGATCGACACACCATCGAGCTGTGCAGCGTGGGACGCCCCCTGCGCGGCTTCGGGGTGGAGATCCGCGACGCCGACTGCGGCCTGCTGCCTCCCAACCGGGTCGGCCGCTTGTGGGTGCGCGGCCCCAGCCTGATGGACGGCTACTTCGACCAGCGCCCCAGCCCCTTGCAAGACGACTGGCTCGACACCGGAGACCTGGGCTTCCTCTACGAGGGGGATCTGTACCTGCACGGGCGGGCCGAGGACTTGGTCCCCCTGGACGGCGCCCAGCACAGCCCGCACGAGATCGAGAGCGCCGTCGACGCGGTCGAGGGCGTGCGACCCGGCTGCTCGGCGGCCGTCGGCCTGCGCAAGGACGAGACCGACAAGCTGGTGCTCTTCGTCGAGTACCGGGAGCGTCGGACCGAGCTCGCCGAGGACTGCCGCCAGGCCGTGCTCGCCGCCACCGGCCTGGATCCCGACCTGGTGGTCCTGGTCCCGCCCGGCACCCTGCCCCGCACCAGCTCGGGCAAGATCCGCCGCCAGGAGCTGCTGAGCGCCTGGCAGCAGGGCAGCCTGAAACCGCCGACCCAGGTCAACGCCTGGTCCATGGCCGGCGTGCTCGCCCGCAGCGCCCTGGGCTACCTGCGCGCCCGTGGCAGCGACCCCCTGGACCCAACGCCACCGAGCGAGCGCGCACCCGGCTGAGCGCGCCCGAAGCGCAAGCTCAGCCCAGCCCCACCGCGGACCGGGTCAGGCGGGCCCGCCGCGCCAGCAGGGTCGCCCCGGCCTTCTCTGCCAGCGCCACCGCGAGGTCCAGATCGGCCCGGGCGGCCGCCGGCTCGCGGTGGGACCGAGCCGCACCGCGGGCGATGAGCAGATCGGACTCCAGCAGGGGGAGGCCCCGCTCCCGTGCGTAGTCCAGGGCCACGCCCAGGTCCGCGGCCAGGGGAGTCTCGCCCTGGGCCACCCGGGCCCGCACCTGGCCCGCGGCCGCGCGGAACAGCCCGGCGCGCCGGCGGGCCCGGCTCCAGTCCTGGGCCGCGACCTGGAAGGCCGCCAGGGCCTCGGCCGGGTCGCCGGCCAGCAGGGCCACCTCGCCCGCCTCGTGGGCCACCGCCGCCCGCAGCCCCGCCAGGCGCTCGCCCGGCCCCAGGGCCCCACGGGCCTGCTCACCCATGTGGCTGGCCGCCTCCAGCTCGCCGCAGGCCCGGTGGACGGCGCTCAGGCGGAAGGCGCGGGCCACGGGCACGTCCAGGGCGTCCGCGGCGGCCCGGGCACCCGGCAGATCCCCCAGATCGGTGCGCAGCCCGGCCAGCAGGTCCAGGCACAGCGCCAGCTCGCCCGCACCCTGGACGTGGGCCCGGGCGCCCATGGCCAGGTCATGGGCGACAGCCAGCTCACCAGCCTCGGCCAGCACCCCGGCGAGCTGCACCTCGAGCATGGCCCGGGAGGCGCCGGGGGGCAGCAGGTCCAGGGCCCGTCGCAGGACGCGGGCGGCAGGCGCCGGGCGATCGTCCCGGCGATAGCTGTCGGCCGCCAGGCCCCAGGCCTCGATCGCCGCACGCGGATCCAGCGGCGCCAGCTCGGTGGCGACGGCGTCGAAGCAGTCCCCGGCCTCGGCCCAGCGGCCGGCCCCCGACAGGGCGCGGGCCGCCACCACGCGGGCGTCCTGCATTATCGGGGTCACGTCCACCTCGCGCGCATCCGCACGTCCTGCTTGCAGCGGACCCGCCGCCGCAGCGAGGCACGCTCCCGCACGGTAGCATCGCCGAACCCACCGCCCGGAGCCCGATGCCCCGCAGCCGCCACACAGGACACACTGTGGCCTTTGCCCTCGCCTTCTGGCTGCCCCTGCTGGGGGGGCTGGCCATCGGCCTGGTCGCCGATCGCAGCGCTGCCGGTGCCCTGCTGCTCCTCGCAGAGCCGCTGCTGGCCGTGCTCGCCGTCTATGTCGGCCTGGCCCTCGCCCTGCACTGCCACTGGCGGCTGGCCGGAGCCAGCGCCGCCGGTCTCCTCGCCGGCTTCGCGGCCATGCACCTGCCGCCGACCCTGCACCCGCCGCCTCCCCTGCGGCCCACCTGGTCCCAGGGGCTGCGTGACTGCGCCCAGGGCGGCGACACCCACCTGCAAGGCCCCCTCAGGCTGGTCCAGTGGACGGTCGATCCGAGCCGGCCCCTGGCCGACGAGGCCCTGGCGGACCTGGCCCGAGGTGCTGACCTCTTCGTCCTCCAGGGCGCCAGCTCACCCGCCCCGGGCACCACCATCGCCGACGCCATGGACGGACAGGTGCGCTTCTACCCGGCCGGAGAGGCCGGTCTCGGCGGGCTCACAGTCGCGGTCCGGGGGAACTTCCTGCGCTGTGGCAGCGAGGAGGACGCCTGGGGCGCCCCGCTGCCGGCCCGCGAGGGCGGCGGCGCCCGCATGGTCGTGAACCTCATCGAGGTGGAGGGTGTGGGGCGCATCCCCCTGGTGAGCGTCCAGCTCGACAGCCCCCACGGCCCGGCGGACTGGGCCGACTGGCCGGACCGCCTGGACCAGGGCGCCCGCCAGGTGGCCGCCGCGGTGCAGGCCATCGATCCCGATCGGGTGCTGCTGGTCGGTGACCTCGGGGTGCCGCCCTCCTTCCGCCACCTGGCGGGTCAGCTCGAGGGGGCCGGCCTGCGCGAGCTGGCGCTGCCACCCTCTTGGCCGGCCCGCTTGTGGGGGCTGCCCGCCCTGCCCCTGCACCGCCTGGACCGGCTGTGGGTCGGGCGAGATTGGGCCCTGGGGAGCACCAGGCCACTGCAGGCCCGCGGCCAGGCCCGGGTCCCCGTCCGATCGGTGGTGGTGCCTGAGGTGATGACCGCGCACTGAGAAGCGGACGCTGTGCGCTCGCCCGGGTTGTGCTCTGGACCCGCTGCGGGCCATCCGGGCTGTGCCTCGCGGCTCTCTGCCTGCGCACCTGTTGTCGCGCTGGCGCGCGCCTCCAGAATGTGCGCTGGCAGGGACCCCTCGGCTGCGCCCGGCCGGCCCTTCGCTACCGGCGCGATAGCGGCTAGAAGCGCCCGCGGATGCCGGCGCTGCCGATGCCGATCCAGGGGAGGACCGGGGCGTCGTCGTCCAGGAAGAGCGTGATGCCGCCGCCGATCAGGGCTGCGGTGCCGACGCTGCCCAGGGCGAGCACCGTGAAGCGGGTCGCGTCGTGCCGCGACTGCAGGGTGTCGGCCGTGGCGCGGTCCACACCCTCGGGGTGGGTCTGGGCGTCTTGCAGATCGGCGTAGTTGGGCGCGAAGGCGGCGTAGTAGACGGCCGTGGCGCCACCCAGGAAGGCAGCGCCGCCCGCCATCAGGTAGCCGCCGACCGGGTTGATGCCGCGGCGGCTGTGGCTGGTCCCGATGGTGGTGCCGCCGACCTCGGCCTTGGTGGGGCCCTTGTCGTCCTTGGCGTGCTCGTCCTTGGCGCGCTCGTCCTTGGAGTCGGCGCTTGCGTCGGCGCGATCCTGGGCCTTGGCGGCCGCCTTGGCGTCGTCCTCGGCCTTGCGGCGGGCTTCGGCTTCCGCCTTCTGGCGCGCCTGCTCCTCGGCCTTGGCAGCCGCCGCGGCATCCGCGTCGGCCTTGGCCTTGGCAGCCGCCGCTGCGTCGGCGTCGGACTTCAGCCTGGCCGCGGCCGCGGCATCCGCCTCAGCCTTGGCCTTCACGGCCGCAGCGGCGTCGGCGTCGGTCTTCGCCTTGGCGGCAGCTGCCGCGTCGGCGTCCGCCTTCAGCTTGGCCGCAGCCGCGGCATCCGCTTGGGCCTTGGCCTTCACGGCCGCAGCGGCGTCGGCGTCGGTCTTCGCCTTGGCAGCCGCTGCCGCGTCCGCCTCGGCCTTGGCCTTCACCGCCGCGGCAGCGTCGGCGTCGGCCTTCAACTTGGCGGCAGCCGCAGCGTCCGCGTCGGCCTTGGCCTTCACCGCAGCGGCGGCGTCCGCGTCGGCCTTGGCCTTCACCGCAGCGGCGGCGTCCGCGTCGGCCTTGGCCTTCACCGCAGCGGCGGCGTCCGCGTCGGCCTTCAGCTTGGCGGCAGCCGCAGCGTCCGCTGCGGCCTTGGCCTTCACCGCAGCGGCGGCGTCCGCGTCGGCCTTCAGCTTGGCGGCAACCGCAGCGTCCGCTGCGGCCTTGGCCTGCACCGCAGCAGCGGCTTCCGCCTTCAACTTGGCAGCAGCGGCGGCGTCCGCGTCCGTCTTCAGCTTGGCAGCAGCCGCAGCGTCCGCCGCGGCCTTGGCCTTCACCGCAGCCGCAGCGTCCGCGTCGGCCTTGGCCTTTGCAGCGGCCTTGGCCGCGGCTGCCGGGTCCGGGCCCGGCGGCGTCGCGTCCTCTACTACCGGACCGAAGACCGGCCCGAAGTCTCCGAACTCGTCATCCCCGGTAGGGGTCTCGTCGGCCACGACGACGCTGGTATCGACGCCGGCCGGGCACATCTTGAGCCACTTGGGGTCCTTCTCCAGGTCTGCCCACTTGCCGTGAACGCTGCCGTCCGGGCAGGTGATCTGCAGCAGGTGCATGCCCTGGATGACCTCGGCCCCGGCCTTGACCCGGCCGCCGTCCACGAAGAGCTGCGCGGCGCCCGTGGCCTCCGGCACCGTGGCGTCGGTGTGGGGACGACCGCGAACCTCGGCCCGAAGCGCCTCGAACAGGCTGCGGGGGTCGTCGGCGTCCAGCACCTCGACCTCCCACTGGTAGCCGTTGTCGATCAGCAGGGTCTGGCGCCACATGTCCAGCGACGCGCCCTTCTTGTCGCCGTCCAGCTGGGCGAGCACGCCCCGGTAGTAGAAGAGCCGGGCCACCACGGTGGTGGAGGTCACCGTCCCCTCCAAGGGGGCCGAAGCCTCGGCGCTGTCCAGCGCACGCGCGGCCGCCTTGGTGTCGTGCGCGACCAGCGCCGTGCGCGCGGTCAGCAGATCATCCGCCACGCCCGCGCGCGCCAGCCCCGGCAGGAGCAGCACCAGCGGGAGCACGCCTACTCGCAGCCGCTGGCCTGCCATTCGGTACCGCCCTCCGTCGTCGGGAACACGTAGGAACACGTCTTGCCCGCCTTCACTTCCAGCGTGCCGCGCACGGTGCTTCCGTGCTCGGGCGCCACCTTGGTCTTGTAGGTCCCCGGGGCCAGGCCCACCAGCTCGAGCTGGCCCGAACCATCCCAGTCCTGCTTGAAGCCTGTCATCGAGGTGACGGACACCGAGGCGCTGCCCTCGGGCTGGAGCGACAAGGAGACGGCCCCGTTGCTGCCGTCCATGGCGCCGACCTCGATGCGTCCGCCCGGCGCGCCCTTCTCCGAGCCCACCCCGGCGGTGACCGGCGGCGTGCCCGCGTCGACCGCGTCGCCGTCCCCGCCGCCCAGCAGGCCCATGGAGCGGGCGATGACCAGGCCACCCCCACAGACCACGGCCAGCACCACCACGACCGCGACGGCCGCGATGACGCCCTTGCCGCCGCCCGAGCGCGCCGGCGCCGGCTCCACGGTGCGGGGCTCCACGGTGCGGGGCTCCACGGTGCGGGGCTCCACGGTGCGGGGCTCCACGGTGCGGGGCTCCACGGTGCGGGGCTTCCCGGAGCTGGGCTCCAGGGTGCGGGGCTCCAGGGTACCGGGCTCTACGATGCGCGGCACCGCGGCGCGCCCGACCGAGATCGGGGGCGCCGGCTCCGCCGCACCACCCGACACCGAGCCACCCGACACCGAGGCGCCGGCGGGGAAGGGATCGGCCGTCTCGATGCCGGACGCGGCGATCAGCCCGTCCATTGGCGCCCACCCAGGCTCGGGGGGCAGCTCGGGCTCCCGCAGATCGCGCGGCGGCGCCGGGGCGACGTCCATGTCCTCCAGCGGCGCCATGGTCGGCGGCGAGGCCAGCGAGGTGGCCCCGACCGCGTGCCCGCTCGGCGCCGGGTCGAAGTCTCCCCGGGCGTCGTCGTCGATGTACTCGGGCGGCGTGTCGTCGGTGGCCAGATCGGCCGGCACCGTGAAGGGGTTCGGCGGCGCGGGCTCGACCCAGGCGTTGTCCCGGTCCCCGCTGTCCGCCAGCTCGGCCCGCAGCTCGCCCAGGGTGTGCCCGCCCGTGGTGCGGTCCTCGAACAGGGTGCTGCCCGTCAGCGGATCATCCGGGGCGACGGACGGGTCCATCATGTCGCGGCAAGGCGACACCACCGCGCGGCAGAAGCGGCGCATGGTGCCGTCGTGCACCTCGTCCGCCAGGGCCTCCATCAGGTCGACCACCTGGCGGGCCGTGGGGCGCTCGGACGAGTCGTAGCCAAGGAGCAGGTGCATGACCTGGCGCAGCTGCGTGGCGCGCTCGGGGCCCAGGTCGTCCAGGGGCAGGCCCGCGATGCGCTGCTCCAGGTCGGCCTCGTACTTCTCGGGGCGGATGTGGACCTTGCCGAAGGGGCCCTGGGCCAGCATCTCGTAGAGGGTCACGCCCAGCGAGAAGACATCGCCCGAGGGGGCGTCGGGATCGCCCAGCAGCCGCTCGGGCGCCATATAAGCGGCCGAGCCGAAGGCCAGGGCCTGGGTGTGTGCCTCACGCTCGTCGAACTTGGCCTGGGCCGTGCCGAAGTCGAGAACCTTCACCTCTCCGGCCTTGGTCACCATCACGTTGCTGGGCTTGATGTCGCGATGGATCAGGTGCAGCGGCTCACCACCCTGCAGCGGCGCCTGATTGTAGGCGGCCTCCAGCGCGCTGGCCACGGCGGCGATGACCTCGAAGCACACCTTGCGCGGGATGATCTCGCCGCGCTCCTTGGTGTAGTTGACCAGCGTCTTGCAGTCGACGCCGTCGAGGAACTCCATGACCACGGCGCACTGGCCGTTGATCGAGGTGAGGTCTTCCACGCGGATGATGTTGCGGTGGTGCAGGAGCCCCAGCACGCGCGCCTCGTCGCGAGATCGCTGCACGATCTCCTCATGACCAAGCCACTTGCCGTGCAAGAGCTTGATCGCGACGATGCTCCGGAAGTTGTCCCCGGTGATCATCTCCGCCATGTAGACCTTTCCGAAGGCTCCCTCAGAGAGCTCCTTCAGAAAGCGAAACCGGCGACGCGGCTCCATCGACACTCCGGATCTCAGCGCTCGGCACTATAGCCCAGGACCCGCGACCGGCGCGGCCACGAGCCCAGGCGGCCCATTACTCACAGATGCCACCGTCCTCGTTCGCAACCTCGACGGCCAGGTGCATCAGCACGAAGTACTCGGTCACGCGCTTCTCGACACCCGGGTACTTGCTCTTGACCTGCTTCCACGACCACGTGGCCGCCAGCCCGCGCCCCCAGGGCTTGTAGCCGTTGAGCAGCTCCTGCTCCTGGCCCGTCAGGATGGCGGCGACCGCCATCATCGTCGCGTCGGCCTTGCGGTCCTGGGCCAGCTCCGCCTCGTTGTAGACCGCCGAGATGGGCGAGGTCTTGGACCACTCACCCCGCTGCAGATCGCTGACCCGGTCCAGGTCGACGGGGGTGCGCTCGCCCTTGGCGTCCGTGACCAGGAAGCGCAGCGCGCCGTAGCGCGGGCGGAGCTGGCTGCCCTGCCCGCACAGCGCGTCGGCCAGCTCGGTCGGCTCGGCCGCGTTCGCCATGAGCAGGCGCAGGCGATCGACCTTGCCGTTGTCCTGGTAGCGGCGCGCCATGTCGAGGGCGTTGGCGACCATCGCCTCGTCCATGCCGAAGGCCTTGAAGTTCTTCTCCCGCTGGGAGGACGTGTAGCTGGTGTCCACCAGGGGGTCGGTCTGCTTGGTGACGTAGGTCGCCGCCTCGTCGCCCGTGGCGATCTCTTCGGTCGCCATCAGGTAGCCGTAGATGCCGCCCACCAGTGGCACGCTCGCCAGGGCCAGCCAGGTCCGCAGGCTCATGGTCGCTTCACCCTGGTGCTCATGGTCTGGTGCTCATGGTCGCTTCGCTCCGGGATCGCTCACTTGCCCTTGCTCCCGGCCCGCTTGCGGACCTCCTCGACCGTCGGGATGTTCATCTTCGTGCAGTAACCATCGCCCACGGTGTACTTCCGCCAGTCGCTGTACGCGCCCATGCTGCCGTAATTCTCTGCGTAGTAGCACACCGCGAGGATGTGCTGCGCGACGATGCTGTAGGCGTAGTGCTGCGTCTCGCGGTGCAGGACCGAGCCACAGGTGCGGTCCGGGTCGTCGGGCGTGGCGCACTTGATGTTCTGCCCGTAGAAGTCCGGCGCCTTGTCCTGGTTGGTCTGCTTGAGGTACTTGCGGTAGCCCGGCAGGATGTTGGTGGTCTTCACCCGGTGGTCGTCGTCGAAGCGACTGTCGTCGTAGCCGGCGTTGTGGGACAGGATCACCATCTGGACCAGGGCCCCGCTGGAACGCAGCTCGGGGTCGTTCCAGGGCTCGGCGAGCAGCTGCACGGCAGCGCGGGTGGACTGGGCCACGTCGGAGCGCTCGTCGACCTCGCAGGACTGGATGCGGCACTTCTTGGCGCTGTGCAGATCCTCATTGGGATCGATGTACTCGGCGTTCTTGTAGACGTTGAGCGGCGGCGCGTCGCGGGTCGGCGTCCACAGCCCGGTCGAGCCGCGCAGCTTGCAGTTGCGCACCTGCAGGTCCATGCGCTTGGCCACCTCGGGCATCAGCTGCCACATGCCCTTGGCGCAGGCCGGCGACTGGATGGTCGGGCGGTACTGGCTCTCCTGGTAGGGGATGGCCGCGAAGACCTCGGGCAGGCCCGCCTCGCGCATGTCCGAGACGACCAGGGCGTAGTCGTCGACGATGGCCTCCAGCCGGCTCCAGAACAGCCAGGCCCGCAGGTGGAGCTGGACCGAGTGCTGGGTGTAGTCCAGGAAGACCTTGTCCCAGCTGTCGGGGTGGTTGGCCAGGCCCGGCCACTTCGCGGCCTCGGCGTCCGGTGCCATGACGAAGTCGGCGAAGGGCTGGTTCAGGCCCTCTTGCAGCTCCTCGGCCACCGGCTCGGCCAGGCTGGCGAAGGTGTAGTACTCCTGCCCATCATCGACGGGCCCCAGCTCGGCGATCTTGCGGCGCCACTCGCCCACCAGGGGCACGACCAGGGCCGTGGCCGCCACCATGACCAGGATCAGGGTCGCCGGGATGAACCACTTGGGCACCCCCCGGGTCGTGTCCAGCTCCTTCACATTGCTGGGCTGCACGCCGGGGGAGAGCTGCGAGGCCTCCGACAGGATGTTCTGCTGCTCCCACACGCCCAGGCGCCGGCACTCGGCGAAGAGCAGGGTGGCGCCGCGCCCGGGCGGGCCCAGGTGGAAGACCGCGTCGCGGTCCAGGTAGGTGGGGCCGCGAATGGGCAGCACCTCGGACCAGTCGACGTTGCCGTGGGGGGCCACGCGGACCTGGTTGTTGCCCACCGGCGCGATGGCGACCGTGCCGCCGTCGTAGGCGGTGATGACCGCCTGCCGGTCGTCCAGGCCCCGGTAGCCCTCGACCTTCAGGCCGCCCGGACCCGGGTTGGCGCCGATGCGCACCACCGGGCCCCGGCAGACGATGTCCCCGTGGTAGGACAGCGGCCCCGAGAGGAAGCGCACCACCACATCCCAGCGCTCCTGACTCACTGCCGCCCACCCCTGCTGTTGCCGGCCCGGCCCCTCATGTCTTGTCCGGCCGCGACGCGAGCCGCAACTCGAGCACAGGGCGCGCCGAGAGGGGCTCGATGTCGGCGAGGATGGCGTGGGGGCCCAGGAGCTGGCCATCGACCCGCAGCTCCCAGCGGCCCGCCGGCAGCGAGAGCCAGTCGACCAGGTGGTCGGCCAGGCTCGCGACGGGGACCGCGGTCCCGACCCGGGCGACCAGGCGGGCCGGAGGCTCGGCCTCGGGGACCTGGATCTCGGCCGTGATCACGCGGTTGTCGACACGCTCAACCTCGACGCTGCGCTTGGGATCCAGGCGAGACAAGGGCTGGTCCGCAGGCAGGCGGGTGCCGCCCTGGCTCAGGCGCCACCAGCCGCTGAGCGCGCCGCTGAGGTCGGCCCGCACGGGCAGGACCGTGCCGACCAGCCGGGTGACGGCCTCTGCCGCGCTGCTGTCGCCGGGCAGGCGCAGGCGCAGGGGGCGGGCACCCGGACCGCGGACCAAGCTCAGGCTGACCGGCTCCCCCGAGGACTGGGAGGGGATCGGATCCGGCGCGCGCGAGCCACCCGCGCTGTTTCCCGCGCTGTTTCCCGCGCTGTTTCCCGCGCTGTTTCCCGCGCTGTTTCCCGCGCTGTTTCCCGCGCTGTCTCCTGCGCTGTCTCCTGCGCTGTCTCCCGAGCGCAGCCCGGGGCGGTCCGCGCTGGAGGAGGCAGCCGGTGCAGCCTCGGAGGAGGAGGAGGAGGGCGGCGTCGAGACCGCAGCAGCAGGCGGCGTCGAGGGCGGGGCCGCCACCACGACCGGCGCTGCCGGCGCCCGCTCGTCGGGGCGGGCCGGCCGGGTGATGTCCTTGGCCATCACGCCCGGCTGGGGCGGTGTCATCGGCGGTGTCATCACGGACACGGGCGCGGCGGCCGGGAACGCGGGTCCCGCACCTGTGGGGCGCGGACCGGCCACCGGGCGGCTCGGCAGGGGCTGCCCCGGGGGCAGCGGCACGGGCGGAGGCGGCGCCCCCCCCGAGGAGGACTGCATCATCGGCGGCAGGTCGGGGGCAGCCGGGCGCCCCCCCGAGCTGCGCGCCGTCGGCGCGGTGGGACCGACCGCCATGGACAGCGGCACGGCCATGGGGGGCGGCGGCGGCGGCTCGCGGGAGACCTCGGCCTCGGCCTCGTCCCCGCGGGAGCGGCGTGGGCGCCGGGCCCGCCCCTTGGCGAAGCGGGGGCCCTCGCCCCCTCCCGAGGAGGCCGCCAGCTCGCTGAGGAGGTCGGCGGCCGACTTGTGCTCGGCCCGAGGCGCGGGTTCTTCCTTGCGGGGGCCGCCCTGCCCGTCCGCCGAGGAGCGGATCCAGGCCAGCAGGTCCTTGGCACGGTCCCCCGAGACCGCCGTAGCGCTCGCCCCGGCGGGCGTCGGGCTCGGCGCGGCGGGCGCCGGGCTCGGCGCGGCGGGCGCCGGGTTGGGTGCCGCCACTTCCTCGGGCTCCGACTCGGCCCCCCCCTGCCGGGAGCGGGGCGAGCGACGGACCGCCTTGGACCAGCGCGGGGCCGCCCCGTCGGCCGGCGCCTCTCCTGCCGCCGCCGCAGCAGCCGCGGACGGCGCCGGGCTCGCGGGAGCCGGGCTTGCGGGGAGCGGCGCAGGCGCGGCTGCCGGGCCCCGAGAGGGCGGCGTCCGGACCGAGGGGCTGGGGGCCGGCGATGCCGACGCGACCTCCTCCTCGGCCCCTGCCTCCTCCTCTGCCCGGGAGCGCGGCGAGCGGCGACGACCCCCGCCCCGATCGGGCGGCGGGCTCCACACGGCCGAGGCCGAGCGGCCCTTCACGCCGTCCCCGGAGCTCTTCATGCCGGCGCCGCCACCGCCCTCCTCCTCGGTCAGCATGGCCAGGAGCTGCTCCTTGGAGAGCATCTGGGTCTTGCCACCCTCCAGGGCCGTCCCGGTGCGCTGCCCGGCGGCGCTGACCCGCATCATCACGTCCATCAGCGAGGCCCCGGTCGCGTCCCGGCTGCTGAGCACGGCCCGCACGCTCTCCAGGAACTCGTCCCCCGACGGGTAGCGGTCCTCGCGCGCCGGCCGCAGGGCGTAGGTCAGCACGTCCCGCACCGACTGGGGCAGCACCTCGCGGAAGCGGAACAGCCGACGGGTGCCCTCTCCCCGGGCCGCCTGCTGGCGGATGTCGTTGACCAGCCCGTCGTAGACCGGCTTGCCGGTCATCAGCTCGAATGCGATGAGCGCCAGGCTGAACAGGTCGCTGGACAGGTCCTCGGCGCCGGACTCCACCCGCTCGGGGGGGCAGTAGCGGAACGAGTCCTCGCGAGGGACCCGGCTGTTGTCCTGGTGGAACTGGAGGATCTCCACCTGGGGCAGGGCGTGGCCGATGATCAGGATCTGCCCGTCCCGCTTCAGCATCACCCGCCAGGGGGTCAGCCCGCCGTGGGAGTAGACGCCCTGGGAGTCGCCCACATCGGCGGCCTCAACCAGGATCTGCCCCGCCGCGTACATCAACTCCAAGCCGGCGCGCACCCCGGCGGGCTCCCCGTAGTCGGCCAGCAGGCGGATCACCTCGGCCACCGACCAGGCCTCACCCGTCGGGTAGATGAAGGCGCCCTTGTCGCGGTCCACCCCGGTCAGCTCGACCAGGCCCGTGACCATGGGGGACTCCAGGAAGCCCAGCACCACGTCGAGCGCGCTGCCGATAGCGTCGTGGGCCCGGTACTCCGGGTGGAAGACGATGGCGGTGTGGCGCAGCCCGTTGTCGCTGTCCAGCTCAACCAGGTCCGAGGCAGGCCCGATGAGCTTGCGGCCGGTGACCGCAAGCCCGCCGATGCTGTCGCCGCGGTTGTCATCCATGGAGCGCTCGAGGAGGCGGGGAGGAGCGAAGGAGGGGCCGAGCGTAGCAGAGGTGGGCAGCAACTGCCGGGGCCGAGCAAGGCCCGCGCCGGCCTGTTCCCCTCTGCCTGCGGCGGACTACCGGGCCCCGCCCCCGGCGGGCTACCGGGGCTCGTCCCCGGAGCCTGCGACGCCGCCCTCCCTCGCCCCGCTGCTGCCCTGGCTGCTGTCCGGCCTCGCCCTGGGCGTCTCGGGCGGGCTGTCGCCCGGGCCGCTCACGGTCCTGGTCCTCACGCAGACCCTGCGCCACGGGCTGCGCGAGGGCGCACGCGTGGCCATCGCCCCCCTGCTGACCGACGGGCCCCTCATCGTGCTGAGCACCCTGGTGGTGGGCGCGCTGGCCCGCCTGCAAGGCGCCCTGGGGGTGTTGTCGCTGGTCGGCGCCGTCGTGCTCTGCGGCCTGGCCTGGCACACCGCCCGGGTCTCGGCCATCGCGCTGCCCGCCGGGCAGGCCCCCGCGCCGCGCAGCATCCGCACCGCCGTCCTCACGAACCTGGTCAACCCCCACCCCTACCTGTTCTGGCTGACCATCGGCGGCCCGATGGTGGTCCAGGCCCGCGCGACCAGCGACGCAGCAGCCGCCATGTGGGCGCTCGGCTTCTTCGGCGGCCTGGTGGGCTCCAAGCTGGTCCTGGCCACCGTCGTCGACCGCCTGCGATCCACCATCGCCGGGCCCGGCCTGCGCTGGACCATGCGCCTGCTGGCGGCGATCCTGCTGGGCTTCGCCGCCACCTTCCTGCACCACGGCGGGCGCGTCCTGGGGTGGTGGTAGGCCACGAATGAGGTCGCTTGGCGGATCCACCGCCCATCGCTGTCGCGCACACCAGCCGGGTGTTCCTGCACCCGCTTCGAGGGGATCGACGTGCGCGCTCGCCCCCTCGACACCGA